>Ga0116144_10000102_pt1 | contig 110838 bp, 107 predicted proteins | sample AD_UKC035_MetaG_FD_89746 | JGI IMG/M metagenome (GOLD analysis project Ga0116144, IMG submission 89746) | Active sludge microbial communities of municipal wastewater-treating anaerobic digesters from USA - AD_UKC035_MetaG | ecosystem: Engineered > Bioreactor > Anaerobic > Digestate | place...
CAAAAACAGATCGTCAGCGGATTAACTTCGGGCGGCGTAAAAGGCTAACCGACAAATGGGCGGTCAACACAGATCGCCCAGATGTTTTTCTGGATATGAAAAAACTTTTCCTCTGGATCGCTCTCGCATCCATTCTACTTGGATGCGCTTCGCCTCTTTCCGACCCTCAACCTGCCTCACCTTCCCCAGCCGACTCGACCATCTGGTGGCGTAACGCGGTCTTCTACGAGATCTTCGTGCGCTCGTTTTACGACTCCAACGGAGACGGCATCGGCGACTTCAACGGCATCACCCAAAAATTGGATTACATCCAAAGCCTCGGCGTGAACGCGCTTTGGCTTATGCCGATCAATCCATCGCCTTCGTATCACGGCTACGATGTGACCGACTACTACGATGTGAATCCCGAATACGGAAGCATGGACGACTTCAAGAATCTGCTGGCAGAGGCGCACAACCGCGACATCCGCATCATTATTGACCTTGTCCTCAACCACACATCCAGCCAGCATCCATTCTTCGTGGATGCAAACAGCGGACCCGATTCACAACGCCGCGACTGGTACGTGTGGTCGAACGAAGCGGGGAATCAATGGCGCCAAGGCAACGGCGGATATTATTTCGGTTATTTCTGCGACTGCATGCCCGACCTGAACTACACGAACCCCGATGTGACAAAAGAAATGCTCGGCATGACAAGTTTTTGGCTCAACGATATTGGCGTGGACGGTTTTCGATTGGACGCGGCAAAGCATTTGATCGAAGAAGATGGCAAGCTCGAGAACACACCCGCCACGCACGAATGGTTCAAGGATTTTTACGCATACTATAAAAACGAAGAACCCGATGCGTACACCGTCGGCGAAGTGTATGGCGCGGGCGCGTTCATCGCCACCACGTACGAAGAACAGTTCGACCAAGTCTTCAACTTCGAACTCGCCAGCGGGATCTTGAACAGCGTCAACGGTGAATCGAACACGGGCATCACCAGCGCGTGGAAATTCACGCTCAGCGACATCACAGACGGCAACTACGCAACTTTTCTCACCAACCACGATCAAAATCGCGTGATGAGCGCGTTCAACGGAAATAAGCAAAAGGCAAAACTCGCCGCCGTTCTTTTGCTCACGTCGCCGGGGACTCCGTTCGTTTATTACGGCGAAGAGATCGGTATGGAAGGCAAAAAGCCCGACGAAGACATTCGACTGCCCATGCAATGGAACGCGGAAGAAAACTCGGGCTTCACAACTGGGATCCCTTGGCGCGCGCCTCATGCGGAATATCCGCAAGTCAATGTTGCGATGCAGGAGGGCGATCCGAACTCGCTCTTGAGCCTCTATCGCGCGCTGACGAAACTCCGCGCGGAACATTCCGCGTTGCGGATCGGCAGTATCACTTTGCTTGAAACGGGCGATACGGGGGTGTATGCTTTTCTGCGAAGCAACAGGGAAGAAAATATTCTAGTGCTGGTCAACCTCACAGACGCGCCGATCACAGACTACGCGTTGACTCTCAACGAAAGTATTCTGCCCAATGGAACCCCGTCGCTTGCATCTCTTTTGGATTCAACGCAAGCGTCTTCGCCAACAATTCGCAACGGCATATTCGCAGATTACCGACCTCTCGCTGAACTTCCCCCATATCAAGCCTATATCTTTCAATTGAAATGAATTTTTTAGGTATCTTGCAAAAGTCAATCGTAGGTCAGGCTTTTAGCCTGACGTCTTTCAAAAGGTTGGTGGATGGCGGGTTGAAAACCCGCCCTACAAGCCCTTTTGCAAGAGGATTATTCTCTGAAGAAAGACAGAAACAAAAAGTAAACCACTGTGATCAGCAACCCCAACGCGGATAATACCATCCCTACTGTTGCCATGCGGCTCTTTTCAACCTTCATGCTGATCCTGCCAAAGACCAGGCCCAACACGCTCGCGATCCCGCCGCAGATCGGAATGATCGCCGCGCACAAACTGATCAACCCCAGCGCGGCAGAAGCCAGCGCATATAATTTTGCGCTCTGCAATTCAGGGTCGAAACTTTCAGGGTCAACATCCATCGCGGAAGAATTATACACTTGACCTCTTGCAAAGTCATTTTGCCACAGAGATCACAGAGAAAAAGAGAATTTCTCAAAGGTCTCTGTGGACTCTGTGGCTAAGCAAGAGACTCTTATGCAAGAGGTCTACTTTGAAGTAGAATCACTCATGCAGGACAAGATACTCTCTTGTCCTGCTTTATTCCAACACAGAGGCAAATCAATGACCACACCAGAATGGGTGCAAGACGCGATCTTTTACCAAATCTTTCCCGACCGATTCGCCCGCAGCGCGAAAAACCCCAACGACGCGCTGACCTTCGAAGCGTGGGATTCACCTCCCACCCACCACGGATTCAAAGGCGGCGATCTGTACGGTGTTGCCGAACGGCTCGACTATCTCAAAGACCTGGGCATTAACGCCCTTTATCTCAACCCGATCTTCTCGTCCGCTTCCAATCATCGTTATCATACGTTCGATTACTACAACGTGGACCCGCTCCTCGGCGGCAATGACGCGCTGCGCACCCTGCTCGACGCCGCGCACAAGAAAAACGTCCGCGTCATTCTGGACGGGGTGTTTAATCACGCCTCGCGAGGTTTCTGGCAATTCCATCATGTGCTCGAGAACGGAGCAGGCTCGCCTTACAAGGATTGGTTCTACTTCGATGAAGAAAGATTGACTGGCAAAAAACATTGGGGCGCGTACCCAAGCCCGCATGAGCAGAAACAACTTCATCACGAAGACAGTCTCACCGCCATCGGCTACCGCGCATGGTGGAATTTGCCCGCCCTGCCAAAGTTAAACACGAACAACCCAACGGTGCGCGAATTCCTGTTCGATGTCGCCGAATACTGGATCAAGTTCGGCGCGGATGGTTGGAGGCTCGATGTCCCCGCCGAAATTGACGATGATGCGTTCTGGCAGGAATTCCGCCGCCGCGTGCGAGGGGTCAACTCTGATGCGTACATCGTTGGTGAGATATGGCACGAGTCGCAACGCTGGTTGCAGGGAGATCAGTTCGACGCAGTGATGAATTACATCGCCACGAACGCGTGCGCGGCGTTCTTCCCAGCCAAACATCTTGACCTGCGCGTGGCGCACCAGCAATCCAATTTTCAGAGCATTCATCACGCCATTGACGCGCACGAGTTCGCAAACCGAATTGATCACATGATGGGCTTGTACAAGCCTGAGATCACGCGCTCGCAACTGAACCTGCTCGACAGTCACGACATGCCGCGCTTTTTATCGTTTGCCAGCGGAGATAAAAATTCGCTCAAGCTCGCATGGCTTTTTATCATGACCATCATCGGCGCGCCAAGCATTTATTACGGCGACGAGATCGGTCTCGATGGGGAACACGATCCTTTTTGTCGAAAGTCCTTCCCGTGGGATGAACATCAATGGGATAAAGATTTATTAGGTTATTTCAAAACAATCATCGCATTGCGAAAAAAGAATCCCGCGTTCAGGCGCGGCGACATGAAACGATTATGGTCGGCTAACGGTGTGTATGCCTATTCACGCTCATTCGAGGGGAAAACGTTCGTGGTGGCGTTGAACGTGTCCGAAAAGGCAGAGCAGATTCACGTCGCGCATGAAGCGCAGAAAGTCCCCAAGGTGGTCTTTGGGAATCCATCCGAGATAAAAATAATGGATGGGCGGCTCAATCTAACCATCCCTGCGCGAAGCGGGGTGGCATTAAAGTAACGGATACGGTCAAAGCGAGGCAATCATGGATGAGCCATCATTTACAAACCCGATGGATGAAGGCGAGGGCGGCGGGCACGGACTGATATGGTTGATGCTGGGAGTCGCGGCGATGGGTTGCGGCTTGCTGATTGCGGCTGGATTGTTCTTTTTCCGCGCCGATGCGCAGGAGTTGTACGACCAATATTTTCCGTCTCCTACAGCGACGCGCACGAATACGCCAAGACCCACCGCGACCATTACACCAACGCCGACTCTTACACCCACGCCCACGCCCAACCTGACTGCGCAAGCATATGAGGGCACAGCTGTTCATGCGGCAGATGCATGGACGAATCTACTCACAGAATCGTTCGACAGCAACCAATTTGGCTGGCATGTCGGCAAGGATGACGACGAATACGCTCTTACGAATTTCGAGGTCAGGGATGGGAAGTACATTTGGGACGCTACCGCGCATCAGGGTTTCGTCCAACGAATCCGCGCAAATGCATCGGCGATCAAGGATTTCTACTTTTCCGTGGAGATCACCCAACCAGAGTCGCTTGTCGATGTTGATTATGGCATCTACTTCAGGGAAGATCAAGAAGACAATTATTACTATTTCGGCATGGATAACAACGGAGAATTCATCTTATGGCTTTACAACAACGAGGAGTGGACTCAATTAGTCGAAGAGACTCTATCGCCCGCCTTTCAACAAGGTGAAACCAACAAATTATCCATGATCGCGGAAGAGAATCACTTCATCTTTTTCATCAACGATGAATTTGCCGTCGAATGCTTCGACGAAACGCTCGCGGCTGGCAATGTCGGCATGGTAATAGAGATCAGCCAGCCCAACCTTCATGCAATATTTGAATTCGATAATGTGATCGTCCATCTGAAAAAATAGAATCGCCGTTAATGGTCGAGGATCGCTTTCACCAACGCAGGCAATACTTCGCCTGATTTCCCTTGAAAGAAGAAATCCACTTTGGGGGTAAGCGGCGTCGGTTCCATATTGACTTCCACCACCACTGCCCCATTATTTTTCGCGGCATGTGCCAGCGACGCGGCAGGTTGAACGACGCCTGATGTTCCAACAGATAAGAAGATATCGCACGCGCGACTCGCTTCGACCGCCTTTTCGAGTTGGTCGCGCGGGAGCGACTCTCCGAACCAGACGACATCCGGGCGGAGCAAACCGTCACATTCTTCACAACGCGGAACGGATTCCGAATCTTCATCCCATGTTTCAGCATACGTCCCACAATCAGAACAGCGCGCGCGTTGGATGTTGCCATGCAATTCGAGCAGGTTGCGCGCCCCCGCCATGCGATGCAAACCGTCCACGTTTTGCGTGATGAGTGTGAATTGCGGGATTTTCGATTCGAGTTCAACCAGCGCGTAATGTCCGGCGTTGGGTCTCGCCCCTTTGATGGCTTCGCGCCGCCATGCGTACCAATCCCAGACGAGTTTGGGGTCGCGTTGAAAGGCTTGAGGTGAGGCGAGGTCTTCAGGTTTGTGTTTCGCCCACAAGCCTGTTTGTGCATCACGGAAGGTGCGTAGTCCGCTTTCCTGCGACACGCCGGCTCCCGTCAGCGCGACCAGTTTGCCCGCCTGCACTGAGCCGCGTCGAAGTGTCCGCGAAAGAAGCGAGATAAGCCCGGGAGGAAACGTCACGGATTGATCGGTCGGCACATGATCAGGGAGAGCGTCTTATCGTATACCTGCGAGCGGAAGAGTTCCACGCCGTCTTTATCGTAGGCAACCAGTTGGTATTCGACCCAGGCTTGGATGAACCAGTAATACTTGCGGATGTTTCTCGCGCCGACTTCGTAGGTGAAGTTTCCGTTCGTGCCTGGTATCATTTCAACAGAACTCCAATCGCCCAGCAACATGGTATCCGATTTTTCGCGCGGGCGCATGAATAACAAAACATAATCGGTGTGGATGATATCCGACACAAAGGCAGTGATCTTGATGGAGCGCGGCGAGCAAGGACCGGAATTCCAATAGACCGCGCCGCCGGAGAGCAGGATGGTGAGGAAGCCTTTATTGACCGGCGTGAAAAATGAATCGCCAGCCACCGTGGATGGCGGCTTGAACGTGGGGGTTGGAAACGGCGTGGCGGCTTCAGTTTGATCTGGCACAAGAGGCGTGGCGGTTGGGGTAAACGTGACCGGTGTGGGTGTGAGTGTGGCAAACAGGTCTGCAGTTGGGAACAACGTAACGGTCGGTTGCGGCGTGGGCGAATCCTGCGGTATCGGCGTGGGGGTGGCGATCATTTCGAGAATCGGAGCCAGCCCCGCGCAACCGTTCATCAAAAATGCGGCGACAAACAGAATGGGGAACAATCGTTTCATGAAGAATCCTCTGTGCAATCGATGGTCATCAAGGCATGTTCATTGCCCGGCAACTGGTGAGCGAAATATCGGTGCGCGAGACGATCGAGCGACTCAACACCGTCAGCCCTACGGTGGAGGCAACGAATTGATATTGAAGCCATGCATCTTGAAAATCTTTGTGGTCGGCGATCTGGTCGATGTGCAGGGTGTAGAAATACGTTCCCCTGTCGTTATCGTTCATGATGGCGCCCGCGCCCCACGGCGTTTTCTTCCCGGTGTATTTATCTTGCAAGCGGACGAAGAGCAGCACGTAGCGCAACCCGCGCTTCTTCATGACGGTGGTGATCAACTTGACCGACCGCGCGCCGTCGCATCCATACCCCCATACGAGTTGGTTCGTGGACCTTTGGGCCGATACAAACAACTGCGGACCGGGCGTGAAGAGGCTGACGTCGAGCGGCTCAAGCGTAATGGTGGAACGAACCGTAGGCGTGAAGGTGGGGCGCGGCGTTTCCGTCACACGCGGGGTTCCGGTGGGCGGGGTTGTGGTCGCTTCCGCTGTGTGGATGGCAAACAGATCGGGAGTGAACGTGTCGGGCAAGCCGAAAGCGGTTGGGGTCGGACCCTGGGTGCTGGTTTGCGTGGGTTGCAGAAATGCCAAAGACTCCGGAAGTGAGGCGCAACCGGCAAGGAGGGAGATGATGGCAGTGATGACAATAATTCGTTTCATAAAATACCTTTGATGTCAGGTCTCAACTATCTCGTCTGCTAATCCTCATGAATAGCATACAGAAGGAGTTATGCGAATTTACGGAAACTGGCGGGTCGATTAAGGCTCCCATTGCGGTTGCCAATCGGGCTCGGGGTTGGTGGTCACTTGCCGCGTCTCGGTTCCGTCGGCGCGCATGATAAATATATCAGCCTGATCGTTATTTCGCAACGAGTTGAAGGCGATCCACTGACCATCGGGCGAATAGGAACTGGCGGCATTATTACCTCCGTCAGTGAGTTGTGTCGCGGTCTGCGCCGCAACGTCGATGCGAAAAACATCTTTGTCGCCATCGGGGCCCGCATAGATAAGCAAGTATCGCCCATCGGGTGACCAATCAAGGCTACCACCAATTCCGGCGAGGTTGAGTGTTAACTGCCGGACATTCGAACCATCCGCCCCCATGAGAAAGATTTGATATTCGTTCGGGTTGTTCACTGCCATGGCAAAGGCAATCGTATTCCCATCCGGCGACCAATCCGCCGCCACGATGGTATCTGCCCCTGTGTAAAGCAGGCTGGCATTTTCACCGTTGTTATCCACCACCCACAAGGAAGTGGGGCCTGTGCCGGCGCGGTTTGCAAATAGGATTCGCCTCCCATCCGGCGAAAAGCTGGGCGAGATCACATTCCCGATAAAATCTGTCAGGCGGATCAACTGCGCCCCGTCGAAGATGAAGAGGAACAGGTCGAACGCGCCGCCGTTCTGGTTCGAGGCGTACACGATGGAGCCGCCCTTCGGCGAATAGACGGGATAATAATTATGCGCCTCGACATTTGTGAGTTGCTGGTACCCCGTGCCATCGGCATTGACCCAGCACAACTGGTTGAAGTCGCCTCGCGTGCAGGTGAAAATGATTCGCCCGATGTTTGGCTTGGTCGGCAACGGGGGCGGCGTTCGCGTGGGGAGTGCGGTGGGCAGATCGGGGTTCTCAACATTGACCGTCGTAATATCGATCTGGTTGGCTGGGATGAGGATGCACAATCCGACCGCCAGGATGACCAGAAGCAGACCAATCGGTAGGCGAAAGCGGGATTCGCCGCCGCGCCGTGAAAAGATGCGTCGCCGGGACATGGGGGAATTTTAATCCCATCTGTTCATATCAAATTTTGGAAAATAGTTGTAAATTCGTTTGAAAAGTTGTACAGTATGTTATCGACATTCGGGAGTTGAGCAACAGGCGTGAGCAATTCCGAGACCCACTCTTTCCAAAAATCTATCCTCGAGGTTCTCAAGGATACGGGGCTTTACGTTCCTATCGTAATTGCCTTTATTACCTGGGTTTTCGGTCTTGGGCCAGAACCTTATACTACTACGACGAGAACGCTTGCTTTCCTCATCGGAAGTCTGCTCCTCGCAGGGCGCCTGCCCCAAATTACCCGCCGAAAAGACGACGCGCCTGCAAACAACATCATCGTCGTTGGCGAGCCGCGCAAAACCATCCCGTTTTGGAGTCGCGCGATCGATCCTCTCCGTAATCATAGCTTTTACTCATACACATATCCGCTGTTTCGCAGGCGTATAGAAATTTTGCTCATTGTTGGGCTTCTAGTTTTTTCAATCATAAACGCCATCCGAACTTTCAGGGATATGCAGGATGAATTTCTTGGGTTGCAGGATTGCTTCGGCTCACGCAAAGAAAACGCCTTATTTGTGGTCATTGCTGAATTTGCCCAATCGGACAACCTGCCAGCAATCGAAATCGTGGAGAGTTTACACGATCACCTGATAAGTAATCTCGATGAACAGAAGTTTAGGGTCTGCCGTTCAAGCGTCAACAATCCAATCAAACTACGGGTGGACGCATTAGAACTTGCCGATAAAACGAAGGCGGACGTGATCATTTGGGGCAGCCGCAACATCGCATACAAAGTTCATATCGAATTACCAAATTGGGATCGGATTAACCGCGAGGTTTCATATCTACCCGCCGATGAAACCGGCGATTTCAATTTCATAGAGTTAGAAACCAAGCATTTGGGCTATCTGACAGAATTTACTCTCAGCGAAGTTCTGTTCGAAGCAGGCGAGGTGGAAGAGGCGCGACAACGGATCGAAGAAGCGATTGTCCGCGCGGAAAGGGAAAATCTGGGAACAACCATACCCAAGGATCTCTCGGAGGGCTACTTCTTGCAAGGGCTTATGTTTGATCCGGGCACGGAATTAGAAATTGGACAGAATCCCAACTCAGATTCACACAAATCCATTCAGGCGTATTCCCGGTCTGTGGAGTTGAACGGGCAACAATACGCCGCGCGTCTCAATTTAGGAATCCTTCACAGCAATAACGGCGAGAATGACAAGGCGATGGAAGATTACACGCAATTGATTCTGGATCAGGATTCGCCTTTTATTGCCACTGCCTACATCAACCGCTCTGCCCTTCAACCAACGCGCGATGCGGCAGAAAGCGATCTGGCGGCCGCCATCGAACTCTCACCGGCAGAAGGCTATTTTTTCCGCGCAATCGCTCGCAGAGAATGGGGCGATGTGGAAGGCGCGTTTGCCGACTTTGCCAGCGCAATTGCTGAAGATCCTGAAAATCCCATTACTTATCATGTGCTGGGAATGTTTCAACTCGAGGAAGGCATGTATGCAGACGCCCGGCACACCTACGAAACCCTCACGCCGTACCTGGATGATGAATTTCGAGAAACTGTCATAGACGAACTTAATGAACTTGGCGAGTCTCTTCCCGACACAAAAGATACGGTGTCTGAAATCATCAAGGAGGTGGTGAAAAAGTAAAATGTCAAACTCACTTCTATAACGTATCGATCTACCTAGATAGATGAAAGGATAAAACCATGGATAGGCAATTCCAAATAACAACGCCTCCCGTGCCGATCGATAAACATTACCAGATCTTCCAAGAAGTGGAAGAGAGCATCAAAGGTCAATTGGCAGAGGGAGATCATTATCTTCTCCTTTGCGGGCTGGAGATCGGCTACATGCCGGATAGCGACGCGGACGACTCTCCGACCTTCCCTTACACCATGAGGTTTGGATACCTTGAATCGCTTGACTGCGCAATGGACAACGAAAGCGAAGAAATCAGCGAAAGCGAGTGGGAGGAACAAACTCGCGGCGCGCTATCAACACACCCACTACCGATCGAGTACCTCGATAAGCTATATGACCAGGCAAAAGCTTCACTGGAATCCGCGGCAGGCGCTCCACTTGCCATCGGTTTGAAAATCGTGTTATACGGGAGTCCTCTGATGGGATACAGCATTGGGTGTTTATGCGGAAGGAGAGGCGAAAAGCGAAGGAAGTATTGCTACTACGACAAACGTAAACATAAGAATAAGTGCTACTGCACACGAAAGCGTTGCTGACCTAATCTAGCAAAAACCGCAGGGTGATGCCTGCGGTTTTTTTCGTAGCCAGAACGATGTGAAGAGGATACGCAATTCACCTGCTCTTCGGCTACAATTACCACACCGCCGAGAAAACTAATTTCACACATCACTCATCGGGTAAGATAGAGAAATTGAAAATCGTCCCGTACGGCAACCTGAGCGTTGCCGTACCTTCCTGTGTATACCAGTTACGTTACGTTTCACATCATACCTAAAGAGAAACCCATGCCATCCTTCCCCATTGCCCCAAAACGAGATCACCATATCACCCAGCACGGAAAGACCCGTAACGATGAATATTATTGGCTTCGTGAAAAAGAAAACCTCGAAGTTCTGGATTATTTACGCGCCGAAAACGATTACCTCGAAGAAGTTCTAGGTCACACCAAGCCCCTGCAAGAGACGCTCTTCGCCGAAATGAAGGGACGACTCAAAGAAGCCGATTCAAGCGTCCCTGAGAAGAGAGGCGGCTACTTCTATTATCAGCGCATGGAAGAGGGTAAATCCTATCCCATCTATTGCCGCAAGAAAGGCTCGCTCGAAAGTCCCGAAGAAATTTTGCTCGACCACAATGCGCTGGCGGAGGGACATGACTTTTCCAGCGTTGGCGCGGTGGAGGTCAGCCCGGATGGCAACACGCTTGCGTATACGCTGGACTACGAAGGCAACGAGGCGTATACGATCCACATCCGCGATCTGGCGACCGGGAAACTGTTCGATGAAACGATCCTCAACACGTCAGGCAGCGTCTACGAACTCGGCGGCGTGGAATGGGGCAACGACAGCGAAACGATCTATTACATCACGCTCGATGCCGCTTTGCGTCCCGATACGCTTTATCGTCACAAGATCGGAACCGACCCGTCTCGCGACGAACTGCTTTTTCACGAAGCCGACCAGTCGTATTTTTTGTGGATGCACAAAACGCGCGACGACAAATACATTATGACGTATCATCACAGCACCATCACGCGCGAAATGCGCTTCCTCTCCGCGGACGATTCCCAAAGCAGGCTTCGCATCGTGCAGGAGCGTATTACCGGGCTTGAGTATTACGCCGCGCACCACAACGGAAAATTCTACATCGTCAATAATGACGGCGCGAAGAATTTCAAACTAAGCATTGCGCCTGTGGAACGCCCCGGGAAAGAGAACTGGGTGGACGTTGTCTCTCATCGCGAGGATGTATTGCTCGAAGGCGTGTCGGCATTTCAAGATCATATCGTGTTGCGCGAACGCACAGGCGGGTTGAGGCAAATCCGCATTTGCAACCCAGGCGACATGAACGACTCGCGCCTGGTGCAATTCCCTGAACCCGCGTATTCCGTCGAGTTCGAGAATAACCCCGAATTCGACACCCGCCTGCTTCGCATCAATTACTCATCCTTCATCACGCCAACCACGATCGTCGACGTCGACATGAACACCGGCGCATGGGATGTGAAAAAAGTGATCGAAATTCCCAGCGGCTACAACAAAGAAGATTACGTTTCCGAGCGCATCCATGCCGCCGCCCCAGACGGAGCGCGCGTGCCCATCTCCATCGTGTACAAAAAGGGACTGGCGCGAGACGGACAGAATCCGACCCTCCTGCATGGATACGGCGCATACGGCGCCATCATCGATGCGGAGTTTGCTCCCAGCCGCCTCTCTCTTCTGGACCGTGGGTTTGTGTTCGCCATCGGACACATTCGCGGCGGGCTGGATATGGGTCGCGCCTGGTACGAAGGCGGGCGCGTTTTTAACAAAAAAAACTCCTTCACCGATTTCATCGCCTGCGCGGAACATCTCATTAAAGAGGGCTACACTTCGAAAGAAAAATTAGGCATTATGGGCGTATCCGCCGGGGGGTTGCTCGTTACCGCCAGCCTGACCATGCGCCCGGACTTGTTCAAAGCCGTAGTAGCCAAAGTGGCATTCACCGATGTGGTCACGTCGATGAGCGATCCTACCATCCCATTGACCACCCTCGAATGGAACGAATGGGGCAACCCCGAAATTAAAGAGGAGTTCGAGTATATGATCTCCTATTCGCCATACGACAACATTCGCGCAGCCGAATATCCGCGTATGTTACTTACTACCGGCCTGAACGACCCGCGTGTGGCATATTGGGAACCTGCCAAATTTGCCGCCCGCCTGCGCGCCAACAAGACCGACGACAACTTACTCGCGCTCAAAACCAATTACAGCGCGGGGCATGCCGGCTCCAGCGGACGATACGACCATCTGAAAGAGATCGCGCTCGAGTACGCCTTCCTAATCGACCAGCTTGCCGCCGGGTGAAAAAGCGTATAATAGATCTCATGCGTTTTTTACGTAACAACGCTTTTCAAACACAAAGGCTTGCGCTGAGCCTGACGAAGCGACACGACGGTCACAAAGGAAAACCCTTGAAATCAAGGCTCTTTCCCGTTAATTACGGGCGAGCCGAAATTCAGTAATAGAACGGAGAAATTCATGGACCGCTATCTTGTCGAATCACATCACGAGGCGCACGACTGCGACGCCATCATCAAGGAGATCAACGCCGCGGGATATTTGCATTACTTCGAGTGGGGCTGTCACGACGGCGCCCACACCGGGTGGGCGATCATCGAAACCGATAACCGCGAGCACGCCCGACAGATCGTCCCCTGGCAGATCCGCGACAAAGCGCGGGTGGTGAAACTGGAAAAGTTCGGCTCCTCAAAGCCGCATGTGAAAAAGGATTTTTAACAAACAAAAAAGCGACGCTGTTGAAGCGTCGCTTTTGATTCCAGTTAAGCCTGCTGAGGTTGTGACTGTTGCGCCGCAAGTTCCTCAAGCATTTTGGTCGTCAGGGATTTGGGTCTCTCGATAGGTTGCCCCAACGCGCGCGCCCACACGTAATTAGACGTCACTCCCAACGCGCGGCCGACGCCGAACAACACGGTATAGATCTCGAATTCGCGCACGCCATAGTAATACTGCAATGTGCCGGAGATCGCGTCTACGTTTGGCGCGGGGCTTTTGGCTTTTCCCTGTTCCTTGAGCACAGCCGGGACAACGTCCAACACCATTTCCGCCAATTTGAGCAATTCAAAGTCCGGGAAGCGCGCGCCCGCAAATTCCAATTGAGCAGTGAAACGCGGATCGATCACGCGCAACACGCCATGACCATATCCTGGTATGACATGACCCGCATTGAGGGTATCCCACGCAAATTTATATAGATCATCGCGAGCGGGCAAACCTCCGAATTTCTTACGCACTTCCAACAGCCAGCCCAGGCTTTCTTGATTCGCCAAACCGTGTAACGGACCCGCCAGCGCGTTTAAACATGCGGAGAATGAGAGATAGGCGTCTGAAAGAGTGGAACCTGCCAGATGCATCGCATGAGCCGAGGCATTCCCCGATTCGTGGTCGGAGTGAATGATAAAGTACATGCGCATCAATTCCGCATAGCCTTTTTTATCGTCCACTTTCATCATACGCGCAAAGTTCGCGCCGTAATCCAGTTTCGGGTTATAACGCGGAATCTTTGTTTCATTGAAATATTTCATCCGATAGATGAACGCCGCGACTAACGGCAGCCGCGCCGTCAGGTCGAGCGAATCCTCGAGAGCAGAAATCCAATACTGATCCTTCTTCATCTCGTGATATTTTTTAACGAACACCGACTCGTTTTGCATGGCAAGCACAGCCTGTGAAAGCAACGTCATCGGATGGGCATCCTTGGGCATGGCGCGCAATACCTTGAACACATGCGCGGGCACATGGGCGCGTTTTGCCCATTCGGCTTCCACTTCAAGAGCCTGCTCTTTTGTGGGAACTTCGCCAACCATGAGCAAGTAATACAGCCCGCCAACAAGCGGAATCTTATTACCGCGTCCCTTGGGTAATACTTTCAACGTTTCTTTGACGGTCAAGCCCCGCAGGCGAATCCCCTCCGCCGGGTCCACTGAGGAAATATCCGTGTACAGTCCCTTAATGTCGCGCATCCCACCTACAATCTCGCTGATGGTCACCGTATCCACCACAACTTCCGCATGTTCCTTCGCCAGCGCGCGGATGCGCTCGCGCCACGAGGGCAATTGCGCTTCGATCTTTTCGTAAATAATCATGTTTCCTCCAAAAGGTGCGGGGACGAAAAGCCGGCGTGTCCCCGTTCAAAATTTATAGAGCCACTAATTTCTTCAACGCATCGTGCGTTTCGCGCACCGCCGCGGCAGATTTATCGAGCATGACCTTCTCATCCGCATCCAGCGCGTACTCCACAATGCGAACCATGCCGCCGCGCCCCAGTTGCACGGGAGCGCCGAAATACATATCGTTCAATCCATATTCGCCGTTCATATATGCCGCGCATGGGACAATGAGATTCTTGTCTTTGAGAATCGCCTCCGCCATTTGAGCGCACGCCGCGGCAGGCGCGTAGTACGCGGAACCGGTCTTCAAGAGATTGATCACTTCCATGCCGCCCTTGCGCGTGCGTTCAACGATGGAATCCAGCCGGTCGGCGGGAATGTAATCCCGGAGCGGAATTCCCGCAACGTTCGAATGCCGCGTGAGCGGAACCATCTCATCGCCGTGACCGCCCATCACATAGCAATTGATATTTTCCACGCTCACGCCGGTCTCCAAAGCGACGAACGCGCGCATACGCGCCGAGTCCAGCACCCCCGCCTGACCGATCACGCGTTCGCGCGGCAAGCCCGTCTTCTTCATCGCCAGATATGCCATTGTATCGAGCGGGTTGGTTAAGATAATGAAAATTGCATTGGGAGAATATTTGAGCGTTTCAGTCGCGGCGTTTCCCACAATTTCCGCATTGGTCTTCAACAAATCGTCGCGGCTCATGCCGGGTTTGCGGGCAATGCCGGCCGTGATGATGATAATATCCGAATCTTTCGTTGCCCCGTAATCGTTCGTGCCCACAACAGAAACATCCTTGCCGATGATCGGCAACGCTTCAAGCAGGTCCAACCCTTTACCTTGCGGCATCCCCTCCACAACATCCACCAGCACAACATCGGCAAACTCACGTTCCGCCAGCCAGTGCGCGGTGGTCGAGCCTGTCATCCCCGCGCCGATGATGGAAACTTTATTCATTTGGTTCCTCCAGAATTTTTATAGAAATGAATTTTATCCGAAATTTTCGGATTATTACATGTCATTTACGCACAAACACAGCATGACAAAAAACAGGACTTCCAACCTTCGGAAGTCCCGTTCGCTTCATTCCACAATTACGCTTGATTCTTCCGCCTCGAGGAATCGCGTCGCTTGAATTGCCGCCGCCGCACCCATCCCCGCGGAGGTGACCACCTGCCTGAAATGCGGGTCCGCCGCCTCCCCTGCGGCAAACACACCCGGCACGCTCGTCTCCATTTTGTCGTTGATCTTGATGTAGCCGAGATCGCTCATCTCCAATTGACCTTTGAACATTTCGGTGTTCGGCGTGTGACCGATGAAGATGAACAAGCCATCGGCGGCGTAGATCGTTTCCTCGCCAGTGACCACGTTCTTGAGTTTCAACGCTTCCATCTTCTCCTTGCCAACCACCTCGGTCACGATGGTATTCAAAATAAAATCGACCTTGGGATGTTCCTTCGCCCGTTTCTGCAAAATCGAACTGGCGCGAAACTCCTCGCGGCGGTGAATGATCGTCACCGACGATGCGTAACGCGTGATAAACAAGCCTTCCTCCAACGCGCTATCGCCGCCGCCCACAATCACCACTTTCTTGTCTTTGAAGAACCAGCCATCGCAAGTGGCGCAATACGAAACGCCGCGACCGGTCAACTCCACTTCGCCGGGGATGTTGAGATGATTCGGGCTGGCGCCCGTGCCGACGATCAACACATCAGCCAGATAATCCCCGCTATCCGCTTCCACTTTGAATGGACGCTGGGATAAATCCACCGAATTCGCCGAAGCAAACTCGGTTGTCGCGCCAAAGTGCTCCGCCTGTTTCTGGAACAGCTCGCCCAACTGCGCCCCACCGACTCCATCCGGGAAGCCGGGATAATTTTCAATGGTATACGTCAGCGCGGCTTGCCCGCCCAACTGCAAGCCGGTCAACACCACCGGCTCTAGTTCCGCTCGCGCGGCGTACAACGCGGCAGAATACCCGGTGGGGCCCGATCCCAAAACCAATACTTTTACGTGTTTTTCGTTTTCGTTTAAAGACATGCGCTAACTTTATTCCTCACTTGAGATATTTCATCGCGATTCAGACGGCTTGGTTTCAGAATATGTTACCAGCCTAAATTGTAACATCGTAAGAGAAATGTTTGAGTTTCAATTCGGTTAGGAAGTGGCAAAATAAGCGCGTAAAAGTCCTCTTTGTCACGGAAAACACCGAGACCCTCGAGAGAAAATCTCAAAATCCCTGCGCACTCTGTGGCTCCATACGCCATAATCGCCACTCCCTTCGGTTAAGCGTTACCGCAAGATTTTGCGAGCGTCAGGTCTGCCCGCTCAATCCTCCACACGCTCAATGTTCGCGCCAAGCGCGCGAAGTTTGCCATCTACGTTCTCGTAACCGCGTTCGATCTGGCTGATGTTGCGAATCGTGGACTGTCCCTTTGCGGCTAATGCGGCAAGCAAGATGGACATGCCCGCGCGGATATCCGGGCTTTCGAGGTTCTCGCCATATAACTGATTCGGTCCCTGAATAAGGCAACGATACGGATCGCACAAGATGATCTTCGCGCCCATCCCAACCAGCTTATCGGTGAAATACATGCGCCCGGAGAACATCCAATCATGGAACATGATCGAGCCGGTTGCCTGGGTCGCTACCGTGATGGCGATGCTGATCAAGTCTGTGGGGAAAGCGGGCCACACATTGGTTTTGATTTCGGGAATCGCGCCATCCAGATCGGGAGCGATCGCCAACTCTTGACTCTCCGGCACGACCAGATCATTCCCATCTACCTGCCAGCGGACACCCATGCGCTCAAAGACGTGGGCGATCATTTTGAGGTTGTCAACGCCGGCATTTTTCACGCGGATGCTACCCTTCGTCACCGCCGCCGCGCCCACGAAACTCAACACCTCAAGATAATCGGGACCGATGGTAAATTCGCCTCCGTGAAGGTTTTTCACGCCGTTGATGTGAAGCGTGTTCGAGCCGATCTCTTCGATGTTTGCGCCAAGCGCGTTGAGAAAATAACACAACTCCTGCACATGCGGCTCAGACGCGGCATTGTGAATGACCGTTTTCCCTTTTGCCGTTACCGCCGCCATGATGGCATTCTCGGTGGCGGTAACGCTGGCTTCATCCATCAAGATGCTCGCCCCGCGCAACCCGTCTGCTTGAAATGTAAAACCGCGATCATATTGCACATCCACCCCAAGGGCGCGAAGCGAAAGGATGTGCGTATCGAGCCTGCGCCGCCCGATCACGTCTCCGCCCGGCGGGGGAAGCTTCAAAGCGCCGACTCGCGCGGCGATGGGACCAGCAACCAAAATGGAGGCGCGGATGCGGCGGCAGAGGTCGGGGTCAATCGAAGCAGGGCGAATATCCCGCGCTGTGATCCGCCATGTTTTTTCATCCAGCTCTTCCACCCGCGCGCCGATGCTCTCGATCAACTGCTTCATGATCAGCACATCTTGTATGCGGGGAATGTTCCGCAGGATCACCGGCTCATCGGTCAAAATACAGGCGGCAAGCAAGGGTAATGCGGCGTTCTTATTTCCCGACGGCGTTATCTCGCCGCGCAACGGGACGTCGCCTTCGATCAAAAATTTTTCCATTTTATCTCCTGGACATTTCTCAAAGATTGTAAGTCAGATTATCGGCATCGACAAGAAGCGCTCTATTCATCAAAGCGACATTACAGTTGACTTACACAACAAAATGTCGTCTTTTTGAATTTATCCATCGACTATAATTTACATCATGAATATCGTTCTGTTGATTCCGGTCGCGCTGGCTTGGCTTGGCGGCTTGCTTGTTAATTACTTGTCGGATACCCTGCCGCGCACGCGACGCTTCAGCCCGCCGGTATGCCGCAACTGCGAATCTCGCATAGCATGGCTCGATTATTTGACCCTGCGCAGATGCCAAAACTGCGGGATCGTTCGCAGTCTGCGGACGTGGCTGACGCAGTTCATCCTCATCGCTTCTTTCCTCTACGTGTGGCTGAATCCACCCAAGTCGCTTGGTCTACCCCTCGGCTTGATCGTGCTTCTGTACTTCGCGGTCATCACGGTCATCGATCTTGAACACCGTTTGATCTTGTTTCCAACCAGCGTATTCGGCGCGTTGTTGGGACTGTTTAGCGGCACCTTTCTTTATTACAGCGGGTTTCAAAAACCTTTACTTTCGGCGATCGGCATTTCTTTACTCGGCGGCTTAATCGGGTTTGCTGTGATGTTCGCGCTGTATCAAGTAGGCACGATCGTCGCGCGTTATCGCGCAAAGAAAATGGCAACCGACGGGCTCGTAGACGACGAAGAAGAGGCGCTCGGCGGCGGGGATGTCTATCTAGCCGGCGTGCTCGGGCTGATGCTCGGCTCGCGCTTCATCATGTATGGCTTGGTCGTTGGGATTTTGATCGGCGGCGTGGTCAGTTTGGCGCTCCTGCTCGCGCTCATCGTTCAGAAACGCTACACAAACAACTCATTAATGACCTTCATCCCCTATGGTCCTTACTTGATCGCCGGAGCGGCATACATGCTGTTTCGTCCGTAGTACGAATGTCGCATTGGACTATACAACCCCGGAATTATACTTACTCAAACTTGCTCCCGGCTCGCTTAAACCACCCTACCTGGTCGCTTTTCTAACAAAGATGTAATCGTTACAGGAGCGTAAGTTTCTATTTCAGATCTGACATGGGTAGTATAATGTTTTCGTGGTCTATCGTTTCAGGAACGCGAAGGACAGATGAAAAATCACATCCGAAACTTGCTAAAGAAAATCTCCCGGCGCGCACTCGCCGTATTGCCGCGTAAACCCAAAGCGCAGAGCCTGACAGAATTTGCGATCGCCCTGCCGATACTTTTAATATTGCTGTCTGGCGTGGTGGAATACGGTTTTGCGCTGAACTATTATCTTTCCCTGCTCGATGCCACGAGAGAATCCGCTCGTTATTACAGCAAATTCGATCCATTTCTCTACGACAGCAACAGAAACATCGTTGGAGACAACTCCCTCTTTTACGAGGGCGCGGCCGGGATGGTAATAAACAACCTTGACCCAACCCAGGATCCAGAGTTTAAAGATGAGCCATACATCGGGAGAATCATACCGCTGAATTCGACGACAGATGAAGTCATCATCACCGTATACTCGAAATCGAATAGCGGCGTCCTTAGCTACCCAGCCGCCGGGTCGTTTCGCCTCTACGCGAGCGACACCGAATCGTTGTTCACCAACGAAGAGGTGGGGGGTCTTTTTGAGAATAACACGCCGGACGCCGGTCTGCTCATCGTGGAAGTCCATTTCACCTACAATGCAGTCATGAACCTGCCGTGGCTCGCGCCGTTATTCCCCATGGAGTTAAGGGCATATACGATCATGCCGCTCCCCGCCGCGGACCCTTAATAGGTCAAGCGACTTTTCAAGAGATGTGATAACTATGAAACGATTTAACAAATGGTTCCGTAACACAGAACGCGGCCAGGCGATCCTGATCATTGCTTTCGCCATGGTCGGGTTGGTCGCTTTCGTGGGTCTCATGACCGACGGCGGCGTTTTATTGATCGAGTACGGCAAATTGAAGCGCGGCATCGACGCCGCCGCCGTTGCCGCATCTCAGCAATTTCGCCGAGGGTTTAATGGGGCAGATTTAGCCGCCGCGGCAAGAAACTTTCTGGTGCTCAACGAATCTGACGCAACTGAAATCCTCATCTACCGCTGTAAGTTGGATGAAGAAGGCGTGGAGGATGGCACGCTTCACGATGCAGACCTTTGCACAACCCCGCGCCGCAAACTGGTGCGCGTGGAAGCCACGCGCACGGTAAACTTCGGCTTTCTACGAATTTTGGGCATAAACTCGAGGGAAATATCCGCCACATCCGTTGGTGAAGCCGGCTCGATCGATCTGGTGCTGGTGATCGATACCTCCGCCTCCATGGCGTATGACACCTACACGGGCCCAAACGCGGACCCGACATTAGATTATACCGACGGCATAGATAACACTGTTGGTAACCCCGTAGACGATGAAGACCCGGCGGTATGCAACATTTCGGTTGACACCCCCTGCCAGCCGCTTGAGGATGTTAAGAACGTGGCGCTGGATTTTCTGCAGACCATGTACTTCCCATATGACCGCGTTGCCGTTGTAGCGTTTACCGAGCAAGCTCAGGACGGGAGTGCAACCCGCCAGCACTATACGGTGCTTCCTCTTTCCGACACTCAATCCGACGTGGAAAATGCAATCCAAAGTTTGAAAGTATTCCGCCCCCCCGATTGTGTGCGTGATGGGAATCTTCCGGACCCTGATACTCCAACCGAGGGATTGTGCAGAAACCTTGACGGTTCCGGGATATTCAAAGGTTTTGAGTGCGCCCGGTTCCGTCATTCTATGAACCAAGACCTTTCCTCCTGCAACTCCAGTAACATCGGCGGCGCCCTAACAAGGGCATGGTCGGAATTTACTGTCGGCACTGTGCGCCCCGAAGCGGTCTGGGTGACAATTATGCTCGCAGGCGGTCCCGCAAACGCCACAGATGTTCCTCAATCTGATGTAGGTGACCCGAAACCTCCGTTGGGCTGGACTCCTGAGCCATCTTTCCACCCCTTTGGTTTTTGCCCGTCCGTCTCTCCCCCTTGCCGCGACGGTGACGCTTCGAACCGAAACGCCCAAGGATCTTCCGATTACGATGCCGATGATTTTGCCAGAGACAGCGCTGACGCCGTGGCAGACCCAGACAACGGAGGCGGAATCACCATCTATACGATCGGCCTTGGCGGCTTGATACAAAATGGACCTCCTCCGGGCGACCCGGATGAAGCGGAGAAATTATTGGAATATATCGCTCTGAATGCCGGCGGAGGCTCTGCAAGTCACGGGCTATATTTTCATGCGCCAGATAGCGACGATCTTGCCGAAATCTTCGAAAAGATCGCTAATGACATCTTTACCAAGATCGCCAAATAGCATGCCCTCTTCCGCGACAAGGATGTTCGCTTGAAAGATGATAAAATAACGGGTACTCGTATGAACAACTATCGACCGAAAACCAACCGATCTTCCAGCAAGCCAAAGGCGCAAGCGGTGATTGAATTCGCCCTGGTTCTGCCGATCTTATTACTCGTGCTGATCGGGATCCTTGAAACTTCGCGCCTGCTCTTTGCCTGGCTGATCATCGAAAACTCCACCCGTTTTGGAATTCGTTACGCCACCGCTGGGACATTCGATTCCACCTATTGTCAGGGATACGACGGCGGTGTCTGCGACACAGACACGGAAACCGATGCCGCCCGCATCCCTTCGATCAAGGATGAAACCACCCGCATCGTGATCGGTTACTTCCTCAAAAACGCCCGCTTTGAAACGGTTTCAAATACCGAGGATCTATTTTTCAACGTGACAGTCTGCGCTTCAAAGGAAGAAGGATATGATTTCACGCCTCCGGTCATGAGCGAGCCGATCTATGCCAACTGCGAAGAAACAAGCAACCCCGGTGTGACAAAAGAATTCGCCGGCTCTCCGGGCTATCGCGTTTACGTAGCGGCAGACTATAATTTCCGATTCATCGTTATGCCGGCGTTTGGCATCGAACCTTCCATGGTTCATCTTGCATCATATCGCATGGGATACGTCGAATCCTTCCGCGCTGTGCGCGCCATCAACACTCCGCTCGGCTGGGAGGTGCCCGCCTTTACGTTCACGCCGTCAAATACTCCGACTGTCACAAATACCCCATTGCCGACGGATACCCCCACCGTTACGACAACGCCGACATCCACCGCTACTTCCACGCCAACAAATACGCCGACGGTTACGTCTACTGTCACCCTAACAAGAACGCCAACATATACACCGACGCCAAGTTGTAATTTATTCACCGCCGGCAATTTCAGCACGACGACCTCAGGCAGTGGATACCCACGCGTACAAATCAACCTCATCAATAGCAGTACATCCAACGCCGCGATTCAAAGCCTGACGTTCGTCTGGACCGCCTACGATGCCGCGAACCCGGGGCAGACCCTGGATAGGTGGTCCTTTAACAACGTGACAATCGACGATACGAACGATGGGGACTCGCCAACAAACTGGACGTACCCCGGTTCAGGACCGACTGCCAACCTTAATGCCGGCACGAGCCGCCAACTTAGGTTTACGTATTTGAACGGCGACGGCGCCTGGCCCGGTATTGTGCCTGCTAATTCCTTTGGATTGATCGTGAACCTCGATAACGGTTGTACGATCACTGTGACATCCCAGGCAACTCCCACGATCACGGCTACTCGCACTGCCACCGGCACGGCGACCATCACGCGCACGCCAACCATTACGCGGACACCGACTATTACGCGCACACCGACTATCACGCGCACACCAACACTCACACCGACTCGCACACCGACCCCAACCATCACGCGCACACCGACCATCACGCGCACACCGACCGTCACATTCACGCCGACCGTAACCTCAACGCGCACACCGACACGCACGCGTACGCCTACGGCTACCATCACGCGCACGCCAACTGTAACGCTCACAGTGCCGTCGCCGACGCGCACAAGTACGCCAACTGTAACGCTCACAGTGCCATCACCGACACGCACGCGTACGCCTACCGTCACACAAACGCGGACTACGACGCCTACGTCTACTGTTACACGCACGCGGACTCCGACATCCACGCCTACTGCCACACGCACGCAAACTCGGACGCCTACGCCAACGGTCCCTGTTGAAACACCGACGCCAACACAATGCTTCGACTGCTAGCGATGCGCCCAAGATAATATAGAAACAGCCCGCCGATTGATTTTCACAATCGGCGGGTTTGTTTTGCGATATAATGCCGCCACTTACTGAAAGGAGGCTCGCTAGACAATTCAATCGGGAAAGACAGCGCATGGACTTTAGTCTGATAGTCTATTAGTCGGTTAGTCGAATAGTTGCCTCTTTGGGCGACGGTTTAACTGCAAAACTACGAGACTAAAAAACTACCAAAACTAGAGTTGACGAGGATAAGGGTTCTCCATCGCGAGGTGGAGCCAATCTTTCCCTCACCCCTGCCCCTCTCCCCACGGGAGAGGGATGTCCGAAGGACAGGGTGAGGGTAAAAGAAAAAATCGAAAGTTCAGCGGAAGCCCTTTGGGTGTGCCATCACCCATTTTCTCTTTCCCTCCGAAAACAATTAACTTTGCAACAACACCACGTGGGCAACTGCGAGGGCAGAAATGCAAAGAGTGGCGCATCACAAGACTGGAGACCAGAGACTGACGAAGTCTCTACTCTCTAATTCTCTAGTCTCTTAAATTCGGAGGACTCCCCTATGTGTGGAATCGTCGGATACATCGGCACGCGTGATGCGACGCCGATCATCCTCAATGGCTTGAAACGACTCGAATACCGCGGGTATGATTCGGCTGGAGTCGCTGTCATCAACGGCGACCAGCTCGAAGTCCGAAAAGACGCGGGCAAGTTATCCCAATTAATTGATCTCGTCGAGAAATCCCCCATCGCGGGGGCGCCGGGCGTTGGTCACACGCGCTGGGCGACTCACGGCGCGCCGAACGCGCGGAATGCGCATCCGCATCTCGGGCAGACGAAGCGCGTCGTCGTCGTGCAGAACGGCATCGTCGAAAATTTTCTCGAACTCAAAGATGAACTGACCGCCGAGGGCGTGGAATTTCAATCGGAGACCGACACCGAGACCATCGTGCATCTCGTGGAGCATTATCTCGCGACGGGGATCGGATTGGTGGAAGCCGCGCGCAAAACGTTCAATCAGATCCGCGGCGCGAACGTGGTGGTGTTGATCTCTGCCGATGAACCCGACAAGATCGTGACGGCTCGCATCGGCAACGCGGGCGGCGTGGTGATCGGCATGGGCGAGGGCGAAAATTTTGTCGCCAGCGACACGCCTGCGATCATGGATCACACGCGCAATGTCATCTTTTTGGAGTCGCGGCAAATGGCTGTGGTGACGCGCGACACGGTGACCATCGAGACGCTCGACGGCGCAAAAGTAAAACCGCAAGTGCATAACGTGTCGTGGGATCCTGTTGCGGCGGAGAAGGGCGAATACCGTCACTTCATGCAAAAGGAAATCCACGAACAAGTGCGCGCGCTGACCGATACACTCGCGGGCCGCGTGGATTTTGCCAACGGGAAAATCCGTTTGCCCGATCTGAAGTTGAACGAAGAACTCGCAAAGAAGATCGAAAAGATTTACATCACCGCTTGCGGCACTGCCGCGTATGCTGGTTTAGTCGGCAAGTATCTCATCGAAAAGATCGCCCGCGTGCCTGTGGAAGTTGTCATCGCGTCCGAGTTTCGTTACAGCGATCCCATTTTGAACGACAAAACAGTTGTGCTTGCCATCTCGCAATCGGGCGAAACAGCGGATACGCTCGCCGCGATGGAAGAGGGACGCCGCAAAGGCGCGGTGATCTGGAGCATTGTCAACGCCATCGGTTCGCAAGCCATGCGCGTGTCAGATGGATTCATCTCGATGCAAACGGGACCTGAGATCGGCGTCGCTTCTACGAAAGCCTTCACCGCCCCTCTCGTTGACCAGTACATGCTCGCGATCCTTCTCGCAGATTTGCGCGGCACGATCAACGAAAAACAACGCAAAGAACTCGTCGCGGATCTGAGGCTCGTTCCCGATCTCGTCAGCCGCGCGCTCGACCGCGAAAGCGAAGTCGAAAAGATCGCTCAAACGCTAAAAGATATCCGCAATTGTTTGTATCTCGGACGCGGCATCAACATGCCCATTGCTTACGAAGGCGCGTTGAAGTTGAAAGAGATTTCCTACATCCACGCGGAAGGCTACCCCGCGGGTGAGATGAAACACGGTCCCATCGCGTTGATTGATGAACACATGCCCGTTCTGTGCCTCGCGCCGAAAGACCCGTGGCACGAAAAGATGATCTCGCAAATTCAACAGGCAAAAGCGCGCGGCGGAATGGTCATCGCGATCGCCACCGACGGCGACGAATTGATTCACGGAATGGCGGATCACGTCCTGTGGGTGCCTGAATCGCCGTGGATGCTCTCCCCCATCGTGACGGTCATTCCGCTACAATTACTTGCGTATCACATCGCCGCCCTGCGCGGACTGGATGTAGACCAGCCGAGAAACTTGGCAAAGAGCGTGACTGTGGAATAAAATAAAAGTGACAGTCACCTACGAGGTGACTGTCACTTAGTTACGGAGAATCTATGCGCCCCGATTGGGACTCGTATTTCATGAAGATCGCCTACGCCGTTTCAGAACGAAGCACCTGTGACCGCGCCTTCGTTGGTTGTGTGCTTGTGACAGACAAACGCATCCTCACGACGGGATTCAACGGCTCACCCAAGGGACAAGGTCACTGCGACGAGATCGGTCACCTCATGGTGGACGGGCATTGCGTCCGCACGATACACGCGGAAACGAACGCTATCATCCAAGCCGCGTTACACGGGGTCTCCACCAAAGGCGCGACGTGCTACGTGACTCACCTTCCGTGCATCAACTGCACGAAAGCGCTCATCAACGCAGGCATTTCGCGCATCGTATACAGCGTGTCTTATCGAACCGACGAAAACGCCATGAACTTCCTAAACGCAGCGAACATTGAAGTGGTTCAAAAAGAATTCAACATGGTATAAAAAGTGACTGTCACCTTGCAGGTGACAGTCACTTCGTTTACTCGCTCGGAATCATCAACCACAACAGCAAGTAGATCAAAATCCCAGGCACTCCGCCAGGGACGAAGGCGATCAGGATTCCCAGTCGGAACCAGAACGAACTGATCCCGAAGAATTCCGCCAGCCCGCCGCACACTCCCGCCAACATTCGGTTGCTCCGCGAACGCCGCAGAGCCTTCTTTTGATTTGCGATCATTTTTTCTCCTTTTGTTTTGCCTTGCAACGTTCGATCACATTTTCAAGGCAAACTATTCAACCCTTTCTACGCAAGGTATAATCGAAAGTAGCACCGAATCCCCCTCTCCCTTCGGGAGAGGCAGGGTGAGGGCGCAAAACTACCCCTGAGGTATAAAACAACCATGAGAGCATGATCTACTCCTCCACCCCTAGTTCCAAAGCAAAGCAAGCCGTTGCCGACGTTTCGCACATCCCTTTCTGGCTCGACGACCCAGCCAAACCCAACCCCGAACCGCCCCTAACTCAAAATATTTCCACCGACCTGCTCATTATCGGCGCGGGTTTTACAGGTTTGTGGACCGCCCTCCAAGCCAAAGAGGAAAACCCGAATCGCGATGTGGTCATCCTCGAAGCAGGCGAATCCGCCATCGGCGCAAGCGGACGCAACGGCGGATTCATGGACGCGTCGCTCACGCATGGATTTCTCAACGGCTATTCGCGCTGGCGCGAAGAAATTTCAAAGCTGTACGCGCTCGGCGTTCAAAATCTTGCAGAGATAGAATCAACCATCCAGCGGCTCGGCATCGAATGTGATTATCAAAACTCAGGCGAAGTTGACCTCGCCACCGAACTCTACATGCTCGATGACTTCAAAGAGATCATCGAACTCGCCAAGCCTTACAACATTCAATTCCAATACCTCGACCGCGACCAAATTCAAAGCGTTATTAGATCGCCCATCTACATCGGCGGGCTTCGACGACAAGACTCATCCCTCGTCAATCCCGCGCAACTCGCGTGGGGACTGCGCAAAGCGTGTTTGATTCTCGGCGTGCGATTGTACGAACACACGCCCGTCACAAACCTCAACGAAGAAAACAATAAGATCATCGCGCACACGCCGCATGCAAAAATCACAGCGAACAAAGCCGCGCTTGCCACCAACGCCTTCCCGCCTCTGCTCAAAGAGATCAAGCAATACGTCGTCCCCGTCTACGATTACGCGCTGATGACCGAACCGCTCACGCCCTCGCAACGCGACTCCATTGGATGGCGCGGGCGCGAAGGACTCAGCGACGCCAACAATCAATTCCATTATTTCCGCACCACAGCAGACGGGCGGATTCTCTGGGGTGGATTCGACGCCGTCTATCATTGGAATAACGGATTCGGCACTCGCCTCGAAAACCGACCCGCTTCATTCGCCCTTTTAGCTGAGCACTTCTCCCAAGCCTTCCCCGCCCTTGAGGGGATTCGCTTCACCCACGCCTGGGGCGGAGCGATTGACACGTGCGCGCGCTTCAGTCCGTTTTGGGGGACCGCGCATAACGGCAAGACCGTTTACGTGATGGGATACACAGGCAACGGCGTCGGTTCGACGCGTTTTGGCGCGCGAGTCATGCTCGATATTTTGGATAATAAAAAATCCAAACGGACTGAACTCGAATTCGTCAAATCCAAGCCGCGCCCATTTCCTCCCGAACCGTTGCGCTCCATCGGCATCAACCTCTCGCGCTGGTCACTCGCCCAAGCCGATAAAAATCAAGGCAAAGAAAACCTCTGGCTCAAAGCCATGGACTTGTTCGGTCTTGGGTTTGATAGTTAATGCTGTTGCATCCGCAGTTGAACTGCGGACACATCAATCGTTAGACGTATCCAAAAAACAACAGAGATTCCTGCCCTTTTGATTAGCGTACATCGGCGGTTTTCCGCATATTGGTTTTATTTCTGACGGAGTCTAGCCTTTTGCGCGCGCGACAACGCGATTCTTTCCCGTCGCTTTCGCGTGGTAGAGGAATTGGTCTGCTGTGGCGATGAGTTCATCGCCGGTTCTCCCGTCGGTTGGAAATTCCGCAATACCGCAGGAAATCGTCATCCCCGTTGTTCCAATTGCATAGGATGTGTTCGTCTCGTGAAAGGAACGTCTCCATTTATCCGCAATTTTCATGGCGTTTGCGCCCGCGCAGTTTGGCAGGAGAACGAGAAATTCCTCGCCGCCATACCGGTAGACCGTATCCTCGACTCGTGTTTGATCGAGGAGTTGCTTTGCGAAGCCTTGTAGTACGGAATCCCCGGCGGGGTGACCGTATTCGTCATTCACGCGCTTGAAGTCGTCAATGTCAATGAGCGCCAGGCTGATCGGATAATATTCACGAGCGGCGCGCGCCAGTTCGCGCGCGAGCACCTCGCTCAGGTAACGGCGGTTATACAACCCGGTCAACGGGTCGCGGATGGCTTGTTCTTGCAGTTCGACTTGCGCATTTTTGAGCGGGGTAATATCTCTCCAAACGATGAGCCGCCCAAGGAAATTGGCATGATGATCGTACAACGAAGAGATTTTCAAGTCGAGGAAGGCGCGGGCAGGCTGGTCGAACGACAATTCGACGCGTATATCGTTGACGCTCGAGAAGTTTTGCGCGAGTTCAGCCCATTTGGCGAATATCTCGCTGGCGGGTTGACCCATTTGAGGCGGTTGCTCCAGCCCGAGGCTTTGAAGCACGGCGGGGTTGAAATCCACCAGGCGGTTTTGCGAATCTAAAACAATGACGCCATCGCTCATGTTCTCGATTAAAACATCTCGCGCGATCGGGATGATCTCCAGCAAGCGAAAACGCAACAGCGCGTACGTGAAGATCATTCCTGTGACGGTAAAGGACAGCGGAGTATTGTCTATGTTTGGAAGCGGGCTTAGCCCGGAGACGAAAATCAGGTTGCTGATCCATGGAATGCCGACGCCGAGCAAGATAATGCCCAATTGTTTTCGGTAAATTCCCGTCGTTTTTCTAAAGCGGCTTATCAGGATGAACAAGCTGATCAACATGAGCGTGTAGGAATAAGCGAGGTTTGCCCAGAAGATCGGACCCCCGCTTAGAATCATTTCAGCATTGGTGATTTCGCGCCCCCCAAAAAATAAGCCGTGACGCGAGTCGGTTATCACTAACGTCAATACCAGAGCGGAGATGGCGTATAAACTTATGACGAACGGAGGTCTCGACCAGGTTGTCAACCCCAAGATTTGCATGACGAACCACAAGACGGATGGCGGAGTAAAAACGACCCCGATATAAACGATATGCAGCCAAAAATTGGAGTACAGCGCGGGTGTGTTCGTTAAAAATAACCCGTAGGTAATGTCCCACCAGCATAAACTGATCATCAGGGTTATTAAAGACGAGGCGCCTGCCGCGTTGTTGCGAGTTTGAAGAGCGATGATTCCCCCGAGGAAACAGAGCGCCCCCGCAACGAATAAAGCGGCGCTAACGCCGATGTTAGGGAGGAGCATTGATTGCGCCTTTCTGCAAGGTCGGGCGCATTTTACTTCAGCAAATCCGCCGCCGCCGTTGCCATCAACGCCGCGCCGGTGACGAGGGCGCGCTCGTCGAAATCGAACTTGGGGTGGTGGTGAATGTAGTCGAGGTGTTTTTCTGGATTGGCAGAACCCACGAAGAAATAACATCCATCAGCTTTTTCTTGCATGTAGCCCATGTCTTCTGCGCCTGTCGTGAGGTAGGCAGATGTATCTATAGTCGCTTCGGGGAAGAGCGTTTGAGCGGAGTTCAAGACGCTTTCTGCAACATAATCGTTGTTGACCACCGGCGTAGTTACTTGTTTGATAATTATTTCCACATCGCAGCCCATTGAAACTGCAACACCGCGCACGATCTGTTCGAAACGCTCAAGGACAATTTTGCGGACTTCGGGATCGAAGGTGCGGATTGTGCCATTAAGTTCGGCAGTTTGCGGAATGATGTTGAAGGCAGTCCCTGAATGAATGGATGTCACACTGACCACCGCGGGTCGTAACGGCGAAGCATTGCGCGAGACAATGGTTTGTATGGCAGTGATGATTTGCGCGGCTGCCACAACAGGATCAACCGCTGATTCTGGAATTGCACCATGACCACCTTTACCCGTTAGTTTGACGATGAACAATTCCCCGCCCGCCATGACTGGTCCCTTTGCTACATGAATCCAGCCAAAAGGATAATAATTCCAAAGGTGCAAAGAAAGGGTTTTTTCCACCTTTGGCGATTCCAACACGCCATCGCGCATCATCATCAACGCGCCGCCGACCTCTTCGCCGTTCGTTCCTTCCTCGGAGGGTTGGAAACAAAACTTGATACTGCCCGCCAATTCATCGCGGTGCGCGTGGAGCATTTTCGCAACGGTGAGCCCGATGGCGGTGTGACCGTCGTGTCCGCAGGCGTGCATCACGCCGGGATTGGTGGATGAATATTCCGCGCCGGTCTCTTCGGTGATAGGGAGCGCATCCATGTCGAAGCGGAGGAGGATCGTCGGACCCGGGCGCGAACCTTCAAGATAGCCGACCACGCCGGTCTTGCCGACGCCTTTGGTCACTTCGAGTCCGAGGGCTTCGAGTTCTTTGGCGACGATCCCGCCGGTGCGGATCTCGTTGAACCCGAGTTCGGGATGTTTATGAAAATCACGGCGCAGGGCTTGAGTGTAGGGGAATAGTTCTTCGGCGTGCTGGAGGAAGTTGGGCATGATATCTCCGTTTCAAGTTGCAAGTTCAAGGTTTGAAAGTTAAAAGATTCGTTGAGTTTGTCAACTTGCAACTTTCGACCTTTAACTTTCAACTTTCTAACTGTATTTCACAACTCTAAACTTTTCTTCATAGCGCGGATTCTCTTCCGTGCTGTCTTCGGCTCGGCGGGATTTCATGCGTTCGGTGAGTTTGTCGGGGTCTTGAATTTGGGTTTTGTGTTCGAGCAGGGCTTTCAGTTTGATTTCCCATGTGTCAGTGACATCGAGAATCGTGTTGGGTTGTTGTGTCAGCGAGCACCACACTTCTTTCGGCATGTGGGGTTCGAAGCCCTCGCCGAGCAGTTCAGGGAAAAATACCGGGCTGCCCACCGCAGGGAAGACAGCATCCAGCACGACTTGTCCGCAGGCGCGATGGTCTGGGTGGTTGAGTCCGTACATGGCGAACAAATTCTGCGGGTCGCACGTGACGAGGATGTCAGGCTTGTGGCGGCGGATCTCGCGCACAATGTCGCGGCGTAGATCAAGGCTGGGGATGAGGTACCCATCCTCCACGTCCAGAAAATGAACCGCTTTTGCGCCGATCACGTTTGCCGCGTTGCGTTGTTCCACATGGCGGAGCGCGCAAAGCTTTTCCGTCGTCATGTCCGCTTGCGTGGTGGGATTGAATCCTTTGTCGCCGCACGTCAAAAGAACGTACGTAATTTCGTGTCCGGCACGTGCCCATTTGGCGAGCGACGCGCCGCAAAAAAATTCTGGGTCATCGGGATGAGCCAGAATTACCAGAATTTTTTGGGGGGTTTCCCACGTGTTAGTTTGGTTTGCCATTTTTCTTGAGCGGGCTGGATTTGCCGCATGTGCATCCGCCGGAGTTGTGGCGGTCGCAGGGCGCGTTCGATTTGCGGCGCAGAGCTTCGAGTTCGTCCCAGGGCTGCAACTCGGTATGATCGAAGGTTTCGGTAAATCGCTTGCCTTCTTCGGTTTCGAGCAACACCATCACTTTGTTACTCATGGGTAGCACATCTATGACCTTGCCTTCGCCTTTGGGCGTAACGACTCGCTTGTTGCGTTTGGGAAGTTGTTTCCGCGCCTCGACGTATTGTTCGTATTCGTAAATGAGGCAACAGCGCAAACGCCCGCACATGCCTGTGATTTCTTCGGGTGTGAGCGAGATGCCCTGGTCTTTCGCCATCTTGATCGAGATGGGCGAGAATTCGGTGAGGAATTTCGAGCAACAGCGTGTTTCGATCCCACACGCGCCCATACCGCCGATGATCTTCGCCACATCGCGCGGACCGATCTGCCGTAGTTCGATAAATGTATTGGGGTAAAGCGCGTTCATATCTTTTTTCAGCGATTTGAGGTCAACCTTTTCTTCGCTCTCGGTGCTGAACAAAAAGGCAAGACGCGAGCCGTCGTAGTTGTATTCGGCGGCGACGATCTTAACCCCGTCCAGTTGCAGCTCGGATGTGCGCGCCCGGCAGTTGATCATGGCTTCGGTCTGTTTGGATTGCCACGATTGGAGCAGGAGCAGATCTCGCGGAGTGGCGCGCCTCTCCACTGACCTCCAGCCGCCTTCTGGTTTGGGGGGCGCTTCTTTTTCCACGCGAATGACTTCGCCGAGATGCCTACCCCGGGCGGTATCCACGATCACGTGTTCGCCAATCTGCACATTGGGCACGGTGGAGGTGTCGAAATGGTAGATTTTGCCCACTTTGGTAAAGCGGACGCCGATAATTTGTGTTTGCATGGTCGGAATTATACCGTAATGAGGTTTTGAAGACAGAAAATGAGAGACGGAGACGACGACATGGGAGTGGGAGAAGTTGTCAGCTACGGAGATCGCGGGGAGGGGCGCCGGTGGTGTGTGAAGCCACGCCGTTCGTACCCCGAGCACGAAGGCGGCGAGATGGCAGAGCACGCCGAGATTTTCTCTAAATGGTCTCCGTGATCTCTTGGCAAAGAAACTTTTAAACACTGATTTTGCCACCCTTAGAGCATAGAGATTCCGACAAAAAACTCTGATATGGTAGCATTGAAGATGTAGGAATTAAATCTTGAATTCGGAGAATCTATGTCTGAACAGAACAAGGCGACGATCCGTCGCTTCTATGAGGAGTTGGTCAACAAAAGGAAGATCGAACTTGCCAACGAAATGATCCTTGAAAATTTTGACGATCATGCCGCGCGGGGGTCTGGGTTGGAGAATTTCAAAACGTTGTACACCGTCATGCTGCGAATTTTCCCGGATATCCAAGCCAGAATCGAGGATCTGATCGCCGAGAAAGACAAGGTTGTGGCGCAGGTGGAGTTTACAGCCACCCAAGCCGGTTCGTTTCGCGGATTTCCGCCCGCCAACCGCTGTGTGACTTTTTCCGGCGTGGACATTTTTCGCTTCGAAGACGGGAAGATCGCGGAGAGGTGGGCGCAGCGCGATTTCCTCGGAATGCTTGAAAAACTTGGGCATGTGGTGAAACGTTAGGTTCGCCAGATCGGGCGGGGGCGTCTCCCCCATAAACATGCCAAAGGTCATGCTTGAAATTTGACACCGAAGTTTGTACACTGGTGTTGTAAGAATTGTTCACACATCAACTTTTAGGAGGTGGTTTCCATGAACGGCAAACGAATCTTTCAAATTCTGTTAGTTATTGCCCTGATGACTGCGTCCCTCTCAACCGCGACCCGGGCGCAGGCTTGGTCGTCTTGCCCAAGTACCTACTACGTCCAGCCGGGCGACTGGCTTGCCAAGATCGCCCGGAACTGCGGGGTTTCGCTCTCAGCGCTGGTCGCGGCGAATCCCTGGGTAAATTACTCGTACTACATTTACCCCGGGCAAGCGTTGTACATCCCTGGCGGCTATAATCCGGTATCATATTATTGCGGACCGGGCTACAACGCGTACGGCAGTTACTACGTGGTATGCCGAGGCGATACGCTGGGCGGGATCGCCATGTATTACGGTGTGACCGTCAGCCACTTGCAATGGAGGAATGGCATCCCGAATGCAAACTACATCTACGCCGGGCAGGTGATCTACATTTACTGAACTGTTGCCTGATAGTAAAATCTCTAGCGCAGACCAAAGGATCTGCGCTTTTTGTATTGCAGGAGTGCCTAAAACCTAACACATGGATCGGTTTTGTCCTCGATTTTAAACACGTCCTATAAACTATTTACCCGTGCCGGCGCGGATGTTTTGTGGGATAATTTCCCTGGCAGTCTTGCGATACTCGCGTTTGCCGTATTAATGAGGAGAATTTCGTAGTTATGCAAACCCAAAGACAACAGGGTTTTGCCATTCCCATCGTTGTAATGTTCGTGTGTCTATTGGCATTCGGCATTCCATATCTTGTTTCGGGCGGCAGGGACGCCCATTCCGATGTTGTGCTGGTGCCGCGCCAATCTCCCACGCCTACGCCGGTCGACCGGATCTTAACCCAGCAAGCGTTTGCCAACCTTTTCTTTACACCCACTTCAGACTCGTTTTTCAAAATTTTAGTGACGGGTCCTTCCGCCACACCCGGGGCAGGTTCGCCAACTCCCGCCAACGGATTCGCCTCGCCTACGCCTGCGGTTGTTCCGCCAATTTTTGCTTTCCTAACGCGGGTAAGCGACGGGGGCGGCTTTTTCGAAAGCCCCACAAGCCTGCCAACTTTTACGCCGCTCCCTACCAAGACGCCGATCCCGACCAACACACTGGTTCCTACAAATACACAGATACCCACCACGACAAACTCGCCGGTTCCAACAAACACGGCAGTGCCAACCGTTACATACACATCCGCCCCAACGGATACGAATGTTCCGCCGACACCGACAAACACCCCAGCGCCGACAGATACATCCGCGCCTCCAACGAACACCCTCGACCCCCCAACGAACACCCCCGAACCCCCAACAGATACGCCTGAGCCTCCGCCAACCGACACGCCAGTTCCCGGTGGAAATGGGGGTGGTGGCGTCTTCTTGTTTGGATTGATCTTTCTCCTGCCCTTTGCGGCGGTTTTATTGCCGGTGATTCTTTCAAACCAAAAATAATCGGTAATAAACCACAAAAGACCTGACGCAACGTCAGGTCTTTTGTGGTGTGATTACTTCACTCAATAATATTAATCGGCGCATCGTTCTTAGCGCCTAACGCCGCAATGCTGACCTTTGCCGCCAAGCCTTCCGCGATCTCGCGCAGGGCTTTCGCTACCGGCGAATCGGGATGCGAGACGATGATCGGTTTTCCCGTATCGCCTCCGATGCGAACGTTCTGATCCATAGGAATTTTGCCGAGGAATGACGTGCTGGTCATCTGGGCGAGATGTTCGCCGCCGTCCGTGCCGAAGATGTCCATGTGTGTGCCATCGGGCAATTCGAGATAAGACATGTTCTCGACAATTCCCAGAATCGGAACCTCGAGAGTTTTGAACATATTGAGCCCGCGCCCGGCGTCTTCGAGCGATACCAATTGCGGAAGCGTGACGATCACCGCGCCGCTCAGCGGCAGGGATTGCGCAAGCGACAATGACGCATCGCCGGTGCCGGGGGGAAGGTCAACGATCAAGTAATCCAGTTCGCCCCATTCCACATCTCCTAAAAATTGACGGATTGCCGAGTTGAGCATCGGTCCGCGCCAGATGAGAGGTTGACCGGGCTTGACGAGCAATCCCATCGAGATCATTTTGAGTCCATGCGCTTCGGCAGGGATGAGACGCTGTCCCTGCGGGGGAGGCAGTTTTTCCACGCCGAGCATGGTGGGCGTGTTGGGTCCGTAGATATCCGCATCCATGAGCCCAACGCGCGCGCCGCTTTGGGCAAGTGCCACTGCGATGTTAACCGCCACCGTAGACTTGCCCACGCCGCCCTTGCCTGAACCAACCGCAATGGCGTTGCGAATCGGGGTTTTGACCAGCCCGCGCATCCTGCCGTCGTTCGGCACGTCCGAATCCATTTTGACGGTTACAGACTTCACGCCGTCAATTTTCATCACGGCGTCTTTTGAATCTTTTTCGATCTTCACGCGGAACGGGCAAGCGGGCGTGGTCAGCATTACGGTGAAAGTGATATCACCGTTGTTGATTTCGATATTCCTCACCATGTTGAGGGTGACGAGATCCTGCCCAAGATCGGGTTCTTGCACGCCGCTGAGGGCTTGGAGTATGGCTTCTTGTGTAATTGATGTCATTTGTTTTCCTTTGTGTGAGTAAACAAGGAAACACATACACAAGTACACACGTGTCTACCTGTCTACCTGTTTACTTGTCTACTTGTTTACGTGTCTACGCCGATGGCGCCGCCTCTGCTCCAGCCGGCTTTGCTGACTGCGCCGCCGCTCTCGCCGCTTCTTTCGCTTTCTTCGCTTCCGCTTCCGCAATGCGGGCGGCTTCCTCGCGCTCATAGTTCAACGGGCGGATGCTTTTATAATACTCGCTCGACTTGAGCAGTTTTTCCATGTTGTACACATTGCGTCCGTACGAAGCAATTTCAAAGTCGTGATCCATTTTGATCGCGTCGAAGGGACAATATTCTGCGCAGAAGCCGCAGTTCATGCAGATGTCGGCGTCGATGTAGAACTCGGTCGGTTCGGGGATCGGGCGGCCCGTCTGCGGGTCGTTCGAGCGGACGATCCAAATACACTGCGGCGGGCAGACCTTGGCGCAGATGCCGCACGAGGTGCACAGAATTTCGCGCTTGCCGTCGGGCAGTTCGTTGTACACAAGGAACGGCAGAAAACGCGCCTCTTCGGGCTGGATCAATTTTTCTTCCGGGTATTGCACCGTGAAGATGCCCTTCTGGTCTTTGCTGGAGCGATGCTTCACGCCTTCTTCGGTGAAATAGCGTTTTTTGCCGCGCAAGACCCAGGCGATATCTTCGGTGTACGTTTCCCAGAATCGTTTTGCGGTGACGCCGAGACCTTTAAGTATTCCTTTACCGTACATAATGAGTTCTCCTTTATCAAAAACCTTTCACCACGAAGGGCACGAAGTACACAAAGGGGGAAAACGGACACGTCTTCATCGGGTCACTCCTTCGTGACCGTTGTGTACTTTGTGGTTAAGATTTTTAGCGATCACATTCGCCCATCACCATGTCGAACATGGCGAGCAGGACAACGAAGTCCGCGATCTTAGTGCCAACGGAAATCTTTTCGAGCGATGTAACGTTGACAAACGACGCGGGGCGCACGTGATAGCGCCACGGATTCGGCTTGCCGTTCGAGACGACGTAGTAGCCGAGTTCGCCCTTCGGCGATTCGACTCGTCCGTACGCTTCGCCTGCCGGGACGCGGACCTGATACTGCGGCTTCTGCGAGTTGATCGGACCTTGCGGGATCTGCTTGATGGCTTGATCCAAGATCCGCAGGGATTGTCGAATCTCGTCAATGCGGATGAGGTAATTGTCCATCAGGTCGCCATTGTAGCGGACAGCCACATCGAAATCGAAGCGATCATAAATGCCATACGGGTCAGCGCGGCGAATATCGTAAGGAACTCCTGCTGCACGGAGAACGGGCCCTGTCACAGAGTAGGCAACAGCATCCTCCGCGTTGATCATGCGAATACCCTTCATACGCGAGAGCAACACTTCGTTCTCGGTTAACATGCGGTCGAGTTCGTCGGTCTTATATTGCAAGCGATCATAGACCAAATCTTTGATCTTCTGCATTTCTGAACCTTCAATGTCTCGCACCACGCCGCCGAAGCGGAAGTAGTTGCACATCATACGCGCGCCGGAGATGGCTTCGAAGATGTCGAGGATGAGTTCGCGCTCCTCGAAGGCGTACAGCGAAGGCGTGTACATCGCGCCGAGGTCGTTGAGCAGCGTGCCGATAAAGACGAGATGGTTTTGGATGCGGCTCAACTCGGAGACGATCACGCGGATATATTCGGCGCGTTCGGCGACGGGGATCTTCATCAGTTTTTCGACGGCGAGGGCGTAGCCGAAGTTGTTGGTCATCGAGTTGAAGTAGTCGAGGCGGTCGGTGAACGGCATGTTCAGCAGGAACGTGTTGCGTTCGCCGATCTTGTCGTGGTTGCGATGTAGATAGCCCAGCACGGGTTTTAGCCCGGCAATCGTTTCGCCGTCGAGAGTCATCACCGCGCGGAAGACGCCGTGCGTGGAGGGGTGGTGCGGGCCCATGTTGATGACGATGCGGTCGGTACTGAGTCCGTCTTCTTGCTTCACCGTGTAACGGGCAAGCGCGCCGTAGAGCAGCGCGTCGCCTTCGGGAATCCACTTCTCGGGGTCGAAGTTCTGCGGGAAGGCGAGGTTATCTTTGAACGGATTCTTATCCTCCGCCATGCAGAACTGACCGTCGGGCCAGCGGCTTTTGAACGGCTTGGTATCTTCCTCGTAGAAGCCCTCTTTCCAATCTTTGCGAAGCGGGTGACCCTCGAAACCCTCCCACATCAAAATACGGCGCAGGTCGGGGTGACCGGTGAACTTGATCCCGAGCAGGTCCCACGCCTCGCGCTCTTGCAAATCTACGCCGGGATAAAGATGGATCAACGACGGGACTTCGACCGGGTCCACGCGCGGGACTTGGACTTTGTACACCAAGCCGGGCCCGCCGGTGGTGCGGTAGGCGTGATAGACGACTTCCATTTTGTCCGGCGGATAATCCACGCCGGTGACGGCGGTCATCAGGTCGAAGCCGAATTCGTCGCGGACGGCGGTGGCGACTTCGATGAGCGACTCTTTTTCGACGATGAAGCCGGAGTAGCCCGGCCGCGCGTCGGCTTGAACAATGCCGGGGAATCGGGCGACCAAGTCCACCGTCGAGGTTGAAGCGGGAGCGGGCGCAGTCATGTCATTCCTCCTTCATAGCCGCGGCGGATTTTATTTCCGCATTGCGGCGCGGGTCGATCAAGTCGGGTCCGAGGATCGGGACCGGCACATAATTCGGATCTTTTGTTTTGCGCCTGTACCACGAGACTTGCTTGATGGACTGCTTGTCAATTTTTTCCTGCAACTTGATCAGCCCGGCGATCAACGCTTGCGGTGTGGGAGGACAGCCGGGGATGTAGACGTCAACGGGCAAAAATTTATCGATGCCCGCGACAACGTTATATCCCTCTTTGAACGGACCGCCGCCCGAAGCGCACGCGCCCATCGCCACAACATATTTCGGTTCGGGCATCTGGTTATACAGGCGGATGATCGCAGGAACCATTTTCTTGGTGACCGTTCCCGAAACGAGCAACATGTCGGCTTGGCGCGGCGTGGGACGCATAACCTCCATCCCGAAGCGCGCCAGATCGTAGCGCGCGGTTTGCGCGGCGATCATCTCGATGGCGCAGCATGCGAGACCGAACATGAGGGGCCACACCGACGAGCGGCGACCCCAGTTGTACAGCCGGTCGAGCGTGGTAACCGCGACCAGATTTTGCATGTCTTGCGGGATGTCGTACTGAGGCAAACTTAGCCGTTCATTGTCCATGGAGATGCTCCTCGAACCAATCTTGATAGATCGAATACAAAATTTCGTCGTTCGCAAGCGCGGGGTCGTCGTCGAACTCGGGCAAGGCGAGCGTCCAATCGTAAATCTGCTTCAACGTCACCTCTTCGATGTTTGCTTCGGGAAATTTGCGTTTCAGTGCGATTGCAATTGCAAATGTTGCTTCCCAATTTAGAGTAGAGTCGTTCATGGTAACTAGAGACTGGAGACTAGAGACTAATCTCCAGTCTCTAATCTCTAGTCTCTATTCCTCTCTATTATCGATCTGCGCTCTCTGCAATTTGCCCGAATAATCCACGTAGATGGATTTCCATTCGGTGAACACTTCGAGCGCGGCTTGACCCGCCTCGCGGTGACCGTTGCCCGTGCCGCGCACGCCGCCGAACGGGAATTGAATCTCTGCGCCCGTTGTGCCGTGATTGATGTACACGAGACCCGTAAAAATATCGCGCATCGCGGTGAAGGCGCGGTTGACATCCTGCGTGAAGATCGAAGTGGAGAGTCCGTATTTGGAACGGTTGTTGACTTCGATGGCTTCCTCAAGCGAGTTGACCTCGATGATGGAAAGCACGGGACCGAAAATTTCCTCCGCTTCGAGCATGGAGCCAGGCTTGACGCCGTCGAATAATGTGGGGGAGTAGAAAAAGCCTTTGCCGTTCACGTCCGCTACCGACGCGCCGACCAACACGCGCGCATCTTTCGCGCCTGCCTGTACCATTCTATCGATTCGGTCCAGCGCGATTTTGTTGATCACGGGACCGACATCCACTTTTGAGTCCAGCCCATCGCCCAATTTCAATTTCTTCGTGCGTTCGATGAGCGCTTCTTTGACTTTGCCCGCGATTCCTTTTTGGACGATCAGCCTGCTTGCGGCAGTGCAGCGTTGTCCGCTCGTGCCGAAGGATGCCCACAGGCTGGCGTCCACGACCAAGTCGAGATTCGCATCGTCCATCACGATGATGGCGTTCTTGCCGCCCATTTCGAGCGACAACTTCTTGTTGAGTTTGCCCGCCGCTTCCGCGATCGCGCGACCGGTTGTCGTCGAGCCTGTAAATGAAAGCACGCGCACATCGGGGTGATCCACGAGCGCCTTTGCCACATCCGCGCCGGGAGCCATGAGCAGGTTGAACACGCCCGCGGGAATTCCCGCTTCTTCGAATACTTTCACGAACGCGGCAGAGATGGCGGGAGTCTCTGGCGAGGGTTTCCAGATGATTGTGTTGCCCGCAACGAGCGCGGGGAAAATTTTCCAGGAGGGTACCGCTATCGGAAAATTCCATGGGGTGATGAGTCCCACGATCCCTGCTGGGTCGCGGACCGCCATGCCGAATTTGTTCATCATTTCGACGGGCGCGGTGTAGCCGAGCAAGCGGCGTCCTTCGCCACCCATGTAATATGCCATGTCAATCGCTTCCTGCACGTCACCGCGCGCTTCGGCGATCACTTTACCCATGTCGCGCGTGAGCAGTTGCGAGAGTTCTTCTTTTTTCCGTTTGAGGATGTCGCCGACTTTAAAGAGCAGTTCTCCGCGCAGAGGGGCGGGAGTGAGCCGCCACGAGTTGAACGCGGTCTTCGCCGCGCTTACCGCCGCGTCCACGTCCGCGAGTTCGGCTTGCGCGATCTCTGCCACAACATCTTCGTTCGCCGGGTTGATCGTTTGAAACGCTCTTTTCCCCTTTACCCACTTACCGTTGATATAGTTTTGAAATTCCATGATCGGACCTGCGCTTTGAGATTTGATTTCACGGCGATTATAACGCTTGCCCGAAGTTCGTCAACGGATTTGTGTAAAGATATTTTTCCATAAATCAGAAGGTGAGTATAATCACCTCATGGCTGTGACAACCGCCCGGCACAAGATATTGGCTTACATGATGAAGTACCGGATTTCGTCTGCGCGTGAGATTTCGCGCGGATTGAAGATGTCTGCGGCAACGGTGCGACATCACTTACGCGTCCTTCTTTCCGACGGGCGGCTTGAGTCGGCTTCGGCGCGCGTTCGCCCCTCGCGCGGCAGACCGGAGAAGGCGTATTCGATTCCGCTGGCGGCGCTGGGCGATAACCTGCCCGCGTTGAGCGAAGCCCTATTGGCGGAGGCAGGCAGAACCGTCCGAATTGAAGCGCTGGTGAAGCGCCTGGCTGATGAATCCGATCTCAAGAGTCAACCTGTGGCGAAGCGATTGAATCTTGTCGTCGAGAGATTGAATCAAATGAATTATCACGCGCGTTGGGAAGCAGGCTCAGAAGGTCCGCGCGTGATCTTCAGTCATTGCCCGTATATGGCAATTGTCGCAAAACACCCTGAGTTATGCAAGATGGACGCGCTACTGTTGGAAAAGTTGATGGGCACATCGGCGGAGCCGTTGACGACGATCAGGGAGGAAAATTCAAGTTGCGTGTTCGTGATGAGAAGATGATAACGTTGTCTCCGCGGTTGTGCTTGCAGAAATTTCTCTGCTGACCTCTTACGCCAGCGCCTCTTGCTCACCCACAGAATTTACTGATGCCTTTGAGTAAATCTCTTCTTGTCTGTGTTCTCTGTGGCGAAGTACATCTCGCCGTGTAACAGATAACTCAATGCCTACGCGCAAACGAAACACTTGACAGGTTACTCCCTCAGTAATATACTTCGTTTAGTAATTACTAAACACACATAACGAGTCAATTTCATGCCGCAATCACTCACAAGGATCAAAAAAGATTTCACCGAGGGCTTGAGCCAGATCAGCCGCTTTTGGGGATTCCCAAAAGGGATGGGCGCCATCTTCGCCTCGCTGTACCTCTCCCCCGCTCCCCTATCGCTGGACGAGATCGTTGCCGAGACGGAACTCACCAAAGGCGCGATCAGCACGGAGATCCGCGCGCTGGCGCGTATGGGGCTCGTCCACCGCTCGACCAAACTCGGCGACCGCAAGGACTACTACGAAGCGGAGGCTGATTTCTACGCGGCGATCAAATCCATTTTGAGAGAACGCCAGAACAGCGAATTCGACCGCGCGATTGGCTCGGTGAAAGTTGCGTTAGCCGCGATGGACGAGAACTGGGTCGAGAACGATGAATGGAAATTCACGTACAAACGCGTTCAGGCGTTGCAGGAATTCTTCGACGCGGTCGACAGCCTCACGAAAGCGGTCATCAAATTGGAAAGTCTGGGCTTGTCGAATGTGACAAAGATCCTGGGCGTGTTGAAATAAGAACGGAGCCAAAATGAAAATTGCAGTCACCGGCGCATTTAGCTACACGGGCAAGTATGTTACCCAAAGATTACTCGCTCGCGGCGAGGAAGTTGTCACGTTGACGAATCACCCAAATCGCCCCAATCCATTCAACGGACAGGTGAAAACGTTTCCGCTGAATTTCGACGAGGCGGGCATGACCAAATCCCTGCAAGGCGCGGACGTGCTGGTCAATACGTATTGGGTTCGATTTGATAAAGGAAATAACACCCAGCCGCGCGCGGTGGAAAATACTCGCACATTGGTCAACGCCGCGAAAGCCGCAGGGGTAAAGCGGATCGCGCACGTCAGCATCGCCAACCCATCCGCCGACTCGCCGCTTCCGTATTATTGGGGCAAGGCGGCGAACGAAAAAGCGGTGATCGAATCGGGAATCCCTTACGCGATCGTCCGCCCCACGGTACTTGTCGGCGGCGGGGAAGATATTCTCATCAACAACATCGCCTACCTTTTGCGACGATTTCCGTTCTTCCTCGTCCCCGGCGACGGTTCGTACGGAATTCAACCGGTGCACGTCGAAGATGTGGCTGATCTTCTTGTGGAGGGCATCTACAACAAGGATAGTTATATCGTTGACGCGGTGGGATCCGAGAAGTACACATTCAAAGAATTGATTCAACTGGTCGGCAAAAAGATCGGCTCGGCGCGACCATTGATCTCCGCCCCGCCTCGTTTGGCGCTGCTCGCCGCGCAATTTCTCAGTCTCTTCGTAAGCGATGTGATTCTTACGCCCGAAGAAGTGGGCGGGTTGATGGCGAACCTGCTGGTTTCCAAAGAACCTGCGCGAGGCAAGATAAAGTTTTCAGATTGGTTGGAAGAAAATAAAAATACGATCGGGACAAAATATGCTTCAGAGATCGCGAAACATTACAAATAAAATAAGTGACTGTCATCTTGAAGATGACAGTCACTTTTAATGTCAATCTATCCTCACCACGCCACTGCATTTAGGGCTATCCATACAACCGTAGTAACGTTTACTCGCGTTGGGTCCGCCGCGATTCATCCGCAGGACCATCATCTTCCCGCAGACAGGGCAATGGGGAACTGAATCAGCTTTCCCCGTGGCGCGAAGCGTTTTCGTCTGCTTCACTTTGAGAATCGCAAGTTGGAATAATTCCGCCAGGTCATCCTCCGAATAATTTTCGCTGGACATCACATGCACGAGCGGAAGTCCCGCGCTGAGGAAGAGGTCATCGAGGAACTGATCGGCTTCCCGCGTTTCAGATTTACCGACGGGCTTGACGAGCTCGATGCCGAACACAGGCTGGAGGGACTTCGGGTCGCACAGCAGAAAATCCACATGCTTGCGAAAAATCTTGTTGAAAAAATGCACGTTCTCGTTGGGGCGCACGATATAAAAAATATCGCTGAGCGCAACTTTCGGGCAGACCACATAATGCTTGCCCGCCATATTTTGTAAAGCGCGGAACAACGCCAACTCGGGCGCGGACATAAACCGATCGCGCAGACGATACGGAAGCCGTTCATCTTGAGCCTTGACCTGTGTGGATTCCCGAATCGCCATGGTGACGCCCATTATACACGCATCAATTTCAGGACCTTCGATTTGAGCGCGCCATTGACGGCGATTCCCTCCCCGTGCGTGTGTCCCTCTTTGCCGCTCCACGAGCCGAACCATCCGCCCGCCTCGCGGAAGATGGGCGGCATGGGCGCCACATCCCAAATTTTGATTGACGGGTCGAGCATGATCTCGGCGCGTCCCGTTGCGACCATGTGATACCCGTACGCGTCGGACCAGCCGCGCCCGTAGAAACATTCTTTGTGCATGTTGTCGAACACGTCGAGCCGCTTCTTCGTTCGGAAGCCCGACCAACTCGTGTACGTGAACACCGCCTCTTTCAAATTTTTCACTTGGGAGACTCGCGCGCGTTTGCCGTTCCACCATGCGCCGAGACCATCTGCCGCGTAGAGGATTTCATCCAAGGCGGGGAAACACACAACGCCGACGCGCGACACGCCTTCGATTTCCAATGCGATCAACACGGAGTAAAACGGCACGCCCTTCATAAAGGATTTGGTGCCGTCAATCGGGTCTACGATCCAGCGGAAAGGATTCTTCGCCCCGGCTTTTTCTCCATATTCTTCGCCCACAATCGCGTGACTCGGATACGCCTTCTCGATCTCGCCGCGGATGAATTGCTCAGTGGCGCGATCCGCCGCAGTGACCGGGGACTCGTCCTTTTTCCGATCGTAGTGAATGCCTTTGTTGTAATAACTCAGCGTAATCCGCCCGGCGCGATAGGCAAGTTGCTTGGCGAAGTTGAGGTAGGGTTGGAGGTTCACTTCACCATACCCGTTTGACACCGTAGGCATCAAACACAGGGTCGGCGCTTACGAAGGTCATATTTTCAATATTGGACTGAACTACAAGCAAGCGGTCAAACGGATCGCGATGATGAAAAGGTAGAACGGTTACAGCCGATGTATGGTCTAAAGAAATATTCAACAACTCGATGCCGTTCAATGCAAGGTGATGCGGAATAAAAGTTTCGTACGCCTGATTCAAAAACAACTTTCCCAAACTGATCTTGATGGCAATCTCCCATAAACTCGCCACGCTCAGAAACGGTTGCGATTCGCCCGATTCAATCAAAACCCGCGCCGGTTGACTCAAGCGCGGATTGTCGTCGACAAACCACAGAAACGCATGCGTATCAAGCAGGATGTTCATGGCATATACGCGGCAAAATCTTCAAGCGGCGCGTCGAAATCATCCGCCATCGTTATCATGCCTTTCGCGCTCCCCGCTTTGCGCGGGCGAGGTATCCGCTTGAGAGGGGTTAATTGCACAAGGACTTTACCGTCACGCTCGATGAACACAGGTTCGCCGCGTAATGCCGCGTCAATGAGATTCCAAAGTTTCTTAGGCAAGTCGCTTTGTTTGATCTGGTGAATCATGGCTACCTTCTTTCACTTTCAAGTATAGCATAAGCCTTAATTGCAAGAAATTTAGCAAGAGGAATTGGCACAGGGATCAGGTTTCATTCCGTCATTTTCAGCCAACCGAAAATCATCCAGGGCGAGACGGCAAAGATGCCTGCCAGGGCGGCGCCGCCCAAACCGCCCGACAAGGCGCCCATGACGCTTCCCAGCGCGGTGATACAAAAAAGTATCACCGTCATCTTATCAAGTTGCGGATCGGAGCGGTCGTGTAAAAGCGGCTTGCCAAGCCAGATGAAAACGATAAAAGCCACAAACGTGGTAAGCCACCAACCGAAGAAATTTTGCAAAGGAATGCCGAAATACGGTCCGTTCACCTCCCAAACCCAGTGACCGACCTTCACCATGACCGGGTCCATGACCACATCCCACGCCGTCATCACCATCGCTCCCGCCGCCGCCACCCACACGGGACGGGAGTTCGCCTTACCGGGGACGATCCAATCCGCAATGACGAAGGACGGATACATCATCATAAACCACGCGATCGGGATGATCAGCGGCACCAACCCCAGAAACAGGCGCCCCAACTTGTCGGTGTAGTGATAGGGACCATAGATCAAGCCTGTTAGCACGCCCACGCTCTCAAACGCCAGACTAATCACAAAAGCGGAGCCTAACAGCCAAAGCGCGCGAGTCCACTTAAAGCGAGTTGCCGCATGGAACAAGGCGATCAAAAAGCCCAACAGCGTTGACAAGGGGTAAAGGTAAAAGGGGAATTTTATACCGGCATTTGACAGATATTGCAGTCCTACGGTCAACAAGGCGTAGACCGCCAGCAGTATCGGGAGCGTTTTTCGCATTGTTTGATTTTCCTTTTCACTGTATCCACGCCGGCATGTATCAAAGCGGCGCGGAGGATCTCCTTTTACATCACGCCGTTACCAGTTGCGTTTTCTTTTTCGCCAGCGAGATGGTTGCTATCGCTCCTGAATTGAACGGCAAGAAATCCGTTTCAACGCCGTCGCTAAAAATGACGCCGCCTTCCGCCATCTCTGATTCGATCACCAGCGGAGATTGCGGAGTCACCAATCCGCTGACGATCTCGGCGCCCGATGTCTTGCTGATGAACGGCTCGCGGACCACAAAGATCAACTGATCCGCCTCCCATTTTATGCGAATACGAGGCAACTCCATATCCTCCTCGTTTCTTGAAAAGACCTCATACATTCCATTCGCCATGTTGAACACGCTGCTTAACCAGCCTGTCGAACCGGCGCCTGTCGAGACAATAATGCCGCTGGAAGAATGATGTTCCTCCTGCTCCTGTGTTTTGATCTTGTATCGCGCCGAAACATGCGTCTTCGCGCCAATGAATAGATCGTTGAACGCAAGAAGGGACTGCCCATCGTTTAACGCCGCCTCCGCCATACTGATCTGGCGGACTTTGAGTTGCCCAGCCATCACCTTTTGCACGGCAGGGATCGCCGTCCGCACAGTGAAAGGCAGGAGAATTCCATCGATATGATCGGGGTCGGGATTAACTGCCACGATGGGTTGACCGTCGAGATACTTGGCTGTGTTTACAACCAGTCCGTCAATGCCGATGGTCACCACCACGTCTTCGGGCGCAAAGAGAAAGTTGGGCAGAAAGCCTCGTTCAATTTCCTGCATCTTCCCGAGTCTTTGCAATGCGGAACGTAGTTTGGTCAGCGAGTTCAGGTAGGCGGCGTGTTCGCGTTCATAGAGTGAAAAATCTCCGCCGCTATGTTCGATATAGAATTTTGCCTGTCCAATCGTGTTGAACCGCTCGACCAAACCTTCCAGCCGCGTCTTGCGAGTGACGAGGACGATCTTCTCGTAATCCACAATGACCTTATTCTTGTTCGCGCTTTTCCCGCATCAGCATCTCGAACAATTCAGGCGAGATGTTTAGGTTGCCGATCTTCCCGGCGTTTTGCGCGAGTTCTTTGAGAGCCAAGCTCACCATCAACCTCGGGTCGGTGTTTTGCACAGCCAGCGCTTGCAACGCCGCCGCGTCAAGATTCTTCAAAGGCTTCAGCGACGCCTCAATGGAATAGGCTTGAACATCTGCTTCGGATTTGGCGTTTTCAATTTGAGCCGCAACCAGTTGCTTGCGATCGGTCTCTAGGGTAATCTGACCGTCTAATTTCGCCTTGCGGACTTGTTGTTCTTTCGCCTCGACCGCCAAATCAGCCTCGACTTTCGTCTCGCGGATCTGACGCTTCTTCTCTTCCACCGCGATCTCGGTGTTTAGTTCATTTTCTTTGATCTTGCGTTCTTGTTCGACCGCCGAGTTACGTCGGTCATAGATAGCCTGATCGGCTCGACGCAAGAGGTCTTCTCGCGCTTCCGCTTCCAACGCCCGCGCCATCTCAGGGACGGGTCTAATGGCTTGGATAGCCAGCCCCAGCACCTCTACACCCAGCGCGGACAACTCATTCACCTGACTCAACTTGGACATCACCACAGTCGCTATTTCATCGGTGGAATGAATCGCGTCTTTCAACGGGAGTTTCTGCACTTCGGCGCGGACCAGCACCTGCAACAGGTTGATCAGGCGTTGAGGCAATTTTTGCGGATCATCGGAGATATAAGCAACCTGCGCCCCTCCGCTTACTGTGTAATTGAGCAGAGACGCCAGCCGTTGTGGGTCTTGTGCTCGATATGTCAATTGTCCCTGAACGGTGATTGCTTGAAAATCCGCGCTGATCTCATTGAAGATGAACGGCACGTCGGCGCTGCCAATCGGCACGACAACGATCGAGGATGAGGGCCTGAAATAGAAGAACGCCAAGCCTGTCCCCGACCTGCGAAGTTTTCCTCCTCGATAGTGCATGATGAATTGCGATGGTGTGGCTTTGATGTATTGAAAACCGAACATGAGTTCCTCCTATGGATGACTTGATGGGCTTATCAATCGTACTATCACTTATTTTACGTCAATTAGCAAAACAGGTTTCATCAATGATTCACAAGCGAAGCAAGAAGCCGCTTTTCTCCCTCTTCCGTCCCCACCTCCCCATCCAACCACGCGGCGCGGAGTTGACGGAGGATCTCCCCAAAGCGCGGACCGGGTTCGAGTCCGCGGGCTTTGAGGTCGTCGCCGGTGGTGATGGGTTTGACGTGTTGCCATTTCGCCAGGTAATCGTGCAAGGCGGTTTCCTTGCTCAGGAGATACACGGCATAGACAGAGAGCGAGGGTAATTCGTCGAGGTGAAATGTCCATTGGCTGGGTTTCCAATTCTTGCAGGAAGGTAACTCTTGTTTCAGCGCAGAAGCAGAAACGGCCGCATTGGCAAGCAAAACAGGAAAGGCAAGCCGTTCGGCAACATCCTCGATTTCCGACACAGATGAATTCACAAGCCACAAAACCCAGCAGAGCGTTTGCTGGAATGAAAGCATATCGGGAACCGCAAATTCACCAAAGGCTGGAGATGGATCATCCAATAGAGGTACCTCGTAACTCGTAACTTGTAACCGAATTGATTTAAGCATATCCAACTCAGCAAGTTGTTTGAGCGTCACCGAGGGATTTGGCTCCTCAAAGATCAAATCAAACTCGTGGCGCAGACGTTCGCCGCTTAAACCAGACAAAACTTTGCGCGAGTCGTCGTTGATGAGTGTCAATGTTTCTGGCTCAATCGTGAAGCCGTATCTTTCAGCATAACGAACAGCGCGGAAGATGCGCGTGGGGTCGTCTACAAAGGAGTTGGGATGCAGGACGCAAATCAGTTTCTTTTCGATGTCGGCTTGACCATGTAGGGGATCGTACAACTCGCCGAAATGATCGCCGTCCACGCGGATTGCCATGGCGTTGATGGTGAAGTCGCGGCGGCGAAGGTCGTCGTCGAGGGTGGATTTGGTGACAGTGGGGAGCGCGCCGGGGTGGGGATAGGTTTCGCGGCGGGCGGAGATGAGGTCTAGAGACTGGAGATTGGAGACTGGAGATTGAAAAAACCAAGTGGCGGTGTGAAATTTTTCATGGATGGTTATTTTCCCGCCGAATTTTTTCACCAACACGCGACCGAGTATGATCGCGTCGCCTTCGAGAGTGAGATCAAGGTCGAGGATGGGGCGAGCCAGCATCAAGTCGCGGACCGAACCGCCGACGAGGTAGAGGGGAAAGCCGAGCGCGGAGGATTCGTCCGCGATGCGGTGGATTAAGTCCAGGAGCGCGGAATCCAATGATTTTTTGAGGAGGTCGTCGAGATTCACACGGGTATTGTAGCAGAGAAAATCGTCGTGTATAATCGGCGCATGTTATTGAACCCGTTGCCGCGACCCGTGATGTGTACAACCGCCTCGTCTGGATAAGGTTCAGTTCAACGTGTCTTGTGAACGGCTCCCAGACTGGCGAGCCGTTTTTATTTACCTCACCCCCTGCCCCTCTCCTAAAGGAGAGGGGGGAAAGTGGAAATGAACATTTCTGTTTTTGGCGGCGCACAGCCGCGACCTGATTCTCCCGAATATGAAGAAGCCCGTTTGTTGGGCGGACTCCTAGCGCAACGCGGACATACCGTGCTGACCGGCGGTTACATCGGCGTGATGGAAGCCGTCTCTCGCGGCGCGTCGGAGGCGGGCGGACATGTGATCGGCGTGACGTGCGAGGATATTGAGGCATGGCGCAAGGTGAAAGCCAACGCGTGGGTGAAAGAGGAGTGGCGGAAGAAAACTCTTCTTGAGCGTATGCAAGCCATCATCGAAGGATGCGACGCGGCGATCGCCATGCCCGGCGGTCTCGGCACGCTGGCAGAAATTTCGGTGATGTGGAATTTGATGGCTGTGGAGTCTCTGCACCGGAGGCCGTTGATACTGGTCGGGCAAGGGTGGCGATCCACACTCGACCAGTTCTTCAATTCGTTCGAGTCGTATATGCCCTTCCATCAACGCGAGGATTTGTTGTTCGCTGAAGATGTGCAAGGGGCAGTTCATAGTTTAGACAGTTTGTTAGTTGGATAGTTTGTTAGTTGGATAGTTTGGTGGTCGAGTAGTCCCGCGCGTGCTGAGCGGAGCGTTAGCGAAGACGAAGCATCGTGGGACGTATCGAGACCACCACGCCGTAAAGTAACTCTCGTTACAAAAATACAATTGAACACCTGTGGTCTCGATACGGGCGAGAAAGCATCGCCCTACTCGACCACCGAATAAACATAAAGAGGACAAAATGGCTGAAGATAAATTACCCACCCGCGCGGAAGATTTTTCTGAATGGTACAACCAACTCGTTGTAAAGTCTGACCTCGCGGATTATTCTCCCGTGCGCGGATGTATGGTCGTCAAACCCTACGGCTGGGCGCTGTGGGAGAACATCACCTCGTGGCTGGATGGCGAATTCAAAAAGACAGGTCACGTCAATGCGGCGTTCCCCACCTTGATCCCGCTTTCGTTCTTTGAAAAAGAAAAAGAACACGTGGAAGGGTTCTCGCCTCAACTGGCGGTCGTCACGCATGGCGGCGGCGAAGAACTTGAGGAGAAACTCGTTGTGCGCCCCACGTCTGAAACCATCATCGGATACATGTATTCGAAATGGGTCAAATCGTGGCGCGACCTGCCCATCTTGATCGTGCAATGGGGATCGGTTCTGCGCTGGGAGATCCGCACAAAACTTTTCCTGCGCACGGCAGAGTTTTACTGGCACGAAGGTCACACTGCGCACGCCGACGCGAACGAAGCGCTAGAGGAAATGTATCGCATTCTCGATATCTACGAAAAGTTCTGTCTCGAAGAAGCCGCGATCCCCGTGTTCAAAGGTCCCAAAAGCGAATCCGAAAGATTCCCCGGAGCGCAGATCACCACGTCCATCGAAGCGATGATGTGGGACAAACGCGCGCTGCAGTCCGGAACATCGCATTATTTCGGCACGAATTTCGCCAAGGCGTTCGACATCAAATTCCTCGACAAGGGCAACGAACTTCAATTCGCCGAAACAACTTCATGGGCGATCTCGAGCCGCATCATCGGCGCGATGATCATGGTGCATGGCGACGATCAAGGTCTCGTTCTGCCCCCCCGCCTCGCGCCCATCCAGGCGGTTGTCGTTCCCATTTTCAAGAACGACGATGAAAAAACCAAAGTGATGGAAGTCGCCGACCGCGTCTTCACGGAACTCAAAGCCGCCGGCATCCGCATTAAAATGGACGACCGCGATAACGTCAGCAGTGGATTCAAGTTCAACGATTGGGAGATGCGCGGCGTCCCTGTCCGCGTCGAGATCGGTCCCAAAGATGTGGAAAAGGGTTCGGTCGCGTTGGCGCGACGTGACAAGCCCGGCAGGGATGGCAAGACGTTCGTCTCGCAATCGGGTCTTTCCTCGACGGTCAACCTGCTTCTCAGTGAGATACAGGATTCGCTCCTCAAGCGCGCCACCGAGTACCGCGACTCCAACATCCACGAGCCAAAGGATTACGAAGACCTCAAACGCATCGTCGCCGACGGATGGGCGTTCGCCTACTGGTGCGAGTCGCTGGAATGTGAGGCGAAGGTCAAGGAAGAGGCAAAAGCCACCACGCGTAACATCCCCATGAACCAACCCGATCAACAAGGGACGTGTATCGTGTGCGGCAGACCTTCTAAGAGGAAAGTGTATTTCGCGAGAGCGTATTAGTGTTTCAAGTTTCAAGTTCTGGGTTTCAAGTTACAGGTTACAAGTTACGAGTTGCGCCTTATGCGATTCGTAACTTGTAACTCGTATCACGTATCTCGTGACTCTTCTCAATCGTCAATCTGAAATCATAAATCGTCAATCGAACATACCCGCTTGCTGTATAATGGCATAAAGAGGTAACCATGGACTGGAAACCGTACATTACCGTTGACCCAACTATCCATCACGGAAAAGCCTGCTTTACCGGCACGCGTATTCCGGTATCGGTGGTGTTAGACAATCTCGCCGCCGGGCTCGGAGAAGACGAAATTCTCAAGAGCTACCCTTCGCTGAGTTCGAAGGCAATTCATGCCGCGATCGCGTACGCCGCAGAGCTTGCGCGCGAAGAAGTCCTTCCCCTCCCAGCCTAAATGATGCGATTCAAATTAGATGAAAACCTGCCTGTTGAAGCGGCGGATATTCTTCAACAGGCAGGGCATAATGCTGAGACAGTTCACGCGGAACAGTTAGCGGGGATAAACGATCAACGCCTCTCGATAGTTTGCCAAGAAGAACAACGCATCCTCATCACGTTAGACCTTGGTTTTGCCGATATTCGCAATTATCCTCCCGAGAATTACCCGGGATTTGTTGTTCTTCGTTCTAAACGGCAGGATAACCCAACTATTTTAGGGATCATCCAAAACTTGACGGGCGCATTTGAAAAGGGAGATATTGCGGGGAAACTTTGGATCGTGGAAGAGAAGCGAATCCGCATTCGCAGTTAACATGCCTGCAATAGATTTAGCCCGACTCAAAAAACAAACCGCGCAACTGGCTGACTTATTCGACCAGCCGTCCGAATTTTTGCGCGAACTCAAGGAGATCCTCGAGTTTTACGTCAACCGCACATTGCGGAGTCAGGGCGTGGCGCCGTCGTCCGTTTTGCCGACCTATCGAACTCCCGCTGTTGTGCTTCGCCAAATTGAAACCGAATTAAGTTCTGTCGCAGAGAAGAATCCGATCCAAGCATTGGAACTCGCCGACGCGCTCTGGGACGAGGGCTGGCTCGAAACACGCCTGCTCGCCGCATTTTTGCTGGGACGAATCCCGCCGCAGGAAGAACGCCTACTCGCGCGGCTCACCGCATGGACTCAAGCCATCCGCGACCCGTCGGTGCGAGCCGCCTTACTGACGACCAGCCTCACCCGTCTACGAAAAGAAACGCCGGGTCTGTTTCTGGTGTTGGTCAAAGAGTGGCTGTATCCCACGCGCCAGCGCATGTGGTCGAACGGATTGCAGGCGCTTGTGCCACTTATCGCTTCGCCAGATTTCGACAATCTGCCGCCCATTTTTGAGATCGTGGAGCCAGTCTTCAAAGCCTCCCCCGCCGCGTTACAATTTGACTTGCAGGAATTCCTGATTGCGCTCCACAATACATCGCCCGACGAATCACTACACTTCATCCAACAGATATTGAAAGAAACCAAGAGTCCACTGCCAGCCATTGCCCTGCGAAGAATGTCGCCGGACCTTCCGCTTGATTTACAATTACAGATCCGCGAAATGTTGCGCAATACAAAAAACTAGAAGGCGACGAAAGGAGAAGCCATGTTGGTTTTACGGGGCGTGATCGGCGCGATCATTTTATTTCTCGGCCGCGAACTTAACTTTCTTTTCGCCGCGGGCATGGCGGCGCTTGTTGCGCTACGTCTCACACCAAAACTCCCTGCAACCCTCCCCAACTGGTCAGATTACGCTTTCATGGCTGGGGTTGCGATTCTAGCGGCTTGGGCGGTGGTCTCCAAAGAAACAATTGGATATTACGTTTCAGGTTTTTTTGCAGGCGGGTACGTGCTCATGGAATGGTTCGAGCCGGGCGTATTGACATTTCCCATTCTGCCGTTCTTCGTGGGGTCGGTCATCGGCGCGGTTATCATTGGCGTCTTTACCGAATGGGCGCTGATCGTTATCTCCAGCCTGATCGGCGCGATCTACGTCACCACTCTCTTCCGTCTCAGCCAAACCGCCGAAACCCTCGTTGCAGGAGGTTTGTTCGTGATCGGCGCGATCATACAAGTCATCCTCATGCGCATGCAAAAAGAGTGACAGGCAACCTTCGCAAGGTTCTTTGCAAAACAAAAATGGATACTTCCAAACTTATCTACCTGCACGGCTCCGAAAGCGACAGCAACAGCGGCAAAGCGCGCCAGTTCCGTGAGTGGTTTCCCGCTATGCTCACGCCCGATTTCAAAGGCTCATTCGAGGAACGGATGATTCAACTCCAACCGATTCTAGAACCGTCCCGCAGGTCTGATGCAGAAAACTTTGTCGCAAAAGAAAACCTGCGGGACGATTCGCAATGGACGATCATCGGCTCCTCGTTCGGCGGACTCATGGGGACGGTATACACATGCAAGAATCCGACGCGCGTGCGGAAGTTGATCCTGCTCGCCCCCGCCCTCCTGCGCGAACCCTTCGGTTCTTTTTTGGACCTTCAACCTGCCTCTAACCCTGTGACCATTATCCACGGGACGCGGGACGACGTTGTTCCGCTCGAACCCGCGCGCGAAGTAGCACAGATGCTGTTCACGAACCTCAACTACATCGTCGTGGACGACGACCACCGCTTGCACAAAACCCTCCACGAGTTGGATTGGAAGAAAATTCTGGAGCGCGGACTTTAGTCCGCCATGAAAAAGCGGACTGAAGTCCGCATTCCGGAGTCTGCATGAATCAACAAATTTACTGGCACGCCACAGCAAACATGCCCGGCGCAGAACACGCCAAAACGCCTCTCCCCTCCAAAGTGGATGTGGCGGTCATTGGCGGCGGGTTTACCGGGTTGAGTGCGGCGCGCACGCTGGCAAAGAGCGACATAAATGTCGCGGTACTGGAGGCGGAGACCATCGGCTGGGGAGCGAGTTCGCGCAACGGCGGGATGACGTTGACCGGTCTCAAGCCTGCCATGCAAACAGTGATCAAACGTTACGGGCGCGATCTGGCAAAGCAATTATTTCAAGTTTCATTGGATTCAGTAGCCGCTGTTGAACGCGTTGTGCAAGAAGAAAATATAGACTGTGGCTTCAAGCGCTATGGTCATTTGTATGTAGCGAGCAAGCCCCATCACTTTGATTACTTTTACGATGAAGTGGATTTCATGGCGAAAGAGTTCACCCACAAGGTTCGAGTGGTGCCACCGAATGAGTTGAAAGATGAGATCGGCTCGGCGATGTATCACGGCGGCATCGTGGACGAGGTGAGCGGAGGGCTGAACCCGGCGCAATACGTCTCAGGGTTGGCTCGCGCGGCAGAGAAGGCTGGGGCTTCGCTCCATGCCCGCGCGCGCGTCACCAGCCTCACTCGTGAGGGGACGCGGTTCTTCATCCAGACAGAAAGAGGGAACATCGAAGCGGAAAAAGTTTTGGTGGGCACGTCGGGCTACACGGGGAGCGTCACGAAAAAATTGCAGAGAAAAATCATCCCGGTGGGATCGTTCATCATCGCGACAGAAAAATTATCCGACGCGCTTGCCAACGAACTCAGCCCGAAGAACCGCATGATCTTCGACTCGATGCATTACCTGAATTATTTTCGGCTGTGGGATAACCGCATGATCTTCGGCGGGCGCGCCGCGTTCTTCCCTGAAAATAAAAATACGATCGCGCGAAGCGCAGAGATTCTGAGGCGCGAAATGTTTCGCGTGTACCCGCAGTTGCGTGATGTGAAAATCGAGTACGCCTGGGGCGGCACGCTTGATTTTGCTTTTGACATGATGACGCACGTGGGTGAAATGGACGGCATCTATTATTCGCTCGGCTACGCGGGTCACGGCGTGGCGATGGCTTCGCATTTAGGGAAAACGGTTGCCGAAGCGATGTTGAACGGGAATATCAAAGAGCATCCGTTCGCGCAATTCGATTTCCCCGGCGCGCCGCTGGGGTTGTACAACGGCTTCCCGTGGTTTCTTCCGTTTGCAGGCGCATGGCAAAAGATTTTGGATTGGTTCGAATGACAGCACAGAGGCAACCCGCGCGGTGATAAAATAATCCCCATGCTTGACCATAGGAGAGAGGCATGGACACCAACACTTTTTACGCGGTAACTTCAGCAACGTGTTTTGCCCTCGTGGGTTTATGGTGGACCGTTGTGAAAGACAGACCTCAATGGTTCAAGGACGATACAATGAAGCGCATAGCTGGCGGCGTTTACACTTCGTTCCTGATCCCCGCCCTCATGAGCATGGGCGCGCAAGTCGGTGGCGACACGCCTTTCTTATGGCAATTGGTGTTCGTGGTTGCGGCTGGCGCGGGGATCGTTTTCTCTACCCGTCTGATCAAGGCGGTAAAAATGGTTAATCCAACCGGCGTGTACGGAAGGAATAGTTGGGCTGTGCCGTTCTTGTATGGGTTGGTGTTGTTCTTTGCGATCTTCCCGGGCATCGCGTTCCTTTTCGGCTTACAACCACTTCAATTGGAAGGTTTGTTGTTGACACTGTTGGTACTGGCGGGGAATTTACTGGCATGGGAATTTATTTTCACGCCCGTTGAAAAATGAAAAATTGCGAGTAACAAGAGGAGAGTGAAATGGCTGGAACAAAAAGCAAATCTGTCAGATCGCAAGGGAAGAGTCGCAGACCTGCCCCGACGAAGAAGAAGTTGACCGGTGAAGTGTTCTACCCATCCAAACAAGTGATCGCTGAAGCGCGGCTGAAAGATTGGGACAAGCTCAACCGCTCTGCCAAAAAAGACTTCCGCGCATTTTGGGAAGCCGAAGCAAAAGAACTTGAATGGTACGGCAAGTGGAAAAAAGTGCTCGACGATTCCAAGAAGCCGTTCTTCAAATGGTTCACGGAGGCGAAGGTCAACATCGTCCATAACTGTATTGACCGCCATCTCAAGACGTATCGCAAAAATAAACTTGCCCTCATTTGGGAAAGCGAAGACGGCAAAGATCATCGCACGTATTCATATTACGCCATGAACCGCGAAGTGACGCGCATGGCGAACATTATCAAAGCAATGGGCGTCAAGAAAGGCGACCGCGTCACCATTTACATGGGACGTGTTCCCGAGATCGTCTTTGCCATGCTGGCGTGCGCAAAGATCGGCGCGATTCACTCCGTTGTGTTCGGCGGCTTTTCAGTGGATTCGCTCGCCGGTCGCATCGAAGACAGCAAATCGAAACTGGTCATCACCTGCGACGGATCCTTCCAGAATGGAAAGATCGTACAACTCAAACAGATCGTGGACGACTCGCTCAAACACTGTCCATCCGTTGAAAACGTGATCGTGGTCAAGCGCGTGGGCAACGAAATCAACATGGAAACGGGACGCGACCATTGGTATCACGAATTGCTCGAGCAACCCATCGCCGAGGGCAAGTGCGGAACCGAAGTGATGGACGCGGAGGACACGCTCTACATCCTATACACCAGCGGCTCCACCGGCAAGCCGAAAGCCATCGTCCACACACACGGCGGATACATGGTCGGCACGTACTCCACGCTGAAATATGTTTTCGATGTGCGCGACGACGACCGCTGGTGGTGCACAGCCGACCCGGGCTGGGTGACGGGACATTCGTATCTCGTGTACGGGCCCATGCTCAACGGCGCGACCTCCTTCCTCTTCGAAGGCGGACCCGCGTTCCCCGAACCGAATCGCTGGTGGCAGTGCATCGAACGCTATGGGATCACGCTCTTTTACACCGCCCCCACCGCCATCCGCGGACTCATGCGCTTCGGCGAATCGTGGCCCGACAAGCACGATCTTTCCTCCTTACGCCTGCTCGGCACGGTGGGAGAACCGATCAACCCCGAAGCGTGGAAGTGGTATCACCGCGTCATCGGCAAGGATAAACTCCCCATCATTGACACGTGGTGGCAAACCGAAACCGGCGCATTCATGATCACACCGACGCCGGTCGTGCCGCTCAAACCCGGCTCAGGGACGCGTCCATTCTTTGGGCAAGAGGCGGAAATTGTTGACGAGCAAGGCAAACCTGTCGCGGATGATACCGAAGGTTATCTCGTACTAAAGAATCCATGGCCCTCGATGCTTCGCACAATTTACAACGACCCCGATCGTTACGTCAATCAATATTGGAGCAAATATCCAGGCAAATACACAACGGGAGACTCAGCCAAACGCGACCGCGACGGCTACTTCTGGATCATCGGCCGCGTGGACGATGTGCTCAAAGTCTCCGGTCACCGGCTCGGCACAGCGGAAGTTGAATCAGCGTTGGTGAGTCATCCCGCCGTCGCCGAAGCCGCCGCGATCGGGCTTCCGCACGATGTAAAAGGTCAGGGCATTTACACGTTCGTCATGCTCCGCGCGGGTCAGGTAGCATCGCCTGAACTTGCTGAGGAACTTCGCCAGCACGTCGCCACGCACATGGGCCCCATCGCCCGCCCGGAGGAAGTCCGCTTTGTGGATAAACTCCCCAAGACGCGTTCCGGCAAGATCATGCGCCGCGTGTTGAAGGCAAGGGCGCAGGGGTTGCCGGAGGGAGATATTTCGACTTTAGAGGAATAGAGGATTGTAGAATTGAAGAAAGGTAATTGGTAATTAGAGATTAGAGACTGGAGACTGATGGTAGTTGAGTAGCCCGAGGCGATAGCCGAGGGCGTATCGAAACCACACACTATTGGAAACTGGAGGCTGGACAGGCTGAGGCGAAAATCCCCAGCCTGTTTTTGTTCGGTATGATATAAGTTGAATGTTTTAGGATTTCCCGTTTTGGGCGGGATTCCGATGCACAGGAAGATTCTTTGCCACGAATTTACACGGATTTTCACTAATTTTCTAAACCAATCTGTGTGAATTCGTGAAATCTGTGGCTGATGTTTTAGGCTTTCCCATTAAAAACGCTAGAGCCATGTTTATAACAAAATTGGAAAACCACACCGGACTGGCTCACAGTATAATTTCGCACATGACAGATAAAACCTACGAAAACGAGATCATGCAATGGCGCGCGGAAAAATACAACGCGCTGACCGGCGAAAACAGTTGGGTGGCGTTGGCTGGTTTATATGAACTCAAACAGGGCAGAAACCTGGTCGGTTCGACTACGATGAGTGAAGTAGTTCTCCCCGAACACGCTCCAACCTACCTCGGTGTGGTGGAAGTTTCAAGTAAAAACATCCGCTTTCAGCCTGCCAACGGAATCAATGTAAAGGTCAATGGACGCGCAGCGCAAAAGGCGATCCTCAAGCCAGCCCAAGACCCAAAGCCAAGTTTCATTACATGGAATAACCTTCGCATGGTAGTACACCAGCATGGGGAAAAATACTCCATGCGCATCTGGGACAACGCCCGCGAGGAACGTTTTAAACTCCCGCCGTTGAAATGGTTCCCGGTCAACAAAAAATTTCGCTTCAACGCCGCGTACACCCCTTACCCCCAACCGAAAGCATCCCCGCAGGATAACTCCTTGGGCGATGTGGTTGACGATCAACTGCACGGGTTCGTGTCGTTCCGCTTCGAGGGGAAAACCTACAAACTCGATGTCACCGAAACAACTTCGAAGAAACTATTCGTCAAATTTCGCGACGGCACCAGCAGTAAAGAAACCTATCCGCCCAGCCGCTATCTCTACACCGATCCGCCAAAAAACGAGAAATTAATTTTGGATTTCAATTATGCATACAGCCCGCCTTGCGCGTTCACGCCGTACGCAACCTGCGTGTTCGCCTCAGCGCAAAACACGCTCCCCTTCCGCGTGGAGGCGGGGGAAATCTATCGGGGATAATCCCTCTACCGTGAGTGTTTCTTAACTCCTATTTTGGACACGGACTACGCGGAGTTCGCGGATATTCGCGGAAAAATCTTGAAACAATCCGTTTTTGACCGTGTCGTCCGTCTACTCCGCGTACTTAAGAAACGGTCTCTAAAGTGAGTGAAAAAAACCGACCTCGCGAGGTCGGTTTTCAGTTTCCAAATCTATCCCAAAATAAATTTCGTGAAAAAGTCCGGGACGAAGAAACCGCCGATTCCAAAACCCCACTTCAAGACACAGCATGCGAGAAAGATCGCGACCCCCAGCCCGATCATGAAGTAATCGCGGGGAGCGTAATGCAATTCTTTGAGCCATGTGCGGGGAGCCGTGTTGAAGGCGCGCAAGTCCATCGCATCGATCACCTCCTCGCCGGTCACCGTTGACTGCATGGTGACGGGAATGATCAATGGCGCAAGTTTGCGAATTTTCTCGACCACCCCGCCTTTGAGTTTCTCCACTTCGTAGCCCCGCGCGCGCTGGGCATCCACCGTGATGGTGAGGTCATGCGAAAATGTGGGAAGGAAGCGGAGGGCTAAATCCATGGTGAAGGCTACCTTATCCGAAGCCCCCATGCGCTTGAACGCGGTTCCGTAGATATTCGGGTCCAGGGTATATGGAAGCGCCATGGCAGGCAAAGCCATGGCGAGAATTCGAAGCACCTGCGTCATGGCGAACCATAATTTCGAAATAGTGATCGTAATGCCCCAGTCTGTGCCTGGAATTAATGCCTGATAAATGATCGGCGAATTGGGATCCAGTGCCGCGGAAGGACCGCCGCGCCCTGAGAGCAAACCATTCAATCCAATAATAAAGAATACCAGAATGAACACAAAGAAAAGGGTCCGCCGTATATCCTTCCACTCGATCCGAGCCAATAAGAACTGGGTCAGCGAGAACAGAAAGAGCGGGACCATAAAGCGGTAATCCCAAATTTCCGGTATTGTCAACGCGAAGATCGTGCACAGAAGGACGATAAACCGAGTGCGAGGATCCAGGCGCTGGATGAATGTATCGCGCGGGCGGTACTTCCACGTTACGAGCATTCAGTTATCTGCCTCTGCGGGCGGCCATCCCGGCAAACGCGATCATCAGGATCGGCAACAGGATGGCGACGTTGATGGTATTGCTGATCAAGGTCGGCACGAAATAACCGGTGATGGCTGTAGCCATGTCGATTCCGCTGGTAAACATTTCAGTAAGCGATGCAAATAGCATGCCGACGATAATGCCCAGCACGCCCCAACCGACAGCCTTGATGATCTGGCTCTGCGCTTTGAAATCGGTAATGGAAGCCATGATCAAACCCGGCACCATACCCATTAAGCCATTGCCGAGGCTCCAATTCCAGTAGAAGCCATAGCCCGAAGCCTGGTCGCCGATCGTATTACCGATAAAGCCCGCCAGCAAACCAACGATCGGACCGTACGCCACGCCGAAAAAGATCAGCACTGCAACCGCCGGTCGAAATGAGATATTTCCAGCGGCGGGAATGGCGAGGAAATTCGTAAACCACGAAAGCGCGCCGTAGAGCGCCGCGCCAATGGCGCCGTACACCACTTGCCTGGTTCCGAATTCCCAAGTTGAATTGTTGTTCATTTCTTTCTCTCCTTTTGATTAATTTGGATAACGGACTGACGACTGACCCGCTCATATTAACCCAACAAATGGGCAAACGTTGCAGGGAACGCCTCAACTATAAGCGGCGAGCGCCTCGGCGGTGAGAAACTGCTTGGTTTTTGAAAACAGGCTCAGGTTCATGCGAAGAAGCGATGTCGGCCGCACGCGATAACGCGTCAACAGGTCGAAATCCTTCAACACCTCTTCGGGTTTCCCATCAGCGACGATATGCTTGTCGCCGAACAACAACACGCGGTTGGCATACGTCACGGCGAGATCGAGATCGTGCGTAATGAACAACGTCGCCGCAAAATTTTCCGCGACCAGCGATTTCCTTCCATGCGCGGGTTTGCACATCGCGTCCATGAAATGCGTGTAATTCGAATAATCCTGCCCGGCAGTGGGCTCATCCATGATCATGATCTTCGACTGCATTGCCAGCACCGCCGCGATCGTCGTGCGCTTTTGCTGACCGAACGAGAGGCCCAAAGGCGGATACTCCTCAAACCCTTTCAAATTCATCGTGGCAACACTTTCAGCAACCAGCCGTGGGATCGCCAGACTATCCATCTCTAAATTTTTCGGTCCAAACTCCAACTCCTCGCGCACGGTCGGCGCGAACAACATATGAGTGGGGCTCTGAAACACAAACCCAAGCGAATGCGCGATCTGCGCCACGCTCATGCTTTTTGTATCGTTGCCTTCCACGAGCACGCGCCCGCTCGTAGGCTTGAGCAACCCAATAGCATGTTTCACCAGCGTAGATTTACCCGCGCCGTTCGGACCCAAAACCGCGATCAAATCGCCGCGATTGATCTGTAGATTGACGTCTTGCAAGATCAGAGGCGACTCATCGTTGTAGCGGAAATCCACATTTTCGAATACGACGAGCGGCTCGCCTCGTTTCTCCTGTGCGGCTGACTCAACCCTGGGCGGCATTTTCCCCGCCTGACGGACCCGCTTCACCACCCACTCCGCGGGGAGTTTCACCTCGTGATGATCGATCGATGTTGGCAAACTGTCGATGGAACCGAGATACTTCACCTGTCCCCCTTCCATGTACAACAACCGGTCGGGCTTTGCAAAAATGGCGTCTTCTACGCGGTGCTCGATCAACACCACCGTTTTTCCCTCGTCTGCCAGGCTTCGAAAAACTTCGAGGGCTTCGTGAGCAGATGCAGGGTCGAGAGAAGCGAGCGGTTCATCCAGCATCAGAATGGACGGGTTCATCGCCAGCAATCCCGCCAGCGCTACCTTCTGTTTTTCTCCGCCGGAAAGATTGAACGTTTCGCGCTCGAGCAGGTGTTCGATCTTCAGCCGCTTCATCGCCATACCCACGCGAGATAGAATTTCCTCGCGCGGGAAGCCCAGGTTTTCGGGTCCAAAAGCGACCTCGTTGAATACGTTGCTCGCCACGATCTGCCGTTCGGGATCCTGCAACAGTGTGCCCACTGTCTGCGCCACATCGGCGATCTGCATCTCGGAAACATCTTTGCCATGCAAAAGTACTTTGCCGTCGCGCTCTCCCTTGTACGAGCGCGGAATCAAGCCGTTGATACAACGCGCCAGGGTGGTCTTGCCGCAACCGCTCGAGCCGGCGATCAACAGCAGTTCGCCGGGCCGGAGTTCGAACGAAACGTTCTTGAGCGCCTTTTCCGGTCGGGTTCGATAATGAAAGGATAAATTCTCGATCACCAGAGGAGATTGACTCATCGCATCACCTAATACGTTACCAAAATTTCGTCGCCCATTCTTACGCCGAGGACGCGTTCCGCGCTCCCATTCACCACAGCAACGCCCAAGTTGCCCGTGCTACTCATCAAAGCGACCACCTCGCCCGCTGGTCTTTCGCCAAAGGTATTGACCATACCTGTGATCTCGGTATCCGATAGTTTGACTGTGACGGATTCTTTTCGTTCCAACGCGGTATCTAAATGTTCGGCGCCGATGTTCGTCGAGATATTCCCAAAGTGATCGATGTAAATAATTTCTCCACGCCAGCCATTTTCCGTGCGGACCGGCTTGGGCAAGTCAATTCGCACTGGGTCGTTAAACGGCGTTCCCAAATCGCCGATTGGCACCCCATTCGCCAGGTGCGCGGCAACAGGGGAGAAAATATCCCGCCCATGGAATACAAAACTGATGACTGGTAGCCAATATCGGATCCGATTCAATTCCACGAACTGGGTTTTCCAGCCGGAAAATTCAGCGCGATCAAGCAAACCGGAGATCGTGCCATTATCGGGTCCCACGTAGAACCAATCTCCGATCCGCGCCGCCATCGGTCGGCGTTTTGTGCCGACGCCGGGATCCACCACTACCATGTGGATCGAGCCCTTGGGGAAGTATGGAACGGAGCGCGCAATGATATACGCGGCTTCGCGGATATTTTGAGCCTGAACCATATGACTCAGGTCGGAGATCTGCGCCGTTGGACAAATCCCCCAGATCACGCCTTTCACTACCCCTACCGTGCCGTCCTTAATTCCATAATCGGTCATCAGGCTAATAACTGTCAACGCGCGCTCCTCGGAGATTTTCGCCAATTATAAAACATTGCAGGAATTGAATCGCACCGATTTTGCCGGGAATCGAGAGAAACGAGGCGAATGCGCACACAACATTATTGCCACAAAGGATGCTGGGGTCACAGAGAAAAGGGGCTGGCATAATTAACTCACCTTATGCAGTACAGCAAGAATTATCTTGCAATGCGCCTGTTGTTTCTCAACCCAGGTTGCAAAGTGAACTTCCCTGGCGCCGTGCGCCAGGACAGGTGTGCGGCACGGAACAGCGCGTAGATGGAAAAGTGTCACGTCAAGAATGCTCTCATTGATCGCGCGGTAGGGACACAAAATACACTTAGAAAAATATCAAAATCACGCGGGGTTAGCAGCCATGAAATTATCATTCGCAGATGGCGCCGTTTTCCGTAAAACAGGCGACTGAGCTTGCCATGTTATACTTATTTCATCGAAACACAAAGGAGAAAAAATGTTAATCAACCCTGAACTAGCAAAAGCCATGAACGCCCAGATCGGCAACGAATTCGGCGCGAGCATGCAATACCTGAGCATCGCGGGGCACTTTCACACACAAAAATTGACACTATTGTCGAAACTGTTTTTCGAGCAGGCGGAGGAGGAAAAAACGCATGCGATGAAGTTCGCGCATTATATCCTCGACACGCAAGGCGATCTCCAAATCCCTGCCATTGCCGCGCCAAAGCCGAAGTTTGCATCCGCCGAGGAAGCGGTGAAAGCGGCGTTCGCCTGGGAACAGGAAGTGACCGAGCAGATCAAAGCCCTCATGGATATGGCGGTCTCGCAAAACGATTACCTCGCGCAGAACTTCCTGCAATGGTTCATAGACGAGCAGTTGGAAGAAATCAATAAAATGGATCAACTGCTTAGCGTGATCCAGCGGGCGGGCGAAAAGAACCTGCTCATGGTGGAAGCGTATCTGCTTCACATCGAGAAGGCAGGATAAACATAAAAAGAGACGGTCGCCTTCAAGGTGACCGTCTCTTTTTATCATTGTACATATTGAGCGAACAGCGCCTCAAAATCCTCTTCGGAGGTGAAGCCCACCCATTTTTTCAAAACGCTGCCGGCGGGGTCGAGGAAATAGACTTCGGGTTGGTAGTAGAAGCCCAATGCTTGCTGAAAATCACGCGTGTTGGGGTCGTCGGCATCAAGATAGGTGAACTTGATCCTGCCAAAATATTCCGCTTCAAGCCCATGAACCATGGGTGCCATAGCGCGGCAGGTACCTCAGGTAAAGCGGAAAAATTCGACGAACTGATATTGGCCCGAAGCCAGAATCACAGTGGTAGGATCGGTGGCGTGGAGATCGGGTCCGCGCGAGGTAGCGATGGGAAGGACAGCCTGGGTTGGCGCTTCATTTACAACGGGATGCTGAGTTGCGTTACCCTCGGCAATGGTCGCCGGGGTGGCAGAAGGCAGTTCCGCGATGGGCGGCATGGCAGAGGGTTGGATTGTTTGGGCCGGGGAACAAGCCGCAAGAATAACCGCGATCAAAAGTAATGTAGGGAAGAGGCGGGCTGTCATCGTCATATCCTTTGTTTGGTTGTACATCTGACAATTTGTACCAGAAAGTCCTTACACAAAGATTACAAAGCCTATCTTTGACGGGCATCGTTTCCTACGCTATACTACGCGTAGTTCCAAACAAGATAACTATCAAACAATCAAACTATTTATGGAGGAAGTATGGCTGGTTTCAAACTTACCTACAGCACGATGTTCAATCCGCCTGAGGCGCTTCATGAGGGGTTCGACAAAGCGGTTGCAAAGCTGAAACAAAATCTCGGCAAAGAATATGGAATGTTCATTGACGGCAAGGATGTGTTCTCGGACGAAAAGTTCGACGACCATTCGCCCGTCAACACCAGTTGGACGCTGGCGCGAATGCAAAAAGGCAACGCGCTTCACGCCCGCATGGCGATCGAAGCGGCGCGCAAAGCCTTCCCCGCATGGAGCCGCACGCCGTGGCAGAAGCGCGTGGCATTGGTCCGCAAAGCCGCTTCGTTGATCGAGAAGCGCATCTTCGAACTCGGCGCGGCGATGGCGCTCGAAGTCGGCAAGAACCGCATGGAGTCGCTTGGCGACGTGCAGGAAACCGCCGACCTGATGTATTGGCCCGCGCAAATGATGGAGGACAACAACGGCTTCATCAAACCGATGGGCAAAGACCCGCTGACCGGATACGACTCGACGAACATGTCTGTGTTGCGTCCGTACGGCGTGTGGCTCGTGATCTCGCCGTTCAACTTCCCCTTCGCGTTGACCGGCGGACCAACCGGCGCGGCTTTGGTCGCGGGAAACACTGTTGTGATCAAGCCAGCCTCAGACACGGCGTGGATCGTGCGTCTCTACGCGGAATGTCTGCGCGACGCGGGCTTCCCGCCCGGCGTGTTCAACTTTGTGACCGGTCCCGGCTCCACGCTTGGGCAGGCTTTGGTAGACAGCCCCGACCTTGACGGCGCGACCTTCACCGGCTCGTTCGACGTGGGCATGAAGATGTACCGCGATTTTGCGAACCGCAATTACGTCCGCCCGATCGTGCTGGAACTCGGCGGAAAGAATCCCGCCATTGTTTCGCGCAACGCGAATCTCGAAGACGCCGCGACCGGCATTTATCGCTCCGCGTTCGGCTTGCAGGGACAAAAATGTTCCGCCGCCTCGCGCATCCTTGTTGAGGAGCCAGTCTACGAAGAATTGCTCGCAAAACTCAAAAGCAAAGTGGATTCGCTCGTGATCGGCGACCCAACCGAACGCGCCACGTATATCGGACCGGTGGTCAATCAGAATTCATACAACGAATTCAAGAATTTCACCGAGGAGATCAACCAGGCGGGCGGACGATTCCTCACCGGCGGAAACGTCAAGTCCGGCGGCATGTACGATTACGGCTACTACTGCGAGCCGACGCTCGTCACCAATTTGCCTTTCGAGCATCGCCTGTGGAAGCATGAGATGTTCCTGCCCATCGCCACAGTCGGCAAGGTGAAGAATCTCGACGAAGCCATGAGCATTGCGAACGATGTCAATTATGGTCTCACCGCCGGGTTCTACGGCTCGCCCAAAGAAACTTCGTGGTTCTTCGATAACATTCAAGCCGGCGTCACGTACGCGAATCGTCCACAAGGCGCCACCACCGGCGCGTGGCCCGGCTTCCAACCCTTCGGCGGCTGGAAAGGCTCCGGCTCAAGCGGCAAGAACGGCGGCGGATACTATTACGCCCAGTTGTACATGCACGAACAGATTCAAACGCTGGTGAAACACGCGGCGGTCAAGAAGGCGACTGCGAAAAAGAAAGTTGCGAAGAAGAAATCTACTAAGACATCGTCCTCGCAGAGGAAGAAGTCGCGCAAGTAAAAGCGACCCTCACCCCTCTCCCCGCTTCGACTGCGTGGCGCGAACGTCACGCGCCACTCCGCTCAGCGTGAGCAGGGAGAGGGGAATTGCTTATGCCTTGGAATCCCGATCAATATCATAAATTTCAATCTGAGCGCGCGGCTCCGTTTTACGACCTGCTCGCGCTCGTGGATGCGCGCCCGAATCTCAAAGCGATTGACTTGGGATGCGGTTCCGGCGAGTTGACGAGTCAACTAGCGGACCGGCTTCCCAACTCCGATGTGACCGGGCTGGACTCATCGCCCGAAATGCTGACAAAAGCCGCTTCTTTCGCACGGGCAGGCTTGGTCTTCCAGGCGGGAGATTTGTCCGCCCTCCTCGGCGACTGGGACCTGATCTTCAGCAACGCGGCTTTGCAATGGAGCGATAATCACGCGCAATTGATTCCACAGTTATTCGCGCGGCTCAACCCCGGCGCACAGATCGCCGTTCAAGTTCCGTCGAATCATAATCACATCTCGCATCAAATTTATCGCGAGACCGCGAATGAAGAGCCATTCAAATCCATCCTGCAAGGCTTTCAGCGCATCGCGCCCGTGTTGCCGATTGACGAGTACGCGCAAACCCTGTTCGATTGCGGCGCGGAAAATATCGTCGTGTTCGAAAAGATATACGCCCACGTGTTGGAAGATTCGGACGCCGTCGTGGAATGGATCTCCGGCACCGCGCTCGTCCCTTATTTTGAACGGCTGAGCGAACACAAAGATGAATTCGTGAAAGCCATCCGCGAGAAGATGCGAGAGGCGTTGCCGGGCAGGCCGGTGTTCTATCCGTTCCGCAGAATCCTATTCTCTGCGAGAAAGCCGGCATAACCATGGGCGAACCCGAGAATTACAATCGCAAGGAACTCATCAGCCGGATCGGCACGTTTTTCCTGATGATCGCAGTGGGGATGTTGGTCTATTTCATCCTGTCCGACAGCGCCGGCCAGCCGCGCTTCGATCTGTTTTGTCTGGGCGTTCTCGTTGCAGGGATCGGATTTTTCTTTCGTTCACAACTCAAGCATCCATCCCCTTCCAGCGGACGATTCGGCTGGATGAAACGCTTCTTGAAAGGTAAAGAGGAATGACAAAAGTACTTGCGCTCTCTGAAGCGATCGCAAAATTCGTGAACGACGGCGATACGGTGTACGCCGCCGGGTTTACGCATCTCATCCCATTCGCCGCGGGGCATGAGATCATCCGGCAGGGCAAAAAGAATCTCACCCTCGCCCGCGCCACACCAGACCTGATCTACGACCAAATGGTCGCGGCGGGATGCGCAAAGAAAGTCATTTTCTCGTACATGGGAAACCCCGGTGTCGGGTCGCTGCGCATCGTGCGTTCGGCGATTGAAAAAGGTCAACTCGAATGGGATGAATATTCGCATTTCGGGATGATCACTCGCTTACAGGCTGGCGCATCCGGTCTGCCCTTTTTGCCGATGAATCAAACCGGCGCGGCTGACCTCGAAAAAGCAAATCCGAACATCAAACGAATCGCCGATCCGTTCGGCGGCAAGGATGTGATCGTCGTCCCCGCGCTCAACCCCGACGTGGCGATTGTCCACGTGCAACGCGCCGACGCGAACGGCAATTCGCACTTGTGGGGAATCATCGGCGAGCAAAAAGAAGCCGCGTTCGCCGCGAAGAAGGTTATCGTGACGGCGGAGGAGATCGTGGACGAATCCGTCATCCGCTCCGACCCGAACCGCACGATGATCTCCGAGATCGTGGTCAGCACGGTGTGCCATGTCCCGTTCGCGTGCCATCCCAGTTACGCGCAGGGATATTACGACCGCGACAACGAGTTTTATCTCGCGTGGGATAAGGTCAGCGAATCGGCTGAGGCAACAAAACAATATTTGGACGATTGGGTGTTCGGCGTAAAAGATCGAAATGAATATTGGCAAAAACTCGGCGCGGAGACACACAAGCGATTGGAAGTTCCCGATTTGATGAGCGAGCCGATCAATTATGGAAGATATTAATCCGCTAATCTGCGGGTTATAGTTATAGCTCCTCCTTAAAACCGCGTATCAACGACCCCAAACCTATTGATTTAGATTAGCGAAGGCTTGTCCTGAGCCTGTCGAAGGATTAGCGTAGATTAGTGGAATCAAAATGAGCGAAATAAAATATTCATCTGCCGAATTAATGATCATTAACGCCGCGCGGTTGTTACGCGATGGCGATGTTGTTTTTGTTGGCGTTGGTCAACCCAATCTCGCGTGCAATCTTGCGAAGAGAACGCACGCGCCGAATCTCGTAATGATCTACGAAGCGGGCGTGATCGGCGCGGAGCCTGCGCGGCTGCCGTTGTCCATCGGCGACCCAACTCTTGTGAGCGGATCGCTATCCGTTGTGAGCATGTACGATATTTTCACAAACTATCTCCAGCGCGGCAACGTGGACGTCGGCTTTATGGGCGGCGCGCAAATTGATAAATACGGCAATATCAACGCCACCGTCATCGGCGGATACGACTCGCCCAAAGTGCGTTTGCCCGGCTCCGGCGGTTCGCAAGAGATCGCGGCGTGGGCGAACCGCTGTTACATCATGACCCCGCATCAAAAGCGCCGCTTCCCCGAAAAAGTGGAATTCATGACCTCGGCGGGATTCATCGGCGGGCGCGGCGACCGCGAAAAGGCTGGCTTGCGCGGCGGCGGGATGCTCGCCGTGGTCACCGACATCGGCATCATGGAGCCGGACGAATCGGGCGAGATGATGCTCACGCAATTGCACCCAGGCAAAACATCGGAGGAAGCGAGGGCGAACACCGGCTGGGATCTGAAATCCGCTTCATCCGTCGGGACGACTGATCCAGTCACCGAAAGCGAACTCCGCATCTTGCGAGACGAACTCGACCCAACAGGAATCTATCTCAAAGGAGCATCGTGATGTTTTGGTTATGATTCCGAGACGGATACTTAAGCAGGTAGTACCATTGTCTCAATTCAGTGGGGAATCATCGGAAAGGTTATAAAGCGTTCATGATTGTATGTTATAAGAGTTTGTGTCGCCCAAACAAACCCCAAAAAAGTTCAAGGAGTAAAATGAACCACAAGTACGTTATTGGCATTCTCGCACTCATTGCAGTGACATTGTCTTCATGCGTCGCACCAGCCGCCACACCACAAGTTGAACCCACCACAGGTCCTGATCTGGCATTGACGATCACTGCGCAAGCGGAACTTCTTCAAGCGCTGACACAAGCCGCCTTGGTGCCTACAAACACACCGGAGCCCACCTTCACGCCTGTTCCCATTTCCACAGCGACGCCTTCCAAAGTGACGATTACCGTCAGCGCAGATACGAATTGCCGCTCCGGCCCCGGTTTGGATTACGATATTGTCGGCGCGTTGACCATCGGTCAACAGGCAGAAGTGGTTGGGAAAAGTTCAGCCGCCAATTATTGGGTGATCGATAATCCCCTCGGCACAGGTGCCTGCTGGTTGTGGGGCGAACACGCCACCATCACCGGAGACGCAACTAGCTTGCAAGAGGTTGCCGCGCCGCCAACGATCACACCGCTTGCCGCGCTCGCTCCCATCATTGACCATGTGGCAGTACGATATGATTCCTCCTCGGGCGGCTTGGTCGTTTATCTAGACGTCTACTTCTACGACGGCGAAGGCGATGCAAATTTCCTCGATCTACAACTGGTTAGCAGTTCGGTTGCGGTCACAGGCAAGATCAAAGACGTTTCATTCGCCCCATCTGCCAACCAAAGAAAAGGCGCTGTCGTTACCGGTCAATGGAGTTGCGGCACGAAACAGTACGATATGACGGTAGGGGTTGTAATTACCGATCAGGCGGGTCATACAAGCAATACAATGGGGGTCAATTTTTCGTGCAATAAGAATTAGCGGGTAAAAAAAGACCTCGGAGTTCTTGAAGAACTCCGAGGTCTCACTGATCACCGTTTACTGATGACTGACTACGTTCCCTCTTCCCACGAATTCAAATAGTGTTGTTGCTCGGCGGTGAGGGTATCGATCTTCACGCCCATCGCTTCGAGTTTGAGGCGGGCGATCTCGTGATCAATTTCAGCGGGGACGGAGTAGACTTTCTTCTCCAACTGATCCGCGTTCTTCGCCATGAACTCGGCGGACAAGGCTTGGTTGGCGAAAGACATGTCCATGACCGAGGCAGGATGACCTTCGGCAGAGGCGAGGTTGATGAGTCGTCCTTCGCCGAGGATGTTGATCTTGCGTCCGTCTTTCGTCTCGTATTGATCTACGAACGGGCGCACGAGATTCGGCTTGCCTTTGCTCATCTTCTCCAGCGCGGGGATGTTGATCTCCACGTTGAAGTGACCCGAGTTGGCGACGATCGCGCCGTCTTTCATCGCTTTGAAGTGATGTTCGTCAATGACATTCAAGTCGCCGGTGACGGTGCAGAAGAAATCGCCGAGTTTGGCGGCATCCCCCATCGGCATTACTTGATAACCATCCATAACCGCTTCGAGCGCTTTCATCGGATCCACTTCGGTGACGACGACCAACGCGCCCATGCCGCGCGCGCGTGACGCGAGACCGCGTCCGCACCAGCCGTAGCCTGCCACAACGAACACTTTGCCCGCGAGCAATACGTTCGTCGCGCGGATGATTCCGTCAATCGTGGATTGACCCGTGCCATAGCGATTATCGAAGAAGTGTTTGGTCATCGCATCGTTCACAGCAATGACGGGGAACTTCAACACGTTATCTTTTTCCATCGCCTTCAAACGGATGACGCCTGTGGTCGTCTCTTCCGTTCCGCCGATCACGCCTTTGAGCATTTCCTTGCGCTCATCGTCGGAAAGTCCCTTTGCCCAACTCGCCAATGAAGGCTCAAGTTTTTCAAAGCGTCCCATCTCAATGAAGAACAGCGACGAGACCAGGTCTGCGCCGTCGTCCATCGTCATGTGCGGCTTGTGCTCGAGCGCGGCGCGGATGTGCTTGAAGTATGTGACCTTGTCTTCGCCCTTGATCGCGTATGTGGGAATCTCGAACTGATTCACCAACGCCGCGGCGACATCATCCTGCGTCGAAAGCGGATTCGATGCAGTGAGGACAATGTCCGCGCCGCCGTCTTGCAGTGTGACCATGAGATTCGCGGTCTCGGTCGTCACATGCAGACAAGCCGATACGCGCAAACCTTTCAGCGGCTTCTCTTTCTTGAATCGCTCGCGGATCTGGCGCAGGACGGGCATCTCGCGCTCCGCCCAATCCATGCGGCGGCGTCCGCCTTCGGCTTGATTGATGTCTTTGATATCGTAATTACTCATTTGTTGCTCCTTCTAGATTGTGTAGCGGACGTTCTCTAACGTCCGCATTAGAGAATGCGGACTACACTTTTATGCAAGGTCGTCCAATTTATTATTATCTTCAAAATGCTTTCTAAACCGCTCAACGAAATCTTTCCTCGAATACGAATGACTTTGCGGTCCCTTCTGCTCCAAACAATAGACCGCCGCGAGCGAGCCGATCTCGCCGCACAACTTCCAGTTGAAGCCGCGCGAGTAGCCTGCCAGGAATCCGCCTCGGAACGCATCGCCGACTCCCGTCGGGTCTACGATCTCTTTCTCAGGGACGGTTGGGATGTGCACCGACTCGCCGCCCATGTACAAGTCTGCGCCGTCTTTGCCGCGCGTGATCACAAGGACCTTCACATGATCCAGCATCTGGTCAAGGCTCCAGCCCGTTTTCTTTGAGATCAATCCAAATTCATAATCGTTGCAGAACAGGAAGTACGCGCCTTCCATGTCGTTAATCAACTCAGCGCCTTCGAGACGAAGAACTTGCTGGCCCGGGTCGTAAAGATACTTTAATCCTAACTCTCTAGATTCAGCGCAAAATTTCGTCATAGCGTCAGGCGCGTTTGGCGATACTACGATCAAGTCTGGCTTGCTTGGCAGATCATCGAGGGATTGCGAGGAAGCGACTCCCATCGCACCGGGATAAAAAGAAGCGATCTGAGCGGATGCGTTGTCGGTTGTCGCGAAAAATGAAGCGGTGAATAGACCAGGGACGACCTTCATCAACGATGTGTCCACCCCTTTTGATTCGAGCCATGCGCGATAGTCTTCAAAATCCTCTCCAACGGTTGCCATGACTCGCGGCTGTTCCCCGAGCAGCGCCATGGTGTAGGCAATGTTCGGCGAAACTCCGCCACGCTGTTTAGACATCGAGTCTACAAGAAACGATAAACTGATCGAGCCTAATCGCTCGGGGAGAATTTGTTCTTTGAAATGACCCGGGAAGGTCATCAAGTAATCGTAAGCGACTGAACCGGTGAGAAGGATATCCATATATTTCCTCTCGTCATTGCGAGGAGGGTCGAAGACCCGACGAAGCAATCTCCAACATCGTGAGGGAGATTGCTTCGGGATTTCGACGCTATCGCGTCTCAACCCTCGCAATGACGGTGCGTATTCGCATCAAAAGGCGTGACGCGGGTTGCGTCACGCCAATGTCAACGGGCGAAAGTTTATCACGCGATGGGTGGATTGTCTAGAAAATGGGATTACAGATTTATGGTCTTCTCAAGAAGCCTTGACGATTTCCAGGTCATCGCGAATTACGCAAATCGGGCGAATTTCGCGAAAGGATTTGGAATTTCGCGTCTTTTGCTCTTTTCGCGCCTTTCTCGTTAAAGATTTCCCGACATCAAGAACGTCATCCCCGCAAATTTCGCGGTTCAATACCCGCCGCCGAAGCGGTTTTGTAAAGCCATATAACTTTGAAAAGCGAGCATCCCAAAAAGAAGCGCGGTGTATGCGCTGCGGAATAACGCGAAGCCCGCCAACGCCATGAGTCCGCCCGCGATGACAGACAGCCAAAGCGATTTGCGAACGCCGCCGATCGGATCGTACAAAAGCAAAACATTACGCGCCACCTGTCCGCCATCTAACGGATAGATCGGCAGAAGGTTTATCAATCCCCAAAAAATATTGACCCATAAGAATAAAGTGGCAAACAGGGTGGGAACAATTCCACCAAATGGAATGATCGCGTTATACGGAATGGGAATCAATCCAAACAGCCAATTGACCATTATCTCACCGCCAAACAAGTGAACAACGGCAATGACCAACCCAGCCAGCACAAAGCCCGCGCCGGGTCCAGCCAGCGAGATCAAAATTTGCTGAACGGGACCGATGGCGACGCTTGCGTACCCACTCCCCCACGGCGAGACTTCGGGAATGGTCAAGCCGCCCGAAAAGTGGAGCAGGATTTGCGAACGCAAACCGTACCAGCGAAACGCTAACGCATGACCGAGCTCATGAATCAAGATGGAAACGAAAACCACAAGAATCCAGATCACGATCTGAAGCAGCCCTCCGCTTGAACCCAGCAGGAGCGCAATGAGCCAAAATAGCGGATGCACGCGCACGGGGATTCCCGCAATGGAAAAGCGGAGATCGTAACGGCTCGTCAGGGTGGGTTGGAAGAATGTCATTATTCTCCCAACACTACTTTTTTCAAACTAGACTCAAACGGCGGATACGCGATGCCGTTCTCTGTGACGATCCCAGTGACCAAACGATTCGGCGTGACATCGAAAGCGATGTTGCGCGCTTTGGCATTCCTCGGCGTGACACGCTCGCCCTTGAACTCCAAGCCGAGGACTTCTTCGGGGTTGCGCTCCTCGATTGGGATTTGATCTCCGTGTGAAAGAGAAAGGTCAATCGTTGAGGTTGGCACCACGGGATAAAACGGAACGCCGTTATCGTGCGCGGCGAGGGCAAGCATGTACGTGCCGATCTTGTTTGCCACGTCGCCGTTCGCGGCGGTGCGATCTGAGCCGACAAAACATTTCTGCGCTTTGCCCGCTTTGAGGAAATATCCCGATGTGTTGTCGCTGATGATCTCGTATGGGATGCCGTACTGCTCCAACTCCCACGCGGTGAGACGCGCTCCCTGCAAGCGCGGACGGGTCTCATCTACCAGCACGTGGATCTTTTTGCCTTGTTCATGCGCGGTGCGGATGACGCCGAGCGCGGTTCCCCAATCTACTGCGGCGAGCGCGCCAGTGTTGCAGTGATGGATGATCGTGTCGCCGTCGTTGATGAGGGTGGCGCCGTGATCCGCCATGCGTTTGTTGACCTCCACGTCTTCATCGGCAATGCGTTGGGCTTCGTCGAGGATGAATTGGCGGATCGAATCAACAGTTGGAGACTGGAGACTGGAGACTTTGCTCATCACTCGATCAATCGCCCATGCGAGATTGACTGCGGTGGGACGCGAAGCCTTCAACGTGGAGGCGGCGGCTTCCAAATCGGCGAGCAGGTCGCCCGTCGAAGTGGAAGCGGATTCGAATCCAGCGAGCGCGAGCCCGAATGCGGCAGTCGCGCCGATGGCGGGAGCGCCGCGCACGACCATGTCCGTGATCGCTTGCGCCACAGATTTATGATCGGTGTACGCCACGACCTCGAAGCGCGCGGGCAAAATCCGCTGGTCTATCATTTTGACTTGGTTATCTTCCCAGAATACGGTTCTCATGCGCAAGATTTTACCGCTTCTGCGGCAAATTCGCCCTCCAAAAACCTTAACATCACGGGCAATCCGTGCAATAATACGGCGTTTGTAAAATTTAAAAAATTTGCAGGAGGACCAATGTTCACCAAAAAACGTACGTTGCTCTTTCTGACCCTCGCGGTCATATTCTCGTTGACGATCGTTTCATGCTCGCCGACGCCAGCGCAGCCCTCAGCGACTGAAGGACCCGCATCGCCAACGGGTTCCGAGAAAAGTATCACCATCGTCATCCCAGAAGATCCGCCATCGTTTAACCCGATGGTCGCGGATACGGGTTATGACGCGCTCGTGATGGAACTCGTTCTGCTCGGCATGGCAGACGTTGACCCGAATGGAAATGTTTTCCCCGAACTCGCCGCAGATCTGCCGACTGTTGAAAACGGCGGCGTGACGATTGACGATGACGCGGGGACGATGTCGGTCACATGGACGATGCGCGATGATATATTGTGGCAGGATGGTAATCAAGTGACGGCAGACGATGTGTTGTTCACGTGGAATGCAATTTCAGACCCCGTCAACGGCACGTGGATCCCCGGCATTGATTACATCGATTCTGTCGAGCAGTTGAGTCAAAATTCATTCATCGTTAATTACAATTCTATTTACCCGGGCTATCTTACACAATTCGGCGGCGAACAACTCGCGATCTGGCCCGCGCATTACTGCAACCTCGAGCAGGGATTCTTGTCATGGGATTGCGGGCGCGAACCATTGAGCGACGGTCCTTTCGTTCTGCACGATTGGGTACTCGGCGACCACATGACCTTCCACAAGAACGACAATTATTATCTCGCGCCAAAACCCGAACTCGATCAAGTTCTTGTTCAGATCGTCCCCGACGACGTCGTGCGCAAGACAATGATGCTGAACGGCGACGCGGACATTGATATGTGGATCAACGCCAACACCGCGAAAGACCTCGAGGGTTCGGAAAAGGCAAAAGTAAGTTTGAGCCCGACCGACCGCTGGGTGATGCGTTTGTATTTCAATCTGGCGCAAAAAGGGACGGTGGATCCGATTGCGTATCCTCATCCGATACTCTCGGACGTCAACGTGCGAAGGGCGATTCGTTCCGCCGTGGATGTTGATACCATCACCTCTGAAATTTTCCACGGGCTGGCAACCCCCGCATGGACGGAATTCTTCCGCGCGCCATATCAATGCGCTGTGCCGCGCCCCGCGTATGATCCCGAAGGCGCAAAGGCGATGCTCGAAAAAGCGGGCTGGACCGATTCGGACGGCGACGGAGTCCGTGAATGTCATGGCTGTTCTACCGGCGCGCCCGAAGGCTACGCCATGGAAATGGAATTCATCACCTACGCCGAATTCGGCGAACCGCTTGAGCTGACCCAACAACTAATTGCGGAAATGCTCGGTGAAATCGGTATCAAAATGAATATTACCGTTGTCGAAGGCAGTATCTTGTGGGACCAAGCCGAGAACGGCGGAATCGAACAAAGCGGTAATTTCGATATCGATATTTGGGATGACGGTTACGCGGGCGTTGACCCTACCGATTACATCTGGGAATTATATTCACAAGAAGCGCTCGTGCCGGGCGACGGCTACAATGTGATGCGCTACGATAACGCCGAAGTGGACGCGTTGATCGACGAAGCGTACACGCTCGACGAAGCCTCGCGCAAGAAGACCTTCTGCGCCATTGCCGATCAAATCAATGAAGATGTGCCGCTTGTACATCTCTTTACTACTCCCAACCTCGAAGCCTATTCGACGCGGCTTGCGGGCGTGCAATCCACGGTGAACGACCTGGTCACATGGAACATCGCCGATTGGACATTGAAATAACTTTCTCCGTCATTGCGAGGAGTGCCGAAGGCACGACGAAGCAATCCACAACAATGTGAGGGAGATTGCTTCGTCGCAACGAACGCTCCTCGCAATGACAGGTAGACGATGACCACCTACATCCTCCGCCGCCTCATTCAAACCGTCGGCTTACTGTTCATCCTGAGCGCGATCCTCTTCACGCTGGTGAACGTCGCGCCCGGCGGACCGATCACCGCGTATGCGGGCAGGCGTCCGCGTCCCGAAAGAATCGAACAACTCAAACGTCAATTCGGGTTAGACCAGCCGCTCCCCCTCCAATACGTCTATTGGCTCGTCGGCAACGACTGGACAAAGATCGATTCCGACGGCGACGGCATCAAAGATACAGCGGGTTCGCGCAAAGGAATCCTGCGCGGCGATTTCGGTCTTTCGTACCGCACGCGCAAACCCGCGCTGGACGAAATCGCGTCGCGCCTCCCCAACACCATCTACCTCATGTCCATCACCATGGCGGTCGCGCTCATCATCGCCATCCCGCTCGGCATCTACTCCGCCATCAAACAATATTCCCTCTTCGATTTTTTCGCCACAACATTTTCGTTCGCGGGTCAAGCCATCCCCGAATTTTGGCTTGGGCTTCTGCTCATCATCATTTTCTACGCGTGGTTAAAAAATCCGTGGACAGGAGAACCCCTTTTACCCGCTGGAGGCATCTCCTCCCTAGACGGCGGATTCTCCCTCTCCGACCGACTCGCCCATCTGGTTCTCCCCGTTCTCACTGGAACGTTGGGCTGGATCGCCTGGTACTCGCGTTTTCTCCGTTCAAGCATGCTCGAAATCCTCCCGCTGAACTATCTCAAAGCGGCAAGAGCGCGCGGCATGACCGAACGCAACGTAATCTTCAAACACGCCCTCAGCAACGCGCTAATTCCCATCGTCACGCTCATCGCGCTCGACCTGCCGTATATCTTCACCGGCGCGGTGTTGATCGAATCCATTTTCGCCTGGCCCGGCATGGGACGCCTCTACTACCAATCCGCTGTTGATCGCGATTATCCGCTCCTGCTCGCCGTTCTCATCATCGGCGCGGCGTTCATCATCCTCTGCAATTTAATTGCCGATATTCTCTATGCATATCTCGACCCGAGGGTGAGGTATGAGTAATAGAGCGCCGTCATTGCGAGGAGAGCCGAAGGCTCGACGAAGCAATCCCCAACACTATTTGCCGTTCTGCCCGATGACGGAGATTGCTTCGTCGCCACTACGCGGCTCCTCGCAATGACGGAACAGCGTTTATGATTCAATCCACCAACCTCTCCTCCATCATTTGGAAACGCTTCACCCGTCACCGCGGCGCGATCGTGGGCATGGTCATCATCAGCATCATCATCGTTCTGTGCATCTTTGCTTTCATTTCGCCGTTCGATTCCGAAAAATCGAACCTTCCCGAAAAATTTCTCCCACCCTCGTCAACCTACCTGCTCGGCACCGATGCGCTTGGGCGCGATCTGCTCACGCGCATCCTCTACGGCGGACGAATCTCGTTAGCCGTTGGCGGAATCGCGGTCGCCATCTCGCTCCTCATCGGAGTCCCTGTCGGCGCGTTGGCTGGCTACTACGGCGGGAAAATTGACACGATCCTCATGCGCATCACCGACGCATTTTTATCGCTTCCATCTTTCCTCGTGTTGATCCTTCTCGCGGCGATATTGCGCGAAGTGGACCTTCCCATCTTTCAACGCAACAGCGTCTTCACTATCAGCCTCGTCATCGGCATCCTCTCGTGGATGACGTTCGCGCGTCTCGTCCGCGCCGCCTTCCTCACCCTGCGCGAAATGGACTACGTCTCCGCCGCGCGGGCCCTCGGCTCATCCGACGGACGCATCATGCTCGGTCACATCCTCCCCAACGGGATCGGCGTCGTCATCGTCGAAGCGACGTTGCAACTCGGTTACGCCATCATCCAAGAGGCAGGCTTGAGCTTCCTCAACTTCGGCATCCAGCAACCGACTCCCTCCTGGGGCAACCTCATCTATTCCGCGCAAGATCACTTCACCAAATATCCATGGCTCGCCATCTTCCCCGGCATAGCCATCTTCCTCACCATCATCTCCGTCAACTACATCGGCGACGGTCTGCGCGACGCGTTCGATCCATACAAGGTGATGGAGAAGGTGGGAGAATTTACTTAAATCTCAAGAAAAAAGATGCCCTCAGATCTCATCATCAACATCCTCGGCTGGACGGGTTCCGTCCTCTTCCTCCTCGCTTACGCGTTGGTCTCGCTCAAAAAAGCGGATGGCGATTCGCTTCTCTATCAAGGCATGAACATCGTGGCGGGCGCGTTCCTCGTCATTTACACGTTCACGCTCGGCGCGTACGCCACCACAGGTCTCAACGCGGTGTGGGTCGCCATCGGTCTCTTCACACTGGGGCGCAAATGGCTCAACCGAAATTAACTCCGCACGTCACGCCCAACGCGCGCGTGGATGAGATCGAACGCGGCTGGCGGCTCTCCATCCCTGCGGGAAACGCGGATCACTACCGCAACGCGCAACTGGATGACTACGCCAAACTCCCACGCCGCCACTTTCCACATCGCTTCACTCGACGCCCTTCGACTTCGCTCAGGACAAGTGTCAGCCTGCTCGCCCGCGCCTCAAGCGACTCCATCCCTGGGACGTGGGGTTTCGGCTTGTGGAACGATCCATTCGGGATGTCGCTTGGCTTCGGCGGGAATCCGTTTCGGTTGCCCGCGTTGCCAAATGCAGTCTGGTTCTTCGGCGCATCGAAGGAAAACTATTTATCATTCAAAGAAGATTCTCGTCCTGAGCGGAGCGAGGAGCGTAAGTTGCGACGAACACAGACGAAGGACGCTTCGTCTACGGGCTTCGCTACAAACGCTCAGCCCTCCGCTCAGCGCGGAGTAGCAAATGGTTTCATAGCGCAAACATTTCGTTCGCCGAAATTTCATCCATCTTTGATTCTCGCTGGGCTTGCCCTTCCCTTCTCACGCAAGGCGACGCGCAAGATATTGGGAAAAATTATTCAAGAAGATGGAATTGATTTACGTAGGGACGGACGGCCGTCCGCCCCTGCATCAGGCGTGGACCCGACCGAATGGCACAGATACAGCCTCACTTGGGAAGAGAAGCGAGTATCGCTCGAAGTGGATAATGTCGAAGTGTTCGAGTCGGCTGTGAGTCCAAATCCGCCCTTGGGGTTGGTCATCTGGATTGACAATCAATTTGCATCGTTCACCCCCGATGGGAAAATCGGGTTCGGAGTTTTAGCAAACCCCGAACCCGCATTTTTAGAAATTAGAGAATTGGGGATTGGTTAACGAATTGCCCAGAAGGCTGGAAGATATGTTCGGAGCAGTGCGTCAACGATCAAGCCGAGCAAAATGTAGCCGCCGAATTGACGATTGTGTTGGAAGGCAAAGCCCGAAAACCAAACAGGCCAAAACGCGCGGGCTTGCTCAGGCGCTTGCACGGGCTTCGGATGATTCAAAATTTTGATCGCGTTGAGCGCATCTTTTGATGCGAGGAAGACGATGAGCATGGCGGGAGTGAAATAGCGCGAGACAAACACAAGATACGCGATAACAACATAAATGAGGACGATGGCGACTTGGTCGGTGCGGCGCGCGAACGCCTCACCCACGCGGACAGGAAACGTGCCGACGCCTTTGGCTTTATCATCATCATGCTTGTCAACGTGCTTGGCAATGTTGATGCTGGCGACGCCGAGTCCGTATGGCACACCCGCGAGCACCGCGCTCCACACGTTGGACATGACGATCTCGTTTCCGCTGAACAGAGCGAGCACATAATACACGCCACCGATGATGATCGGACCCCAAATGAGGAAGATCGTAAATTCGCCCAATCCCCAATATTTAAATGGATAGGTGTATGCAAGAAGCGCGATCGCGCCAAAGACGAACAATCCGATCACGGTTGTGTTGAAACCCGTGCTGAGGAAGACATACACGCCAGCGAGAGTTGCGAGAAAGCCGCTGACCAAAAACCAGCGGATCTGTTGCGCCTTGGTGAAAAATCCCTGCACGAGCGGATGGACACCATACTGTGTGCGGAAGTAGTTGTCGTTGTCCACGCCGCGCGAGAAATCGGTGTAATCGTTGAGCAAGTTGTTCGTGCCATGCGCGATGAACAATCCGAAGGTCACGATGATGAACGGAACCCACGAGAAATATCCGTCGCGCGCGGCGAGGATGCCCGCGATCACGCACGAGTAGACGGTGACCAGCGTCACGGCTGAGCGTGTGGCGATCAGCCACTTCGAGACCACGTCAAGCGCGTCCCATTCTTTTTTGTTATCCATCTTGATGAGTTGCCACGAGGCTTTGCGCCACATTGCGAAGTTGATGTTCATAATGTTCTCTCCTGTTCAAGTTATTCACTCATGTTACGCAGCGATAACCGTAACACGAGACGCTTTTCAGGCGGTTCTTGGGCAAGGGCGACATAAATGTCGCATTACGGCAGCCGCGTTAGCCTTTACTGCGTAGGTGAGTTATACAGCCGGTTAAGCGCAAGTGGTCAAAACCGCCGAGTAATTTCAAAAATTATACACTCGACTGGGCAATCGGTTACAATTCGCCCCCATCAAAATAATTCTGGAGTTATTCATGTCTCACACCAATGAAGAATACATCCCCGCATTGAGTTATCGCTTCCTCACGCCGTTTTTTGACTTCATCCAAAAGTTTATCGTGCGGGATGTGCGATACAAATCCTTGTTGATCCAACAGGCGAATATTCAGCCCGGGCAAACCGTGTTAGACCTCGGCTGCGGCACAGGGACATTGGCGATCATGACGAAGCAGGCGCAGCCCAGCGCGGAAGTGACAGGCCTCGACGCCGACCCCGACATGCTGAAAGTGGCTCGGTATAAGTCCGGTCAGCGGAAGGCGCATGTAAAATTCGACGTGGGATTCACCAACAAACTCCCTTACCCCGATGCGTCGTTTGACCGCGTGATGTCGAGCATCATGATTCACCACTTGAAGACGCCAGAGAAAATCACGACCGCCAGCGAAGTGTTCCGCGTGTTGAAACCGGGCGGCGAGTTGCACATCATTGACTTCGGCAAGCCGCACACATGGTATGGAAAATTGATCGGTCCTTTCCTGCACGGGTTCGAGGAAGCCAACGATAATATTGACGGGAAACTTCCAGAAATTTTCGGCGCGCCCGGGTTGAAGACCGAAGTCGTCGGTCACTTTTTGACGTTTTTCGGCGATCTGGCTTTTTTGAAGGGCGTGAAATGAATCGGCTTACAAGAAGATCACAAAGGCTGTGATGATCGCCAGTTGAGCCATGGGGTAAAAACTAGCGCGATCAAATAACATCGCCGCCATGCGCCCCTCGGCCTGTTGACGGAAGAGATCGAAGCCGGGTTTGAGGAGCAGAATCAAGCCGGCGAGTGCGGATGCGGCGAGATAGGGCAAGCCAAGGGTCAGCGGCGAGACGCGCGGCAGGAACAGGCTGAACGTCACGGTAAGAGCGAGGGCAAGCAAGACGATAACGCCGGCTGTCTGCGTTCCAAATTGGAGCGGGATGGTTTTGGCGTTGACTCGTTTATCTTCCGCTGTATCGTTCCAATCTGCAGGGATGTTCTGCCCCCCGATTTCCCACACGAAGATCCAAACAAAGACGAGCAATACTTTCGGGAGATCCGGGTTCGGGTCAACCACAAAGATGGCGGCGACGGGTCCGCTTGATTTGACGAGTCCGCTGACGAAGGTACGCAGGTACGTGACCTTGAGTAGTATCACATAGAACACTTCGAGAATCGCGGCGGAGGCGAGAATAACGACGATAAAAGGATTGAGGACATACGCCCCGATCATCGCGGCGATAAACCAACCCGCGAACCAAAGCGCGCCATTGCGAATGCTGAGGGCGTTTTGCGCAAGAGGATAGCGCAGGTTTGAAGCCTCCACCGAATAGCCAGCGTTAATTCCGCCTGCGAATTTTTCCTTATCCACAGCAATGCCAACGAGGTCGTTGAGCGCATAGATCGCGGTATAAGCCGCAAAGGCGGTGAAGATCGAAAGGGCAATCGTCAACACCGGGGGGAATTCGCCCAACCACAACAAGGCGACAAAGCCCGGCATGGCAAGGTCTAAAACTCCGTGAGTCGTTCTCGAAAGCGCAAAGAATCGTTTCATTGATAATCTCCGAAAGAGTATCGCAAAATTTATTTTGCGTTTTTATCCTTAATAAAATGCGCCATATAATTCACGTCTTCTTTATTCGGCGCGACCTTCCAGCCGCGCGTGATGGGATTGTACATCAGGCTGGCGAGGCGCACAAAGTCAAGCCCCGACTCGCGGTTCCACTGTTTGAGTTCGCTCGGGCGAATCAACATCGAATACGTATGTGTGCCGCGCGCCAACAAACGCAAAACATATTCGCCCATGACGATGGCAAACAGAAACGCTTTGGGCGTGCGATTGATGGTGGAGAAGAATGCCTGTCCGCCGGGTTTGAGCGCCTTCGCGCAGGCCGCCACCACTTTGCCCGGCTCGGGCACGTGCTCGAGCATTTCCATACAGGCGACGGCATCGAACGTTCCCGCCTCTTGATCCGCCACATTCTGGACGCTTTCGTAGCGATAATCGATTTGGAGATTCTGACTCTGCGCATGGCGTTTCGCCACCTCAACAGACGCTTCGGACAAGTCCAAGCCTGTTACCCGCGCCCCAGCCTTCGCCAACGCCTCAGAGAGGATTCCCCCTCCGCATCCCACGTCGAGAATTTTCGGGTTCGCAGGAAGTTGCTCCATGATGAACTTCGTTCGCAGTGGATTGATGATGTGCAGGGTGCCCATCTCGCCTTTCAAGTCCCACCAGATATTTGAGAAGTTGTCGAACCGATCAATCTCTCGTTTATGAACATTTTCAAAGGATTTCATATTCTTTGGTCATCCATTCTTCCAAAATTTTTACAGCAGATTCGATCTCAGCCTGATGAATATCGTTGAGAAAAATACAACCGCCGATACCGCGCGGCATCGGAACACGTTGTAATCCATTACGATGGTAGGTGCGTTCGATCAACGAGGACCAGAGCAGGCTGGGGTCAAGTACAGGAGCGCTAAGAGCGAAGCCCATTTCGTGCGTCAGGCGAAAGATACGTCTCGTTTCATCATCCGTCAACAAGCCTCGCCCGCGCGCGATCAACGCCGAGAGGAGAATGTCGAGCAAGACCGCTTCTCCGTGAAGGAGATTCGCCTCGTGCCGCGTTTCAAGTCCGTAACTAAAGGTGTGACCGAAATCCACTTTGCGGGCAAGTTCGGTCTCGAGGAGATTCGGCTCGAGTTCTTTGATCATGCCAGTGATGGCACGGTCGAGTATGGCGTCGCTTTCTCCATCCTGAAAATGCGACACCACGCAGCGCGCGCCATGCGCTTCAAGCAAATTGAACAATTCGGCGTCGCAGACGACGGCAAGTTTGATGATCTCGCACACGCCGTTGAGAATGTGACGGCGCGGCAGAGTTTTGAGAAGCGTTTTGTCGAGCAGGACAGTTTGCGGAGCATGGAACGCGCCGAGTCGATTCTTGTTGCCGTTGAAGTTGAAGCCAGTCTTAATACCGATGGACGCGTCCACATAGCCCATCAATGTGGTCGGCACTTTGATATACGGCACACCGCGACGATGACTCGCCGCGACGAATCCCACAAGATCGGTCAACACGCCGCCGCCGATGGCAATGATCGGCTCGTCGCGGCGATGGATAGGAAAGAGATCAAGTTCGTGCGCAAGAGCAAGGTAGTGATCGAGTGTCTTGTTTTCCTCGCCGCCAGGGAACACGGCAAAGCGCGCATCCACATGATGATGCTCAAAGTAGGCGCGGATGGCGGCGCCGTGATGTTTTTCCACTCTGGCGTCCACCACCACAAAGCGACGCGCATCTTCGATCTTGCCGACCGAGAGCAATGCCCAGTTCTGCGGGTGGAACAGGTTCGATGTGCTAACGACCTCATATTCGATTGTGTATTGATATGTGATTTTGCGTGTGCTCATTCTTTTCTTTGCCAATATATCCAAAATCAGTCGGCGTTGCAGATCGCCGACTATGCGTGACGCGACACCTCTAAACGATCTGCCGCCAGTTTACTTTGCCAGCCAGCACACGGCGAGCGAGAGCCTGCGCCATCTCGAGGCTGTGATTCTTGTAGTTGCCGCACTGTTCGATATTGGCATAAGGGACTTCACTGGCAACCAATATATCGCGCAAGATTTTTTCGTACACATCCATAACGGCTTCGGAGCGTCCCTCATTCAGCAACACTAGATAGAAGCCGGTCTGGCATCCCATCAAGCCGATGGAGATGAAATTCTGCGGCATGTACTTTTGGAATCCCCACAACAGGAAATGCTCAAAGGAATGCATTTCAGTAGATGTGAGGAAGGTGGAATTCGGCAGGTTGATCCGCAAATCCACCGAATAAACCACATCGCCAGCCGCGCCCGGCTTGGCGGAACGCAATTTGACGTGCGGGGCTTTTAGGTTTCGATGGTCGAGCTCGCCGATGGTGGCTGTCTTCCAGCCAAGTTGTTCGAGGTTGATCATGAAATTCTCCAGATGGCAAAATAATTTTTGCCGAACTACACAAACCGAGACAAATGCCTGTAACTATCCGCGAGGGCTTTTTCCCACGAAGCCACATGATGGTACAACTCCACGGAGGCATAGCCGGAGAAACCATTCTCTTTCAGGGTCTTGAACGTCGCGGTGAAGTCCATCGTACCTTCACCTGGGATTTCGTGAAAGTGAACAATGCCTGTCAATGTGTTGGCAACCATTTTATCCATCAGAAGTTTACCCTTTGCATCTTTCGCGCTTCGCAAATAAATGATGATCGGGCGGGCACGCTCAAGCACGTCATACGTCAAGCCGGGAACCGAGATGAGGTAGACGAAGATTTCACTTTCAAAAGGAGACTGCCCGGCGTACAGGCTGTTGTAATCCACAAAAGCGGGCGGCGTTTTAACATTCACCGATCCCAGAATCGATTCGACAAGCTTTTTTTGTTTTGCGCCGGGAGATTCATTGTAAAAATAAATCGGATGATCGGGATCAACCAGCAGATAATCCGCCGTTTCAGGGAAATAGACCAGATACTTGGCAAAGTTCAAATCCATCTTGAGGTCATCGCGCATCTTCACCAATTTCAGGTTGTAGCCCTCCTGCGAATCGGACACGTGCAAAAACTTTGCATGAGGCGCGGCTTTACCCAACGTTTCAAGGTAATTCATCTCGGAACAGTAGTTATGATTCAAGTCGAGGTGCAGTTGAAAGCGCGACGAGCCGATCTCATCTACGAGGCTCATGCCCTGCTCGAGCGTCTCAATGTACATGCCAGGTTCTGGCTCGATCAAAAGGGTGATATTGTCGTCGTCGCGCAGAGATTTAAGACATTGATGAACGCTATCTACCAGCAACTCACGCGGATCAACCGAAGGGTTACTTACATGCTCATCACGGATGAAGCCGCTTCCAAACGAGACGAGCGGTATGCCCAGCCTGCGGGCGACATGCACTCCCCTGCGCACAAGATCAATGCGGCGTTTGCGCCCCGCCAGATCGGGCGTCATCAACGACGGTTCGTGCGGCCGCTGAGGCGTGAAAAAGTGCGACGCGGTGGACATGCAAGCCGCCGTCACCTCCAGCGAATCAAGTTTCCGCTTGATCGCGTCGAGATATTCATCTGTAATGTCGAACGGGTTGAACTGATCGCGGTGGAACGAGAGTTCCACGCCGGGGTAGCCCGCTTTATCCACTACTTCAATGGCGCGTAAAAAATCAAGCTTGGTCAACCCAAAGGTACTATAACTGAGTTTGATCATCAGCCGCTCCGAAATGCAACTTGTTTTCTCACATGAAAAACTTTTCGCTCATACGCCAGAACTTCGAACAAAACGAAGAAGCGCGCCAGTCACCTCGAACGCAAAGATTATACTCTGATTTGTGAAAATAGATACAATCCGACCCGGCATTGTCTACATTCACATCAAGACGAAGCCGCTTCGCCCGTCGGAGTAGCCTGGTCGACCCGTGGGAGTGTGAAATAAAACGTCGTTCCAACTCCCACTTCGCTCTCCACCCAGATCCTGCCTCCGTGAAATTCAACGATACGCCTGGCAAGCGCGAGCCCCACACCTGTCCCTTCAATGTTGGGGTTCAGGCGGTTGAACAAACCAAAGATGCGCTCCTGGTACTGTGGCGCGATGCCAATACCGTTATCGCGAATGTAAAATGTGGCAAATCTACCGTTCGACGAATGTATCAGCCCCACTTCAATGATTGGCTGGGGTTGTTCGCCCATGAATTTTGCGGCATTATCCAACAGGTTTTGCAAAACTTCCAGCAAACGCTGACGATCCCCATACACCTTTGGAAAAGCGGCTGTCATAATCACTTTTACGCGCTGTTCTTCAAAGCGCCCATGCAAGACATCCCGCGCGACGAGGACCAAGTCGGTGAAATCTATTTCAACCGAATCATTCATCACCCGACCAATACGCGAAAGCTCAAGCAGATCATCCAACAGTTTATGCATCTTATCGGTGGCTTTGCCGATCCGATTAATATCGCCTTCCAGCCGCTCCACATTACCCGAACGAGCATCTTCCAATAGAAAACTAAGAAAGCCTTTGATGGTAATGAGCGGCGCTTTCAGATCATGCGAAACCGTATAGGCAAACTGTTCCAGCTCGGCATTCTTAGCCTCCAGTTCACTAATCAGGTTCTCGCGTTCTTGCTGAATTTGTTTTTGTTCAGTAACGTCCTGAACTGCGCCATAAATACCGATCAGTTTATTGTGTTGTGAATCCCAAACAGGGTGGGCATAATTTCGCACCCACCGGATCGAACCGTCCTTATGAATGGTCCGCAATTCCGAGACAACTGTTTCGCCCCTGCGCAGCTTGTCCATATCGCGCGCGTCCTTCTCAAGATCGTCGGGATATACTGTAGCCACCCACCCGCCGCGCACGTTGAATTCTTGCACCGTATAGCCCGATATTCGCTCGAACGCTCCCGCCACCCAGTTGAGCACGATGTCGCCATTTTCACCTTGTATGTTGGAAAACACATAATCGGAGGTGACTGACGAGATCAACCGATAACGCTCTTCATTTTTCCGCAGTAATGCTTGCCGCTCCGTTTCCACATGGTCGCGGTGACGAATCGAGGTTAAAACCAACAAAGCGCTAATACAAAGCGCGGAAAACGGTCCCACAATCGAGGTGGGGCTTGCAAATAACTTTGGCGCCACAAAAGGCATGGATAGAACAACAATAATTTCGAAGAACGCGAACAGCACCGTCAACCTAAATGACAGCAAGATGCCGGCGAGGATCAGACCGGGAATCAAATAATAAATGGCTGATGCAAGCACAGGCGAGTCTCCGGTAGCGCTGAAGAGGAATACGACTACAGGAAACATATTCACAGTTAGAAATGCTGAGATCCGAAAGTAACCGATACGATTCAAGAAATACGCTGTGAAAAGAAAAATGTAACCATACCATGGGGGCGTATATCCCGGCACAGTGAAAAGGTAATAGCTGTCTACGCATAGAAAGACAAAAATCATGCCGAGCAAAAAGGCGCCAAGCAAACGCGCCTTGTGACGCAGAGCAATATCTTCTATTACGGCGGGGGGTTCGATTAAGATTTTCTGCAGCCGCTGAAGGGGAGAACGAATCATAGGTCAGGCTTCAGCCTCGGGCTGGGTAGGAAGCGTAAAGTAGAATGCGGCGCCGTTTCCCATCTCGCTCTCGACCCACAATCTACCGCCATGAAAATCGACGATCCGTTTTACGAGCGCCAGCCCCACACCGGTCCCTTCCGCGTCTGGGTTGAGTTTATTGAACAAGCCGAAAATTTTTTCATGATATTCCGGCGCAATGCCTATTCCATTATCTCGGACAAACAGTATCGGCTTCTCCCCTTCGCGCCCAGCCTGCCCAATTTCAATCATCGGATCGATCTGATCGCCCATATACTTGGCGGAGTTGTCAATCAGGTTCTGCAATAGTTCTAATAAACGTTGACGGTCGCCGTGCACAATCGGAAGGTCGGGCTGAATCACAGTTCGCACGCCGCGTTCCTGAAGTCTTCCTTCGGTTAACTCGAGCGCTTCTTTGGCAAGTTCTCCAAATGAAACCAGTTGCGGAGGATTCATAGCCCTTCCAACACGCGAGAGTTCCAGAAGGTCCTTCAACAGGTCTTGCATTTTGTACGCGGCGAGATAGATACGCTGAATGTCTTTCCGCAGCACATCCGCATCGCCACGCTTAAGATCTTCCTCGAGATACCCCAAAAAGCCTACAATGGTAACCAGCGGCGATTTTAAATCATGCGAGACGGTATACACAAACCGTTCCAGTTCCGCATTCTTTGCTTCCAGTTCGTTGATCAGTTTTTCGCGTTCGATGGCTATCCATTTGACCAGGGACACATCCCGAATCATCGCGATGACGGTATCGGCGTCAATGGATACAATTCGGGCTTCGAATGTTTTGCGTTCCCCACTCTGCGGCATCTGATACTCAAAGGCATTCACCTGGCCCGATTCCAATGCGCGCGCAATGGCAAATGCCGTCTGTTCGGCGAGCGGCGGGAGCACTTCCGCCACTTTTTTGCCAAGAAATTCCTCAGGCGGCATAAGCGGCTCGAACAACGCAGAGGGGACAAATTGCAAAATCGTTCCGTCACTCTTTAACTCAAAGAGCATATCGGGAATCGCTTCGAACATGGCGCGCATGCGGCGCTCGCTTCGAAAGAGGGCATCTTGAGCCTGTCTTTGCCTTGTGACATCCAGAAACAGGGAGAGAATCGCTGGTTTATTATCGAATTCGATCAAATCATAGTACGCGTCTGTGATCTTCTTTTCGCCTGTGGCAGAAACAAATTCATACACGGGATTGTGGGTGGTTTTCTCCTCGCGCAATTTTGTAACAAATTTTTCCCGCAGAGATTCATCCTCCCGAATCCCCAATTCAACAGAGGTACGCCCCAATGCCTGGTCTGGAGTAAAACCAGTTAACTGCCAATACGCTTCATTAGCGTCAAGTAACCGCCCTTCATTGAGGCTAGTCAGAACGATCGCAATCGGGCTGGCTTGAAAAATTCTGCGAAATCGTTCCTCGCCCTCGTGTAATGCCTTTTCAGCATGCAACCTGCCTGCGAAATCTTGTTGATTTTTTTCATGATCGTCGCGCAGGATTTTGATCAATAAAAAGATTAGAAGGACCAGGAAGATAAAGATCGCGGTCAAATCACGAGCGCGACTAACCGTTGAATCAATTTGCGGAACCAAATCTCCGCGCAGTTCGGCGATCGCCATGCCCCAAATAGCAACTATGCTTATGATGGCAACGAAAATGGGAATTCGCCAATCTGCCAACAAGGCGGCAATAAGAATAATGAGCATGTATACGTAAATCGCCAGATCATGCACGCCATCTGAATGCCATGCCCCGTAGGTCATCGCGCCCCAAAACGAGATCAAGACTATGTTGGTAGCGGTATTCACATATCCTAATCTCAAAATGAGAAGAAGAAGAAATTGCTCGATCAGTAAAGCGAAGATAATATTCATTCTTGCGTCGAAAGATACCCCCCTTTCGCGTATATCGAAAAGAAGAATTATCGCGCCGATGACAATAACCGCCCAGATCATCGAATATAACAGCCGCGCGGTCAATTCACGCCGATCAGTTCCAAAGAGAGGGCTGAAGAATTGTCGAAAGCGAATGAAATTCACGTGCCTGAAGCCTCCTCACGCAGTATATCACGGCGATTTTATCGTTAAACTCGAAGGGCTTCCACAATTCAACTTACCCCCTACAGTATGTCTATTTTTCACTCAAGGCAGGAAGCGGAGCCATCGATTCGCGGCTGGCGACATAATTCTCGACCCAAAAGATAACCAACGCGAGCCAGACGATGCTGAAACCGATCAGCCGTGATTGGTCGAACGGTTCTTTGTAGACGAGGACACCGATGAGGAATTGGATCGTCGGCGCGAGATATTGCAGGATGCCGATCATCGAAAGCGGAATCTGCTTCGCGGCGGAGGCAAACAGCAACAGCGGAATGGTCGTCACCACGCCCGCGCCGATCATCAGCAGATCGGGAGTTGTTCCCGAATGTAGAAACGATGCGCTGCCGTTGGCTTCTGCCCATCCGAGATAGATAACCGCAGGCAGGAAGAGTATCCCTGTTTCGAGCGTGAGACCGAACACCGAGCCAAGCGGCGCGAGTTTCTTCGTCAGCCCGTAAAAGCCAAAGGTGAATGCAAGCAGAAGCGCGATCCATGGCGGGCGACCATACGCGAACGTGAGATATGCCACACCGACCGCGGCAAGCGCGACGGGAATCCATTGCGCGGAACGTAATCGTTCGCGCAGGAAGATCACACCCATCAACACGCTCAAAAGCGGATTGATGAAGTATCCCAAACTCGTTTCAAGGATATACCCCGCGTTGACCGCCCACACATATACCAGCCAGTTGACGCCGATGAGGATTGCGGCGATGAAATAGATGCGGAGCGTCCGCGCGTTCAAGGCGGAACGGAAATCATTCCACCGACTCATGAATAAGATCACAACGATCAGCAACAAAAAAGACCAGGCGATGCGATGTCCAAGTAATTCAATCGCAGGTACATCTTGGAGATTCTTCCAATAGATCGGGAAGAATCCCCATAGCGCATACGCGATGATGCCGTAAAGAAGACCTTTTCTATTCATCTTTCTCCTATGTAATTATGGGTGTGCCTGACTTGGATGCAGCTGTACCGCGCGAACTTACTAATTCACCTTACGCATTTTGCCGCAGAGTCATCACAGAGACGCTGAGAAAATTTCCTGGTCTTTCTCTGTGACTCCGCGTCTCTGTGGCGGGATTGCGTAACATCAGTTACTAAAACGAGTGAATCGGTTGCCGCCCTGCATATCCGTCTTCGATCTCGTGCCAAAAAGCAATGTCACCCTCTCCATGTTGCCAGCACAAATACACTTCGCGCCCGTCTTTCAACGCGGAGAAATCAAGCAAGCCGATATTGATATCCTTGATCTCCGCGCCTGTATCTTGGATCTTGTGGATCAACGCGTCGAATTTCTCAAACTCGATCACCATCTTGCTCAACGTGGGATTGCCGCCATTCCCTGCGGACTTTTCCACCGCAGACCAAATCTCGGGTTGGTTGGCAAGAATCCGCTGGCGGATTCGCATCACGTCATCCATCAACGGGCGGACGATTTTCAAGGCTTCATTGGCTTCGGAGAGGGTAAAGTATTTAGGCATTGGGGAAGTATACACGGAGATAAGTAGACACGTACACATGAAAACAGGTAAACATGGATCGCACATGTTTACCTGTCTACTTGCGTACTTGTTTACCTGTCTACCTTCGCAACCTCAAACTATTCGTCACCACGAACACACTGCTGAACGCCATCGCGCCAGCGGCGAGCATGGGGTTCAACCAGCCCAGTGCAGCGGCGGGGATCAGGATCACGTTGTAGAAAAACGCCCAGAATAAATTTTGTTTGATCGTCGAAAGTGTCTTGCGTGAAAGCGAGATCGCTCGCGCCACGCCGCGCAGGTCGCCGCTCATCAACGTCACAGGCGCGGCGGCGATGGCAACGTCGGTTCCAGTGCCGATGGCGATTCCAACATCCGCTTGGGCGAGCGCGGGGGCGTCGTTGATTCCGTCTCCGACCATTGCGACGATGTTGGTAATTGGTAATTGGTAATTCGCACGCGGAGAATTTGAGATTAGAGAATTGGAGACTGGAGACTGGAGACTTTTCACCTCGGATGATTTTCCTTCAGGCAAGACCTCAGCAAGAACTGTATCAATTCCAACTTGTTTCGCGATTGCCTCTGCCGTCTTTTGATTATCGCCTGTGATCATCGCGACTTTCAAGCCCATGCGATGCAGATCGGCAATCGCGTCTTTCGACGACTCTTTAATTGTGTCTGCAACAGCGATCACGCCCGCCACATTACCATCAATCGCAACCAACATCGCGGTCTTCGCTTCGGATTGCAAACGCGACACTTCGGATTCGAGTCCGTTCAAGGAAAAGCCGCGCGCGTTCATCATGCGGATATTGCCCACGGCAACGCTTCTTCCCTCCACTTCAGCCTGCACGCCATGCCCAGCCTCTGCCGCAAACCCAGCCACTTCGCCCAAACTCAAACCCCGAGCAGTCGCCTCCGCCCAGATCGCCTCGCCAAGCGGATGTTCGCTTCCCTTTTCAACACTAGCGGCAAGGCGGAGGAGTTCGTTCTCAGTAATTTGTAATTGGTGATTAGAGACTGGAGACTTGAGACTATTCACTGATAACTGATCACTGATCACTATGTCCGTCACCGCAGGTTGTCCCTTCGTGATCGTTCCTGTTTTATCCAACACAACGACATTCACTTTACCCGCACGTTCGAGCGCTTCGCTGTTTTTGAACAACACGCCCAGCTCCGCGCCTTTGCCAGTTCCGACCATCACAGCCGTTGGCGTGGCGAGTCCCATCGCGCATGGACAGGCAATGACGAGAACGGCAACCATGTTGATCAACGCAGTGGTGAATGGAGAATCGGCAAATTGGTAATTGGTAAATTGCGGAACGACGAAATACCAAACGGCAAATGTGAGTAAAGCGATGCCAATCACAACAGGAACAAACACAGCCGAGACTTGATCGGCTAATTTTTGAATCGGAGCCTTGCTCCCTTGCGCATCTTCCACCAGTTTGATGATTCGCGCGAGCGCGGTCTCTTTGCCGACTTTCGTCGCTTCGAATTTCAACGCGCCGAGTTTGTTCAACGTCGCGCCGATGATCGGGTCGCCTTGTTTCTTTTCAACGGGAAGCGATTCGCCCGTCAGCATGGATTCGTCCACACTGGATCTGCCTTCGATCACCACGCCATCTACGGGAATCGTTTCACCAGGCTTGACGAGAACAATGTCGCCGACGCGCACATCGTCAATGGAAACTGAAGCCTCCTCCCCGTCGCGGATGACTCGAGCGGTTTTGGCGCGGAGTCCCATCAACTTTTTGATCGCTTCGGACGTGCGTCCCTTTGCGCGCGCTTCCAAAAATTTGCCGAGTCGAATCAATGTGATGATGACCGCGGCGGTCTCAAAATATACATGCCCAGTAATCGCGCCGAATGTAATGAACACCGAATAAATGTACGCCACCGACGAACCCATCGCGATAAGCACATCCATGTTTGCCGAGCCGTTTCGCAATGACTTATACGCGCCGACATAATATTGCCAGCCGACATAGAACTGAACAGGCGCGGCAACGAGCATCATCGTAATGTTTACCCACGCATCATGCGCCCAGTGTCCGAGGATGTTGAAATCGCGCAACATGGAAAAAACAAATAAAGGAACAGTGAAGATCAAACCGATAATGAACAAACGACGCTGTTCCTGAATCTCGCGTTCGCGCGCGACGGCTTCAGCATCTTCCGCTTCACCGCCTAACTCAACCGCTTCAAACCCCGACCGTGAAACTGCCGCGCGTATCTCGGCCTGACTCACCACCGTCGGCACATAACGCACACGCGCTTTTTCACTGGCATAGTTAACTTGCGCTTCGAGCACGCCTTCGAGGCTGGCGAGAGTTTTTTCAAGGCGTCGGGCGTCGTTGTCATCGGACAAACGCTTGATGATGATCTCCGCGTCGCCTGTCGCCACGCCATAGCCCGCGCGATTGACGCGCGCGATCATGTCGGTGATTCCAAGTTTGCCAGAATCAAAATCTACGGTGGCGCGTTCGGACGAGAGATTGACAACCGCCGAATTCACGCCATCGAGTTTTTTGAGATTACGCTCGACCGTTGCGACGCAGTTCGCACAGGTCATGCCCGTGATGGGGAGTGTGAGTTGTTTTGTATCAGACATAATTTTCCAGAATTTGTTGTTCAGTCTATGAGGAGTGTCCTTGTGTTTCTTTACTCTTGCCAATGTATTTCTCAGGGTCTTTGTCAAACGATCGCTTGCAACCAGGCGCGCAGAAGTAATAGGTTTGTCCTTTATATTCCGATGTCGCGGCGGCTGTTTCAGGGGTTACATCCATACCGCAGACGGGGTCTACATACGTTGTTGTCATTTTGAATCTCCTTGTATAAGACTTTGTTTTCTAACTTACTTTACACTTTGAAATTTTTAACTATCAGGCATGTCATTCTGAGCGGAGCGAAGAATCTCCGTCTCGGTACAAGAGACCCTTCGCTGTCGCTCAGGGTGACACGGTTAAGGTAGGTTATTGCGACAAATCCACACGCCGCAATAATTGAGCATTAATTGCCACAACAATTGTACTCACCGACATCAATAACGCGCCTACGGCTGGTGAAAGTAATATCCCAGCCGAGGCAAGAACACCAGCGGCTAACGGCAACGCGACAATGTTGTATCCCGAAGCCCAGATCAGATTCTGGATCATTTTGCTGTAACTGGCGCGGCTCAGTTTGAAGATCTTGACCACATCCAGCGGATTGCTCTTCACCAAGATGATCCCTGCTGATTCGACAGCCACATCGGTGCCGCTTCCGATTGCAATGCCTACGTCGGCACGGGTGAGGGCAGGCGCATCGTTGACGCCATCGCCAACCATGGCGACTTTCTTTCCTTGTTTCTGAAGTTCGATCACTTTTTCGTCTTTGTGTTCGGGCAACACTTCCGCAAAATACAATTTGATTCCAAGTTCATCGGCGACGGCTTTGGCGACATCTTTGCTGTCGCCCGTCAGCATGGCGACTTGCACATTCATTTCATTGAGTTTTTGAATCGCCGAATAACTTTCAGGTCGAATCACATCTGCCAAGGCGAGCGCCGCGAAAATCTTCCCGTCAACGATCAGGTAGACGACGGTCTGACCCTTTGTCCCTGAGGAAGAAGCGAATTCTGAAAATCCCGAATCAGGCTGAATGTTGAGCAGTTCCAACAAACGCGGACCGCCCACCCACAAATCCTTCCCGTTGTGTTTGGCGCGGATGCCGCGTCCTTTGATGGCTTCAAAATCAGTTACGACTGGCAGATGCAAATTTTTCTCTTTCGCCGCAGAACGGATCGCGCGGGCGATGATATGCTCCGAGTCCGCCTCAACAGCCGCGGTCAGGGCGAGAGCGTGGTTTTCATCCACGCCATTTGTTTTGACAGTCACCACGCCCTGCTCGCCTTTCGTGAGCGTGCCAGTCTTATCGAAGATCACCACGTCAATTTCGCGCGCGGCTTCGAGCGCCAAACGGTTGCGGACTAAAATCCCGTTCTGCGCCGCGGACGTGGTGCTGATCGCCACAACCAAAGGGACAGCCAGCCCCAGCGCGTGCGGACACGCGATCACCAACACCGTTACGACGCGCTCCAACGTGAAGAGGTCGAAGCCCAATACAATCGTCCATAGAATGGCAGTAAGCGCGGCAACGCCGATGGCAAGATAAAAAAGCCAGCCCGCGGCTTTATCGGCTAATATTTGTGTGTTCGATTTACTTTGTTGCGCGTCGCGGACCAAACGCATGATGCCAGCCAACGCGGTTTGTTCACCGATAGCGGACACGCGGACGCGCAGGCTTCCATCTTGGTTGATACTGCCCGCGATCACTTTCGCGCCGACAATTTTTTTCACGGGCAGCGATTCGCCCGTGATCATCGCTTCGTTCACATCGGACTCGCCGTCTGCCACCACACCATCAGCAGGGACACTCGCCCCAGGGCGGACAAGCACGAGGTCGTTCAACTTCAACGAAGAGACTGGCATTGTGTGAATGCTTCCATCGGGCATGATGTGTTCGGCGGTGTCGGGCATCAACTTTGCCAACGCGTTCAACGCGCCTGAAGCCTGACGGACGCTTCGCATTTCGATCCAATGTCCCAAGAGCATGATGTCAATCAGCGTGACCAATTCCCAGAAGAAGCCTTCACCTAAGTTGAAGAACAACGCGGCGAGGCTGTACACAAATGAGACTGAAATCGCCAGCGAGATCAACAACATCATGCCAGGCTGGCGGTTGCGAATCTCAGGGACAGCCATTTGAATGAACGGCACGCCGCCATAGACAAACACGATCACGGCAAACAGAGCCGCCACCCACTGACTGCCCATGAATTCGGGCATCCTGAACCCGAACCACATCTGGAGCATGGGCGTATAGAGCAAAACGGGAATGCTCAGCGCCAACGAAATCCAGAACCGCTTGCGGAACATGTCCTCATGCCCGCTGTGGTCTATGTGACCTGCGTGTTCATCTGCATTGCCCATTTCATGCGCGGCATGTCCAGTGTGCATGTCATGCTGCGATGCTGGCGCGGCAGTGTGAGTCATGTGGTCAGCGTGTGTGTCCGCTGGAGGTTTGGGGTGAGCGTCATGTTCCATTTGAGAATGGTCATGATGTTCGTGTTTGGAGTGAGAGTCTGTCATTTTGACCTTACAAAATTATGGTTATCCCATTTCTGGAGAAAATGTAACCACAAAGGGCACAAAGGCACACAAAGGTTTTCTTTTTGCTCTTGTCTTACAGCGTGATCAACCCCTCGGCGGGATAATCTATTTCCGAGAGCAAGGTTTTGATGCTTTGCTCGCTTGCGGGAGTATCAAAGGTGATCTGAACTTTCTTTGTGTTCAAATCTGCCTTCACGGCTTGCACGCCCGGCAACTCACCCACTTCCATTTCGATGGTGTGGGTGCAGTGGTCGCAGTGCATGGCGGGGACGGAATAGGTAACAGTGGTCATGGTTTTCTCCTTGTGATTTATTTCAATTGATATTGTAGGGGTGACCCGCCTGAGATGGGAAAGACACGTTAATTTCTCTGGATGGGTCGCCGCTACGCATTGCAAAATTATTATTCAACGACGATCAATTCGCCGATCATGCCTGCTTCTTTATGTCCTTCGACAGAGCAAAAGATCTGATACGTGCCAGGCTCGAGGGCGGTGAACTCCAATGTCTCTGTTTCGCCTGATTTGGCGAAGAAATGCAGGTCGTATTCTGGCGCGTGACCCACTTGATGATGCGCGGCTGGACCGCTATCGCTGGCTTGCACGTCGGTCACGTTGATCTTCTCGATCACAAAATCATGTTCCACTGCTCCCGCGTTATGCATGGTCAATGTTACAGGTTGACCCGCAGGCACAGTAATAGACGGGGTACTATATGCAAAGTCAGAGGCTTCCAACGAGATTTCTGTTGTCGGCTGTGCAGTTCCCCCGCATCCTGCCAGTAAGGCGGCAAGAGCAAGGATGATGATTGTTTTTTGTGGCATGTTAATTTCTCCTTATCGTCATTGCGAGGATCGCGCAACACGCTGAAGGCGAGGCGTCGCCCGACAAAGCAATCTCCATCACATCTAGCAAAGCCCGATTCTCTTGGAGATTGCTTCGCCGCAAAGCGGCTCGCAATGACAGACTCAAATTAAACCTTCGCAGACATCTCGAACACCTCGGTGATTTCCTTCAAGACCTTCTTGCGCTCCTTCGGGTCTTTCCCGTTGATCGCATCGATCACACACGAGTTCAGGTGGTTTTCAAGGATTTGCGTGCTGACCTTGTTCAACGCGGCATCCACCGCCTGAATCTGGCGGATGACGTCAATGCAGTACGCGTCCTCTTCCACCATGCGGATGACGCCGCGCAGGTGCCCTTCGATGGTTTTCAAACGACGGAGTGTAATATCGGTTTCCATACTTTCCTCTGCTTTCGTGATGCCAACGGGTCGTTTTCTCTTACCCCCCCCCTAGGGGGTAGGGTTAATATACTTCGCCAATGGCGCTTCGTCAAGGAAATTAGGCGCGAAAATTATCATCCGCATTCATGACATCTGTCACTTATCGGACACACCCTTCCAAAATACACTCATATCGAGGATTTTGAATGTCCAAATTATCGGAATGACGCGCTGTCAAATCCGCTTCAAACCAAGGAAGGTAACCATGCAAATCACCCGCCAAGCCGACTATGCCACGCGAGCTATTTTATACCTTGCGCGCGCGGGCAAAGATCAACGGATCGCCACCAGCCAGGTCGCCAGGGAACAGAAAATTCCGCCGTCTTTTCTGGCGAAAATCATCTCACAACTCTCTGTGGCAGGGTTGCTACACACCTCCCGGGGTGCCCGGGGTGGGATCACGCTCGCGCGGGAGCCGGAACAAATTTCACTTTTGGAAGTAATCGAGGCGATCGACGGTCCGATCCAACTTAACATGTGTGTGGAAAAATCGGGCGCATGTTCGTTCGATGAAACCTGCCCGATCCGCCCGGTTTGGTGTGACGCCCAAAATGAATTGGTCGCCAAACTCAAAAACACCACCTTTGCTCAATTATCCCCCTAACGAAATTCCATAGAGCATGCAATGAATCTTACAATGTGGCGAAAGGCTCTCACCGTAATTCCCGATGTATCCAAGCAGGAATGGGATGGTCTGGATATTGTCTCAAAGTGGCTGATCTCAACTCGCGCAGCAGTACTGGTAATGACCGCCATGTCGGCGATTCTTGCGGGATTGTTTGCCTGGCGCGCCAACGCGTTCGATTTTGCCGCGTGGGTTGCCCTCACCTTGGGACTCGTCCTTGCTCATGCCAGCAATAACCTGCTCAACGATCATGTAGACTACTCTCGCGGCGTAGATCGTCAAAATTACTTCCGCACCATGTACGGTCCTCATCCCCTCGAGAACCAATTACTCAGCCGAAAACAGCACCTCGCATATTTTTTTGTCACGGTTTTGCTTGCGTTCGTATGCGGACTTTACCTCATCTGGCAAACCAACTTCGACCAAATTGCCTGGGCGTTGCTTGGCGCGGGCGCGTTCTTCCTGCTGTTCTACACCTGGCCTCTGAAGTATATCGCCCTCGGCGAGATCGCCGTATTTCTCGTGTGGGGTCCGCTTATGGTCGGTGGAGGATATTTCGTCATCACACAAACCTGGGATTGGAATATTGTGATCGCCAGCACCGTATACGCTCTGGGCGTCACTACGGTGATCTTTGGCAAACATATCGACAAAATGCAACCCGACCGGGAAAAACACATCCATACCCTGCCGTCGCTTCTGGGAGAGAAGGCTTCGCGATACGCAGTTTTGGGAATGATGATCCTTCCCTATCTAATCGTCATCTACCTCGTTGCAACAGGTAGCTTTTCACCAGTACTGCTGATCGTCTTGTTTGCCCTTCCCAGGTTAAAACAGGTTGCCCCGGCGTTCCTCAAACCCAAGCCTGAAGAGCGGCCGGATGGATTCCCTCAAGGTCAGGGCGGCTGGCCTCTTTATTTCGCGCCGCTCGCGTTTATATACAATCGTGCGTTTGGTTCACTTTTTATTCTCGGCGTCTTGGCGGATGTTGTTCTCCATAAGCTAATCTAGTAAACATCCGCCGATAAAGGCACGTTCGGCATGGTCAAAAATATTGTCAACGGCGTGTCAGGGCTCATACGCTATAAAGGGGGCATAGCACACTATACATTCCTCATGCACCGCATCTCGGGGCTGGGCGTTTTGGTCTTCCTTAGCCTGCATATCCTGCTCGAATCAACTGCTCATTATGCGCCGCATCTATACGATATCCTCAACAGCGGTTTGCGAACCCCCGTCGGGCTTGCCGCTGAAATTATCATGGCGTTCCTGGTCATCTTTCATGGCGTGAATGGATTTCGTATCGCCTATTTCGACCTCTTTCACATCGATTTGTGGACGCCTCATCCCGCCCTTCATTCTGTTCGCGCCACCTGGATCATTACCATCCTCCTCTGGTTTCCAGCCGTCATCATTATGGCGCTACACAGCTTTCACATCATCTAGCCAAACTATGACATCTAATCGCCGCCTTCAGATCAAACCCACTCTCGATGTAACCGCATGGAAATATATGCGCCTGAGCGCCATCCTGCTGATACCGATGGTGTGGTTCCATACGATCTTTACCACTCTCATCATCGGCGCGGAAAACACCAATCTGGAACTGGTGGCGGCGCGGTGGGCTACCATCGGCTGGCGCGTTTACGACATCCTATTGCTGGCGTTTGCCTTCTCGCACGGTATCACCGGACTTAGACAGATATTGTTTGACTTCGCAACCAGCACAACTGCGCGAAAAGCGCTGAATATCCTCCTGCTCTTATTTTGGCTGGCACTCTCCGCTGTCGGCATACTCGGAATCATCGGCGGCGTTGCAAAATAACATACTTCTTTAAAGGAGAAGCAACAACATGGACACAACCATAAACCAGAACATCAAGAACAGAAGAAAATTGACCCATATCGTAGACTCGTGGGCAAAGGATAAGGATCAACCCTTCCCCGCAACCGTTCCGATCCCAGCCTATCTCGAGAACGCCTACTGGTGGGCTTACATCCGACCCTACGCGATCTCCTTCTTCGACCATCCGAGGATCGCCAACCTGATCTTACTGGGCAACATGGACCAATTACGAGACCAGGCTTTAGACGCGCTAGGCAGACAAATCCATGGGCGCACACTGCAAATCGCCGCCGTCTACGGCGAATTTTCTGCCCGACTGGCAAACCGCATCGCCGAAGGCGCCTCGCTTGATATTGTGGACGTTGTCCCTGCTCAATTAGAAAACATAAGACGAAAAATGCCTCACAACGCGCCTGTTCAGTACATCCAAAATAACGCTACCAACTTAACTATGGGAGATGCAACCTACGACCAGGCGGTAATGTTCTTCCTGCTTCATGAAATGCCCGAGGAAGTTAGAAAACGCTCATTGAGTGAAGCCCTTCGCGTTCTTAAACCGGGCGGAAAACTTGTCATTGTAGAATTTCACAAGCCGTTTTGGTGGAATCCACTCCGCTATCTCTACCCGATCCTGTTTAGAGCGCTCGAACCCTATGCCTTAGATATCTGGAGGAACAAGATTGTGGCGTGGCTTCCGAAAGATTTTATCCCTGCGCGCCTATTGACAGAAACCCTGTTTGGCGGCATGTACCAGATACTCGTAATTCATACTTAGCCTATGAAATCTACATTCTGGCAGGGATTTTGGAGACTGGCCGACCCGAAAATTTCGCTCGCCTCATTTGCCTCAATGTTTTTGGGGGCGTGCGCGGCTGCGGCAACCGACTCGCTTCATATCGGATGGCTGGCTGTTACCGTGGTGGGAATTTTCGCCATCGAGATAGCGAAGAACGCCTCCGGCGAAATATTCGATTGGAATAGCGGAAACGACCAGGCGGTGAAAGAGGAAGACCGCTCTCCCTTCTCAGGCGGCAAGCGCGTGTTGATAGACAACCTGCTGACAAAAGGCCAAACAGTTGGCATCGCGCTCGTTTGTTATCTGTTTGGGAGTCTTGCAGGCTTATCTATCGTTTTATGGCGCGAACCAAGAGTCCTTTGGTTCGGAATCACGGGCGTTGCCCTGGCGTTCTGCTATCACGCGCCGCCGTTCAAACTCTCCTATCGTGGATTGGGCGAATTGGCAGTCGCCGCAACGTATGGCCCGATCATTGGCGCAGGAACCTATCTCGTACAGCGCGGCACGATCTCGGCAGAGGTTATTCTCATTTCGATCCTGCTGGGAATCCTGATCGGTGCATTCCTGCTCATCAATGAATTTCCCGATTATCGCGCAGACAAAACTGCCGGCAAAAGGACGATCGTCGTGCGTCTGGGAAGAAAAGCCGCAAGCCGTGTATTTGCGGGAATCGTCGCGATCCCCTTCGTTGTTTTACTCGCCTTGCCGCTTCTGAATTATCCGCTCACTCTCTGGCTGGGATTTATTGCGGCAATACCGGCGTTTTCAGTAGTCAAACACCTGCGCGCAAACCCGGAGAATACTGGCCAGATCATCCCCGCACAGGCCAACACGTTGTTGACATTTCTACTTTTCGCGCTTGGCACCGGCGTTGGGTTTTTATTAACTCACAATTAAGCGAACAAGACGTGGGGCAAGATTCATCCTGCCTATTGTTCGTTTATTTTGATACTTAAAAATACAAAGTGAACTTTGCGAGACGAAGCTCCAAAAAAAGGAATTGAAATGAAAAACCTGTTCGTAATGCTCGCTCTAATCTCTATAGTAATAAGCGCGTGCTCAAACGAAAATTCAGGCGGGATTCCAATCACCGTTTACAGTTCCCCCACCTGAGGCTGTTGTGGCGATTGGGTTCAGTACCTTGAAGATAACGGCTTTGACGCGACCGTGAAAAGCGTGCAAGATATGGGTCCCATCAAAGCGCAGTATCAAGTGCCTGCCGAACTCCAATCATGCCATACCGCCATCGTGGATGGCTACGTGATCGAAGGACATGTTCCCGTTTCCGAAATCAATCGCCTGCTCGCCGAAAAACCCCACGCCATCGGCTTGGCGGTCGCAGGGATGCCCATCGGCTCGCCCGGAATGGAAACAGCGGGAGTCGCAACTCAACCATACGATGTGATCTTGTTTGCCGCCGACGATAGCCGGGATGTATATGCCAGTTATCCATAATGAATTCGGCCACATCTTTTATGACATTTGTCACCGTAAAGAGGACAGAATTTAACTGTCTATTAATCTGGCGCTCACATAGAATTCAGGACGTAAGTTCTCTACATACTGGTATTTGAACTGTTTATAGAAATATGGCAACAATTACGCTAAGCATTGAAAAATGAAAGGAGATGCCACTATGAAATTGAAGAACATACTGATTTCCATCGGAGCGACTATCATTTTAGGGGTGATTCTAGCCGCCTGCGGGAACACCCCAACAGCCGCCCCAACCGAACCACCCGCGCCTACCGAAGTTCCTGCCCTCATACCAGAGACGCCCTACCTGGCCGAATGGCAAGAATCGGGTCATGCGGATGTAGCAGGCGAGCCCTTCCGGCATTGGGATGGGGAAGACCCAGCCGAGGTGCCTGCCGCGTGCGCAAAATGCCACACTACTACAGGCTACCACGATTTCCTCGGCGTGGATGGTAGTGAACTGTCCAAGGTAGACGCAGCCGTCCCTGCGAGTGAAGCGCAAGGCGTCCAGTGTGTGGCTTGTCACAATGCCGTAACGATCTCCAAGACAACGGTTACCTTCCCCTCGGGCGTGACGGTTACCGCCGGTGACGATACGCGTTGTATGGAATGCCATCAAGGGCGCGAGTCGAAAGTCAGCGTGGATGCCCAGATCGAAAAGTTTTCCGCTACCGACCCCGATGCGGTGGTGGCGCCGATCAAGGACGACCAGGGCAACGATGTGTTCTTTGGCTTCCGCAACGTGCATTATTATGCCGCGGCAGCAACGCTCTATGGCGGCAAAGCCATGGGCGGATATCAGTACGAAGGTCTCGCCTACGACTCGAAGAATCAACATGTTGAAGGCTTTGGTTCATGCATCGGTTGTCATGATCCGCACACATTGGATGTGGAGGTGGAAAGTTGCGCGGAATGTCACGAGGACGTCAAAACCGTCGAAGATTTGGCTGATGTCCGTATGGTTAGCTCCGCCAATGATTACGATGGCGACGGCGATGTGGAAGAGGGCCTTTACTATGAGGTGGAAGGCTTGCGGGAAATCCTGTATGCCGAAATTCAGGCGTATTCCGCAAATACCACCGGAGCGGCGCTGGTATACGACTCGCACTCATATCCATATTTCTTCATCGACACCAACGCCAATGGCGCGGTGGATGAAGGAGAAGCCACGTTCCCGAACGCTTATTCCACTTGGACCCCGCGCTTGTTAAAAGCCGCGTACAACTATCAAGTATCACTCAAAGACCCCGGCGCTTACGCGCACGGCGGCAAATATATCATCCAACTGATGTATGACTCGATCGCCGACCTGGGTGGCGATGTGACCGCGCTCGCCCGCAGCGATGCCGGTCACTTTGCCGGAGACACAGAAGCATTCCGACATTGGGATGGTGAAGAAGAAGGCAATGGCGTGGTTCCGTTCGGTTGTGTGAAGTGCCATACCGCGACCGGCTTACCCGATTTCCTCGCGGCTGGCGGTTCAACCATGGTCAACGCGACTGGCGCCACAACCATAGTTGGGCTTAGCCCGGCTTCTTCCAGCAATGGGTTTGCCTGCACCACATGTCATATTGGCGAATCGTTCCCTGATCGATATACCATCAATTCGGTTATCTTCCCCAGCGGCAAAACGGTCAGCTACGGCGGCAAGGACGCAGATGGGAACTTCCTACCGGATGACTCAAATTTGTGTATCTCCTGCCATCAAGGACGCGAATCCACTACCAGCATGAATGCCAGTCTCCGAGGCAAGGACCTCGATACCGTGGATGCGAAGATCCGCTTCAAGAACATCCATTACTTTGCGGCAGGCGCAACACTCTTCGGAGCCGATGTGCAAGGCGCGTACATGTACGAAGGCAAGGAATATGTCGGCCTGAACCTGCACGCCTCTGAAGAAGGAAAAGCCAACAAGTGCCAGGATTGTCACGATGTTCACGCGCTGGAGCCGAAGGTTGAATCCTGCGAAACCTGTCACGACACCACTGACCTAGCCACCATCCGCGAAACAGATGTGGACTACGACGGCGACGGCGATGTGACCGAAGGTATCAGCGGCGAAATTGCCACGCTGATGGAAGCGCTCTACGCGCAGCTACAAGCTTACTCGGAAGCGCACGGCGGCATCATCTCGTACGATCCGCTCGCTTATCCGTACTTCTTCGGCGCTGACGGTAAAGGGTATGCCGCCTGGACGCCGCGACTTGTCAAAGCCGCGTTCAACTACCAGTACGTCCAGAAAGACCCCGGCGCATTTGCCCATAACCCGAAGTTTGTGATCCAGTTCCTGATCGACTCGATCGAAGATCTCGGCGGCGACGTTAGCAAGTACGTGCGGCCATAAAGGCTGCGCCAACCATAAAACAACAAGGCGGCGGCAAAGTAACCCGCCGCCTTGTTGTTAGGCAATGTTGACGGAAATGACATTTATTGTCCAGATTTATGACAGTCTACACTAACTCATAACCCTATTAACTAGTACTATCAATTTTGGATCAATCCATCCTGATTACGGGAGAAGCCATATGATGAAACCAACTACATACTTATTCTTCGTTGCCGGCGCTTTTGCACTGTTCGTTTCGCTCGCCGCGTTGGTTTTTGTTCCGACCCAGAACGTATCTGCGGTAGAGCCAGCAATACAAAACCCGAACGAGTGCCTTGAATGTCATGATCTGGCATACAACTTGTGGGAACACAGCCCGCACCGCGAGGCAAATGTCAGTTGTACGGTCTGTCATAAACTTGCAGATACATCCGGTAAACACCCCGACACGGCAAAATTCACGATCGAGGATGAGAATGACACATGTATCGTCTGTCACTCTACTGTGACCGACAAGGATGTTGCCGGGCAGATGGCGATCAGCCAGCATGGGCAAATGGGCTTAAGCTGTGTCAGTTGCCATGAACAACATTCGCAAGGCATGAAACTTGCCGATGGATCGAACACGGTTTGCGAAAATTGCCATAAAGATGAAATGGATAGCACTCTTGAATCGACCCACTTCGCGGCAGGCTTGATCTGCGAAAACTGCCATATGGGGCGCGAAAACGACCATACCATGGTTGTCTCGGTCGCATCCTGTGAAACGTGCCATAACAACATCCACGAGGCAAAACTGATCCGCGATGCCGGGCTTGAGATCAAGGCAATAGGCAACATCGAAGCCCCGGTTGATGCTACTCCTGTGCCTGCTACAACCGCGGCAGAACCATCCGAACCTGTGAAGGGCGGCGTGGCATTACCTAACTGGGTGTATGTATTAGGCGGGTTCATCTTTGGCGGCGTGATCGCCTGGGCAATCATCGGCAAAGAGCCTGGCAAGCCCACCCCCTCCGAGTAACACGAATGTCACCCTCGAACTTCCTGGAGACTGACCATGACCGAGCATGACAACAAAACAACTTCCCAAGAGGAAGAGAATAAAACCTCTCGTCGAGATTTTCTCAAACTGGCAGGAGCAATGGTGGGAGCCGCCGCGCTGACCCAACTTCCCATGGCGAAAAAGATGTCCGCCGCCCGCGCTTCCGGTGGCGGAGAAGGAACCGGTCATCAATGGGGAATGCTGATTGACATCAACCTGTGCATCGGTTGCCAATACTGCACCTTTGCTTGTAACGCGATCAACAATCTCGCTGACGATATGCGTTACTGTGTAGTTACTACCGAAACCACGCGATCAGGCGAGGAATTCTTCCTCTCACGCCCATGTATGCATTGCGATGAAGCCCCGTGCGTTCAAGCCTGCCCTGTAGCCGCGACACGCAAACGCCCGGACGGCATTGTGGAAATGGACTATGATCGATGCATAGGATGCAGGTACTGCATGGTCGCCTGTCCATACGATGCACGCGTGTTCAATTGGAAGGAACCGATCGAACTTAGTCCGCAATCGCCCACGTTTGGATATCAGGAAGTTCCAAACCGTCCCCGCGGCGTGGTGGAAAAATGCACATTTTGCTCGCATCGCATCGACGCGGGATTGGAGCGGGGTCTCGTCCCCGGCGTCGACCATCAAGCGACTCCCGCGTGCGTGGTTGCCTGCCCCACCAACGCGCGTATTTTCGGCGATATGAACGACGCGACCAGCCCAATCTCAAAAGCTCTCGCGGAAGCGACGGTCACTCTGCGCCTGCGGGAGGAACTTAGCACAGAACCTCGCGTGTATTACATCCCGCCCGAATCGCATACGGATAACCCCTTCCAAGGAAACTAAGCCATGCAAACAGACATTCACATTCCCAGGTTTCGATTCGGCAAAAAAACCGTGGATATCTTCCCGTATTGGATTGGACTCCTCGCATTAGGGATTTTGTTCGGACTGTACGGCGCATTCGTTGTGCTTCGAGATGGGTTGGATGTTACAGGATTGACGAACAAAGTTCCCTGGGGGTTATGGGTTGTGATGGATTTAGCCTCGATCTCGCTCGGTGGTTCCGCTTTTGTGTTCGGAGTGATCGTCTACCTCATGAAACTCAAAAGGTTTGAAATCGTGGCGAAACTGGCGGTGCTACTCGGCTTTCTGGGGTACACCGCCGCCGGAATGGTCATCTGGTTCGACTTGGGTCAGCCGCTCCGCTTCTGGCACCCGATGGTGTTCTGGCAACCCCACTCCCTGCTTTGGGAAATCACGATGTGCGTGATCTTATACCTTGGCGTTCTCTCGGCAGAGATATTGCCAGTTGTCGTTGAACATTCATTTTTCTACGAACATCCTCTACACAAGCGTTACCCGATCATCAAGAAACTTGTAGAACTTGCAAAAAAGCTCGCGCACTGGCTTCACAAACTTGTGCCTATCCTTGCCGTGGTCGGGCTGACACTTTCCCTGCTCCATCAGGCATCGCTTGGCGCGTACTATTCCGTGCTCAACGGACGCGGCGTGTGGTTCAACCAAAGCGCTCCCGTTCAATTCGTATTTTCCGCCATGAGCGGCGGGATCGCATTCCTGTTTTTTACGGGCGTCATCATGTTTCGTGTGATGCGCCCAGGCTTAGTCAAGGACGAAATACTCTACGATGTTGCGCGCCTCTCCGGTGGCATCACTTTGCTGCTTACCTACCTGCGTTTATGGGATTGGGCAGTAACCTATTACTATTCGTTCGATGTCAACATCACGTTGCAAACCGAAGCATTGAATGCCGTCGCCCCATATTCGTCGACGTTTTGGATCGGGCAAATCCTGCTCCCGATCATTGCCGGCGCGGCAATGTTCTCGGCGAAATCAATCAAAAGCTTCCGATACCTGATGGTTTTTTCTCTCTTTCCTATGGCGGCAACTGTCCTTACCCGTTGGAATTACAATTTTGCGGGGCTGATCGCCATGCCCACGTATGATCCTTACACGCCGATTATCCGCGTGAGTTCCTACACGCCAACCTGGCCCGAGTTCGCCGTTGCCACCTTGGTCGTCAGTTATTGGCTGATGGCATTCAGTTTCGCCGCTCGCTATCTACCTTTCAAAGGTCCCGACGCCGCGCATTAACGCCGCAGACCCAGTAATAACAAAACGAAGATCAAACCGCCTCCAAATTGGAGGCGGTTTGATCTATTCTCTGAGGTTACACAGTACCGAAATATTTATCTTGCGAGTGGCAGCGAGACCGCCAAAATATGCGCGACATAAATATTTCGACTTGCAAGCGCAACGGAAACTTTACCATACGGACATCATCTATGGGAAAAGATTTGCGTACAATGCTTGCGCAAACTCGATCATTACCTGTTCGTCGACGGAGGTTGGCTGATCGCCTCCAACACCAAAGAACTCCAGCGTGACCACCATACGATCCGCCGCCATGACCGGGTCCGAAATATCCAAACTCACCTGACCGTATTCTGCAACCCATGCAAAGAATTGTTTCTGTTCTGTCGCAGTTAACAAATCTCCAAACGTTTTCATCGCCGCTTCAGGCTGTTTGGAACGACAATTCCTTCCATACGCCTCACCGGAGAGAAACACTGTTAACTTATCGCAGAACCCGGCGATACCGCCATCGCGCGTCCAAGTGAGAGCAAGCGTGGCAGGTTGCACGCTACTTCCATCCTCGCTGGCGTGATATTCAAATTCCAGCCCATTCGCTTTCAACACGATAATCTTGCCAGAGGTGATCACTTCGGCGCATAAAACATCCTGCATCGTCACACCGAGGCACGAATTGGGAAACTCGACATCTTTACTGCTCACAACGACAACCTCGTTCGCCTTCAGCCCAAGGTTGGAGGCGAGTTGCGCTGCGGCAGATTCCTCCACCAGGCCAAAAAGAGCGCCGCCAACTTGCGCTATCTGACTGCCATTTTTATTTGTGTGCAGTTCATATTGTTCATCCCCCGCCTGCAAAATGATTCTGTAGCCTGGCACGATAGCCTCCGTGCACATCACCCCTGGCTGTTGGACTCCAAGACAACCATCAGGCCACTCCACCGCCTCAGCGAAGATAACGCTCACCGCCTCGGGTGGCAGGTTCAACGTCGCGGAAAGATGCGAGACCGCGGCTTGCTCGGCAGGCGTCAAATCCGTTTGCGGCGTCGGCGTGATTTGTCCATCATCTCCCGGGAAAAGAGATTGCTGCGTCGGCTTCACCGCCGAAGCACAGGCGGAAAGAATCAAGATCAATATCAAAACGAACAAAATGCGTTTCATTCAAACTCCTTGACCAATGGACGTGGCCGTCATCCAGAATGTTCCGTATGCCTGTATAATCGTGAGCATGCGAAACGAATTTATTTTGGCGGTTGCATTCATTGTAACCGCGTGCGCGCCGAAACCC
>Ga0116144_10000105_pt1 | contig 109923 bp, 95 predicted proteins | sample AD_UKC035_MetaG_FD_89746 | JGI IMG/M metagenome (GOLD analysis project Ga0116144, IMG submission 89746) | Active sludge microbial communities of municipal wastewater-treating anaerobic digesters from USA - AD_UKC035_MetaG | ecosystem: Engineered > Bioreactor > Anaerobic > Digestate | place...
CAATATCAATCTCCTTGCCGTCGTTGGGTGAATGTGGCGCCTTGAGCAGGCCCGGCAAAATCGTTCCCCCGTACACGAAGACCGCGGGCCGGTTCATCCGCGCCATGGCGATCAAGGCGCCCGGCATGTTCTTGTCGCAACCGCCGATGGCGAGGTAACCATCCATCCCCTCGCAGCCCACCACGGTTTCGATCGAATCCGCAATCACTTCGCGCGACACGAGCGAGTATTTCATGCCCTCGTTGCCGTTTGAAATGCCGTCGGAGACGGTGATGGTGTTGAAGACAATGGCCTTGCCGCCGTTGCCGTTGACGCCCGCCTCGGCCGCCAGTGCCAGATCGTCAATGTGCATGTTGCACGGCGTGACGTCGCTCCAGGTGGACGCCACGCCGATCAGCGGTTTTTTGAAATCTTCCGCTTTAAAACCAACGGGATACAACATGGCCCGTGCCGCGGCGCGCTCCGGCCCGTCAAGCAGGGCGCTGGAAAAGGGGCGGAGTTGGGATGCGGTGGGGACAGGAGATTTCTTTTTCATTTGACGGAAATGTTGGCGGAAATCGGGTGGGGGAGCAAGACGGAGCCCGGGAAAAATCGTCGGTGCGGCCCCGGCTGCGGTCTCCCGCGCCGGTCAGTCAATCAACCGGCGGGTGATGTCGCCGTAGGCGTCAATTCGCCGATCCCGCAGGAACGGCCAGTGAGTGCGGGTCCGGTCCACCTGGGCAAGATCCACGGGGACGATGAGGACTTCTTCCTGGTGCTGGGTGGCGCGGGCGAGAATTTCCCCCGAGGTGCCGGCGACGAAGCTTTGTCCCCAGAACTCGATGCCGGCGCCGCCCACCGCGGGGAGGATTTCGTGCCCCACGCGGTTGACGGAGGCCACATAGCAACCATTGGCCACGGCGTGGCTGCGTTGAATGATTTCCCAAGCGTCGTGTTGGGTGTGACCGTGGGCCGGCTTTTCGTCCGGATGCCAGCCGATGGCCGTCGGGTAGAACAGGATCTGCGCTCCCTGCATGGCGGTCAACCGCGCGCCTTCCGGATACCATTGGTCCCAACAGATCAGGACGCCCATCCGGCCGAAGCGCGTGTTCCAAACGCGGAAGCCGAGGTCGCCCGGGGTGAAATAAAATTTTTCGTAATACAACGGGTCGTCGGGAATGTGCATCTTCCGGTAGGTGCCCAGCAGGGTCCCGTCGGCATCAATCACCGCCGCCGAGTTGTGGTACAGCCCGGCGGTGCGCTTTTCGAAAAGGGAGGCAATGACCACCACCCGGTGCCGGCGGGCCAGTTTTTGAAACGCCGCGGTGCTCGGACCGGGAATGGGTTCGGCGAGCTGAAAGCAGTCGTGGTCTTCACTCTGGCAGAAGTATTGCGAGGTGAATAATTCCTGGGTGCATATCACTTGCGCGCCCTGTCTTGCGGCGCGTTCCGCGAGGGTCAGCGCTTTTTTTCGATTTGCGACCGGATCGGGGCCACAGGCGTGCTGCAGCAGGCCGAGCCGGACAACGGAGCTGGAGTTGCGGGGTTTCATCACTTCAGGAACCGGCGTGCAGGCGGGAACTGTTTTCCATCGATTCGGTCCGATCCCGGAATTCGGCGGCGGGCGCGGCCAGCGGGGACTGTCCGAACAGGTCGCGAATGAATTTGCCCAGCGTCTCGTTGGTGGGGCCGTAGCCGCCGTGGTAAATGTAGTATTCCAGTTCGTACATCAATTCATCGGCCGTCGCGAAGCGCTGCTGGCGATCGCGGGTCAGACAGCGTTGCAGAATGTGGTTCAGGCGGTCGTCAATCCGCGAGTCCAGCGTGCGGAAATCGGGGATGGGCTGTCGGATCACCCGCTGGCGCGATTCCTCCGCCGTCAGCCCCTTGAAAATATTGTAGCCCAGGATCAAATGCGCCAGCACCACGCCCGCGGAGAACAGGTCGGAGCGCTTGTCGGTGATTTGGAAATCCGCCTGTTCCGGGCTCATGTAATCGGCCTTGCCCGCCACCACTTCGCCTTCCTGGTCCGTCAAGAATCCCCGCGCCTTGGCAATTCCGAAATCCGTCAGCTTCACGTCTCCTTCAAACGCGATCATGATGTTCTTGAAGCTGACGTCCCGGTGGACAATGCCCAGGGGGGTGCCATCCGGACCGGTCTTCGCATGAGCATAGGCAAGCCCGCGCGCCACCCGGCTGGTGATGAACACGGCCAATTCCAGGGGAAGCTGGCGGCGCTTTTCCGCCAGTTGGTGGCCGAACTGTTCCAGGTTTACCCCGCGGATCAATTCCATCGCGATGAAGCACGCGTTGTTGGTTTCACCGAGGTGGTAGGTTTGCACGATGTTCGTGTGGATCAGGTCCGCGACCAGCTTCGCTTCGCCGATGAAATTTTCGATGAACATCTTCTGACTGGCGTAGTTGGGGCGGATGATCTTGATGGCCACCCGTTTGATGAAATCGCGCGCGCCGCGCTGATCCGCCTCATATACCACTCCCATGCCGCCCTCGAAGATCTTGCGCACGACGTCATATCGAAACTCGCTTTGTATTGTAAATAGAGCCACAAGCGGATGTTGAGGAAAGCGCGGGTCAAGTCAAGTAGTAGCCCGCAGTTTTGCGTCCGGTCAAATTCATTCCCCGTGCTTTTGCTGAACTTTTTTATGGATTATTTTCCCTCATCTGCTAAAGTCGCGCCCCTCGTGGAGAGAAATGGGCCTCCGCAGAGGGGAAAAGCGAAGCGGAATATCGGCAAATATACGTGTGACTGCAAAAAAGAAAGCAACCAGAAAAGTGGGGCGCGTGGTATCGCATGCGCCAGCGTCAGCGGCGGCAATTTTGGGCCGTCCGGTCGCTGGCAAATCGCGCGCCCAGGAGCCCAAGCCCAGACGCGTCAAGCCGGAGTGGCAAAAGTATTATCTTCATCTGCAGGAGTTACGCGCCCAACTGGTCCGGCAAATGTCCGGGCTGGCCAAGGAATCCGCCGAGGAAATCGCCGGGTATGGTCTGCACATGGCGGATTCCGGGACGGATAATTTTGACCGGGATTTTGCCCTGAGCCTGCTCTCGGCGGATCAGGACGCGCTTTACGAAATCGAAGAAGCCCTCAAACGAATCGAGCGCAATACCTATGGAGTCTGTGAATTGACGGGGAAACCCATCCCGAAGGCGCGACTGGAAGCCATTCCGTGGGCGCGTTTTACGGTTCAGGCACAGGCCCAGTTGGAACGGGAGGGCGCTTTGCGCCAGCGACGACTGGGGCAGTTGGGCACGGTGGATGCCGCCGCCACCGCCGATCTGGAGGAGGATAACGATGATTCGCCGGACGAGAAATCCGCGAAGGAAAAGGAGGAACAATAATTTATGCCGCGTGAAATAATCACCATTGAATGCACCGAGGCCCGGAAGGAGGGCAAGTCTCCCTCCCGCTACACGACCACCCGCAACAAAAAGCTGCAGACGGAGAAGCTGGAACTGAAAAAATATAATCCGGCGCTCCGCCGTCATACCCTGCACAAGGAGATCAAGTAAGTTATGCCGCGCAAAACGAACACCGATCGATCGGAAAAACACGGACGCCGCAGCAGCACGGAACGGCGCACACCGCGCCCGAAGCCGAAAATTGACTTCACGGTCGAGGCCTTGGATTTCAAGAACACGAATCTGCTGCGCCAGTTTGTGACGGACCAGGGCCGCATCCTGCCGCGGAAGTACACGGGCCTGCCGTCGCACTACCAACGCCGGTTAAGCCGCGCGATCAAGCGCGCCCGGCAGATGCTGCTGGTCAAATAATCACGCCCCCGTTGGCGGTCGCCGCCAGCGGGTTTTTTGGGTGCGCCAATTGCAAACTTTTGCAATTGGAAATGCCGGACGCGAGTTCCCGAACCGGTTTCCCGCCAGCTTATGGATTACTTGCTGTTGCTCTCGAGCATCGTGTTGGGCGCGATCACAGTTTTCGGGTTCCGCCTGTACGAGGCGCGGCACATCCGGCTCCTGAACGCGTTTACCGGGGCGTTTTTGCTCAGCCTGACCTTCCTGCACTTGTTGCCGGAGCTCTACCACGATCATCCGGCCCACGAGGGGGCGGTGGCGCACAGCGTCTTGCTGATTGGCTTCTTGATGCTGCTGGGGTTCTTTGTCCAGGTGGCGCTGGATGTCATCTCCATGGGGGTTGAGCACGGCCATTCCCATGTAGTGACGCAACGCATGCCCATCGGCATCGTGATGGGCCTCTGCCTGCATGCCCTGGTGGAGGCCCTGGCCCTGGGGAAAGGTCATGCCGGGGTGGTGCAGGGTTTGGATCCGCACACCCGCCGGCTGCTGTTGACCAGCATTATCGTTCACAACTACCCGGTATCCATCGCGCTGCTCGGCATGCTCCTGCAATCCGGGATGCCACGCGGAAGGGCTCTCGGGATTTTGGTGTTGTTTGCCGCCATGGCCCCGTTGGGCATGTTTGTCGGCAGTCACACCGCATTGGCGGCGTATGGCAAGGAGATGATGGCGTTGGTGATTGGGATTTTCATGCATATCTCCACCACCATCTTGTTTGAGTCCAGCGATTTGCACCGTTTCAACCTGGCCAAGCTGGGGGCCATGGTCCTCGGCACCGCAGCCGGAATTGCCTGTGTGTTTGTGCATTGACACATGAAGGCTTCAGGTGCATTGGCAGCCAGTTCCTCCGCAGATTGCCGGTTCTCTTCCCGGTTGCGCCGGCAGGCGCTCAAAATGACGGGCCCAAGGCGCGCCATTCTGACGGTCTTGCAACGCGCCGCGCGGCCGATGACGAACAAGGAGATTTTTCAGGCGTTGCCCGCCGGCCGTTGCGATCTGGCGACGGTTTATCGTTCCATCAAAGTTCTGGAGCAGCTGGGACTGGTGAAACGCTTCCATTTTGACGTCGGCGGCACCCGCGTAGTGCTGCTCCGTGGCGACCAGAGAGCCCACCTGCATCATCTGGTCTGCATCGAGTGCAATCGCTTCGTCGAGCTTGGGGAATGTGGAGTGGCCGATTGGGAGCGGCGACTGGCGGCGCAGAATCATTTCAAGGCGATTACGCATCGGTTGGAGTTTTTTGGGGTGTGTCCGGCCTGCCAGAAATAAAAAAGCCGCACGGGTCAGTGCGGCTGGAGAAAGCGGATCTGCGGAGGCAGTGTCTAAACGGGCTCGGCTTCCCAGTCAGCCAGATGCAGATATTCCTTAATTTTTCGTCGTTCGTAGCGATGCTTCATCGCCTTCTTGGGCTGATAGTCCGCCTTGCGGAAGGGATGATTGGGGTCGCGAATGGCCTCATTGATGGCTTCAATCGTGGCTTTGGTCATGGCTCGTATGCGTGGATGATGGTTGTTGAGGACGACCGATCCTGAGACGCTCCTTGTGCGTCTCAGGTTGAGTGTTGATGAACAGCATAACACCTCAGACAGTCTGACCATAAGACCGCCCGGGCGGCTTGTCATTCAAAAATTTTCACTTTTTCCGGCGGGTTTTGACGGACAAATGCCGCGCCTTGTCCGACCGGAAAAGTGTTCGAATTTCACTTCGCCCACCGATCTTCGGATCAGTTCCTGGTGGATCATCAAGCAAGGTTGTTGCCAGAGATCTCAGACTGAAGCCGTGGCCGGGCGGAAGACCACCAAGCGTTGCAGCACAATGACAGCGACCCACAACAACATGAAGCCGCTGCCCAGAAACAGGACGTACGGGGAAACCTTCAACAAAATGATGGGAGCGCCGAATTGTCCGATAATGCGGGCCAGGCTTCCTGCGCTCTGGCTTACACCAATGTTCGCCCCCTGCTCGTTGGGGGCGGTTAGATTGGAAAGCAACCCAAACAACGGCGGCCGCGTGAGGCTGGTGCCAACGGCCAGTAGTGCCAGGGCCCCCAGCAACTGCCACCAGGGACCGCCCGCGGCCTGGGTCAGAACACGCCACGTCAGCGTGTCGCCGCCGTGAATGAAGGGCAGCAGCATCAAGCTGATCGCGGTCAGGACCAAACTCAAAGCGATCACCTTGGGTTCACCCAGTCTGCGCACGATGCCTTTGATCATGCCGCCCTGAACGAAAACGCTGATCAGTCCGCAATAAATGAAGAGATAGGTCGCCACCGCCGCCGTTGCCGCATCGTCGTGGATGTCAATCTTGAAGTTGGCGCACACCAACAACGCCAGCGTCACCTCGAAGGCGCTGAAGCAGAGCGTCGAAAGGAAAAAGATGACCACCAGCAGGCCGACCCCCGGAGTCACCAGGGTATGCTTCCATTGGGCCAGGTGCGGTCGCTGTGGCGCGCGGCCCGAATCGGGCTGGCGGCTTTCCGGCAGCAACAGAAAGGCCAGCGCCAGGTTTCCGGCGCAAATCATCGCCGCCGCCCAGCCCGGGGCGGCCATGCCCCAATGCTTCAAGCAGAGGCCGCCCAAGGCCGGTCCGAAGATAAAGCCGAGCCCAAAGGCCATGCCGATCCATCCCATTCGCTGGGAACGGCTTGCGGGCGGCGTTATGTCCGCGATATAGGCTTGCGCCACGGTAATGTTGCCCCCAAAGGCTCCCGCCAGGCAGCGCGACAAAACCAGAACGGCGAGTGCGGTCCCGGCGTCGGGCAATTCCAGTCCCAACGCGAAAATCACGTAGGACAGCATGGCCCCCGCGGTGCTGATCAGCATGATGGGGCGGCGCCCGAGGCGGTCGGACAGCCGCCCCCAGAGCGGGGCGAACACAAACTGGAAGGCCGAGAAGCCTGCGAGGATGATGCTGATGGTGAGGCTGCTGGCGCGGAAGCGCTCCGCGAAAATGGGAATGAGCGGCACCACGATGCCGAAACCGACCAGATCAATGAATACCGTCAGCCAGACGATGAATAGCGAAGGTTTCCTCATCGTTCCCGTTGTGGCGTCGCGCCGGCCCCAATCCCAACCGGAGTTCAGGCCACTTCGGCAAATTTCCGCTGGCTCACGGCAGTGTCGGCAAAATGGGTCTTTACCCGGGCCACCACGTTGGCCGCGGTGAGCCCGTATTTCGTCCGCAATTCATCCTGTGTCGAGGCGTGTTCAATGAACTGATCCGGCCATCCGATCCGAATGACCGGCGTCGTGAGGTGGCGGTCACTGAAATGTTCCAGCACCGCCGCGCCGTAGCCGCCCATCAACACATGATCCTCCAGCGTGACCAGCAGTTCGGCCGCCCGCCCGAAAAATTCATGCGTTCCGACATCAATGGGCTTGGTGAACCGCGGGTTGACAATGGCCACGTCGAAGCCGCAGGCCCGCAGTTGCACCGCCGCCTGCCGGGCGACGTGGCACATGCTGCCCAGACCGAAGAGCACCACCTTGCGCTGGCCTGAATTGGCAAAGGTGGCGAGCACCTCCGCCTTGCCAATTTCCAGCAGTTTCGGCTGCTCTTTGAGGGGCACACCTTCCGCTGCGCCGCGTGGGTACCGGATGAACGTCGGGTGGTTCTGATGCGTTGCCGTGAACAGCATGTCCTGCAACTCGTCTTCGTCCTTCGGCGCCATCGCGATGACATTGGGCAGGCAGCGGAGGTAAGCAATGTCGAACAAGCCGTGATGGGTCGGCCCGTCATTGGCCGACAGTCCGGCCCGGTCCATGCAGAAAATGACCGGCAAATCCTGCAGGCACACGTCGTGGTGAATGCAGTCATAGGCGCGCTGCAGGAAGCTCGAATAGATCGCCACCACCGGATGGAAACCCATGGTGGCCAGGCCGGCGGCGAAGATGACTGCGTGTTCTTCCGCAATGCCCACATCGATGTAACGTTCGGGCATGGCCTTCTCCAGATGCTTCAACCCCGTGCCGCTGGGCATGGCCGCCGTGATGCCCACCAGGGTGTTGTTTTTCCGGCACAACTTGACCAGGGCCTGGCCGAAAACATCCTGATAATTGGGGGCCGTACCCGGTTTGGCCGGCAACGTCTCCCCGGTTTCGGCGTCGAACGGTCCCAACCCGTGGAATTTTTCCGGAGCCCGGAGCGCCGCCTCAAATCCCTTGCCCTTGCGGGTCAGGATGTGAATGACGATGGGGTGATCACACGACTTGGCGAATTCCAGGGTGTTGATTAGCAGCGGCAGGTCGTGGCCGTCAATGGGGCCCAGATAGCGCAGCCCCATCTCTTCAAAAAGGATTGCGCTGCCATACCCGCCGCGCCCCTCGGCCTCTACCACTGGCGTGTTACGGCGCAGACTGACTTCCGATAGCGCGCCTTTGAAGCCTTCTTCGGCCTTGCGCGCCAGTTTGGCCGCCAGGTCGCCCTTCGGCAGCTTGCGCAGGAAATTCTGGAAATCGCGGGCCAGCTTGTTGTACGACGGATTGCGGATCAGCTTGTTGAGATAATTGTTAATCGCCCCGACGTTCTCGGCAATGCTCCACTCGTTGTCGTTCAGGATGCCGATGAATTTCTTCGTGGTTTGGGAAATGTTGTTCAGGGCCTCGTAGGAAATGCCGTTCGTCAGCGCCGCATCGCCAAAGATGCACACCACGTTCTCATCCGTGCCGCGCCGGTCCCGGCCCGCCGCAATGCCCAGGGCGGCGGACAACGCCGTTCCCGCATGGCCGGCCCCGTAACAGTCGTGCTCGCTCTCGGTGCGCAACGCAAACCCGTTCAACCCGTCCGTCTGGCGGATGGTGCGAAAGCGGTCCTTGCGTCCGGTGAGGATTTTATGGACGTAAACCTGGTGACTCACGTCCCAGATGAACTTGTCACGTGGCGAATCGAAGACGTAATGCAGCGCCAGGGACAATTCCACCACGCCGAGATTCGGCCCCAGATGTCCACCCGCTTTGGCCAGGCTGGTAATCAATTCCTGGCGGATTTCCGAGGCGAGGACTTCCAACTGCGGCGGCGCGAGTTTTTTCAAGTGGGCCGGGCCATCCACCATGTCCAAATATCTGCTCATGTCATTCTTCCACCGAATCCGTCGTCAGCGGTTTCAACGTCAACTCGCCGGTGGCGGTTTTCTCCAATTGTTGGATCTTCGCCTCCGCTTCCGCCAGCTTTTCCTGACAGATTTTTGCCAGTTTGACGCCCTCTTCGTAGCGCGCGATCAGGGTTTCCAGCGGCAGCTCCCCGGATTCCATCGCTTCCACGACAGCCTCCAGTGACTCCAATGCTTCTTCAAACGGCGGCGTCCCTTTGGCGGCGGCGGATGAAGTGCTCTTCGACGGATTCGGCACGGGCACGACTCTAGGGAAAAACCGCCTCTCCGTCCAGTCCCGTATGGCGGGGAGGGTGGTGCAGGATGAATCGAATCCCCGGACCGCGCGCGGATGCGCAGTCACCCACGAGCGAACGATGCCGCACCGGCTGTTCGATGCTCGCGGTCCCGTCGCTGCCGGCACCTTGGGGCATAATCCGCGAGCCCCGGGGAGAATCCGCCCGCGTGCGGGTCCGCCAAAGGAGAATTTGGAATTGAGTGTGCGAATGGGGCATCCCAAATTGCGCAGTGGGGATGCGCAATGAATGTCGCATGGCGCAAAATGATCGCTCATCTCCGGAGAAGGCTCTATGTTCAAGCAGATAACCATTATGAAAACGCGATTGTTGGCGGTGGCGTTGGTGGGCCCATGGTGTCTCGCGGCACCCGGTCTGGCGGCGCCGGTGGACTCCTTTAATGTCGTCTGGGATTCGCCCAGTGCGAATCATCACGGGTCCATGCCGTTGGGGAACGGCGACATCACCCTCAATGCCTGGATGACCGGCAACGGGGAGCTGCAATTTTACATCGGCAAGTCGGATGCCTGGGGCGATAACGCCCGTCTGCTGAAGGTCGGCAAGGTGCGAATTCAGTTCGAGCCGGGTCTGCTCGCCACCGGCGGGGCGTTCCGGCAGGAACTCAAGCTGCGCGAGGGCTGCATGGAGATTGTGACCCGGGCGGCGGAGGATTCGCCGTCGGGCAGCCACCGGGATCAGTCGCGCGTGCGGGTTTGGGTGGATGCGAATCATCCCGTCATTCACGTGACTGCCGAGAGCAGCGCCCCATTGACGGCGACGGCAACCATCGAGTTATGGCGGACCAACCGTCAGACCTTGCGGGAATTGCAGGTCAGCGACGTGCTGATGGAGCAACCAACCAATCGCCAGCCGCAGTTGGTGACGGTGGTGGAGCCGGACACAGTGTGGGCCGGGCAAGCCGGTCGGATCGGTTGGTTCCATCACAATGTCAAATCCCTTGGGCCGGAGCTGCTGGCGGAGATCCAGGGGCTGACCGGTTTTCCGCAGGCGGACCCGCTGCTACATCGCACATTTGGCGCAGTCATCACCGCGACGGGAGGCGAGCGCGTGGATGATCTGCATTTGCGTTCGCCGCAAGGAGTGAAACATCAATTCAGTGTCTATGTGCTGACGCGCCATCCCGCCACCCCGCCGCAGTGGCAGAAGGACATGGAGGCGCTGATCGCGGAAGTGGCGGGGCAGGATTTCGCCATGCGTCAGCGGGAACACGCGCGGTGGTGGCACGAGTTTTGGGAACGCAGCTGGATTCGCGCTTCCAGCGGCACGGACACCGGGGCAGGCGGCGCTCCGGCAGTCCCGCGCAGTTCGCATCCGGTACGGATCGGCTCGGATCAGGACGGCGGCAACCGGTTCGCGGGAGAACTCGGGCGGGTGACCGTGTTGGACGGGCCGCTGACGGAAGCGCAGATTGCCGCCGTTGCGCGGGCCGGCCGGCGGACGACGGCATGGGGCGGGCTGGCGGTGCCGCCGGCGCCCGCCGCCCCACAGATGTTGTTCACCGGTTCCCCGGCGACACCGCAAATTCTTGCCGGTTCGCGGAACTGGGATTTTGCCTCCGGATTGACCGTGGAAGCCTGGGTGAAACCGCGGGCGCTGGGCAGCGGGGGAGCGCGCATTGTGGACAAACTCACGCCGGGACAACGCGACGGCTTCCTGCTCGACACCTATCCCGGGAACAGTTTGCGGTTCATTTGTGGCGAGGTGGAACTGACCAGCAACGCGGCCGTGCCGCCGGATCAATGGACCCACGTGGCCGCCGTCATGGATGCAACGGCGCACCAGGCCCGGCTGTACGTGAATGGCAGTCTGAAGGCGCAGAGCTCACCCTCCGCCGGGCGCGATCCCGCAGCGTACGTCAGCCAGATGTATCACCTGCAACGCTTCATCACCGCGTGCGCCGGCCGGGGCGCATTTCCCATCAAGTTCAACGGCTCGCTGTTCACGGTGCCGCCCGGGGCCACCGAAAACGATCCGGATTACCGTCGCTGGGGACCGGGTTACTGGTGGCAAAATACGCGGCTGCCGTACATCAGCCTGTGTACGTCCGGCGATTTTGATCTGCAACGCCCGCTGTTCCGGATGTATGCGGAGCAGTTGCTGCCGCTTTGCCAATACCGCACGCGGCACTACCTCGGGCATGGCGGGGCGTTTTATCCGGAATGCCTCATGTTTTGGGGCGCCATGTTCAGCGAAACCTACGGGTGGACGCCGTTTGCGCAGCGCACCGACAAACTGCAGGCAAGCGGCTGGCACAAGTGGGAATGGGTGGGGGGCATCGAGCTTGCGTGGATGATGCTGGACTATTACGACCACACGCTGGACCGGGAATTTCTGACCCGCAGTGCGCTGCCCCTGGCGCATGAAATCCTGACCTTCTTCGATGAACACTATCCGACCAACGCGCAGGGCAAACTGGTGATGTACCCCTCCCAGGCGCTGGAAACCTGGTGGCGTTGCACCAACGCCGCACCGGAACTGGCCGGCTGCCTGGCGCTCACCGAGCGGCTGCGGGCGATGCCGCCCGAACTGGTTGACGGGGCGGAACGCGCCTTTTGCGAACGGCTGCACGCCAAGCTTCCGCCGCTGCCGCTGCACCAGATCAATGGCCGGACCGCCCTGGCCCCGGCGGAGTTTTTTGCCGACAAACGGAACATCGAAAATCCGGAGCTGTATGCGGTGTTTCCCTTTCGCCAGTTCGCCTTCAACCGGCCCCACCGGGATTGGGCGTTGACGGCGCTGGAACATCGCGGGGATCGCGGACACATCGGCTGGCGGCAGGACGACATTTTCACGGCCTACCTCGGGCTGGTTGACGAAACCCGCGACGCCATCGTGAGCCGCGCGCGCAGTCATGACCGGAACGAGCGGTTTCCGGCGTTCTGGGGGCCGAATTTCGACTGGACCCCCGACCAGGACCACGGCGGCGTGCTGATGAAGACATTCCAAGCGATGTTGCTGCAGGCGGACGGGGACAAAATCTACCTGCTGCCGGCGTGGCCGAAGGATTGGGATGTCGAATTCAAACTGCACGCCCCCCGGCAAACCGTGGTGGCCGGCGTTTACCGCCACGGCAGGCTGGAATCGCTGCGCGTGCAGCCGGCGGCACGGCGGGCGGATGTGGTTTATCCGGCGCGCTGAGGCGACAACCGGCGGCGGCTCAGTTCGCGGCGGGCAGCGGGTGCAGTTCGATTTTCCGGAAATAAATTTCGGCGCCTTCCGACTGAAAGATCAACTGGCCGGCACGGTGGCTGAGGTGGGTGGCGCGGTTGACCCTTTGGCCGTTCACGTAATAATCCAGCGTGTCGTCGCGGCAAACCACCTCGATCCGCGTCCATTGACCGTCGGGACTTTCCACGTCCTCACGACCACGAAAACCGAGTTTGTCCTCCCAATCCACGTCGCGTCCCCACCAGTTGATGCGGCCGCTTTGAAACACCTTGGGTTCGCCCTTCGGATCCCACACCGCTTCGCCATCGCGGTCCAGGCGGGTGGTCAGCGTGGCAGAGCATTTGACGACCGAACCATCGGGATCGTAACCGCCGAGCACGAGCACGTCACCGACGCCGCCCTGGATGATTTGAAACTCGTAACCACGCATCCACGGGCCGTTAAACGTGGGGGAATAGTAATTCCCATCCGGACCGGTGCAGTGCACCAGAACGCCGCTATCCTTCGTGGCGTTGGTGCGGCTGCCCCACGTGACGAGCCCCCAGCGAAATTCCGCCACCAGCCGGTAGTTGGCGTATTGCTGCCGCGTGTACAGACCGCCATAAATCTGGCCGCTGATGCGGATGGCCGGCGCGCCGTCCAGACACTCCACCACTGAAAAGATCTGGCGCGGGTCCTCGCGGTGATCGTCCACAAGCCAGGTGTAAAAGGCGGAAAGGTCCCTGCCGTTGAACAGGGAGATGACCTCGCGCGGCACAACCACCCCGGCGTCTTTCTCCGCGGGCCCGGCGGCCGGCACGGTGCAGGTCAGACTCGTCAAGATCAACAGCGCGGTGAATTTATACATGGCCAAACTTTCCGCAGAGCTTGCGCGGGAGGGGGGCAAACGTCAATTGCGAAGACGCTGGAAGCGGATCGCCGGAGGCAACGGCCCGCGGAGATCCCGTGCGCAGACCCGCCGGGCATGAGTGTCGTGCGACGTTGCAACGGCGCCACGGACAGAGAGGAGCGGCATCAAAGTCCAAGCGCCTGCAGCGCCTCAAAGTAGATGCCGTGGCCGAAATCGTTCGGGTGATTGATATTGTTGGCCAGCATGTCCTCGGGATGCTTGCGCGTGGCGATCTGTTGCCAGCGCTGGTAAACGTCGGCGAAGGCACAGTGCTTTTCGCGCGCCACGGCTTCCGTGGCTGCGGCATACGCGGCCATGTTGTGCGAGCCGAAATGCCATTGCGGATTGGGTGGAAATGCGGAGAAGAGAATAATCTCCGCCGGGGTGTGGGCGCGGATGCGGTCAACCATCAGCCGCAAATTCTCCTTGAATGCGGGCAGGGCCACGCCGAAACCGGGACGGTTGTGATCGTTCATGCCGAATCCGATCAACACCAGATCCGGCTGCAGATCCAGCACCTTGGTTTGCAGTCGCTGCAATCCTTGCACGGTCGTGTCGCCCCCGGTCGCGCCATTGATCGCCTCGATACGGGCGCGGGGATATTTCTGGCGCAACGCGTCGGCCCAGCGCGCCCAAAAAATCAGGTCCGGCGCGGAAGCGTCTCCGCCGGCAGTAATGCTGTCCCCAAAAGCGACGAGGCGCACGGACGCCCCGGCGCGCAGTTTGCCGCGGGTGGCCGGCAATGCCCGGGCCGAAAGTTCGGCGGGCCCCACCGGCGGCGCTAAACGCTCACGGTGGTGATAGTCCACATAGACAAAGAAGGGCAGATTGCCGAAACCGGGAAACTTGCTGTGATCGAAATCCTCCTGGCCGAAGAGGATGTTGGTGGAAAAGTCCGGAATCCGGGAGCCGGCCGTACGGCGGATGGCGCCGTCGGGAGTAATCACATAATCGCGGCCGGCTTCGTAATGAACGGTATTCGGCAAATGATCACGATAGGTGCTCCGCACCGCGACCGGCCGGTGGCGGGACGGCGTGAACGCCAGGTGATTCGGTTGCTGGCCGGTGAGGACCAGCGATTCACCGGTCTGAAAAACGGATGGGTCGCGCGAAGATTGCGTGACGCAACTGGTCAGCGACCCCACCAGCATTGCCGCGCCCGCCACAACGACCGCGACGCGCGCAAGCCGCCAGGTCATACCGCCCATGAAGTGCTGCCACCACATCGGCGCAGCATAATTCCGGTCAGGCAAAAAGGTCGAAGAAATAATCGCAACTCATGCGAAATCGTGGCTCCCCGCAATCCGGTCCGGGGGCAGCGCCCGGTTTTTCCCGTCCGGTCGCACGATTTGGCCGCGTGGGGGACGGCGCGGATTCCGCCTTGAAAGCACCGGTTCAATGACGGCAATTTGGGTCATGCGAACATTCCTCATGCTGGCGGCTGGAGTAGCGGGACTCCTGTTTCCCGGCCTCGAAGGGGCGGCCGGGCAATCCTCCGCCGCGCCAGTGACGATTCGCGTCGGCACTTTCAACGTGGGCCATTTTAATCAAGGCAAACTTGGGGGTTATCAGGAGGCCGATGTGGACGCTGCCGTGCAGCGGTGGCGGGATTGGATCAAGGCGCAGGCCCTCGATTTTTTCTTCGTCAACGAGTGGAATTTTCACTTCGACCGGGCCCGCACACGGGAGGCGACCGACCACCTGCTCAAACCGCTTTATAACCAGGTGGTCTTTGGCCCGCAGCACACCTGGATTTACAATGGCATTGCGACGAATTATCGCATTACGAAGACGGGTGAAGTTCCCTTGACGCACAAGGATTACTATGCGGTTTGCGCCGAGTGGCCGGTGCGGGGGGTGAAGGTGACGCTGATGTCCGTGCATGTTCCCTGGCAAAAAGAAGCGCACGATACCTCCATTGACGCGTTGATCGCGGAAATGCAGCGGCACCCGTATCTGATTTGTTGCGGCGACCTCAACACGCCGGATCGCAATGTGCTGAAGCTCAAAGCCGCGGGATTCAACGTGGCGAACGGCGGCGCGGAAGGCTGGTTCTGCACCGCGGCGTCCAAGTGTGGCCAGGCAACGGACCGCGTGCATATTGATAACATCATCACGTCACCCAATCTGGACATCCGCAAGGTGTCCGCGCCCCGGACCGGGCTTAACGATCTCGATCATCTGCCGGTGCTTGCCGAAGTGGTCCTGGCACGGTAACGGCACCGGACCGTGACCGCGTGAGCCCGTCAGACGCCCGGGCCGGCCGGTTCAAGGTTGCGGTCTGACGAGCCGGTGGAGCATGCCGAGAAACGTGAGCAGCCAGGCGGCCAGGCCGAGGTACACAAAGGTGTGGGCCACGGGCCGCAGGAAATCCAGATGCATTACCCGCGCCAGGTCGAAGGTGCTGGCGGCGTACATGCCCAGGGGAAAAACGGCGCTCCAATACGCCGGATCATAAGCCAGCGGCATCCGCTGCCAGCCATGGCGCCAAAGCGTGAGCAGCAACAGCAACGGAATCCACCAGGTGCCGCCGGCCCAGAACAGCACGGTTGCCCCCGCAAGGAACGGCCGCAGCGCGGCCAGCACTTCGGATTGCGTGGCCTCGCCAATCAATGCCGATCCCGCCAGCGTCGAGATGGCCAGTGCGCCCATGTTAATCCAATAGTCCGGCGAAAGGTCGCGCGGCGAAAAGGAATAAAACAGGCAGCGGTGGAAAATGAGCGTGATCCAGACTCCATATCCCAGCGCGCCGCACAGCCACATGCCCAGCGCCAGGAACGTTACCCCGTCTTGAACTCCGGCGGAAAACCGGGGCGCAAGTTGCGCGCTCAAGACGGCGATGGCCTGGGTGGCCACCACGGTCAGCAGCCAGTTGCCGCTGATGCCCCGCTCCAAAGGCGGCTTGTTCGCTTTGATCATGAGCGCGGTGAAAATCGTGTAAGTGATCCCCACCCAAAGCAGCAGCGCAAATCCCCATAACCCGCTGGCGATGCGCCAGGCTTGGCACTGCAGCACCAGTTGTTCTGCGAGTACTCCGGTGGCCGCGATCATTGTGAAAAAACCCGGCGCGCGCGTGTGGTTCGCCAGATCGGCCCGCAGTTCGCGCGGGTGCCGCCAGCACCGCAGCAGCGTCAATCCCCAGAGCAGGAGATATTGTCCCGCGTTCAACCAGAGCAGGCCGCGGGCGATGCCGTGCAGGCCGATGTGCTCCGTGGCAACGCCAACAATGCCGGTGGCCATCACCAGCGCAAAGCAACCCGGAGACAGGGCGCGCAGGTCACGGAAGGCGAAGCTCATGCCGGCGGTCGTCTGCCGCCGGGCGGCGGGTGAACGACCGGGCCCGCGGAAATTCCGCCCGCGCGCCCCGGCCGGCGTTCAAATGGGTTCGAGGCGGTGATCAATCGTGTCTCCTCACTTGGTTGGCAACATACGTCCGGGAACGGCAGGGAGTCGAAAAAATAATGCAATTTTCCGGGTCGGCGCGACGGCGCAGGTCCCCGCCGCTTTGGCCTGGCGCCGGCAGTTTCTCCGTACGGGCGGTGTCCAAGACGTCAGGGGACCGGCCTGAAAATCGCGCGGCTCTCGTATTTACGCACACGGCGCTTTGGCTCATGATGAAGGCATGAGAATGCTGCGAAGCCGGCGATTGCCAGTGGCGGGTTTTGCCGGGCTGGCCGGCCTGATGGTGCTGGCCGGAGTTGTCGCTTCCGCCGCGGAATTCCGGCGCCTGCCGGTGCGGGAGTACCGGGATAAGATGAAGGCTGGCTGGCTCGGTCAAATGGTCGGCGTGTCGTGGGGTGGTCCAACTGAATTCAAGTGGAAGGACGCCATGATTCCGGCGGATCAGGTGCCGCAATGGAAACCGGCGCTGATCAATGAAGCCTTTCCCCAGGACGATCTCTATGTGGAAATGACCTTTCTCCGCACCCTCGAGCAATACGGACTGGACGTCTCCATCCGCCAGGCCGGGATTGATTTTGCCAACAGCGGGTATCCGCTCTGGTGCGCCAACAATGCCGGCCGGAACAATCTCCGCAGAGGCATTGCTCCGCCGGATTCCAGCCACCCGCAGTTCAACAAGTGCCCGAACGACATTGACTATCAAATTGAAGCGGATTTTTCCGGGCTGATTGCGCCGGGGCTGCCGCAATTTGCCATCGAGTGTGGAGAAAAGTTCGGACGCTTGATGAATTACGGCGATGGCATGTACGCGGGGCAGTTCATCGGCGCGCTGTATGCAGCGGCGTTTTTTGAAACTGATCCCGTCAAGCTGATCGAAACTGCGCTGGCCGCCATCCCGCACGAATGTCAATACGCCGAGATGGTCCGGGATCTCCTGGCCTGGTATCGCGCGCAACCGGACGATTGGGAAATGACGTGGCGGCAATGCCAGCGGAAATACCGTGAAAACCCCGAGTACCAGCAGGCCTCGAATGGCGGTATTGATTGCAAGATCAACGGCGCCTATGTGCTGCTGGGCTTGCTCCATGGCCGGCGCGATTTCGACCGCACCATTATTCTTGCGATGCGTGCCGGTCAGGATTCCGACTGTAATCCCTCCAGTGCTGCAGGGGTTTTGTTCACCACGTACGGCGCTGAAAACATCCCCCGCCGCTTCACCCGGGCGCTGGATGAATTGGAAACCTTCAGTCACACCGAGTACACCTTTCCCAAGCTGTTGACGGTGAGTGAACAGCTCGCCCGGCAGGTGATTGTGCGGTCGGGCGGCAAAATCATCCGGGAAAATGGCGAAGAGGTTTTTTTGATTCCCACGCTGGCACCACAACCCAGCCGGCTGGCCCGCAGCTGGTCGCCCGGGCCCATCGCCGGCAGCCGTTTCACCCCCGCGGAGATGGCGCAGATTACGGCGCGCAACGTGCCGCGGGCCGTCACACTGGCGGCCGGGGATGTCCTGCCCGGTTGGGAGGTGGACCATTGCGGGACCGACATGGACCCGGGGTTGCGTGCGGAATACGCCGGGCGCCGGAACGTGGTGCTGACGCATCCCCTCGATCGAGAGACCGGTTGCACCCTGACCCGGAAGGTCAATCTGCCCGCAGGGAAAACCAGCATGCTGCGGATCACCGTCGCCCGGGACCTGCGCGGCGACTTCGATCTGGTTGTGCGGGTCAACGGCCAGGAACTGCTGCGCAAGCCGGTAAACCCGCAAACCACCACGGCGGATCCCTGGCTGGTTCAGGATATCGATTTGTCATCCTTCGCCGGTCACGACGGGGTGAAGTTGGAACTGGTCAACCAGCCCAGCGGGTGGTCCTACGAAGCCGCTTACTGGGCGGGCTTGCAGGTGTTGCACCACTAGTTGCGGATCACCCAGACCGGCGCGCCATGCTCCCGCCGGAGCGGGGCAGTGCTTGACAGGAATCATTTCCGCCAGCGCGTTGCGCGATCAACCTCACTTCGCCCCGACACAACGGGCTCAACTTCCGGATCGGCGAGCGCCCCGGGGACAGTGTCCGCCGGTGCTGTCCGCCCAGCCGGAGCGCATCGGCCAGGGCCCAGGCGTCGGGGCGGTTGTCCTTCCCGCCGCGCGGGAGCTTGACGCTCGCGGTAGCCGGCTGCCGCGTTTGCCTGCGCGCTGGGCAGAGGGAAGTGGTGGTGGATGTGATTGTGTGAACCACGGACCACGGAGATCCTCCGAACCGAAGGGCTGACCTGCGCCGTCTGGGAAGTAACGAAAGGAATTGGGCGAAACCGAAGGTCTGAAAGGGCGGAACGAATGGGAACAAGCGAGTTCACGCCCGACGGTGGATGCTCTGGGGTAAAGCCCCGGATCAGGCGTTCAACAAAATCTCAAGTCCTGCATGAGCGGCGGAAATCAATCGGAGCATTGTGGCGGTTGAGCTTCGATGATTGCCCCCGGCGACTGACGGCGGCGCCCGGACCGGCCGCGCGTCTGAAACCGGTGGATGATTTCCCGCAGCGCCGGAGGGCAGTCTAACTTGCGTGCGGGCAGATTATGGCGGGGCGGCGATTGACCTTGGAACGCGGAGCAGTGGAGAGCTGACGCGTGGTCGGGGGGCAGGCGAGTGGGGTCGGGTCCGGCGAAATGTGGTTCACGAGCCGCCCGCCCAGCGGGGTTGCTGTTTGAGCTGGTAGAGCATCTCCCCGGCTTTCGGCACGAAAAGAACGCCGTCCGCTTCCCGGTGCATGAAATCGGTCTCGCGGATGGTCTGAGGATCACGATAACCCAGATTGATCTTGCGGCAGGTGGCTTCCGGAATGCGGGTGGCCAGGGTGACGCGGATGCGGCAGTGTTCCACGCCGTTTTCCATGCGGCCAATGCCGCGCACGTGCGTGCTGTGCGCCAGGACACCCCAGGGATGATGTTGAAACTTGTCCCATTGAGTCAGGAAATAGTCACGGCAATGATAACCGATGTGCTCGATCAGGTTGCCGTGGGTGACGGAAATTTCCCGCACGTGCGGAGCATAGATGATCAGTTCGCCGCCGTCCGCCACCACGGGTTCGAGTTTGTACATGCCTTTGCCGGCCACCCACAGGTCATCGTACATCCGGGGAATTTTTGACAAGACAGTGTGGAACGGGCGTTCCCGGTAAACGATATGGGTTTGTCGCGAGAGCTCGCTGGCGGCGTCCCAGGCACTTTCAGGCGACCCAAACGTCAACCCCACCAGGGATTTATCCGGGGCCACCACCAGGCAAAAACAGGCCTTGGGCACCCGGACCAGCCGGGCTGCGCGATCCACAATCCGGCGCACCGGCGTCCATTTGTTCCCGATGATCATGGGATTGGTGATGACCGCTCCCAGCCAGTGAAAAAAGTTCAGGAGCCGCGGGCCGCCCACGCCAGGAAAGAGATACTTGTTGCCGCCGGAAAAGCCGACCACCTCGTGTGGGAAGACCGGGCCGATAATGAGAATTTGATCGTACTCCAGGACGAGCCGGTTGATTTCCACCGGCACTTCCATGGCGAACCGGCCGTCGGTGAGGCGTTCGACCTCGGCCGCATCGAGGCGTCCGATTTCCTGCAGCGCGTCCGGGTTGTCCCACTCATGGTTAAAGAAGCGCACCCGCCGGTAAGGGCCCAGCCGCTGCGCCCGGGTGATTTCCAGACGGTCGCAAATGGCCGCTTCACTCATGGGTGGATGTGTGCCGAGGGCGACCAGCACGTCCAATGCACTGGCCACCGTTCCCAGTTGGGCATGGATGGCCTGGAACAGCATGCCCAGCGGCGCGGTGCGGGTGTTGTCGGGAACGATGAGCAGGATTTTCCTTCCCTGACCAGCCGGGACGGGCAGCGCTTGCCGGACCAGTTGCGTCACCTGCTCGGGCGTCAGCCGGTGGCCGGGCGCATGCAATTGTAAGGCGGTGTCTGACACGGAGGCAGCGTAGCAAGGGCGGAGGATAAAATCCATTGCGCAAAGGAGGCCACGCCGGGAGGCTCAGAGGTGCAAGCGCTGAAGGACTTCGCCGACGCTGGCAGGACGGTGCGCGGGATCTTTCTCAAGACAGGCCGCCACGGTCAGGTCCCAGGCGGGAGGAATCTCCGGTTTGCGCACCCCGCACCGGCGCAATTGTTCGGACAGCGTGGGCGGGGTGATTTCGTGCAACTGCTGGAAAACATCGCCGTCATGGAAGGGCGGCTTGCCGGTCACCAGCTCGTAAATCGTGGCGCCCAGGGAATAGATGTCGTCCGCGATGGCGGGCGGCTCGCCGGTCCATTGCTGGGGACTCATATACCAGTCCGTGCCCACGACGCGATGGTAGCCGGGATCCGCCGCGTTGGGGCGGATCGAACGCGCCAGGCCGAAGTCCGCCAGCTTCAAGCGTCCGCGCGAATCCAGAATCAGATTGGCCGGTTTGATGTCGCGATGGATGATGCCAACCGCATGCGCATGGGTCAGCGCCGCGCCCAAGTCCCGCAGCCAGGGCGAGATTTCAGCGAGGTCGAAACGCAGGCCGGGCTTGTCCACTTTCATGGACCAGAGCGACCAACCGTCCACATATTCCATGGCCACGGCCACACCGGCCTCCCCCTGCAAGAAGTCGTAGACCCGGACGATGTGGGGATGAATCAGTTGTTCGCTCCGCAACGCTTCCGCGCGCAGGCGCTCGATTTCTCCCGGGTCGGCCAGCAGGTGCGCGGCGAGGAATTTCAACACGACCAAACGCTCCTGTTCCCGGTCATGTGCCAGCCACACCACGCTCATGCCGCCACTGCCCAGGGTGCGCTTCAAGTAGTAACGTTCAAACACCCGCTGCCCGGCGGTGAGGGGCGGCGGCGGACGATCCGTTGGTTGCGCCATGCGTGACGAGGATACGCCGGTCGGGCCGCAAAAGGGGAGCAAAACCCATCGCGCCTCGGGGGATGACTTTCCGCTTGGAAGTGGCCGGGGCAAATCTCTAGCTTGAGCGCCGTGCAAAATGACTGGCCCAGCGTCACTGTCATCGTTCCGGCGCGTCCGGAGGCGGACGAAGTGCCGGCGGTGCGCGCCGCGCAAGCGCTGGATTATCCGGCGGACAAGCTGGAGATCATCCTGGCGCGCGGCCGGCAACCCTCCGTGCAGCGCAACACGGCGCTGCGCGCGGCGCGTGGGGAGCTGATTTATTTCCTGGATGACGACTCGCTGGCGTTGCCGGGCAACCTGCGCCGTGCGGTTGCCCATTTCCGCGAACCGCAGGTGCAGGTCGTGGGCGGGCCGAATGTTTGCCCGCCAGACGCGCCGTTTCTGGAACAAGTGTTTGCGCTCGTGCTGACCAGCTGGGTGGCGTTTGGTCCAAGCCGGGCGCGGTACGCGCCCGTCGGCGCGGTGCGGGCCACGAGCGAAAAGGAATTGATCCTGTGCAATTTGCTGGGGCGGCGGGCCACGTTGCTGCAACACGAGGGGTTTAATGAGGCCCTTTACCCGAACGAGGAAAATGCGCTGCTGGACAACATTCAGCAAGCCGGCGGCCGTCTGATTTACGATCCAGACCTGTTTGTATGGCGGCGTCCGCGGCGTTCCCTGAAGCAATTCACCCGCATGTTGTTGAACTATGGCCGCGGCCGTGCCGAACAGGTGCGGACCACGCCGACGCCGGGGTCACTGCTCAACTTCGCGCCGCCGTTGTTTGTGGCGTACCTGATGCCCGCGCTGGTGCTGAACTGGTGGTGGCCGTGGGGATGGTGGCCGCTGGCGTTGTACGCCGTGGCGATTGGCGCACAGGGGCTGGTGCTGCTGCCGCGCGGGGGCTGGCTGCGCAGTGTCTGCGCGCTGCCGCTGCTGGTGGAAACGCATCTGGTCTATGGCCTGGGATTCTGGCAGGGACTGTTCACCAGGCTGCGTCCGGCGGGAATGCCGGCGGATTTTGAGGTGGAACTGCAGCGCCAGGCCAAGGCGCATTAGGCCTGGCGCTGGCGGCGCGCCTCGTAGAGAAAAACGGCGGCGGCGCTCGCCACATTCAGCGAATCCACCGTGGCGGCGATCGGGATGGCGACCGCCGCGTCGCAGGCTGCCATCACGCCGGGAGAGATTCCATGGCCTTCCGCACCAAACACGAGGCAAAGATCCGCACGCAAATTCGCCGCGGGCAACGCCTGCTGCTGCGTGTGCGGATGGGCCGCCAGGCAGCGCACCCCAAGTTCCCGCAACTCCGCCAGGGTGCGGCCCAGGTTTCCGACTTCGATGACGGGCAGCGCAAATACGGCTCCCATGGAGTTGCGCACGGCCCGACGCAAATAGGGACTCGCGCAGGTTTCGCCCGCCACCAGCGCCTGCGCGCCAAACGCCACGCAGTTCCGCACGAGCACGCCGATGTTTTCAGCGCTGGTCAGCCCGTCGGCGGCCACGACCAGGCGCGGGCGCGGCAGTCCAGACAGCAGGCGGGGCAGGGGTGGGGCGGGGGGAATTCTGGCGATGGCCATGACGCCCTGGAACAGGGAAAATCCCACCAACGCCTCCAGCGCCCCGCGTTCAGTGACGCAATAGACGGGAATCTGCTCGGGACGGTTTTGCAGGGCGGGGACGTATTCGGCCAGCCGCGGTTCCGGAAGCAGCACCGACAGGACCTCCAACGAACTCGCCAACAGCCGATGGACCACCTTGTCGCCTTCCGCGACGAAGAGGCCGCGCTCGCGATGTTCCCGCGGCCGCCGCAACGTACGGTAGGGCGACAATTCCGGGCGCTCCAGGCTGGTGATGGGTTCCAGATGAAACATGCGTGGCGCCGGCGCCGCGGTTCAACGTCGGTCTTTGTGGGGCGTCTTGGCCCGGGGTGACGGTGGCGCGGTCACGCGGACGGGGTTCACAATTGCAAGGTGGGACACGGCACGTTTTGTGACGCCACCTGCAGGTGGACGTGCTGGGCGTGCAGGGTTTGCAGACGCTGCGCCATGACTCGCTGCGCCAGTTCGGGCCGGTTGCAGTCACGACTGAGATGGCCGAGGCAAAGGTGGCGCAGATCGCCGGTCATGATTTCCGCAATGCAATCCGCAGCGGCCTCGTTGGAGAGATGGCCGTGCCGGCTGAGGATGCGTTGCTTCAGGCTCCACGGACGTTTGGGGCAGTCCTGCAGGAGGCGCACGTCATGGTTGGATTCCAGTACCAGCGCGTTGGTGTGCTGGAGACGTTCCAGCACCAGCCGGGTCACATGGCCAAGATCAGTGGCAAACCCGATGCTGCAACCGTTGGTGCGCAGCACGAACCCGACCGGGTCCTGGGCGTCGTGCGGAATCGAAAAACTTTCCACGCTGAAGTCGCCCACGTCAAACCCGCCGCCGGCAACGAACAAACGGAAATCCCACTGGGCGCCCGGGTTGACCAGTAGAATTTCCTCCATGGTGGCGCGGTTGCAGTAAATCGGAATGTGCGCTTTTTCGGCGATGGCCGCCAGGCCGGCAATATGATCGCTGTGTTCGTGCGTGATCAGGATGGCGGTCAGGTTTTCCGGCACCCGCCCCAGCGAGGCCAGCCGCTGCCGGATTTGGCCCCCGCTGAAGCCCACGTCCACCAACAAACGGGTGTCTCCGGATTCGACGTAGGAAGCGTTGCCTTGCGAGCCACTGCCGAGGATGGTCAACTGAACCGCCACGCGGAAACCATAAATTTTTGATCGAACGGCGGCAACGCATTTTTGAATGGCGCGGATGAAACTCCGCTCCCCAGACGCGCGCGGACGGCATCCGGCATTCCCGGACCGGGCGCCATGCGGAAAGCTGGCGAGGCGGCCGGGATGCGTTCGCCGGCGGGGCGGGGTCCTGATGCCATGTTCCTTTTCGGGGCGAATCCTGTTTCGCGTCTTGAAAAATGATTTCCTTCCTCGCAGACTGCCTGCGAGGATTCGAGGAAACGGGTGAATGAATATGCAGGCTAAATTGGAACTGGAGGGCAAAACGTACTCCCTTCCCATCGTGGTGGGGACGGAAGGTGAAAAAGCGGTGGACGTGTCGGCATTGCGGGCGGAAACCGGCTACATCACCCTGGACGAAAGCTACGGCAACACCGGTGCCTGCCAGAGCAAGATCACTTTCATTGATGGGGAGAAGGGGATTCTGCGCTACCGCGGCATCCCGATTGAGGAACTGGCCGGGAAATCGTCGTTCGTCGAAACAGCGTTTCTGATCATTTACGGACATCTGCCCAACCACCGCGAGATGGACCGGTTTATCGCGCTGCTGCAGGAAAATCAGATCCTGCATGAGAACATGAAGCACCATTTCGAGGGCTTTCCGCCCTCCGCCCACCCGATGGCCATTCTCTCGGCGATGATCAATGCGGCCAGTTGCTTCTATCCCGAGTTGATGCACGGCCACCGGGGCGATTTTGAAATTCAGGCGGCGCGGTTGATCTCCCAGGTGCGCACGATTGCCGCCTTCTCCTACCGTAAATCGAAAGGGGAACCGATCATTTATCCGAAGAAGAGCTACGACTACACGGCGAACTTCCTGCACATGCTTTTCTCCGATCCCAATGACGATTATGAAATCAAGCCTGAAGCCGCCCGGGCGTTGGATTTGATTTTCCTGCTGCACGCGGATCACGAGCAGAATTGTTCCACCTCGACCGTGCGCATGGTGGCGTCCAGCCAGGCCAATCTGTATGCGAGCTGTGCGGCCGGAGTGTGCGCGTTGTGGGGGCCGCTGCACGGGGGCGCCAATCAGGCGGTGGTGGAAATGCTCCAGCAAATTCATCAGGAGGGTGACGATGGATCGAAATTCATCGCCGCGGCCAAGAACAAGGCCAGCGGCCGCAAGCTGATGGGCTTCGGGCACCGGGTGTACAAGCATTATGATCCGCGCGCCAAGATCATCAAAACCGCCTGTGATGAAGTGCTCAACGCCCTGCGAATTGACGACCCCCTGCTGGCGATTGCGAAGAAGCTGGAAGCTGCGGCCCTGCAGGACGAGTACTTCATCGAGCGCAAGCTGTATCCCAACGTGGATTTTTACAGCGGGATCATCATGCGCGCGCTGGGGATTCCGGTGGAAATGTTCACGGTGATTTTTTCCATCGGCCGCATGCCGGGCTGGATCGCAAATTACAAGGAAATTGCCGAAGATCCGAAGAGCCGGATTTGCCGGCCGCGCCAGATTTACGTGGGAACGGGGCAGCACGGCTATGTGCCGTTAACGCAGCGCGCCTGAACCGGGGCGCGCCCCGGCCCGCCCGAAGGGGGGCGGGGCTGCGCGAGGGTGGGGTGGCGGGAGTGTGAGATTCTGTTCGTGGTGATGCATGAAACGCATCCTGGTCATTGATGACGATGCCGCGCTGCGGGATCTGGTGGAGACCGCGCTGCGCGAGCGCGGTTATGAAGTGCTGACGGCCGCCGGCGGCGAGAAAGGGGTGGCCAAAGCCGCGCGGGAGCTGCCCGATCTGGTGTTGTGCGATGTGAACATGGAACCGTTCGACGGCTATGCCACACTCGCGGCGTTGCGCCGCGAAAAGGCCACCGCCACCATTCCCTTCATCCTCATGACCGGACGGGCGGACCAGGTCGGAATGCGCCAGGGCATGGAATTGGGGGCCAACGATTATCTGCCGAAACCGTTCACGTTGGAGGCGCTGTACGCCGCGGTGGCCACCCGCCTCAAAATGGCCGAGCAGTTGCGCGAGCAGGCGGGGGAGGCGTTGCACGATCTGCGCAACAACATCAGCATGATGCTGCCGCACGAATTTCGTACCCCGCTAAATGGAATCATTGGCTACGGCGAAGTCCTGGCGGCGAACCCGGCAGAGGACATTGCCGAAATGGGGCAGACCATCGTGCAGAGCGCAGCCGTGCTGGAGCGGCTCGTGGAGACGTTCCTCGCCTACTCCCAGCTGGAGATTTTGCGGGCCAATAAAAAGGAGACCGAGTTGTTGCGGAAACAATCCTGCGCGGGCGACCTGCTGACCGGACAGGAGGCCCGCCGCCAGGCCGCGGCGGTCGAGCGCGCGGGGGACCTGGAACTGGCGGTGGCCCCGGTCCGCCCCGCCATTTCCGATGACTACTTCACCAAGCTGGTGGGCGAGATTCTTCATAACGCCTTTCGCTTTTCGGCGCCCGGCAAACCGGTCCATGTCAGTCTGGCGGCTTCCGGCGGCCTGGCCGTGTTGCGGGTGCAGGATCAAGGCCGCGGGATGAGCGGCGATCAAGTGGCGCGCATTGGCGCCTTCATGCAATTCGACCGCAAGACGCACGAGCAGCAGGGATTGGGGTTGGGGTTGACCATTGCCCGGCGGATTGCGGAATTGCATGAGGGCGTTTTGCTGGTGCAGAGCGAGTCGGGGACCGGCACAACGGTGACGGTGAAGCTGCCGTTGGCCGCGTGAGCTTACCGCGTGGTCCGGGCGTAAAGATCCACCAGCCCGGGCAGGTCCACCCACCGGCCGGCCGGCTGTCCCGAAGCCGTGTGGCGCAAGGGAGTCTGGAGGCCGTTCTCAACCAGATGCGCCAGCAGCAGAACCACCGCAATCATCACCGCCGGCGCAAAATCCATCCGCCGGAGGCGCAGCGGCAGCCGGCGCCAGGGCCGGAGCAACTGGCGCGCAATCTGGTCCAGATGGCGCCAGAAAACGTGGCGGCCGAAAAACACGTAGGTGTGGAGCGTGTAAAGCGCGAGGACGAAGACCACGGGATATCTAAGTGTGAGGTAACTGCTCCCGCCGACCAGCAGGGCTTGTTCGAGCCGGACGAGGGCGCTGGAAGGCGGGGGCAGGAGGCGAAAGTAATTCAAGGGCCAGCTGGCCAGCCACCAGAGTGCCGTGACCGCGATCAGGGGCAGCAGGGCCTTGCACAGCAGCGGCCAACGGGCCACCTGGCCCAGTTGCAGTTGCAACCCGAATCGGAAGGCGTCGGGGTCGGCAGCGGAAGTTTTGAAGACGGAAAAAAACAAGGTCCAGATTTGGAAGACAACCAGCGTCACGCCGAAACTGTAGGCCGAAAAGAGCAGCATGAGGCCGGTGCCGGTGTCGGTGCGAAAGGGCACGGCCACCGGGCCAACATCAATTTTCCCCGTCCACCCCAGCGGAGTGCCAAAAGTTTCGTAGAGCGGGGCGCGCAGCAGCAATAGAGCGACCAGCAGCACGGGCAGATGCCAGCGCCGCACCGGATGTTTTCCGGCCCGGCGAATCGTGCCGGTCAGGGTGGCCGGCCGGGTTTGTGCCACCAAATCGAAACGGCGTGCCCGCCAGTTGCACCAGAACAACAGCCCGACCAAATTCAGGATGAAATCGAGCAGAGCCATGCGAAATTCCAAATTTCAAACCGGGCCACCGATGGGCCGGACGGACCGCCCGGCCCGGCGACGATCCGGCGCCGTGGCATTGCGATTCGTGATCTCAGAGCATCTTCAACAAAGTCTCAGCCATTTCGCTGGGGGTCACCGCGACGCCAATGCCGGCAGCCTTGAACGCGGCGATTTTTGCCTCCGCCGTCCCTTTGCCGCCGCTCACGATCGCTCCCGCATGTCCCATGCGGCGTCCGGGCGGGGCGGTCGTGCCCGCGATGAATCCCGCCACCGGCTTCTTACAGTGTTTCGCGATCCACTCGGCGGCCTCTTCCTCGGTGCTGCCGCCGATTTCACCGATCATGATGATGCCGTGGGTCTCCGGGTCGTCGTTGAACAGCTTGATGACGTCGAGATGCGACGTGCCGTTGACGGGGTCGCCGCCAATACCGACGCAGGTGGACTGGCCGACGCCCCGTGACGTGAGCTGCCACACGGCTTCGTAGGTCAATGTGCCCGAGCGCGACACCACGCCGATGTTGCCTCGCTTGTGAATGTAACCGGGCGCAATGCCGATGCGGCAACCGCCATGCGAATCTTTGCCCTCACCGGGCGTGACGATGCCGGGACAATTCGGGCCGATGAGCCGGGTCTTGCTGCCTTGCATGGCGCGTTTGGCCTTCACCATGTCGTTGACGGGGATGCCTTCGGTGATCGCGACCACGAGTTCGAGGCCCGCATCCACGCCTTCCAGAATCGCATCCGCAGCGAAGGGCGGGGGAACGAACACGGCGCTGGCGGTCGCCCCGGTCTGCTTCACGGCCTCCGCGACGGTGTCGAAGATGGGAACCTTCTTGCCGCCGTGTTCAAAGCACTGGCCGCCCTTGCCGGGCGTGACGCCGGCGACGACTTGCGTGCCGTAATCAATGGAGAGTTGAGCATGCCGCGCGCCGAAGCTGCCGGTGATGCCTTGGATGAGGACCTTGGTGTTGGGTTTGACGAGGATGGCCATTTTAGATTTACGAGTTCAGATTCACGATTTGATCGCACGAATGCCGGAACTCTAGCAAGACGCCCGATCACAGTCAGTATTTCGTTTTGGAGTTGATTGATTCGCACCGCCGACTGAACAGATAACGAACGGCCGCCCACCCATCCGGCAATAGGTCCGGCGGTGCGTCCAATCGCTTGCCGTGTTCCACCAATTGCTTGAGGAAAAATGGGAATGGAACGCCGCCTCGACGATCGGTCTGGTGTGTTTGAGCCATGCGTCGTTGTGCGCGAATTCCCTCGAAGGCGGCGGATGCATTGAGCCAGGTGCAATTCAGTGAGGCCCCGCGTTCCGCTTGTGGATGCAAATCAAATTGCCCTCGGGATCGTAGATGAACGCCATCTTGCAGACGGGCGTGGAGAATGGCTCCAGCTTGAACTTCACGCCCTTTGCTTTCAGCTCCGCGATGGCTGCATCAAAATCTTCCATTTCCAAACCAGCCGAGCAGCCGCTTTACGTCGGCTTCCAGTCCGGCACGCCCGCGCCCAGCGACAGCGTGCCGTTGGCGATCTCGTATTCGGTCCATTGCATGCCGCCAGGTTCGCCCACGGTCAGGGTCGGTTTCAAACCGAGCACGCCCTCGTAAAACTTCCGCGCGCGCGCCATGTCGGTGACCGGGTAACAACTAAATGCAATTTCGGTGACCTTGAGCATCTCGAGGAGATTCTGTTTAGTTTTTGTCCGCACTAAACACAATCTTTTTCAGCGTCGCGAGGATTCCACAGGCGAAAAGTTCTCCCGGTGTCAAAAGCCTTTGCATCCCGCACTTTTCAGTTAGACTGCACGCCGTCAACCTGTGGAATTATCACCCATGAAACTTCAACTTCATTTTGTCGGCTGCTGTGTCGGTGCGCTTCTGTTGTCCGGCGTTCCCGGCGCGGCGGCGGCGACCTCACGCACGTTGCTGCCCAATCCTTCGCCGGGGCTTACGCTCTGGTGGGCCTTGTCGAGCGCCGCCAAGATTCGCCCCGATCAACCGCCGCCGACGGAGACCGGTGTGGCCATCGAGATTCGCTGTGCCCGCAATGAACGCGAAGCGGCGCAACTCGTGGTCCGGTCCGCCCAGCCGTTGAAGAACTTTCAACTGACTCTCAGCGCGCTGACGGGGCCGGACGGCGCGGAGATTTCTCCCGATCGCTTCGAGATTCTGCAGGCGATGTATCTCGACATCACCCAGCCCACGGATCGCGCTTCGCAGGCGGGGCTTTGGCCCGATCCGCTGTTGCCGGTCACGGGACCGTTGGACTTGTCGGCGGGGACCAATCACGCGTTCTGGCTGCGAGTTTTCACTCCCACCAACGCGCGGCCGGGAACGTATCGCGGCACGGTGCGCTTGCGCGCTCAAGACCTCGATACCAGCGTCCCGATCGAACTGCGCGTGTATGATTTTGCATTGCCGGAGCGGATGACCTGCACAACGGCATTTGGTTTTTCGCCAGGCAACATCTTTCGCTATCACGGCCTCAAGACCGAGGCGGACAAACGGCTCGTGCTGGAGAAGTATTGGGCCAATCTCGCCGCGCACCACATTTCCCCGTACGATCCCGCGCCGTTGGATCCCATCCAGGTCAAGTGGCCGGACATCCGCCCGCCGAAAACCGTCTGGGATGATTGGTCGGGGCTGCGCATTGTCACCAACGAAACTCATTCCGGACAGGGCGCCCTTTTGATCTACGACGACCAGGTGAAGGCGAACGTCACGGTCAGTTACGAGCCGCTCCTCAAAATTCCCGCCCAGGGTTTGCGCTTGAAATGCTGGTATCGCACCGCGGTGCCCGGGCAACGGTTCATCGTCACCTTGAATCATTTCGATGCCGGGAAACAGTGGATGTCCGGCCGCAACAACGACATGACGCTGGTCGGCGACGGCCGCTGGCAGAGCCTGGACGAGCAGCTCACGAAATTTCCGCCCGGGGCCGAGTATGTCCGCCTGAATCTGCGCGCCACCGTCTGGTCGGATCAAGGCGAGGACCTCGGGTTGGTTTGGTTTGACGACGTCTCGATCACCGACTTGAGAACGGGCGCGGAACTCGTGCAGGGTGGCGACTTCGAGCGCCGGCCGCGCACCGAACTGGTCGCGCCGCCGGATAAACTCCAGGTCCGGTTCGATTTCACCGCGTGGGATCGCGCCATGACGCAGGCCATTGACCGGAATCATTTCAACTCGTTTCGGGTTCACATTCCCGGCATCGGCGGCGGGACGTTCCATGAGATTACACCACCCAACCTGCTGGGCTTTGGCGAGGACACGCCGGAGTATCCGGTGTTGTTTGATTCCTACTGCCGGCAACTCGAGGCCCACCTTGCTGCCCGCGGCTGGCTCGACGAGGCTTACGTTTATTGGTTCGATGAACCGAGCGCCGAGCAATATCCGTTCGTCATGAACGGTTTTGCCAAGCTCAAGCGGTCGAGCCCCGGCATCGCCCGCATGTTGACGGAGCAGGTCGAGCCTGCGTTGTTGGGCGGCCCGAACATCTGGTGCTGCATCTCGGACGCTTACGATCACACCCGGGCGGAAGCGCGTCGTCCGCACGGCGAGAAATTCTGGTGGTATGTCTGCACGGGACCGAAGGCGCCGTACGCCGGACTGTTCATTGACCATCCCGCGCCCGAGATGCGCCTCTGGCTGTGGCAAACCTTCCAGCGCAACATCGAAGGCATCCTCGTCTGGCAAACCACCTACTGGACCAGCGGCACCGCCTATCCGGACCCGCAGCATCCGCAAAATCCCTACACCGATCCCATGAGTTGGACCACCGGTTACGGCACGCCGTCAGGCAAACGCCTGCCGTGGGGCAATGGCGATGGCCGCTTCATTTATCCGCCATTGGCCGCCGCCGACGCGAAGGGGAGTTCGCCGATCCTCGAAGGGCCGGTGGACTCCATCCGCTGGGAGCAACTGCGGGATGGCATCGAGGATTACGAATACTTGAGCCTGCTGCGCCGTCGTCTGGCGGAAAAACGCGCCACGCTCACCGCTGAAAATTACCAACGCCTGAGCCGTTTGCTGGAAGTGCCGGAGAACATCAGCCGCAGTCTGACCAATTTTGCCGCCGATGGCGCGCCGATCGAGGCGCAGCGCGATCTCGTGGCCCGGGCCATCGAGGAATTGCGATAGAATCCCGCGGGAGACAATCGCGTCGGAAGCGGACGCTCAGGAAAACAGTTGGCGGGCCAGCGCGAGCGGAGAATGTTTGCGCCAGCGGGCCACCGTCGCGCGCCACCGGGCCAGCAGTCCCGGTCGGGCGGCGACCTCGCGGGCGACCGTGTCGCGCAGGGCCTCGCATTCGCGCCGCGCGCGTTCGTGCTGTTGGGACAGCGCGATCATCTGCTTCTGCAACTCGATCAACCGGCGATACGATTCGATGCCGGTCGCCGTCGGTTTCGGCCGTTCCAACTGTTCGTCACTCGGAGCCATCGTGCCCTGATTGCCTGGTCTCCCGGGTCAAGCCGCCACCGCTTTCACCACTTTCTGCGCCGCGTCGGCCATCGTGTCGCCGGTGATCAGCGTGAGGCCGGATTCCGCCAGCGTTTTCTTGCCGGCGACGACATTGTTGCCTTCCAGCCGCACCACGAGCGGGAGTTTCAACCCCGTTTCCTTCACCGCCGCGACAATGCCGGTGGCGATGACGTTGCAATCCATGATGCCGCCGAAAATGTTCACGAGAATGCCCTTCACGTTCGGGTCCTGCAGGATGATCTTGAACGCCGCGGTGACCTGCTCCTTGCTCGCGCCGCCGCCCACGTCCAGAAAGTTGGCCGGGCTGCCGCCGTAATGCTGGATGATGTCCATCGTCGCCATCGCCAGCCCGGCACCGTTGACGAGACAGGCGATGCTGCCGTCCAGCTTGATGTAATTCAGCGCGAACTTGCTGGCCTCGATCTCCAGCGGCGCTTCCTCGCCGAGGTCGCGCATCTCCTGAATATTTTTATGACGATACAGCGCGTTGTCATCCAGACCAATCTTGGCGTCCACCGCGCACAGTGATTCCTTCCCGTCCGCGCCCACGACGATGCACAGCGGGTTGATCTCCACCATGCTCGCGTCACATTCCCACCACGTCTTGTAAACGCCCATCAGCAGCTTCACGCCGCTGTTGAAGGCATCGCCCTTCAAGCCGAGCGCCGAAGCAATCTTCCGCGCCTGATACGGCATGATGCCGACGGCGGGGTCAATCTGCTCCTTGATGATCTTCTCGGGATGCTTCTCCGCGACTTCCTCGATGTCCATGCCGCCCTCGGTGCTGGCCATGATGAGCGGGCGCGAGGTCGCGCGGTCCAGCAGCACGGCGAGATAAAATTCCTTTTTGATCTCCTCCGCCGCCGCCACGAGGAGTTTTTGCACCAGGCGACCGTCCGGTCCGGTCTGTTTGGTGACGAGCACCTGGCCGAGCATCGCTTTGGCCTTCTCGTAAACGTCCTCGACGCTCTTGCACAATTTCACGCCGCCCTGAAAGCCGCTCTTGAACGTGCCCTTGCCGCGACCGCCCGCGTGGATCTGCGATTTCACCACCACGAGCCCGTTGCCCGCGGCGAAAAGTTTTTCCGCCACGGCTCTGGCTTGTTCGGGAGTGGAGCAGACATCGCCGGGGGGAACGGTGACGCCGTATTGGGCGAGCAGTTGTTTGGCCTGGTATTCGTGAATGTTCATTTCAAAACCGGGATTCATTGAACGCCGCCGGGAGGCCAAAATCAATCCCTATCCTGCGGCGCGGCTGAACGACGCGGCCCGCCACCGGATGTGGGGGGCGGGAACAACCCGGATCATGCGTCAGCTGGCGAGGATGCTGATTTCGACCGGTTCGACGCTGACTCCGGTTTTTTCGAGCCACTTGATCGCGGCTTTGATTTCCCTTCGCTCCCCCGCCAGCTCCAAACAGACGATGCCAATTTCATCGGTAACACTGGCCTGGCGGAGGTTGGTGACCAGTTTGAATTTTTGTCCGAGCTGCCAGACGAGCGGCTTGGTGATGAGCTTTGGCGGATACATCAACCACAGGCGCGTTTGCTGCGCTGTTTTGGCCGTGGTCGTGACGTGTTTTTTCTTTTTTGTAGCCATGCGATAATTGGTTTAATTGTTCTTCCTCACCCCGGCCCTCTCTCCAAGGAGCGGGGGTGTGTTTCACCGGTTTCGGATAACTCGTGAGGCGGTTGCCGTGCCGTCAACTTCCGAGTTATCTGTCGCCCTCACTCGCTGTTCCCTCTCTCCGGACGAGAGAGCCAGGGGGCGAACGGGCGTTTTCACTGATTTTTGGTGGGGCGTACGTCCTCGTGAGCCGCAACTCGCCAGTTGCCCCGCTCCACCGGAGTTGGTCTAGCCTCCCGCGATGGCCGGAATGATGCTGATTTCGTCGCCGTCCTTGAGCGGGGTCTGTGAATTGTTGAGGAAGCGGATGTCCTCCTCGTTCACATAGACGTTCACGAACCGGCGGACCTCGCCTTTTTCGTCCACGAGCCGCTCGGCGATGCCGGGGTAGCGGGACTGCAATTCAGTGATCGCCTCGCCAATGGTGGCGGCGTTGACTTCGACCAGCTCCTCGTTATGGGTCAACTTGCGGAGCGGCGTTGGGATTCGAACTTTCTTTGCCATAATTCTTAATTCTTCAATGTGGGAAGGGGCGTGCGGAGCTCAAACCGCTTCAAAAACAACTTTCAGTCCCAGCGCCGTCAACACGGAGTTGAGGCTGGTCAAACGCGGATTGCCATCGCGCGAAACGAGCCGGTACAGATTTTCCCGGTTCAACTTACTCAACTCGGCGGCGCGAGCGATGCCACCTTGGGCTTCGACTACATCGCGCAGGCCGACGAGAAAAACTTCCGGGCCTTCCTCGTAACAGGCAGTCAGGTACTCTGCTGCTTGTTCGGGATCGTCCAGTTTCTTTGCCAGAATCTTTTTGTAACTGACGGCTTTCATGACTCGCTCGCTTTGTATTCCTGCCAGTGTTGTTTCGCCAGCCGGATGTCTCGATCTTGCGTTCGCTTGTCGCCGCCGCAGAGCAGCACGACCAGCGTCTGTCCCTTCTGCCCGAAATAAACCCGGTAACCCGGCCCGTAATCCACCCGCAATTCCGAAACACCTTCGCCCACCGGCTTGCAGTCGCCCAAGTTCCCTTGTCGCACTCTCGCCAACCGGGCAAGCACCCGAGCTACTGCCCGCTGATCATCCAAGTCGTCCAACCATTCCTCGAATGGCACTTGCCCGTCTTTCGTGCGGAAGGCGACGATTTCTTTGGGCGTATGGAACGCGGACACACTGTAGCTTTTAAGCTACGGATGGTCAACATGGCAAAGCGCCTCGCCAATGGTGGCGGCGTTGACTTCGACCAGCTCCTCGTTATGGGTCAACTTGCGGAGCGGCGTTGGGATTCGAACTTTCTTTGCCATAAATTCAATGCTTATCTTTGTCCGGCCATGATTTCCAAGAACTCACCGGCACGGATAATCTCAATGTCCTGGAACTTTTTCAATTCCAGCAAATCCCTGTCGCCACTGATCACATAGGTGGCTTTGCCCGCGATGGCGCATTCAATCACCGCATTGTCATCCGGGTCGCGTGGCACCGCTTCAAGCGTCCTGGGAATTTTGACGAGACGCGCAAAACTCAAATAGCGGGCGATGGTTTCGGCGCTTTGCTCAGCGGAAAAGCCGAATTTCAGTTCCAGTTTCTCGGCCCACTCCTCCATCAATTCGGCGCAAGTAACGTCTCGATTTTCCCGGCTCGCGCCAGTTCCACGCATTCAAACGGCTTGCCGCGCCAGCCGGTTGCTGAAAAGAGGATGTTGGTATCGAAGACAACGGTGAGCGCCACAATCAATCCTCGTGCAACAACCGATCCACGAATTCCTCCCGCTGATTTTCCGACATGCGATCCCAATCCAGACCACGCTCAGCGCACTGGCGACGTAATTGTGCCTCGGCAAGACGCATCCGCTCCTCATGGCGGGTTTCAGCCTCTTCGGCCAGAGCCAGCAAGGCTTCGCGCTTGCGCGCGGATGGCAATTGGCGCATCAGTGAAAGCACTTGATCGTTGGTTAGCTCCAAAACACTCATGACGGCAGAATACCAGCAAACGCACGAATCACAACCTCCCTTTACACCTCGTCAAACGTGGCGGCGTTGACTTCGACCAGCTCTTCATTGTGGGTCAACTTGCGGAGCGGCGTTGGGATTCGAACTCTCTTTGACATAAATTTAAAACTAACTTCCTATTCTTGCTCGGTTGAATCAACTCTAACCTCCATCTGGTTCGTCACCATCATCGACCTGCCAGTCAATGACGTTCTGCTGAACGGATGACAATCGAAGCGCAGCTCCTGCTTTCTTCGTAAGCTTGGCGCTGGTCATGTCCGCACCCGAAAAGTCGCAATCTTTGAAGCCGCAGTAACGAAAGTCAGCCTCGGTTAGGTTCGCTTCCGTAAACAGAACTTTTTCCAGTAGACATGCACGAAAATCGCATCGTGATAGGTCCGCCGATTTGAAACTCACGTCGATAAAGTCATTCCAATTTGCCGTTGATTCAGACAAGTCGGTGTTTTGGAATGACGTATTTCGAATCTCTGATCGGCCAAAGAACGTGCGGGGCAGTGTCAGGTTGTCCAGTCTTGCTTCTGCTAGTGAAGTGCGGAAGAAATTTACTCCAAGCACTTCGTCATCATGACGCGGTGGTTGCTGGGGCAGAGGCGGAATGTCTCCTGCCTCAATAATTTGCTCACGCTGAAGAGCGCGGCAAGATTCATCATAGGGCAACCGCTGAGGCATTTGTTTTACGCGCTGACCTTCTCCTCACTCGCCAGCATCGCCTCAAACTCACGCAAGCTCGGCTTGATTTCGCGCGTCTTACCGACATGGCCCACGACGGCGTCGAGCGTCTTGAGGCCGTTGCCGGTGATGCAGAGGACGGCGGAATCGTTCGCCGGAATCTTGCCCGAGGCAATGAGTTTCTTGGCCACCGCCGTCGTCACGCCACCCGCGGTTTCCGCAAAGATGCCTTCGTTCTCCGCGAGCAGGCGGATACCTTCGCGGATTTCGTCGTCGGTCACGTCGTCGGCTGCGCCACCAGTTTCCTTCATCACGCGTAACGCATAGAAGCCGTCCGCCGGCGTGCCGATGGCGAGCGATTTCGCAATGGTGTTCGGTTTGACGGGCTTGAAGAAATCCAGTCCCGCCTTTTGTGCGACGGAGATCGGCGAGCAACCGGTCGCCTGCGCGCCGTGAATGTGGTAAGACAGGCTGGAAGCCTGTCCCACCAGGCCGAGCTTGATAAATTCCTGATAGCCTTTGTGGATTTTTGTCAGCAACGAGCCGGAGGCCATGGGCACAACGGTGTGCTGCGGAATCTGCCAGCCGAGTTGTTCGACGATCTCGTAAGCCTGACTCTTCGAACCTTCGGCGTAGTAGGGGCGCATGTTCACGTTCACGAACGCCCAGCCGAACTTGCCCGCGATCTCAGCACAGAGACGGTTCACTTCGTCGTAGTGACCCTTGATGCCGATGACGTTCGCGCCATAGACCAGCGAGTTGAGCACCTTGCCGTGTTCGAGGTCGGACGGGATGAAGACGTAGGATTTCAAGCCGGCGCTGGCAGCGTTGGCGGCCACGGAATTGGCGAGGTTGCCGGTCGAGGCGCAGGCGACCGTTTCAAAGCCGAGTTCCTTCGAGCGGCTCAACGCGACGCTGACGACGCGGTCTTTGAACGAAAGCGTGGGATAATTGACGGCGTCGTTCTTGATCCAGAGTTCGCGAATGCCGAGCGCCTTGGCCAGACGATCCGCCTTAACGAGCGGCGTGAAACCAACCTGCGTGCCGACGGTGGGTTCACCCGCCACGGGCAGCAGTTCGCGATACCGCCACATCGTCCTTGGGCGCGACTGGATGGAGGCCCTGGTCAAAGCCTTCTTGATGCGGTCGTAATCGTAGGCGACTTCGAGCGGGCCGAAGTCGAACTCGCAGACGTGCGTGGCGGCGAGGGGATATTCGCGGCCGCACTCGCGGCACTTGAGCGCCTTCATGAATCCATCGTGTTTTTCACTCATAAATTGTTTCCGGCAGGACAGGCTTCCAGCCTGTCGCCAATTTCCCGGGGCTGAAAGTTTGAGACAGGCGCGCCGCCTGTCCTGCGAAACAAAAAGCCCCGGCTCATGGAGAGACGGGGCGAAAATCTTTTTGCGCTCATCTCATTTCTCCCGGCAAACGATGTCCGGGCTGGAATTGGCACCTGCGTTGAAACAATCGCTTCAACCGGTTGCCGTGGCGTCATCGGGCCAGTCCCTCAGCCACTCTACATGAGACCGTTGGTATCAACGGATGCGGATAGATTGATGATGCGCCAACTGATTGTCAAACGAATCTTTTCCGAAATCACCGGCTTCGCCGGCCGTCGTTCGGCGGTGGCGCTTCAATCGTGTGGGCCGCCGGCCAGGGGCAATTCCAATGCGCGGCGGTAGACCGCTTCATACCGGGGCACGATGATTTCGGCGGAGAAGTGCGCCCGGGCGCGCGCCCGGGCTGCGGCGCCCATCTGCCTGCGCTCGGCGGGATTGCAGAGCAAACGGCGGAGGTGCCCGCCCAGCGCCTCCACATCGCCGGAGGGGGCCAACAAACCGGAGACGCCGGCTTCGATCACTTCCGGGATTCCGCCCACCCGGGTGGACACGCCGGGACAACCAAAGCACATGGCCTCCAACAGACTCAGACAAAAGCTTTCGGTGTCGGAGGTGAACAGGCCGATGTCCGCAATCTGCAGGTACTCCTCCACGTCCAGAACTTTTTCCCGCACGATGACGCGGTCGGTCAGCTGAAGGCGCTGTCGGTCCCGGGCGAACGGTTCAAAGGGGGCGCCGGCCAGCAGCAACAATTTCCAATCCTCGCGGTCCCGCAACCGCGCGACGGTTTCCAGCAGCACATCAATGCGCTTGACCGGGCGCAAATTGGAGGCGTGAAAGATGACGGTTTCGCCGTGCAGGCCCAGGCTGTGGCGCACCGCCGCGGCAGAGCGGGTCGGCGGCCGCGGGACGTAGAAGTTATGGATGACTTCAATGGGGCCGTGGTAGCCGATGACGCGCCGGGTTTCCTCGCGCAGGTGGTGGGAAACGGCGGTGACGACGTCCGAGCGGGTCAGGGCATGATGAATCGCCGGGCGGTAGCCTGGGTCGTTGCCCAGCAGCGTGGTGTCGGTGCCATGCACGGTGGTAATGATCCGCGGGCGGCGCGCGGCGGGCAGCATCGCGTTTGCGAGCAGCGCCGCAGTGGCATGGGGGACGGCATAATGCACGTGGAGAATGTCCAGGCGGCATTGCTGGCTCACTTCCGCCATGCGCACGGAAAGGGGCAGGGTGTAATCGGGGTATTTGAACAGCTCGTAGTCGTTGATGACGACGGGGTGAAAATGGATGCGCGGCGCGTGTTCGGGCAGCCGGAACGGGCGCTCGTAACTAATGAAATGCACCTCGTGTCCGCGCTGCGCCAGCTCCTCGCCCAGGGAGGTGGCCAGCACGCCGCTGCCACCGACGCTGGGATAACAGGTAATGCCGATTTTGAGAGGCAGCAGCGTCATGTCAGAAATGGCGTGCGCCCCGTTCCAGCGGGGTCAACGAGTCGAGCAGCGGCGCGTCATTGGGGAACAAGACCTGGGCGTGTTCCACGCCGGCGCGGTGTCCGTTCAACCGCGCGCGCAGCAGTTGCATTTCCACGTAGCGCCGGGTGGCGGTCTGGGAGACGTGCGCCTGCATGGCCCGGGTCCAGGCGGAGATGATCTCCGGAGCGGAAATGTCAATGAGCACGGCGCGGCCGGCGGCGGCTTGCACGTCATCCGTCAGCGCGTAGAAGAGCAGGGCGCCGATGCGGTGCGGCGGCTGCCGGCGCAACTCGCGGACGCCGCCGTAGCGCGCCAGCCGCGCGGCATCCCGCACCAGTTGTCCGAGCCGGCAGTGGTCGGGGTGTTGGTTTGCGACCGGGCAGGGGGCCAGCACGATGCCGGGGCGGCGGGTGCGGATGATCCTGGCCAGTTTGATGGCGTGGGCCACCTTCAGCTCCAGATGGGCATCGCCCGCCAGGCGCAGCCAGGCGAGGGTGGCCCCCAACATTCCGGCGGCACGCTGCGCCTCGATCGTCCGTTGGCGCGGCGTGCCGTGGGTGGCGGCTTCGCCCCGGGAGCAAACGACCAGGTGCGCCGCGCGGCCGCGCCGCGTTTCCAGGGCAATGACGCCGCCGCACCCGAATTCGATGTCGTCCGGGTGCGCGCCAAAGGCCAGCAGGGGCGGCGGCTCAGGGGAGGATTTCTGTGCAGGCTTCATCGGAACGTTCAATAACATCGCGCGGGACAAAAGTGATTTCCGGCGTTTCCGCCGGGTGCAAATAGTGTTGTTCGCCCAAACCGGCAATGTAATGCGTGCAATGCACCACCGATTGCATCCAGCGCAAGCGGGTGTCGCGCGTGGGGCTGACCTGCTCCTTCGTAAAAGGGGTGGCGGGAAAGTTCAAGAAGGAATCGCCGCCGGCATGCAGTTGAAAGCCTGCGGCGGTCACGCGCGCCCGGACCACCTCGCCCGCGTAAGGGACATCCACAAAGCAGTCCGCCACCGCACAGGCGGCGCGGCGCACGGCCGGATCGCCCGAACGCACGAGGCGCACGCCGTCCAGCCACCCCAGACTCCGGTACATCGCCAGGCAAAAATCCGCCACGTTGTCCGCCGTGACGGCTTGAAAGCGCTCGATCAGGTCGGGCCCGACGTAGTTGGGCAGCTGCAACGCCGTCCGGGCCTGCCAATCGGGCGCGAGGCGTTTCCGGAACAGCGGAGCGAATTTGCGTTGGAGCTTGTTGACGACCGCAAAGTTCAAATGGGCCAGTGCGTGGGTGGTCCGGTGGCGCAACAGGGTGCGGGTTTCACGCGGATCATGGTCGCTGTCATGGTAGAAGAAGACGATCTCCCCGCCGATTTCCGCCTGCAACCGGCGGGCGGTCTGAATCTTGGCAGCCAGGAACCGGCGCGGGAAAAATCCGCACGGTTGCTGGCCAAAGCAGATGATCGGGGTGGCGCTCATGGGCGGGGGATCGCGGGCGGGCGGCGTCCGAAAGCCAGTTGGAAGATCAGGCTGAAAACGATGCAGCCGGCGCAGCCGATGGGGTTGAGCCAAAGGTAGCCGATTTCGTAATGCGGAAAGATTTTGCCGGCAAAGAAAATGATCAGGACGATCAGTTGCGCAGCGATGGCCGCCCAGAACACGGCCGATCCGCCCACGCGTTTGCAGAAGAAGGCGACGCAAAACACGCCCAGCAGGGAGGGATAAAAAATCGAAGCCACGATGTTCAGGGCTTCGATCAGGTTTTCGGCAAAGCCGATGAACAGCGCGAAGCCGATGGCGAATCCTCCCCAGAGCGCGGTGAACCATTTGGCGTTGCGCACATTGCGCGCCTCGTCGTGAACGGCGAGCGGGCGGAAATGCCGCCACAAATCAATGGTGCTGGTGGTGCCGAGGGCGTTCAACTCGCCGGCTTTCGAGGACAGGGCGGAGGCGAACATCACCGCAATCAACAATCCCACCAGTCCATGCGGCAATTGGGTGAGGATGAAGGTGATGAACACATAATCCGAATCCTTGGTTTTCACGGTGGGGTCGAGCGCGAGCAGGGCGCTCCGGGCCTGTTGCCGCAGGTCGTTGGCCGTGCGATGAGATTCCATCATGGCGGCGCGGGCGGCGCTTTCAGCGGTGGCGTCGCCGCGTGCGCGCACGGCCACCCAGGCGCGGATCCGTTCCTGTTTTTCCGCCTGCACGGCGGCGAACCTGGTTTCCAGGGTCCGCAGCTCCGCTCCCTGCGGGCCCCGGGCGTGGCGTTGCCATTCGGTCTGGTTGAAGAAGACCGGCGTGTTGGGCTGGAATTGATAAAAGACGAACAGTAACGCGCCGAGCAGGACGATGAAAAACTGCATGGGAATCTTGAACATGGCGTTGAACATCAATCCCAGGCGGCCCTCGCGCAGGGCGGCACCGCCGATGTAACGCTGGACCTGCGATTGGTCCGTGCCGAAGTAGGAAAGCGACAGGAAAAAGCCGCCGAGAATGCCGCTCCAAAAGGTGTAACGTCGTTTCAAGTCCGGGGTGAAGTCCACGCCCTGCAGCTTGCCCAGTGCGCCGGCGATGTGGGTGGCGTCGGGCGGGAGTTTGCAGACCAGAATGATGAACGCCGTCACCATGCCGACAAAAATGACGCCCATCTGCCATTTTTGCGTCAGATTTACGGCCGCACTGCCGCCAGTAACGGTATAAACCACCACCACCAGGCCGGTGAATAAAATCGTCAGGTCAAGCCGCCAGCCCAGCACCGTCGAGAGGATGATGGCGGGGGCGTAAATCGTGATTCCGGCCTGCAGGCCGCGTTGCAGTAAGAACAGGGCTGCGCCGAGCAACCGCGTTTTGGCGTCAAACCGTTGACCCAGATACTCGTAGGCGGTATAGACGCCGAGCTTGCGGTAAATGGGCAGAAACACCACGCAGACCACGATCAGCGCCAGCGGGAGGCCGAAATAATTTTGAATGAAATCAATGCCGCTTTCAAACGCCTGCCCGGGCAGGGACAGGTAGGTGATGGTGCTGGCCTGGGTCGCCATCACCGAGAGGCCGATGGTCAGCCAGCCGGTGTTGGCGTTGCCTTTCAGGTAGGTGTGGAGATTGCGGGTGTGCCGGGTGCGCCAGGTGCCGTAGGCGGCAATGCCCACCATCGTGCCTACCAGGACAAGCCAGTCAATCCAGTTCATTTGAAGGCGTGGGAGAGCCACGCCAACAGCGCAACGCAGCCAATGAACCAGAGGAAGACCAGGAGATAAACTCCGCGCCAGGTGCGGAAGCCGGGCACGCCGGGAGCGGCCTCCTCCGTGGAATGAGCTGGTGGCCGCGTGGTTTTCATTTCCCCAGCGACAGCAGATTGGCAAACAGCCGGTAGGCCCCCGGCACGCCTTGCGGCAACTGGCGGAAGAACGCCAGTCCGGTATAGACGTAGTACCCCCGGCCATGACGGGCCACCAGCAGCGCTCCCGACAACGGCGGCTCACCCGGGTCCGCCATCGCCAGCACGGCCGCGTAATGTTGCTCATCCCAACGGCTCGGAAAATACAGGCCGCGTTCCTGCACCCAGCCCTCAAAATCGGCGGCCGTGATCCGGTTCGGCGAAGTCAGCACCGGCGCTTGGGGATCGAGGAACGTCACCGCAGCGTGCTCGTCGGTCACGCGCAGCTGCGGCGCCGGCCCCTGGATGGAAAGGGGATACGGTCCCAGTTCGGAGGTTTTCAAACCGCTGGGGCGGTTGTATTGCACAATGACCGTGCCGCCGTTTGTCACGTAGGCAAACAGGGAGGCGAGGTGTGGCGCGAGATCCTCACGTTCGTTGAAAGCGCGCACGCCGATGACCACCGCATCCAGCGCGCGGAGTTTATCCGGGGTCAGATCGCCACCGGTCAAGGTGGTGACGTGGCAGCCCAATTGTTCCAGTGCCGCGACCGTGGCGTCGCCGGCGCCCGGCAGGTAACCGACGTTGTTGCCGCGCACCGAGAAATCCACGGCTACCAGGCGGGACTGTGCCGGGGGTTGCAACAGAATGAACGGTAAATGCGCGTAGTTGATTTCGATGCGTTGATGGGCATAACGCTGGTGATGGAGCAACGCACTGGCGGTGATGCGCGCGGTGGCAGGCTCGGGCGGCGCGGTGACTTCAAATGAGAGCTGCTGTCGCGCTCCCGCCCGGGGGAGCGAGAATTCACGCGTTGCGGGCAGCACCTTCCAGCCGGCGGGCGGTTCGAGCTGCACCGTGCCAGTCAGCTCCGGACGGGCGGCGGTCACTTCCACCGTGACCGGACGGGTGCGGCCGGGGTGAAACAGATGCACGTCGGCCAGAAACCGCAGCGACACGGGGGGAATCACCTCCACCCGCCGCAGGCGTTCGGTGGTTGCGTCCTTGACCCGGCTGCGCGGTTCATCGGCGACCACCAGGGTTTGTCCGCCGACGTCGAAGACGTAATCCACCGGAAACGCCGGCGGATTTTCCGCCGTGCCGATCAGGGTTGGATCGTCCACGCGATACATGCCGCTGGTGCCCGGTTCGCGCAACCAGTAGGGCTGGGTCAAGGGCGTGGCCATCGGCACGGTGAGGGTGATCGTGTCCTGCCGGGCGGAACCGGGCGTCAGTGGGGCATCCACCCGGTGGGTTTGCGCCGGATGGTGGAGTCGAGTTTCGACCCAGCGCACCGGAACGTCGCTGGCCAGCCCGACGGTTTGGGCGAAGGTCACCGTTTCCCCGGGCACCACTTCGGGCCGGGCCGCCGTTGTAGTTACGCGCAGTCCCAGACAGGCTTGCAGGAGGTGGTCCAGTTGCCGGCGCTTGTCGGCCAGGACGGGCGTGACGGGCAGCGCCTGCAGTTTGGCGCGAATGGCCAACACGGCGGGAACGCTCCGCGCCGGGGACTCGGGATCAAAGGCCGCCAGCGCCTGTTGCGTCAGTTCCCCGACGGCGGCGCCGCCGGGGAAGCGCCCCCAGGTGAGGTCAATGCCGTCCATCAGATCGTTCGTGGGAGGATCGCCGGCGAGCAGGCGGAATGTTTCAGGGGTCGGGCCGCTGCCGCTGCCGCGGTTGAAATTGGCGAAGCCTTGCGTGATGTGCTGGGCACGGCTGCGGGCGGCAATGGTGCCGAACCCTTCGCCCGTCACCGGATCGGTACCGCCGATGTCCACCTGGATCGTGGGGCCGGCCAGATCGTTGCGGTGTTGCCAGGTGGATTCATTCCAAAGCACGCGCCGCGCCTGCCAGGGTTGGAGGCCGGCCTGAATTTGCTCCGGATAGGCCTGGGGATCGCCCGCCAGTTTGTACGCCTCCAAACCGAGGATTCCCGAGGCGGTGTGGTGGCCATGCCCGCCGCTGCCGGGGGGGACGGGAAAACGCGTGATGATGACGTCCGGCTGAAATTCCCGAATGACCCGCACGATGTCGCCCAGCACCTGGTGGCGATCCCAAATGCGCAACGTTTCCTCGGGCGTTTTGGAATACCCGAAATCAATCGCCCGCGTGAAAAATTGCCGCCCGCCGTCCAGCCGCCGTGCCGCCAGCAATTCCTGTGTGCGGGCCACGCCCAGCTTTTCGTCAAATTCCGGTCCGATTACGTTCTGTCCGCCATCGCCCCGCGTCAGGGAGAGGTAAGCCATGCGGTAACCGCGCCCGCGCGACAGGTAGGTGATCAATTGGGTGTTCTCGTCGTCCGGATGGGCGGCGATCAGCAACACGCTGCCGAGGGTGTGGAAACGGACCAGCTCCTGGCGGATCGCCGCGGGCGAGGGGGGCAATTCCGTACCTTTCGCGTAATCCACTCCACCTCCCACCACGGCGAACGCCAGGGCGCCACTCAACATTCGTGCCGCTTCCCGCCAGCAGGGCGACCGGGAAGGAATCTGCGCCGGATTCATGAACCCTTACTGCAGGCTGGCGATCAGGTCATCGTTCAGTTTGACGAAGCCAAAATCGTTGGCCGCAATCGCCAGTTCCTTGGAGCGTTTCGCGGCGGCGATGGCTGCGGCCTTGTCGCCGAGCCGCGCGAGAATTTTGGCTTTCAAATGTACAATGTAATGCGCTTCGTTTTCGGCCACGGCCGCGTTGACCCATTTCAGGGCTTTTTGCGAGTCCAGTCCGTGATTGTAATAAAAGGTGGCGGCCTGGAAGTAGGGCTTTTTTCCGTCCGGCGCGGCCATGACCGCTTCGATTTGCGGCACGAGCTGGGAAGTCAGCTCCACTTCAAACTTGATGCGGACCGCCGTCTTGTCCCAAAGCAAATCGAGGCTGGCGGATTCATCGCGAATGTTGTCAATGCCGATGGTGAAGGTTTCGACGGCCTGGGCGCGCTGCTGAGGCTTGACTTGAAAACGCAGCAAATCCTGCTTCTCGTCGTACTGGAACGCGCCCCATTGTCCCGTCCCCTTGTTGATGATGATTGTCCATTCCCGCTCATTGGGGATGGTGAACAGTTCATACGTTCCCGCCGGCACCGGGTGCCCGTCCAGTTTGACATCGGTGCTGAAGGAAATCCGCGTGGCGGCGTTCGCGCCGGTGCGCCAGACCTTGCCGTAAGGCACGAGCCCGCCGAAAATCTCCCGGTCCTTCACTCCCGGCCGGGAGTAGATGATCTCGATGTCCGTCAGTCCCACCCGCTGTTTCAAGGTGCAGGTGGGGCTTGCCGCCGGAAAATTCACCTTTGGCGCCTGGGCCAAAGCCGGCAGGCCCCACCCCAGACCAAGGGCGGCGGCCAGTGTTGTTGTCATTAATTGTGTTTTCATGATGTTTGTCGGAGGTTTTGGTTCGTCGTTGACCAGTTTGCAGCCGCCAACATAGTGGAGGTTTGCGCCGCCGGAAACAATGAAGAACCTGAGCCCCGGTTCCGTCCGACCGCCCGGGCGGGCGATGGCTGCGGGCCGCCCGTCGGCGTGACGCCGGGGCGCCGTGATTTTCGTGTTGTTCAGCCCGGGCGGTGCGGGGCGGAAATTCCGGAGTTTATTTCCCGTGGCCGGTGGTCTTTAATGCGGGCGGACAAATCGAGGACCATTCGCAACATGCAATCCGCCACCCTGTTATTTACCGGTGCGCTGGCCGCTTTGCCCCTGAGCCTGGGCGCGGCCCTTCCACCCGCCTTCCCGCTGGAGCCCCAGCAGGCGCAGGAACGCACTTGTTTTCAAACCGCCGAACCGTGGAGCCAATTCGGCAATTTGCGGTCCGATGTGGCGATCGTTTACGGCATTGATCCGCAACTGCCCGAGCGCATCCAGACCTGGCGCGATCGCGGGTATCGCATTCACGTGATGACCGGTGTCTCGTGGGGCAATTATCAGGATTACCTCTACGGACGCTTTGATGGGAGCAATCACGAGGACGAGGCGCAAACCGAACGCGACGGTAAAAAGATCAGTCACGGCGGCGATGTGTATTACATGTCGCCCGGCACGAACTTCGGCAAATTCCTGAGCGTGGGGGTGCAGCGCGCGCTGGATGCCGGCGCGGAGGCCATCCACCTGGAGGAACCGGAATTCTGGGTGCGCGGTGGCTATTCGGAAGGATTTCGCCGCGAATGGCGCGCCCACTACGGCGAAGCCTGGCAGCCGCCGCACGGTTCCGTGGATGCCCAATGGCGCGCCTCCAAACTCAAATACTTCCTCTACCGCCGCGCGCTGCAACAGGTGTTCGATCACGTGCAGGACTTTAATCGCCGCACCGGCCGCCAGGTGCGCTGCTACGTGCCGACCCACAGTCTGCTCAATTATGCGCACTGGCGCATTGTCAGTCCGGAGTCGTCACTGGCCCGGTTGCAGGGGTGCGACGGTTACATCGCCCAGGTCTGGACCGGGACGGCGCGCACGCCGAATCTCTTCCGCGGTCAATTGCGTGAACGCACGTTTGAAACAGCCTTCCTGGAATACGGCGCGATGCAAAATCTCGTTCGCGCCACGGGGCGCACCGTGTGGTATTTGAACGATCCGATCGAGGACAACCCGGACCATGATTGGAACGATTACCAGCGGAACTGGGAATCCACCCTGGTCGCCTCGCTGTTGCAACCGGAGGTCTGGCAATACGAAGTGGCGCCCTGGCCGGAACGCATATTCCGCGGCCGCTATCCGCACTCCGTCCCCGAGGCACAGCGGCAGCCCATCCCCCCGCCTTACGCCACCGAACTGCAGGTGGTGTTCAACGCCCTCAACGACCTGCAACAGAGCCGCGTCGAATGGGACGGCGGCACGACCGGGATCGGAGTGCTGGTGAGCGATTCGCTGATGTTCCAGCGGGGGGAACCCCAGCCCGGCGACCCGCATCTGAGCGAAATTTACGGCCTGGCGCTGCCGTTGCTGAAGCGCGGGATTCCCGTTGCGCCCGTGCAACTGGAAAATGTCACCGTGCCCCGGTATTTGCAGGATTTCCGGGTACTCTGGCTCACCTATCAAGGCATGAAACCCCTCGCTCCCGAGGTTCACACCGCCTTGGCGGACTGGGTCCAACGGGGTGGCCGTCTGATCGTTTGCGATGATGACTCCGATCCCTATCATGCTGTGCGGGACTGGTGGAACACCGGAGGCCGCCAGTACGCCACCCCACGAATGCACCTGTTTGCGCAACTGGGCTTCCAGGCCACGAACGCCACCGCCACCGCCGCCGATCCGTTGCACTGGACACATGGACAGGGGGAGGTTTTTTGGTTGCCGGAAAACCCGGTGCGCCTCGCCCAAGCGGTTCGCGGCGATGAACCGGTGCGGCAACTCACACAACGTGCGGCCAGCTCCGCGGGCTTGAAGTGGCGCGAAACCAATTTCCTGCAACTGCGCCGGGGGCCGTACATCATCGCGGCCGGCTTGGACGAATCCATCGCCGCCGAACCCCGGCGACTGCACGGCCGCTTTGTGAATTTGTTTGATCCGGCATTGCGGGTCCAGACCACCATCGAAATGTCGCCCGGCAGCCGGTTTTTTCTGCGGGATCTGGAGGCCTCCTCCGACCGTCCGCCATCGCTCCTCGCATCCGGCTGCAAGGCGCTGCGCCGCTGGCAAACCGACGACGCCCTCACTTTTACGGTTGAGGGCGTGGGGAACACTCCCGCGATTTTGTTGCTGCGTGTTGCCAAGCCGCCGCGGGCGGTCCGCTTTGACACGGGAGCGGCGCTGGATTTTACCTGCTCGGAGCGTGAGGGGCTGCTGTGGATCCGCTTTGCCAATGAGCCGCGCCCCCGCGAGCTGACCATTCAGTTCTAGTCGCCCCGCCGGCGGTCCGCCCGGGTGACGGCCGCTATCAATCCGGCCAGCGTATGTTCTTTGGCTTCCACCTGGGGCTTTAATCCCAGGCACAGCAGGGCCTTGGTGGTTTCCGGCCCGATGCTGGCGAGCCGGGTGGCCGGGAATTGCTGCAGCATCCCGGGCAGATTGAAGCGCGCGTGAAAATGCTCCACCGTCGAGCCGCTGGTGAAGGTGATCCAATCCGCGCCGGCTTCGCGCAGCCGCGCTTCCGTGGCGGGAAAGACCTGCGATTCCGCCACCGTGGCGTACACGGGAATGTCGTCCACTATCGCGCCCAGTTCCTGCAAGGCCTGGGGCAGGTCGGGATTGGCGCGCTCGGCGCGGAGCAGGCAGAGTTTCACGTTTTCCAAATTTTGGTGTCGGGCAAATTCCCTGGCGATCTCGACGCCCAGTGCCGCGGCGGGCATCAGGTCCACCCCCAGATGCAGTTCGCGGAGGGCGGCGGCGGTGCCCGGTCCGACGGCCGCAATGCGGGCGCCGCCCAGTTCGCGCAGGTCCGCATGCGCTTTGAAAAAATACTCGAAGAAGGCCCGGACACCGTTGGGGCTGGTGAACACCAGCCAGTCGTACGCGCCCAGCTCGAGCAAGGCGTCGGCCAGCAGGTGCTTTTGGGCTGGTGGCACGATTTTAATGCAGGGAATTTCCAACACCTCCGCCCCCAGCTCGGTGAAGTGGCGGGCCAGTTCCGCGGCCTGGGCCTGCGCGCGGGTCACCACAATCCGCCGGCCAAACAGTTGGCGCGCTTCAAACCAGTTCAGTTTCTGCCGTAGTTTGACCACGTCTCCGATCACCGTCACCGTGGGCGGCGGCAGTTTGATCCGGGCGGCCTCTGCCGCAATGTGGGCGAGCGTGCTGGTGAGCGATTGCTGTCGCCCCGTCGTGCCCCAGCTGATCATGGCCACGGGCGTGTCGGGCTGCATCCCATGCGCCATCAGGGTGGCGGCAATGGGACCGATGCGTTCGGTGCCCATCATCACCACCTTGGTGCCGGGATTTTTCGCTTCGGCGGCCCAGTTCACCGCCGGATCGGGCGCGGCAGGGTCATCGTGGCCGGTCAAAATGGTGAGCTGCGAGCAATGGTCGCGGTGTGTGAGCGGCACGCCGCCGTAATTCGGCACGGCCGCAAAGGCGGAGATGCCCGGGACCACTTCAAAGGCAACGCCGGCTTCGTGGAGGCGCTCCGCTTCCTCCCCGCCGCGACCAAACACGTACGGGTCGCCCCCCTTGAGACGGACGACCGTTTTGCCGGCGCGCGCCCGGGCGATGAGCAGGTCAATTACGTCGCCGCGATTGTCGTAAGTTTCCTTCGCCCGGCGGCCTCCGAACACGATTTCGGCCGCCGCCGGCGCGTGTTGCAGCAGGGCGGGATTGACCAACGCATCGTAAATGACCACGTCCGCGCGCCGCAGCAGTTCCGCGCCGCGCAAGGTGAGCAGGCCGGCGTCGCCCGGACCCGCCCCGACCAGATAGACCGTCCCACATTCCTTCATGCGCGCGCAGAGTAGCCAAAGGCGGTGGTGGCGGTAAAGCAAAGCCGGGCAGCCGCCCCTGCCTCCGGGAAGGGCCCGCAGGCGGCTAGGCGCCGGAACGGATGAATTTTTGCAGAATCAAGGTCAGCCAGGTGCCGACGACAAACGGAAACGTGAGCGCTCCGCCGGCCGCTTGCAGGAATGGACAGGCGACCAGGAACTGGTGGATGCCTGTGGTGAGGAGCACGCCGGTCATCACCCACATGCCGTCCCGAACGCGCGGGCCGGCAAAAACGATGGCGGTGAGAACCGGGTTGAAACCGAAGAAGCCCGATTGAACCAACTCGAAGGGCTGGCCGAGCAGCACCGCCACAATGGCGCCCAGCAGGGATGCGCCCAAACCGTACAGGGCGGCGATGGGCCGACTGACCGCCACACCGATGCAGAACAACACTCCCGACAGGGCGTGGGTTTGAAAAATTACCTGGCCATAGCCGTTGGTGGCCGTCAACAGCCGGAGGGTCCAGGCCGGCCACCCGACCAGTGGTGCGGGTGTCCCTGACGACAGCGGGAGCCATTGCGCCAGACCGAACACAATGCCCCACGTAACCGCAATGAACGGAAACGTGTAAGCCGGAATTTGCCGGCGCAGAAAAAAGTGCTGGAGGCTGGCGGCCAGCGCCGCGCCAACCGGAACGGCCATCCATGCCGCAAACGCGTTGTCGAAGAACACCACCAACGCCACCCCGGTCAGCGCCGGGCTGAATCCGTACAGTCCGTCGTTGATGGCTGCGGCATCCCACCGCAATTGGCGCGCGAGCAGCGTGCCCGTTGCCGCAGCGAGAACGCCCGCCGCCGCCCACCCCCAATGGGCGATCGCGAGCCCGGCGATGATGCCCCATCCCGTCCACCGGTTGCCCTGCAACATGATTTGGCCAAGGCCTTTCAATACTTGATCGACAAAGCCCGATAAGGTTGCCGTGTCAGGTGAAGATTTCGGGGCGATCAAGTTCATGCAGCGGCGACGGCGGCATCAGTGTCCTTTGGCGCGCAGGAGTGTTGTGGTGAGCAGGAACCCCAAACCGGTGGCGAGCAGGCAGAGCCTCACCGAAAGCAAAATATTGCCCCCGGCGTAAAGCCACTCCCGCTCGCGCAGCCGTCGGAGCGTCTGCAGATTGAACGAGGAGAATGTGGTGAATCCGCCGCAGACACCGGCCATGAGGAATTGCGTGGTCCAGGTGCGCGCTTTGGCACTGAGACGTTCCGGAGTCCCGGTCAACGCCCCGAGCGCGCCGATGAGGAGACTGCCGGTCACATTGGCGGGCAAGGTGACCCAGGGGAACGGAGTGGAGCCGGCAGGGGAGATCGCCTCATGCAGCCAGTGGCGCGCGACACTGCCCGGCGCGCCGATGAGGGCGATCCACAGGTAGGCGCCGCTCATGTGGCGGAGGACCGGAATCCCAAATTCATCCCGGTTGCTTAGCGCAACGAGTTCCAATTGTCCATCGGGGAAAATTCGGAGCTGCGGCAAGCGGAACCGGTCGCGCTCGTGCCGCGGGGCGGCTGGTTGGCGCAAAACACCGCTTGTTTTATCGGGAGGCGTCGCGTAATTGTGTGCGCGCTGCGCCGGATGAATAACACGCTGATCGTCATGCCGACCTATAATGAGCGGGAGAATCTGCCGCGCATGGTCGCCAAATTATTGAGCCTGCCCGTTCCGGTGGATTTGCTGGTGGTGGATGACAACTCGCCGGACGGCACGGGCGCGCTGGCCGACGAGCTCGCGAAAAAACATCCCGAAGTGCATGTGCTCCACCGGGAGGAGAAAAACGGCCTGGGGCGCGCCTACCTGGCCGGCTTCCAGTGGGCCCTGGCACGTACCTACGAGTTCATCTTCGAAATGGACGGTGATTTTTCTCACAACCCCGACGACATTCCCGCCTTGCTTGCGGCGGCACGCGAGGCGGATCTGGTCTTGGGTTCGCGGTACCTGAACGGCATCCGCGTCATCAACTGGCCGCTGAGCCGGCTGATGCTCAGCAAGGGGGCGGCCCTTTATGTTCGCATCATCACCGGCATGCCGTTCACCGATCCTACGGGCGGTTACAAATGCTTCCGCCGCCGTGCCCTGGCTGCGTTGAATCTCGCCGAGGTGCAATCCAATGGCTACAGCTTTCAAATCGAACTCACCCACCGGCTTTGGCGCCACGGCTTTCGCGTGGTGGAAGTCCCGATCATTTTCACCGAACGGGTGGAAGGTCACTCCAAGATGTCCGGCAACATCGTCAGTGAAGCTTTGCTGATGGTTTGGAAATTGTTCTTCCAGAACGGCTGTCGGCGCCGACCGCGTCTGGAGCGCCAGCCGTAACGCCTCGTCCCCCCGGCGCTTTACCTGCCGTGGGCGCACGTTGCAAAGCTTCCCGCCCGTGATCCGATGGCCGGGGACGAGTTCCTGCCCTTGGCGGACAGCAATGGTAGGTTCAGTGCGTTTTTGCAGCTTTGCATCTTTGTGCCTTGGCGTTTGTTTTTTGCGCTGAGGGACACAGGGGATTGGACGAATACTCGGGGCTGACTTCAACTTTTGGCGACCGGCTCGCCGCACAGAGCGGTGGTGAACCCACCGCACTCCAGACGCTTCGCGAGGTTTGGAGACGCATGGCAAACGCGTGTGCGTCTGGACTGCGCGCGGCTGCAGCACCGCTGTCCGCGCGTTGGAATTATCGAAGCGGTTCGCGTAGGAAACCAGACGCGCAAATCCTTGACGAACCACAGGAGTGGCCTTTGCCGATTTTTACGGCATTACGCCGCTTAGGAAGCGGTTGGTTGTCCTGCCCGGCGCTGCCGCGTCCAGCGAACCCGCGTCCGCAGCAAGAAGGCGGGGGGCAGGCTGTGGTCCGTTTATTTGGTGCGCCGCTGCATTTCCTCGCGCAGTTTTTGCAGCAGCGGTTCCTGCGCCGCTTGCAGTAACCGCTCGTTGGCCAGTCTTAGATTGCTGCTGGCCACGACATTGTCTTTGCGGAACAGGAAGAGCGATCGTTCCAGCCAGGGACGCGCATTGGCGTATTCACCGCTTTCGACGAAATGCCGTCCGATCAGGGCGGACGTGAAATAGCCGTTGGGGTCCACCGCGTCGGCCTTGAAAAACAGCGGTTCGGCTTCCGCGTGTTTGCCGAGAAAATCCAGCACCATGCCCCAGCCGGTGTAGTTGTAGTTGTTGTAGGGATTGTTGGCGATGCCGAGCTGGTACCAGCGGACGGCGCGTTGCGCGAACTCAAGGTAATCGCTTTTACCCAGGAAACCATGCAACCGGTAAAGGTCGCCGAGCTTTTGCGCAGTGGCGAAATTATCCGGCTCGATTTCGTAGGCGCGTTCCAGGGCGGCCGCCTGCTCAAGGGAATGGGCCGGCAGTTGCGCGGCCTCGTGCAGGCGAAGGCTTTCCCGGCCCAGCCGGAGGCTTTGCTGTCCCAGATACAGCAGGGCGCTGCCGAGCAGGAGGGTGGCCGTGCTTTTGGCGGGCCAACGCAGCGAAAACCAATGACGTTCCGTGGCGAACCGGTAATGGCTGCTCAACAGGGCGACGAGGGTCGTGGCGACGATGGCGTTCGCCGGAATGTGAAGGTTGAAATCCAGGAGGGAGTGAACGGCCAGCGCGAGCAAGCCCATGGTGGCCCCCAGGACAAAGGCGAATTTGTCGCTTTGGCTGGAAGTAAAAATGCCGCCGTCGCGCTGCACTTTGCGCCAGATTTTCAGGATTCCCCACGCCAGGAGACCCAGCCCCACCAGTACGATGGCGGCCCCAACCCCACCCCAGTCGGCCAGGAGGTTGAGGTAGTCATTGTGTACACGCTCCGGCTGCAGCTGCGTGGTGGAGGCGCGATAGGCCCGAAAACGCAAATCGTAATGGCCCGGACCGACGCCCCACCACGGGTGATCCCGCCACATGCGCAATGCGGCGTGCCACAGGTCACTGCGCGTGTTCATTTCCAGTTGATTCGATTGCATCGCCATGCGGATGCGCCGCTCAAAAAAATCCGTTTTCTTGACGGTCAGGACGCCGCCGATCAACAGCATCACCAACAGCCCGAGGGCCGGCCAGCGAAAGGAGCGGTGGCACAGGAGCACTCCGAGCAACGTGAGCAGAGCCAGCAGGGCGGCGGCCCATCCCGCCCGGGACGCGGTGACCACCAGACCCGCCATCATCGCCAGGGAGGCGTATCCGGTCAGAATTTTGGTCAGCGGCTGGCCGCGGCCCACCAGGGTGTAGGCGACGCCGAGGGGCAGCACCATTTCCAGAAAGCCGGCCAGATGGTTCGGACAAATGTAGGTGCCACTGCCGCGCCCGGCGTAGCCCGAGTGGAAGCCCCAGACAAGATCGGATTTCGTGGCGAACTGAAAAATGGCGTAAAAGGAAATGGCCGTCGCCAGGCCGAGCCAGGTGAAGCTGATGATCTGCGTGGTCTCCTGGCGGTGCAGATTGTTCACGATCAGAAAAAACAGGACGGCGTAGGTGAGCACGCGCAGCCACTCCTGCCGCGCGACGTATTCCACGTCACTGGTGAGGTAACGACCCACGGCGTAGGCGGTGAACGCCAGCACCACCCAACTGAGCGGAGGGAAAAGAATTTTGGGCCGGTCATTCAGCCAGAGACGCGCCAGCCACAACAGCGCCGCACCGGCGGTGAGCGCCTGCACGAGGAGCATGTCCTGCAGGCGCGCAGCTCCGAAGGCCAGCGGACTGAAAACAAGCAGCACCAGGACGAGGGCGAGAATGCCGCGCTCGCACCATTGATCCAGAGTTTCACGAAACATAACCGTCCGGAACAGGGAGGGCGCAATCAAGCGCGGACGACCGGCCTGCGTCCGGTTGGAGGGGACGCGGGGCGACGAAATTCCGGCCCGCCTTCCGGAGGGAGTGGAGGGTTCCGGGACAACAAGTTCCGCCTGCGGGAGGCTGGGTTGGTTTGGCAAATGCGGTCAGTACTCACAGCGTGCCATGAGACTGCCCGGATCGGTTTCCGTCGTAAAGTTCAATTCGTGGAGGAGCCGGTCCCGGGTTTGCGATCCAGCCGGACCGCAATTCAAGGCCGCCGGTGGTGGCGCCGGTTCAGCACATGGCGTACGGGCAATCGCCGTTTCGCCCGGAATCCGCAGGCGAATAGTTTGCGGTCTCCGCGCGTTTCTCCTCGTGGGCAAAGAGGGAGCCCGCGCCGGCAGCCAGCTCCTGGAGCCGGACCAGCTCGGCGGCGGTGACCGGCCGGTCGTCTTTTGCCGCCACGATGGCTTTGTCGAGCAGATCCAGGAAGGAGGGGGGAACGCCGGTGGCGACGCCGGGCTGCGACCACGCGAAGCGCAGGGAGAGCGCCACTTCCTCCGGCGACTCGGTGCTGCGATACCACCAATTGCGGGTGCGCGGGACGTCCGCAGGCCAGGCGCCCCGGGACATCGGTTTGATGGCAATGACGCCGGCTCCGTGGGCTTTGGCGCGTTCCAGCACTTCCTTGCCGAAGCCGCGGTTGAGGTATTCGGCGAAGTTGATCGGAAACATCACGGTATCAAACCGGAATCCCTCCATCACCGCCAGGGCCGCCTTGGTGGTGTGCGCCGAGAACCCGATGTGTTTGATTTTCCCCTGCTCGCGCGCCTGCACGATGGCTTCCAGCGCGCCGCCCGGACCCAAGGCCTGGCGCACTTCCGCTCCGGTGACCAAATGGTGCATCTGGTATAAATCGAAATGGTCGGTCTGGAGTTGCTTGAGGGAGTTTTCCAGCTCCGCGCGCACTCCGGCGGCGTCGCGTTTCTTCGTCTTGCAGGCCAGAAAAATCTGGTCGCGATCCACACCCCGCAGGGCGATCCCCAGCCTGGTTTCGCAAACGCCGTCGCCGTAAGCCGGGGCGACGTCGAAGAAATTCACCCCCTGGTCAAACGCCTGCCGCACGGCGGTGTTGCAGTGTTCCTGTTCGGCGCGGTTCAAGGCGAGTCCGGGAAATGTAACGATGGAGACGCTCCGGCCCGTGCGCCCCAGCTGGCGGCGGGGGAGTCCGGCAACCTTTTCGACCGTGGGATCGGGCTGGCTGGCGGCCAGGATTTGTTCCAGGGAGAGGGCATAACCCGCGGCGGCGGCGCTGGCGGTAACGGAGAGGAAGTGGCGGCGTTTCATGGTGAAGACACTGATACCACCGGACCGCCTGGCGCACAAGCGCCTTGGACCGTCCGACGGAGCGTGGATGACTGCGGGCCGCCGCGGGCTGGCGGGCGGCGATTTGCCCTGCTGAAGAATCACCTTTCAAAGCCGGGCGCGGTACCGGTAAGCTCGGCCATGGCCGTGAAGACCAAGGTTGCGGTGCTTGGGACGGGCGCGCTGGGCAGGGAGCACGCGCGCATTTACGCGCAGCTGGCCGCTGAACAGGAGGCGGAACTGGTCGCGATCTATGATACGAATGCGGCCGTGGCGCAACAAATCGCCGCCAGGCACGGTGTGCCCGTTGCCCCCAGTTTGGAAGCCGCCATCGCCGCCGCCGAGGCAGTCAGCATCGTCACCCCCACCCGCACTCATTACGCGCTGGCCAGACAATGTTTGATCCAGGGCAGACATGTGTTGCTGGAAAAACCCATGACCGACAACGCCGCCGAGGCGGCGGAGCTGATCGAACTGGCGCGCACGCACCATTGCGTTCTGCAGGTCGGCCTGGTGGAGCGTTTTAATCCCGTGTTCGGGTATCTGGAACAGGTGGCCACGCAACCGCGCTTCATTGAGGCGCACCGCCTTTCCCCGTACCCGAAACGCAGCACCGACATCGGCGTGGTCCTGGATCTGATGATTCACGATCTGGACGTGGTGCTGGCGTTCGTGAAATCGCCGGTCGTGAGCGTGGAGGCGGTCGGGATTCCCGTGCTGAGCCAGTCGGAGGACATCGCCAATGCGCGCCTGCATTTTGCCAACGGTTGTGTCGCCAATCTCACCGCCAGCCGGATCAGCCCGGAGCGGATGCGCAAAATCCGCGTGTTTAGCGGGCCGGATCAGAAGTGCTACATCTCCCTGGACTATCGGGCCCAGGAGGGCTTCATCTACCGGATTGCGCGCGCGGAGGAAAAGGAAAGTTCCCTGTTGAAAAAACTGCTCGCCTCCCGCGACTCCACCATTGTGAGTGAATACCGCAATTTACGCATCGTGCGCGAGCCGGTGCCCCTTCAAAAGGGCGAACCGTTGCGGCTCGAGCTGCAGCATTTCGTCCGCTGCGTGCGCGAGAAGCAAACGCCGCGCGTCAGCGGCGTCGCCGCGAAGCTCGCGCTGGATCTGGCCCTCGAAATCACCCGGCAGGTGCAGGCGCGGCGATGAGACCGCCTTCCTTCATGCTGATTGCCGGGGATCCGAGCGGCGACCAACTGGCGGCGGAACTGGTGGCCGCGTTGCGGGAGGCGGTGGTGGGGCGCCACCGGCATGCCTCCGCGGACGTGCAACCGCTGCACACCGCGCTGGTCCCGCGCTTTTTCGGCGCGGGCGGTCCCCGGATGGCGGCTGCCGGAGTGGAATTGCTGTGCGATTTGACGCGCTATTCGGTGATCGGCATTGCCGAAGTCTGGAAGAATTTCGGGGCATTCCGGCGCGCCTTTCAACAACTGAAAACCGCCGCGGCACAGCGGGAACCGGACGTCATCATCGGCGTGGATTCCAGCGGTTTCAACCTGCGTTTCGCCCGCGCCATTCACGCGCGGGTGCGCCGGCAGCACGGCTGGTTTCAAAACTGGCAGCCGAAGCTGGTGCAATTTGTCTCCCCGCAAGTCTGGGCGTCGCGACCCGGGCGCGCCTTCACTCTGGCGGAATATTGCGACCTGTTATTGAGCATTTTTCCATTTGAAAAAGCGTGGTACGCCCGGCGCGTGCCGCAGCTGCGGGTGGAATTTGTGGGGCATCCCATGATCGGCCGCGTGCCGGCGGCCGACCGGTCCGGCGGGCCCCGGCCGGGGCCGGGACGAATTGTTTTGCTGCCGGGCAGTCGCCCGGATGAAGTACGGCGGCACACCCCGCTGGTGTTGCGGGCCTTTGAAATTTTGCGCGGTACCGTTCCGGCGCTGACCGGGAAATTGATCGTCCCCACGGCCCCGCTGGCCGCACAGATCCAGGCCTTGCCATTGCCGGCCGGGATCGAAGTGCAAGTCGGCGGCCTGACGGATGCGCTGACGGGTGCCGCCCTGGCGCTCACCAAATCCGGCACCATCACCATGGAATGCGCGCTTCATGGTGTCCCCGCCGTCGTCTTTTACAAAACTTCATGGCCCACGTACTGCATTGGCCGCCGCATCGTCACCGTGAAATACCTGGCCATGCCCAACCTCCTCGCGGACGCGCCGATTTATCCGGAATTGATTCAAGCGGCGGCGACCCCGGAAAATCTGGCCCGTGCGGCGCTTGAATTGTTGCAGGATGAAGCCCGACGGACCCGGGTGCAGCAACAGCTGGCGCAGGTAGTTGCGAGTTTGGGCGCTCCGGGCGCGGCGCAACGGGCCGCCGCCGCAGTGCTGAACCTGCTTTAGGGAGGGGGGCGCCGTCCCGTTGCGGCCCGGTTTTGAGGCCTGGTGGGGCAGGGTGGCGAACAGTCTTCGGACCGGGTTGGAGCCTGGCGGAGAATTGACATCGGAAGCGGCTCCGGCAACCATCAACGGGTGGTGACGCGGTGTTCGCAGTGGGCGCTGGTGTTGACGCTTTCATTATCCCTGGGAGCGCACTGGGCTTTGCTCCAGCCGGTCGCCTGGGTGGGCATGGTGATCACCTACTCGCGGGATGCGTCGCTTGCCGAAGCGGTGAGCAAAACTTTCGACGGCCAACATCCGTGCGCGCTATGCAAGGTCATTCAAGAGGGGCGCCAGGATAGCCGGCAACCGAACCAGCAGCAGGATTCGGATGCGCTCAAATTTGATTTTGGTTTGGTTGCCTCGGTTGAAACTTTTGTCATTGCCGAAGTCTTTCCCCCCATTCCCGCTGCGGCACCGACATTGAACTCACGTTCGGATGAGCCGCCGAAACCGCGTCCGCGTTCCCATGCCTTTCGGCATTCCATCTAAGCCGCCGCATTTTTGCCAACCTGCTGTTGGGTTGCGGTGCTGATTTGAATTACACGCGGAGGGATTATCTCCATTCCGTCTTTCCGAAGCTTCCGGTGAACGTTGCGCAGCACGCGAACTTGTACGTGCTGGCGGACTGAAACTTCCAACGGGGCGTCACGATGGCAGTTTAAGAAATTTTCGAAACGAGAAATCAAGAGTTTGAAGTATGCAAAGCACGATAAAATTTTCAGTACACGCGCTCGTAATGGCGTGCGGGTTAGGTTGGGGGCGAGCCGAGGTGTTGACGGCGGTGCCCATGCAGGGGGGCATGGTAATGCCGATGGTGGCCTATCACGCGGAGACCGACCGCATGCAGGTCGCGATGCCGGATGAGGTTCCGCAACTCATCCCGTTGCTCGTGAGTCATCCAGACGCGGGTTTTGATCCAACCGATCCGTGGTTTGACGCGCTGGATCCAAGCCGGCAGGGCGCAGCGTTCAGCCGGCGCTACGGATTTGTGATGGATGCGATGAGCGATCCGATGCCTGCCGGGGCGCAAATGTGGATCCGGAAATTGAGCGGTCCGCCGGAACTGCGGTTCTATCGTTACTCGGGCACGCCACCAAAGGCGCTGACACCGATTTTCGGGACGGACGCCGTGACGAATGCGCTGCCATGGAATGGCGTGATGTTTCATCCCCTGGTAACGGCGCCGCCGGGCACCAACGGCTATACCGCCCTGTTCGAGGTGTACCTGGTGGATGCCGTGGACGGCCGGGAGCTGCCGGCGACAACGAGCGGGCCATTGACGTTTGAGTTCACGAATCAACCGGACGGACGGCCGCATCTGGTTCTGGGCCGGGATATGCGGCTCGCCTGGCCGGCCGGGGGCGGCACCAATTGGGTGCTGGAGACGGCACTGACCTTGGAGCATCCAGCGGCCTGGACACCGGCGCCCCACGTTCCCGTGCTGCGGGGCGACACGCTGGAGGTGCAGCTGGAGGCGGACGCACCCCAACAGTTTTTCCGCCTGCGTTATCAACGCTGAATGGCCCCGGAGCACGGCATGACCGATTCCCGGTGGCAAGCAGGCGCGCGCGGCGGGGGGGTCGTTTTCCCCTGGCGCCGCCCGTCGTGCGGCGGCTTTACCTTGATTGAGTTGCTGGTGGTGATTGCGATCATCGCCATTCTCGCGGCGTTGTTGCTGCCGGCGTTATCCCGCGCCAGGGCCACGGCGCGAGCCACGCAATGCCTGAATCAGACACGCCAACTGGGGTTGGCCGCGCGGCTTTATGCGGACGAGAACCGTGATTATTTTCCGCGCAGCCAGCATTCCGCCTTTGCCTACGGCGAACTGCCCTGGGCGCGCAGCCTGGCGCCACAACTGGGGGCCGGCGCGGCCACGTGGACCAACTTGCTGACGGGGCTGTACCGGTGTCCGTCCGACCCGCGCGCCACCCCGCTGAGCTACGGTATGAATGTTTATTTCGAGCTGGGGGCCGAGGATGATTACTTCGGTAAACCCGCCACCTGGCGCCGCACCAGCACCGTTCCCAAACCGGCCGTGACCATCCTGTTTGCGGAAGTCACGGGCGGGGCCGACCACGTCATGCCCAACTACTGGGTGGTGTTTTCGGATGCGGTGGCGGCGGTGGCGCAACGCCATTCGCTCAAGGCAAATTACTCATTCGTGGATGGGCATGCGGAACGGCGTAAATTGGAAACCACGTTTTATCCGTCGCAACAACTCGATCTCTGGCATCCCTTGTCAGCCAAATAAGTTGATCGTCTGGTTTTAAATTCTGGTGGCTGGCGGTTAGGGGTGAGCGGGCAGGAGTGGTTTTGCCGTGTCCGATTGAGTGCGCGGTAAAAACCTTGTGCGACGGCATTGGCTTTGCTCAAATCCACCCGGATGCGGCTTTCAGTGCCAGCAAATTTCAAGCAGTACAAACCAGTTCTAGCTGGTTTGCTGGCGGCGCTGATGCTGTTGTTGACGCTGGCCTCCGCCAGCAGCCGGCTGCATGAGCGGCTTCATTCCAGCAGTGGTCACACGCAAAGTCCATGTGCGGTCTGTATCCTGGTCGAAGGCCAACTCAACGCGCCGTTGGTCACGGTGTCAGAAGTTTTTGCGTTGCTGTCTGTTGCTTGGACACTTCCCGCGCCGCAAATCGTTATTCCCGCCGCGATTGATCCCTCCGTCATTTCCACTCGCGGTCCGCCCGCTTCGGTTTCTTCCCAGTTGTAATCCGTGATGTTGGTCCGGCCCGCGTGGGCAGGATTCATTTTAACGCATTTGGTAGTTCTCGTGGCTGACTCGTGTTGAGGTGGCCCGGATGGCTTGGAAGGGAATTGGGTATGAAACGAGATTTTTTGAAGTGGACGATAATGGTGGGCGTAACGGTTCTGATCGCGAGTGCGGTTGGCGCGCGGGAAACCAATGAAATCGAGCGGTTGCAACGTGAACTTCGTGAACTGCGCGAAAAGATGCAATCACTCGAAGAAAAACTCAACTACGCCGCGACGAACACCACTTCGCCCGCACCGTTGGAAGCCAACCGTCCCACGCCGGCCAGCGCCCCGGCGACGCCGGCCAAAGTCTGGTCGCCCAGTGATCCGCTCCGGGTGGGGCGGGGCGGTGTTTATGCGGACCTTGGGCTGGTGGGGACCTTTGCGGTTGGAGGCTCGACGGCAAAAGACATCGAGGGCGGCACCCAGCTGGGCGGGCACGATCCGAATCAGAACGGTTTTACGGTGCAAGGCGTCGAGATGAATCTGCAAGGCGCCGTGGACCCCTATCTGCGCGGCAATGCGAACCTTCTGTTCTCGGTGGATTCCGGTGGCGAATCGTTCCTGGAACTGGAGGAGGCGTGGCTGGAAACGGTGACGTTGCCGGGCGATCTGCAGGTGCGCGCCGGGCAATTGCTGTCTGCGTTTGGCCGGGTCAACACGCAGCATCCACACACCTGGGGCTTTGTAGATGCACCGTTGGTCAACGGACGTTTTCTCGGCGCCGATGGACTGCGGAATCCGGGGGTGCGACTCAGCTGGCTGGCGCCGACCCCGTTCTATTCGGAACTGGTGCTCGGCATTCAAGACAGTCACGGGGAGACGGCGGCGGGCTTCCGCAGCGACGGCCACACACATGCGGGGACGGTGGGGGACCAGCTCCCGTTCGGTTATCGGCATGCGGAGAATGACCGCGGCGTGCGGCACGTGACGGATTTGCTGTTCACCCCACGTTACGTCGTGTCGTTTGATCTGACGGACGAACAGACGCTGGTATTGGGGGCCTCCGGCGCGTTTGGGCCGAACGCCAGTGGCAGCCGGGGTGATACGGTGACCCAGATTTACGGGGTGGATTTGTATTGGAAATGGAAGCCAGCACGGGCGCACGCCGGATTTCCGTTCGTCAGTTTTCAGGCGGAAGCCCTGGTGCGCCGTTACCAGCTCGGGGAGTTCGACTGGGATGAGCAGGGCAATGGCGGCGATGCTGACGGAGACGGCTTTGTGGATGCGGGCTGCCTTACGGAGGCGACGGGATTGACACCCGCGGTGCTGGCTCGGGAAACGGTCACCGACTACGGCGCTTACGCGCAACTGCTCTATGGCTTCCGGCGGGGCTGGGTGGGCGGCTTGCGGCTGGATTATGTGGCGGGAGAACGGGCGGCATACGAGCGGGCCGGGTTGTTGCTGGCGGATGGAACGGGCGGCGGCACGCCCCTGGGACGCGATCCGCACCGAGACGCGCGCTGGCGGCTTTCGCCCAATCTGACCTGGTATCCCACGGAGTTTTCCAAATTCCGATTGCAATACAACTACGATGACCGGCGCGCCCGGGGCCGGGATCATTCCGTGTGGCTGCAATTTGAATTTTTGCTGGGCGCCCATGCGGCGCACCAATTTTGACGGAATTCCGGTGCCGGAAAAACTGAAGGAGTGCAACGATCGATCCCAATGAAAACCTTGAAAACAATATTTGGGGCGCTGGGCGGTGCGTGGCTGCTGGCCACGAGCGTTCAAGCCGGATTAAACCTTGTAGTCACCACGCCGGATCTGGCCTCCATCGCCAGGGAGGTCGGTGGCAGCCAGGTGAGAATCACCACGCTGGCCCGACCCACGGAAGATCCGCATTTCGTGGATGCCAAGCCGAGTTTCATTGTGAAACTCAACCGCGCCGATGCGCTGGTGGAGGGGGGCGCGGACCTGGAAGTTGGCTGGCTGCCGCCCTTGCTGGCGGGAACGCGCAACCACAAGATCCAGTCCGGCCAGCCGGGACGCATCCTGTGCAACGCCGGCATCGCCATGCGGGAAGTGCCCACGGCACTGACGCGGGCCGAAGGCGACATCCATCCGCTGGGCAACCCGCATTACGTCATTGATCCGGTGAACGCCAAGATCATTGCCGCGCATCTGGCGGATGCGTTCGCCCGGCTGGATTCCGCCAACGCGGCGGCGTATCACGCGAACGCCAGCAAATTCACGGCAACGCTCGATCGCAAACTCGCGGAATGGACGGCGGAACTGGCGCCGTTCAAGGGTGCAAGGGTGGTGTCTTATCACAAGTCCTGGCCATATTTTGCCGCGCGGTTTGGTTTGCAGATGGACCTTTTTCTGGAACCCAAGCCCGGCATTCCGCCGTCGCCGGCGCATCTGGCCGCGGTGATTGCCCGCATGAAGGAGGAAAACGCGCGGGTCATCATCGTGGACCCGTATCTGAACCGCAAGACGGCGGAAACCGTTGCCCGCAGCACCGGGGCGACCGTGGTGGACGTGGCGCAGATGCCGGGGGGCGTCAAGGGGACGGAAGGCGGTTACGTGGCGTTACTGGATTATCTGGTGCAGACGCTGGCCCAGGCCCTGGGCGCGCAGAAATGAGGGCGTTGACGGGCAGCGAAAGACCCGGCCGCCGGCGCGCCCGAGGTTCACGGTCGCCGTTGGTTTGACCCGGAGCATGGATTTATGAATGCAACCGACACACTCACCTGGGTGGAAATGTTCACGGTCATGAAGTGGCCGCTGCTGGCCTGCCTGCTGCTGCCCGGCATTCTGGTCTATTACGGCCTGCACATCCTGCGGCGCGAGGTGATTTTTGTGGATCTCGCGCTGGCCCAGGTGGCGACCCTGGGGACGTGCGTCTGCCTTTTTCTGGGGCACGAACCGGACGATCCGCACAATTATTTCTGGGCGCTCGGCTTCACGCTGGCCGGGGCGTTGTTGTTCACCTTCACGCGCCCGAGCCGGCAGCCGCGGGTGCCGCAGGAGGCGCTCATCGGCATCATCTACGTGGTGGCGGCGGCGGCGGGGATCTTGTTGTTGAGCAAAAGCCCGCACGGCAAGGAGGAATTGCAACGCACGCTCGTGGGGGATCTGCTCACGGTGACGCCGGGACAAATCGCCAAAACGGCGGCGCTTTATGCGGCCATCGGAGTGATCCATTTCATTTTTCGCCGCCAATTCATCAAGCTTTCCTTTGAACATGAGGCTGCGGCGCACAGCAGCTGGTCCATGCTTTGCTGGGATTTTTTGTTTTATGCGCTGTTTGGTTTTGTGGTGACCAGCTTTGTGCAGGTGGGCGGGGTGTTGATGGTGTTTTCCTATCTCATCGTGCCGGCGGCCTGTGCGACGTTTCTGGTCAATTCGCTGCTCGCGCGATTACTGGTGGGCTGGGGCGTCGCCACCCTGGCGAGCGTGGGCGGACTTTATGCGTCGTTCACGCTGGACGTGCCGACGGGAGCGGCCATTGTGTGCATGCTGGGCGCGGCGCTGGCGCTGGTGGCCGGCGGAGTGAAGTGCCTGCGCCGGGTGGGTTAGGCGGCCGGCCCGGGGGCGCGTGGCGGACTTGAATTACCGGCGTAAATTGTAATTGCAGTGCCGGAGGAACTGGCTTAGAAGCCGGTGACGAAACGAAAGGGGATTATGAGTGCATTACTAATTGCGGTGCTGGCGCTGGCCGGACTGGCGGTGCTGGCGGTGCTAGTGGTGGTGGGCAAATACAATCAACTGGTCGTCTTGCGCAACCGGTTCAAGAACGCCTACGCGCAAATTGACGTGCAACTCAAACGTCGCTACGACCTGATCCCGAATCTGGTCGAAACGGCCAAGGGTTATCTGAAGCACGAACGCGAAACGCTCGAAAGCGTGACCAACGCGCGCAATCTGGCTTACACCGCTTCACAGGCGGCTGCCAGCGATCCGGGAGACGCCGTCGCCGTGAAAAATCTGGTGGCGGCGGAGGGGGGGCTGGCCGGGGCCCTGGGGCGGTTGCTGATGGTGGCGGAACGCTATCCCGATCTCAAAGCCAACCAAAATATGATGCAGTTGTCCGAGGAGTTGACCTCCACGGAGAACAAGGTTTCCTTTGCCCGCCAGGCTTACAATGACAGTGTCATGACCTATAACACCGCGCGGGAGGTGTTTCCGAACAACCTCATTGCCGGCATGTTCAACTTCGCCGCCGCCGAGCTGTTCGTGATTGACAAGGCCGAGCAGCGCGAAGCACCGAAGGTGTCCTTCACCTGAGCGGCCATGGTGGAGCGGTGGTGGTCCCAACTCCGGCCCGCGCCGCATCCGGAACTTGACTGCGGCCTGACGACGTGAACCGGATCCGGGCCATGGATTTTTTTCAACATCAGGAGCTGGCGCACCGTCGCACCCGGCGACTGGTGTTTTATTTTCTCCTGGCGGTGCTGGGCATTGTGGCGTCGGTCTATCTCGCGTGTCTGCTGATTTTCGGGCCGGGCTGGGAATCTTTGGCCACCGGGTTCAGGCTGCGCTCGTTCTGGAGGCCGGACCTGCTCGGTTACTCGGCCGCGGGCACGCTGGCGGTGATCGCCGGGGGGTGTCTCTATAAAATATCTGAATTGTCCACCGGCGGCGGCGTGGTGGCCGAATCACTCGGTGGTCGCTTGCTGAAACCGAACAGCACGGATTTGCAGGAGCGCAAACTCCTGAACGTGGTCGAGGAAATGTCCATCGCCTCGGGGGTGCCCATGCCCAAGGTGTACGTGCTGGATGACGAGCGCGGGATCAATGCTTTCGCGTCCGGGTTTTCATCGAACGATGCGGCGGTGGCCGTGACCCGCGGTTGCATGGAGCGGTTGAATCGGGATGAGTTGCAAGGGGTCATCGGCCACGAATTCAGCCATATTCTGAACGGCGACATGCGCTTGAACATCCGCTTGATGGGGCTGATCTTCGGACTGATTTGTCTGGCCGTCATCGGCCGGATTCTGCTGCGCACTCGGGGGCGAAAAAATCCGTTACCGCTCCTCGGACTGGCACTCATCATCGTTAGCGGTTTTGGCGTTTTCTTTGGTCGTATGATTCAAGCTGCCGTCAGTCGCCAGCGGGAATTTCTCGCCGACGCTTCCGCAGTGCAATTCACCCGGAATCCGGCGGGGCTTTCCCGCGCCTTGCAAAAAATTGGCGCGGTCGGATCGCAACTGCAAACGGAGCGGGCTGAGGAAGCCAGCCACATGTATTTCAGCAACGGACTGCGTTCCTCTTTCCTCGGGATGTTCGCCACGCATCCGCCGCTGGCGGATCGGATTCGTGCGATTGATCCCTCGTGGCAGGGCGACTTCCCAGCCGCCCGCGGGACGGCGTCGGCTGCCGCTGCGACGTCCTCCAGTCCCGAATCGGGATTGATCTCACCACTCGCTTCCGCACCTTCGGCGCCCCCGGTTGTCGTGGGGGCTTCGGGTCTTTCGTCGCAGAGCGCCATTCAAAACATGGGCCAACCGACCCTGGCGCAGTTGCGTTATGCTGAACAACTGCGCACCACCATCCCTGCGCCCATCCAGACCGCGGCGCGGGAGCCGTTGGGCGCCACCGCCTTGATTTTTGCGTTGTTACTCAGCGATCAGAACGAATTGCGCGCTACGCAACTGGCTGAGATCGCGCGCCGCATGTCGCCGGACGTAAGTTCGGAAATGACCGCGCTGGCGGCATTGGTTGCCGGGTTGCCGACCAAGGCCCGGCTGCCGCTGGTAAATCTGGCGGTGGCGGCACTGCGGGAAATGTCGGGCGAGGAGTTTGAGACCTTTCACGCGACGTTGCGATGGCTGATTGAAAGTGACGGACAAATTGATCTGTTCGAGTTTGTGCTGGAAAAGATTTTGGAGCGCAATTTGACGCGCCATTTTCATCCGGGCAAACCACTGGTGGTGCAATACTACGCGCTGCCACCGTTGCTTCCGGACCTGGCCGTTCTGTTCTCCGCGCTCGCTCATGTGGGCAGCAGCGACGCCCAGGCGACGGCGCGCGCCTTTCGAGCTGGCGCTGCAGTGATCCCCGCCGGCGGAAGCGGGCTGACGTTACTACCGTCCGCACAGTGTGGGCTGGCGGAAATTGACCGGGCACTTAACCGCTTGGCGGCCACCACGCCGCAGATTAAAAAGCAGTTGATCGCGGGGAGCGTTCAGGTCGTCGGCGCGGATGGGGTGGTGCAGGAGCGCGAAGCGGAACTGCTGCGCGGCATTGCCGAAACCTTGGATTGCCCCATGCCTCCGCTGGTTTAAGCGGCGTCGGAGGGTGGGGTGCCGGTGGCGGGAGCGGGCGGGAGCGTCTGGATCGTCGTGCTTTCGGGAACGGAGTCAACCGGCCGGCGGCGCTCCAGCCATTCGTACAGGCTGGGCAGGAGAATCAGGGTGAGGAACGTGGAGCTCAGGATGCCGCCGATCACCACCGTGGCCAACGGGCGTTGCACCTCCGCGCCCGCACCTGTCGCCAGCGCCATCGGGACAAAGCCCAGGCTGGCCACCAGTGCGGTCATCAACACCGGACGCAATCGCGTCAACGCGCCTTCCCGTACGCTTTCCCCCACGTCGCGACCCTGCTCGCGCAGTTGGTTGAAATGAGCAATCATCACCAAACCGTTCAGCACGGCCACTCCCGACAAGGCGATGAAGCCGACCGCCGCCGAGATGCTGAACGGCAGGTCGCGCAGCCACAACGCCAGCACGCCGCCTGTGACGGCCAGGGGAATGCCGGTGGACACCAGCAGGGTCTGTCGCAGACTGCCCAACGCCATGAAAACCAGCACGAAAATGAGCGCCAGCGCCACCGGCACAACCACCAGAAGCCGGGCGCGCGCGGCCTGCAGGTTTTTGAACTGGCCGCCGAACTCGATGGAATAGCCCGGGGGCAAATCAATCCGGGCCATCTGCTGCCGGGCCTCCCGCACAAAACTCTCCACGTCACGGCCGCGCAGGTTGATCAGGATGGCGGCGCGGCGCTGGCCCAGTTCGCGGGTAATGGTGGCCACCTGTTCGGAGAGGCGAAAATCCGCCACCTGCCCCAAAGTCAGCAGGCCGCCGTCGTCCACCCGTACGGGCAGGCGTTTGAGTTCCTCCAGTTGTGTGCGCAGTTCGTCGGCGAGCCGCACCACGACCGGATAATGCCGGGGACCGTCGATGAGCCGGCCCACTGCCTGGCCGGCGAGCGCGGTGTGGACCACCCGGTTCAATTCCGCGGCATGGAGGTTGTATTTGCTCATGGCGGCGCGTTGCGGAATGATCTCCAGCAGCGGGGCCTTGCCGGGCGCGTCGAATTCAACGTCGGCGGCGCCGGGAATGTTCTCCAGCCGCTCCCGCGCAGTTTCGGCCAGGTGTTCGATTTCCGCAAAATCGGGCCCGAAAATTTTCACCGCGATGTCGGCCCGCGTGCCCTCGAGCAGTTCGTTAAAGCGCATTTCGATGGGCTGACTGAACAGATGCGTTTCTCCCGGCACGTGTTTGCCCAGCTCCGCCGCCATCAAATCGGCGAGCGCCTCCTTGCGGATGGGCCGGCCGTTCACCTGACGCCACTGCGAACGGGGCTTGAACAGGATGTAGGTGTCCGCCACGTTGACTCCCATCGGATCGGTGGCCACCTCGGCGGTACCCAGCCGGCTGAAGGTGTAATCCACTTCCGGAAACTTTTCGCGCAACACCCTCTCGCTGCGTTTTTGCATGGCCACGCTCGCGTCAATTCCGATGCTGGCAGTGCGGATCATGTGCGCCGCGAACGATCCCTCATCCAGTTGCGGGATGAACTCGGCGCCCAGCCGCGTGAACCGGTACCCCGCAAAAACCAGCAGCGCGATCGCGAAACCGGACACCAGCCCGCGATGCCGCAGGCTGAAATTCAATGCCGGCCGGTACAGCTGCTTGAAATGGCGCACCAGGAAACTGTCCGTCGCGTGGAGGCGGCCGCCCAGAAAATAGGAGCACAGCGCCGGCATGAGGGTCAACGCCAGCACCAGCGCGCCGACGAGGGCGAAAATCACCGTGAGCGCCATGGGGCGGAACATTTTCCCTTCAATGCCCGTCAGGGCAAGGATCGGGAGATAGACCACGGTGATGATGAGGACGCCGAAGAACATTGGCGAGGCCACTTCCTTGGCGGCCGCCAGCACCTCTTGCGCGCGCTCCCGGGCGGAGAGCCGCCGCCGCCAGTGCTGCTGCTTTTCCGCCAGGTGGCGGATGATGTTTTCCACCATCACCACCGCCCCGTCAATGATGAGTCCAAAGTCAATCGCGCCCAGGCTCATCAAATTTCCGGACAGTCGCCCCTGCACCATGCCGGTCATGGCCAGCAGCAGCGACAGGGGAATGGCCAGTGACACGATCAAGGCGGCGCGCCAGTTGCCGAGCATGATGAACAAAATCGCCACCACGAGCACGGCGCCCTCAAAAAGGCTCTTTTCCACGGTGCGGATCGTTTGGTCCACGAGCACCGTGCGGTCGTAAACGGGGATGATCACCACTCCGGCCGGCAGGGTGGCCTGGATTTCCCGCAGCTTTTCATCCACGGCTTTGGCGACGACCCGGCTGTTTTCGCCGGCCAGCATCAGGGCGCCGCCCAGGACGGCCTCCTCCCCGTTGTAGGTGGCCGCGCCGGTGCGGACGGGACTGCCGATGCCGACGTCCGCCACGTCGCCCACGCGCAGCGGGGTGGGGCGCGCGCCGAACTTGAGGGGCAGCCGTTCAATGTCGGCGATGGTTTGCACCCGACCCGCCGCGCGCACCGCCACTTGTTCGCCGCCCAGTTGAATCACGCTGCCTCCGGCATTCTCCACATTCTCGGCAACGGCGGCCGCGATCTCGCTGAAGGACATGCCCACGCTTTTCAGTTTGTCGGGATGGGGCTGGATGACGATCTGTTTTTCGTAGCCGCCCTGGGCGTTCACCTCTGCCAGGCCCGGGGTGGCGCGCAGGCGCGGTTTGATCTGGTAGTCGTGGATCAATTTCAGCTCCATCAACTGCTCCTGGCGGGTGGCGGGCTTGTTGGTCGCCCCCGGGGCATAGTCCACCACGTAGTAGTAGATTTCCCCCAGTCCGGTGCTGATCGGGGCCAGTTTGGGGGTGAGCCCGGCCGGCAGTTCCTCCAGCACCGCCTGGAGGCGTTCGCTGACCAGTTGCCGCGAGCGGTAGAGGTCCGTCCCGTCTGCGAAGACGAGCGTCACTTGGGACAGACCGAACTTGGAGAGCGACCGGGATTCGGTGAGTCCAGGGATGCCGGCCAGTTCGTTCTCAATGGGGAACGTCACCAGCTTCTCGATTTCCTCGGGGGCCAGCGCGGGCACGGAGGTGTTGATCTGCACCTGCACATTCGTAATGTCCGGCACGGCGTCAATGGGCAGACGCAGCGCGGAATGCACTCCGATGCCGATCAACACCAGGGTGGCCGCCACCACAAACACCCGCTGGCGGACGGAAAATTCAAGGAGCCGGTTTAACATGGAAAAATTAGTGGGCGTGACCGCCGCCCTTGGTGATCCGCAGTTCAATCAAATACAGCGCTTCGACCGGATGCGTGACGACGGTGTCCCCGGGCTGCAAGCCCGCGGTGACCTCCAGCTGGTCGCGGGCTTCCGCGCCGATTGTGACCGGGATGCGGGCGTAGGCGCCATGCCCGGCGCGGTAAACAAATGTGCCTTCGGAAGTCTGCAGGCGCGCCGCGCGCGGAATCGTCAGCACCGCCATGTCCCGTGCCTGGGTGATCCGGGCGGACAAAAATTCCCCCGGTTTGATTTGATGCGCCGCATTGGTCAGCCCGACAATGACTTCCGCTTCAGCGAGGGTTCGCGCCGGCTCGACGGCCAGCACTCTGCCGCCCAGCACGGTCTGATCAGGCATGATGATTTCCACTGTTTCGCCCGGGGAAATGGCGGCGGCCTTTTCCGGGGGCAGAAAACCGGCTCCGTAAACGTCGCAGCCGGTGTGATCCGTCTCCTGAATGGAGTGGTGGTGTTTTTCATCAAACACCTGCAGGTTGAAGCGGGTCTGCACCGGCAGGTTTTGTTGCCCGACCGGGGAGGTGGTGACCCCGAGGATTTCGCGTGTCTCCTCCGTTAAAATAATGCCGCGTCCTGCTTCAAATGTGGCGCCGGAGGGCGATTCGGTGTCGTGCGCATGTGCCTCAGGAGCCGCGGCGGGATCTGCCGCGCGTTCGCAACCGCCCACCCAGCACCAGACGACCAGCAGGGGAAGGAGCCAGACCTTTCTCATGGGGTCACCTCGGAATCCGGCGCTTGCACCAAAGGCGCGGGCAGGCCGCTCAAACATTCCAGTTGGACCGCAGCCGCCAGGGCTTCGCGCCGGGTGTCCAGCAGATTTTCCACTGCTTCCAGATATTGTTTCTGCAGCTCCACATAAGTGGAGATCGGCACCGCGCCCAGGCGATAATGCCGGTCGGCCAGCGCGGCGGCTTCCTTGAAGTGCTGTACCGAGTCCGGATGCCACTTCTCCATTTCACGCACTTTCGCTTCGTAAGTCTGAGCGGCGGCGATCACCTGGCGTTCCAATTCGCGTTCGGCCACGGCCAGTGCGGTCTCCGCCTGCAACCGGCGGGCGCGTGCCGCGCCGATTTCACCCTGGTTGCGATCCCACAAGGGCAGCGGCAACGAAATGCCCAGGCTCAAAACCCGCTCCTGCTCGTGCCCCGCAGTTTCTTCGGAGTAGGTGGGCCCGATGCGCAGCGCCGGATAGCGCGCATGTTTGGCCAGGTCTTCACGCAGACCCTGCTGGGCCAGCTCCAGCTCGCGCGCGCGCAGTTCAAAATTGTTTGTGCGCGCCCGGGCCAGCAGGACGGACCGGGGTTCCAGGGTGTGGAAATTCAACGGGGTGGACGCCACTGTCAGCGCAGCATCCGGTGGTGCGCCACGGAGCTGGTTCAATTCCAGCAGGGCGGCGTCGCGGCTTAACGCCGCCGCGGTGGCCTTGGATTCGGCGTTCAACTCGGTCGCCTCAATGATCCGGGTTTCCAGCAACGGGGTCAGTCCGCTGGGCTCCCGCTGCACCAGCACTTCCCGCAGGGCTTTGAAGCGCGCCGCCACTTCCGCCGCCGCCGCGGCTTTTTCCTGTGCGGCGAACAGTCCGTAGCCCAGCGTCCGAATGCGACCGGCGAGCGCAGCACGAAAGCGTTGACGCCCCAGTTCGGCCAACTGCAGGTTTTGGTTGGCGATGGCCTTGCGCAAGCTGAGTCGCCCGGGCCACTCCAGAGGTTGCACGACCGACACCGACCACGCCACGCCCTCGCCGGAAAACCCCGTGTCCGTCACGCGTTTATGACCGAGATCGGCACTGATTTCCGGATTGTCCGGCTGCCCGGCCGCCCGCCTCCCGGCCTGTGCGGCGGCTATTTCCGCGTCGTAGAATTTTAATTCCGGGTTCATTTCCAACGCTTCGGTGACCAGCGCGTTGAGGGATCGGCTGGGCGGGGAGACCTGTGTGGCTTCCACCGCCGGGGGAGAAATGTTGAGCATTACGCCGATGACAATGCAGAGCGGGCTTACAGCCAAAATCTTCATAATTCAAAATCAGGGACAGGAGCAGCAGCCAGACAGAAACTTCGTCGCGACCCGGCAACGGCCGCAACGACCAGGGAAACCATCTCGTCCAGAGGAATTAGGAAAGGCCGGAAGGTGCGCGCGGTGACGGCGCCGTGCGCGCAATGAATTGCCACGACGCTGCCAGCCAGGCGCGATTCTCAGCGGACGAACCGGTCCCGGTGCGCAGGGCCTTGACGGTCGGGGAAAGGAGCGCCGGAATTTCGAACAACAACTGGTCCACCAGCGGCGGCACCGCCAACCGTGCAGCCGAGGATTTGTACTGGGCGTTTTCCACCACCTGACATGAGTCCTGGTTGCAGTCCGGGGACTTCGAGGCGGGAAGGGGAGAGGACTCCGTGTCCGCAGGGGTGGCGCAGGCAAGGAACTCGGCCTGGATGACCGCCTCAAACAACAGACAATGCGAGGTCATCGGCAACCACAGGGTTGCCAGGATCAGGGCCAAGGCTCGTTGGAGCATCCGCACAAGGCATAGATGCCTGTTTACGTGATAAAGTTCAACCAAAGATTTTAATCCGGCGACCCCGCATGGATTGTGACGGGTGGCCCGGGGCATTTCCCTAAAAATCCGCAAAAAATCCTGTTGACCACGAGAGGGGCGTCACTTAGTCTCCCCACAGATTCAACCCAGAATAATTAATTCAAACCGTATGAAAAAAACTTGTGAGGCCTGTTCAGGCCAGATCCCGTGCGCTCGGAAGTTCTTGTATTCCAAACTACGTCATACGACGGCCGCGCTGCTGTCGCTCACCGTGCTGGGCTGGCAGGTTGGAGTGCAAGCCCAGTCAGATAACTTCGATTCCGGTGCCTTGAATGCACCCTGGCAAAGATCGCAATTCTTCCCGCAAAACGTGACGTTTCCGGACGTGGGGAATGGCAAAGGCGTCCGCATTCAGGCGGCCCCGGCACCGGGTGCAGCCCCGGCGGCCCTGGCCATCTCGCAACCTAACAACTACACTGATTTCTACGTATCATTGGACGTCGTTGATTGGGCCGACCTGGATCAGGGGTTCGTGCTCTTCGGCCGTTGGACCCCGGCAGGCGCCGCAGGGTTGGCTGAAGCCACGGGGTATATTCTGAATTATGACGTTCTGCAGGATGGTGATAAGGCCGGCGACAGGAAGGGCGGTCAGTTGCAAATCAACACGGTGTTTCCGAATTTCGCCACCGCAACCGCGGCGGCGGCGGAACTGACTCTTGAACACGGCCATGCTTACCGGATGATTTTTCAATGCACCGGTTTTGTGATGAAAGGCGAGGTTTACGATTTGGCGGATCTCACCAAACCTCTGGTGACCATTTATTTTGAGGATACCGCTTCGACTTACGCGAGCGGACAGTGCGGTTTCTTGTCGTTCAGCCGCGACGGGACGAGCGGCGTGACCGACGTCACAATTGATAATTACCTGGCCGCCGCCAGCGACCCCAACACGGCCCTGGCGCCGGCGATCGCCCATCCCGTTGCCGGGACCCCGATCGTGACCGCTCGGGTCCCCGGAGATCGGTGGGCGAATTTCCACGACCCGGCGGCCGGCATTAGTTTCACCGCCCAGACGCTCACGGCGGATTTGATCAACGCCAGCGCCACAAAATTATACTTGAACGGGGTGGACGCTTCCGCGGCCCTGGCCCCGTTGCCCGCCAATGCCAGCACGGTCAGCTTCAGCACTGCTGCCGGCACGTTGCAGGCCAATACGCTTTATAGTGCCCGCATTGAACTGGAAGATACATCCGGCAACCTGAAATCCACCAACACCTTCTGGTTCGACACCTTCTCCGACGCCTATGTGGCGGCCCAGAAGACGATTGAAGCCGAGGATTACAATTACTCCACCGACCTGGTGTCCGGCGGGCAGTATCAAGCGGATCCCATTCCGGTTTCCGGACTGGATTACAATGAAGTGGTCGTCGGGGGCAGTGGCAGCGGGTATTACGGCACTCAAGGTCTTGAAGGCGTGGATTACTCAAAGCCCGGCGGATTTATGAATGCCATTTTTGCGGAATATCGTTCGCAGGATCGGGTCATGATCACTCAAGGATCTACCACGACCCTCAGCCGCGATGAAGCGGGCGACATCACCGATAATTATTCCAATACTCCCCCCCAACGCATTCACAGTACGCAGCGGTCGAAATATACCGCAGCGCAAGTCTGGGAGTACCAGGTGAAGTTGACCTCGCCGGGTGACTGGATGAATTACACGCGCAGCTTTACCCCGACGAATTACCATGTGTATTTGCGCTGCAGCAGTTTTGGCGCAACCACAGTTTACCTGGATCAAGTCACCAGCGACCCGACCCAACCCGGGCAATCCACGGTGCGTTATGGCAGCTTCGACATTGGGAATCACATGATGCGGCTCAATTACAAGTATGTTCCCTTGATGGCGGGCAGCGTGCCGGCCGTGCTGAACCTTTCCGGACTCAAAACGCTGCGGCTGACCATCGGCGGGACCGCCGTCAAGGACGAGCGGCTGATTGACCTGGACTACCTGTTGCTGGTGCCGACGAGCGACAGTCCAACGATCGTGTACCCGGTGCTGCCGCCCACGGTGTTTGACAACTTCAACGACGGCAACGACAGCGCTCCGGCCTGGCAGCATTATGATCCGATCTTCCCGACAGCGGGGGATCCGTACCTGGCTTCCAGCTTTATCACCACCGGCGGGGTGTATCATATCTACACGCCGGCGCAGCCCTTCGATTACTACGGTCCGTCGCGAGCAGGCAGCTTCCTGGCGGGCAACATTTATTCCGACTTTTACGCTTCGGTGGACCTGTTGGACTTCGACGATACCGTGCGGCAGGCCTTTGGTATTGCTGCCCGCATCAACACCCCGGGTTTTGGCACAACCGGAGGGTATCTCTTCAGTTGGGAACCCGGCGGAGATCCGCTGCCCGGCACGGAGAATGGCGACTTGGATATTTCCTGGTTGCAGGCCGAGGCGCCTATGGGCCAGCTGGAAACGAATAACAGTGCTCTGCACTTGGAACGGGGTCAGCATTATCGGTTCGTCTTTATTGGCCAGGGGAGCAATTTCGAGGGAAGAATTTATGAATTCCCCGACTTGTCCACTCCCATCAAGACCGTCTATGCCAACGACCCGGGCGCCAATTACTCCAGCGGTCTGGTGGGATTGATTGTCGCCGGTAACGACGGCGCCAACTTGGTGCCGGGAGATGCCATCTTTGATAACTTCTTGGTAACCACGGCCGAACCGCGCCTCAATCTGACGCAGTCCGGCAATTCGGTTACGCTTACGTGGCCGTTCATTCCGTATCGCCTGGAGAGCAGTCCAAGCCTCACCACGCCGGTCTGGACGGAGATCAATACCGGAATCACCTCGGATGGCGGGACCTACGAGTACACCGTGCCAGCAACGGGATCGCAGTTCTTCCGGCTGGTTTATCCGTAACCGCTGCATCATTGGTTTGCACCGCAGCCTGACTCTTCGGAGTCAGGCTGCGTCGTTTAGGGCGTTCTGGCGCTGTGAAGAGGTTCTTTAAATGGATGCGCTGGTGTGGACTGGGCGCAGGAGGGCTTCTTGGGTTCGGGCTCATCCTGAGCCTGGACACGGTGGATTACCAACCGTACTTCCACACCGAGTATTATCAACACACCCTGGCGCGTTGGCGCCAGCGGGCGGTAATCCATGCGGCGCACGGAGAAGTGCAGGCGGGACTTGGCATCACCCGCCTGACACCCACGGTCCATGCCACTCAAGACGTGCCCGGGCAAGGTCAGTTTCGCTCCCTGCCCTTGGCCGGTTATGGCAGCCGCCAGGGCCGGCCGGCCACCGGGGTGCACGACGATCTGTATGTGAAGGCCGTGGCTCTGCAGGTGGAGGATCGGCTGGGGGTGATGGTGGGCGTGGATGCCCTGATCATTCCTGCTGAAGTCACGGATTTGGTAATGCAGCGGCTGGAAACGGAGACCGATTTGCGCCGCGAGCAGGTGTATCTTAGCGCCACCCACACCCATTCCGGTTTCGGTGGCTGGGGGGAAGGCCTGGTGGCCGAAGCCTTCGCCGGCCCCTTCCAGCCCGGGGCGCGTGTTTGGTTGGCAGAGCAGATCGTGGCCGCCATTGGCGCGGCGGTCGCCGATCTCCAGCCTGCCCTCCTCGCACAGGGTTGCTTCGACGCGCCGGAGTTAATTCGAAATCGGCTGGTGGGCGACCTGGGCAAGGTGGATCCGGAGTTTAGCTGGTTGTGGCTCAGGCGGTCGGGAGGCCGCGGCATTGTACTGGGCAGCTACAGCGCCCACGCCACCGTGCTTTCCGGCAACTCAATGTTGTTCAGCGCGGATTATCCCGGCGGTTGGCAGCGGGCGGTCGAGGCGGCCACCGGTGACGCCGCCATATTTTTGGCCGGGGCCGTGGGCAGTCAATCTCCCGTCGCGAAAGGCGACGACGGTTTCGATCGTGCGGAACAAATGGGTCATGCCCTCGCCCGCCAAACGCTGGCGGAACTGACCCACGCGGCGCTGACGAACCGGGCGACCTTTGATTTCCTGGGCCTGGAAGTGTCCTTGCCGCCGCTGAACGTGCGCGTCAGTGATGGAATCCGTCTCCGCCCCTGGCTCGCCCGGAAACTCTTGCCGGTCCGGCCGCGGAGTTTCCTTCAGGTCTTTCGAATCAATGACACGCTCTGGATGTCCACGCCGTGTGATTTCAGCGCCGAGCTGGCGCTCGGGATCAAGGACCATCTGCGCGCCCGCGGTCACCGTGGTGTCATCACCAGCTTTAACGGTGGCTACATTGGTTATGTGGTGCCTGCGCGGTACTATCATTTGAACGGTTACGAACCGCGCTTGATGTCTTTCTTTGGTCCCAACGTGCCGGATTACTTCGACGAATTGCTCCGCACCATGGCAACCGATGTGCTGGGCCCGTCCTCCGCGCGCTGAAGCCGTCACCGATCCGTCCTGGAGTCTTGGAGCGAATCCCAGCGGCCGCAGGGCTACTCGGCTGAGGCGGTGAAGCGATAATCCCCAGACTCCACCGCCAGTTCGGCAGTGCCTGCCGCCATGCGGACGAGCCGGACGCCGGTGGTTTTGGTCAGCGGCCGGCCGCCTTCCCGCAGACTCGAGACGTCGCGCGCCGGCACGAAGACAGTGGCGCTGGCCCCCACCGGGATTGAAATGCGCAGCTGAAACTCGTGATCCCGTTTCTGCCAGTCGCTGGTGACGTGGCCACGCACCGAATCATAGCTCGCCTTGACCCATTGCAGGTCGCCAACCGGTTGTGGTTTGATGAGGATCCGATCGAACCCAACCGCTTCGCGGGCGGGCTGGATTCCCGCCAGCACCTTGTAAAACCATTCGCTCACCGACCCAAACATTGGATGGTTGTGCGAGTAGGTGTTGTCGCTGAATTCCCAGTGCTCCCAGAGCGTGGTCGCGCCGTTCGCCAGCATGAAACCCCAGCCGGGAAAAGTCCGCTGATCCACCACGCGGTATGCCACCTCCGCCCGGTCGTGATCTGCCAGGGTGTGCAACAGGTATTTGGTGCCGAAGATGCCGGTGCTTAAATGGCCTTGGTGCGCCTGTTCAATATCGCGGATTAGTGTGTGCAGCGCGGCAGTTTGTTCCGCACCGGGCACGAGTCCAAAGTAGAGCGCGAATGCCTGGCAGGCTTGCGTTCCGGTGTCGTATCGGCCGGTACCGGCCTGGAGGAATTTCCGGTTGAAGGCCGCCTTGATCTGTTCCGCCAGCACCTCCGCTTCCGCCGCGTCCGTGGTGCGCCCCAGCGTGCGGGCGATGTGTGCCAACAGCTGCGCATTGAAGTAGTAAAAGGCGGTACCGGTGAGAGCACGGGGTTTCGGCGCGAGGCTTTCGTGGTCACTGATGCCGTTGTCCAGAATGCCCTCTCGTGCCTGCGTCCGCAGGAGCTGCAGCCAGTTCCGGACCCAGGCATACTGTTCTTCGAGCAGACGACGGTCGCCGTAATACTGATGGAGTTGAGTCAACAGCAACGGATGGGCCGTGCCCCAGCCGACCGGTCCGGCCTGGTCCCCCAGGCCCTCGTCGCTGATGCCGACAAAGGGCGCGGTTTCCGTAAAGCCTCCATTGGGCCGGACGGCGTCCGCCAGATCCTCCACCGCTTTGGCGTAAAAATTGTGCATGTTGAAATTCAGCAGCGCCATTTCACTTGAAGCCACGATGTCCCCGCCGTAGCCGAATTTTTCCCGATGCGGACAATCCGATTGCACGCTGAACAGGTTGCTCAACTCGGTCCACAACACCATTTCCTGGATGCGATTGAACTGCTCATTTGAACAGGCAAACGTGCCGGCGGATTCAACATCGCTGTTCAGACGCAGTCCCTCGAGCGTGGCCAGATCCGGCCGGCCGGGAAATCCCGTGACCTCGACGTAACGGAAACCGTGAAACGTAAATCGCGGCGTAAAGGTTTCCCGGCCCGCGCCCCGCAAAATGTACTCGTCCTGCTGAAACGCGGTCCTGGGCGGCCCGTCGCCGTCGTAGCGATAATCCGGGCCACCGCTCTTGATCTGACCGCACACGGCCGTCATGCCGTTGAGGGTGCCGTCGGGATAAAGCAACTCGCCGTAGCGCAGCCGCACGCGTGTGCCCGCCGGGCCGTTCACATGCAGCCGGGCCCAGCCCGCAAAATTTTGTCCCAAATCGAAAATGAAAACGCCGGGCCGGGGTTCGGTCAGACGGACCGGTTTGAGGGTGCGCGTGATGCGGATGGGGGGGGCGGATTGCGCGCGCAACGCTCCCCGTTGTGGCGACTCCGCGCGGACGGCGGACGCCCAGTGTCCGGCGGCAAAGTCCGGTTGGTTCCACCCCGGCTGCTCCTGCCGCGCGTCGTAAACTTCCCCCAGATAAAGGTTGTTGCGGCGCACCGGGCCGTCGGCCACCTGCCAGGTTTCATCCGAGACGATGGTCTGCGTGCTGCCATCCTCAAATTCCACCCGGAGTTGCAGAATGAATTGCGGCGCGCCGGTTGTGAGATGCTCGCGTAAATTGATTTTGCCCCAGAGCCGCAGGGGGGCAGGGTTGAACCATCCATTGCCCAGCATGATCCCCAGCACATTGGCGCCACGCTGCAGCTGTTCGGTGACGTCGTAGGTGGAATAGAGGATCCGGTGGGCATAACTTGTCCAGCCCGGGTCCAGAACCTGGTCTCCCACGCGCCGACCGTTGAGCGTCAGTTCATAATAACCCAGACCGCTCACATACACGCGGGCGCGGCGTACCTTTTGATCGCAACGAAACTCCTTGCGAAAGAGCGGGGCGGGAGCGTCCTGAAAAAATTCCGCCTCGCCCGGATGCGGTCTGCGGTCACGGGTGATCCAGGTGGCCTGCCAGTCAGCGGGCGCGAGCAGCCCCATTTCCCACCAGGCCGGCTGACTCCATGCTGAAGCCCGACCGTCCTTGTCCCACACCCGCACCGTCCACCAGACACGCTGGGCCGGCTGCAAACCGGGTCCGTTGTAAATTACATTCACCGATTCGCTCGAAGCGACCCGCCCGCTGTCCCACCAAATCCCCGCGTTCCGTGCCAGCTTCGTGGCATCGGTGCCGACCCGCACCTGATAGGCCGTTTGCTTCTGGCCGCGCTGTGCGGAAGTCAACTTCCAGCTCAAACGCGGCTCCGGCCGGTCGATGCCCAGCGGATTCAACCGGCCTTCCGTGCGCAATTCAGTGACCTGCAATGAAGCCTTTGCGCCCGCCGCCGACCCGGCAAGGACTCCCAGACTGATGGAAATTGCCAGGCGAAGGACCAGCGGCGTTGGTGTGAACAATTCCTTCATGCGCGGACGATAAACGTCTCCGGACTGATTCAGCAAGGGGGAATCCGTCCGCGCCGCCGCGCCGGTCATCGCCGTCGCCGGAGTGGTCTGGCCCCCGATTTGCCATTCCGGCTTCCGTCGGCGCCGCTGCTCTGTCCGGCGCGATTGCGCAATCGCTGAACGGAATGCTTTCCAGGTCCCGCCCGGTCCGGGCGGTTGGGAAACGATGCAACGGCGACCGGGAGATGTCCGCTGGTCAGTAACCGAACATGGCCTGGCCGTTGGCGAAGCGGATGTAACCCGTATGCTGCCGGTACCAGTAAAAGTCGTTCCGGCCCGCGCCATCGAAGGCCATCATCGTCCCCGGATAGCGGTACTGGACCGGGTATTTCGAGGTGCGGCTCTGCCATTTTTTGATTTCTGAGTGTCCGTCAGCAAAGGAGAATCCGCACGCGCCGTTGTGGTAGGAGGCGGGAATGTCCTGCCAGTTGGCCGCACTCGGGTTGTTGATGAAGTAACCGTCATTGATGGAATCCGGGTGTTCATCCACAAACAGCCAGGTGCGCACTGGGCGCGGGACCTCGGTGATTTTCAAATACTGCCGGTATTCCTGAAATCCCCAATTCCGGCCCTGGGCAGTCGGGTCGCCCGCCGTGGTGCTGTTGAAGCGGCCGAAGATGGAATTCATTGAAAGGCTGCGGTTGCGTTGTCGCCATCCGGCGCTGCGTTGCGCCGGACTCAGAAACACATCCGCGGGACATTTGTAAACTCCCAGCGAGGCGGCGGTGTATTTGCCCAGAACCCCCGTCGCCACCCAGTGCAGGTTGGTATTGCTGCGGTCTTCGACGGAGCCGCTGGCCCCCCAGGTCATGACATTGTTCACCCAGTTGTCCAGCTTGCCATTGCCGATGGCGGCGATGGTTTCCGTGACGCCATAGTTGTTGGCGACGCGATCGCCATTGTCGCCGGCATAGAGATGCCAGGCGAGCGTCAGCTGCTTGGTGTTGTTCAGACAGGAAATGCCCTGCGCCTTGGTTTTGGCCTTGGCCAGCGCGGGCAGCAGCATGGCGGCGAGAATGGCAATGATGGCAATGACCACCAGCAGCTCGATCAGAGTAAAGCCGTCACGGGAGGAATTCCCGAGCGGGCGCTGTCGTGAATTCACGGCCTGAACTGGTTTTGGTGAATCGGGATTTTTGCCAGGATGATTTCCCATAACGTGTATTGTTCCGCTCTAATTCTGCCTGCAACAAGGGCTTTAGGCAAGATGGATTCTGCCGCTGGATTCTGCCGTCTTCCTTCCGGCCGCGTGGGAGCAGCTTGCCACTACCGATGAGAGCATCAATTTGGTTGAATGATGAGACAAAAACGACAGAATGGATGGCAGTCCATCATGATTTCCTCTACCTCAGAGCGCGGCGTCCGCAGCGGCACACGGACGCAATTTCCCGCCACGCGATGGAGCGTGGTGCTGACCGCCCGGGATTCCGACGTCCCCAAAGCTGAGGCCGCTCTGGCCCAGCTTTGTGAACTTTATTGGTATCCCATTTACGCTTTTCTCCGCCGTAAGGGACATCCACAGCCGGAAGCCCAGGATCTGACTCAAGGATTTTTTGGGTACCTGCTTCAGCGTCCGTGGCTGCGCAGTGTTGATCCTGAGAAAGGCCGCTTCCGAACCTATCTGTTGCGCTGCCTGACCCGGTATGTGATCAACGACACGGAGCGAAAACTGGGGCCAACCCGTTGTCCACACGCCCGGCTTGTTTCTCTGGATGCCGCCGAAGCGGAGGCTCGCTACGCTGGAGAAGCTGTGGACAGAGCCACTCCTGACCGGCTTTTCGAGCGTCGCTGGGTGGCGGAGCTGATTGGTCACACCAAAACGCGGCTGGCGGCCGAATGGAATGCAGATGGCAAGGGACCGCTCTATCGGTTGCTTGAACCGCACCTGACGGATCGCGCCGAGCGGGGCGAACTTGCCAAAATGGCTCAGAGCTTGGGCCAGACCGAAGGTGCCGTGCGCGTGGCCTTGCACCGGCTTCGCCAGCGTTTTGGGGAATTGTTACGCGAGACCGTGGCCGAGACGCTGGCCGATCCGTCCCAAGTGGACCAGGAAATCCGGTCCTTGTTCCGCGCGTGGGGTTGATCCGCCTCCGGTGGCGATTTATCTCCGTTGGCGACGCCTTTTGCGTTCGTGCTTGAATCCGGTTGGCGGGATGGTCAAAAATTCCCTCCAACAATTCCTGGAATTTCCGTTGTTGCAGACGTTCGGAATCCCAATGCCTGTTTTTTCCAAATGCATGAAGTGCGGCGCAGTGCTTCCACCCGGGGGAGAATGCTATAACTGCCTGCTGTGGTTGGGCTGCGGAGAGCTGGTCCGCGGGCAGCAGGCTACGCTGACCGATGCCGCCGACCCGCCAGTCATTCGCACCTTTGGAAGCTATCAAGTTCTCGAGGAAGTGGCGCGCGGCGGAATGGGGATCGTCTATCGTGCCCGACAGTCCAAACCCGCCCGGGTGGTGGCGCTGAAAGTCCTTTCCCTCGGGCGATTTGCCGGACAAGCGGAACTTGATCGCTTCCGCCAGGAAACCGAAGCCGCCGCCGCGTTGGATCACCCCAACATTGTCCCCATCTACGAGGTAGGTGAGGTCGAAGGCCGACCGTATTTCACCATGCCCTATTTTGCCGGCGGTAATCTCGCCGCGCAAATTCCCCGGTTGCTGGACGATCCCCGCGCGGCCATCACCCTGCTGGCCAGCGTGGCCCGCGCGGTGCATCACGCCCATCAACGTGGCATCCTGCATCGCGACCTTAAGCCGTCCAACATTCTTCTCGATGACCTCGGTGTGCCGCACGTGACCGACTTCGGTCTGGCCAAACCTCTGGCCGCCGACGCGCGTCTGACCGTCAGCGGTGCGACCTTGGGCACGCCCGGTTACATGGCGCCGGAGCAGGCCTTGGGCGATTCCAAACACGTCACCACCGCGGCAGACCTCTTCAGCCTCGGAGCCATTTTGTATGAACTGCTTACCGGCCGGCCTCCGTTCCAGGGGGAAACGCCGCTGGCCATCCTGCGCAAAACCACCGACGAAAACCCGCCGTCGCCCCGGGCGCTTCGAAAAATGGTGGACCGGGACCTCGAAACCATCTGCCTCAAGTGCCTGGCCAAAGCACCGGCCCGGCGCTACTCCTCCGCAGCGGCGCTCGCCGATGATTTTGAATGCTGGCTGCGGCACGAACCAGTTTCGGCACGACCGCCGTCGCGCTTGGACCGTGTGGCTCATCAAGTCCGCCGTCATCCGGTGCGCACGGGATTGGTTGGCCTTGGGGCGCTGGCCGTACTGTTGTTCCTGACCTACGCCTACGGCAGCTATCACATGTATTACTGGCTGATGAACAAGTTCAACGATGAACACCTTACTGTTGCGCCGGATGAAACGGGAGTGTACCACCTGCGGTTGATCGCTGAAATCAACCGGCGTTGCACCTACAACTTTTGGAAAACTCCGTTCTGGCTGAAGCGTGGTCCGCGCGGCCGGTTTGCCCGAATTGAATTTGTCAATCTCCCTTCCGATCTCGCCAGCCAGCTCGGCGTTCGCATCTACGCGGACATCCCGGCCTTGGACGACCGCCCCAAGACTCCGGTGCTCACCAATGGCCAGGTGTTTCTCATTGAGGAGAGCAGCACGATCGAGAAGGCGTTTTATCTGACCGCGGAAAATTTCTGGTCGAGCAACATCCTGGCGCAAGCCCGTGAGGCGGCAGTTCAGATCATCCTCCTCGGCCGGCCTGGCGACCGCGATCCCTACCAACCGAGCGGACATCTGGAAGGCCAGGAGCGCTATTAGCCAGCTCGACCCCGGCAGGGAAACCGCTCCGGGGAGCACAGCTGCCCCGGCTGTCGTTCGGCGCGAGGCGCGCCGAACGCGGACAAGTCCGCGCACTCCAAAGCGGCTTCGCCGCGGACGCTCTGCTGCTGCAATCCCAAAGGCCACAGCGCGGCGAAGCCGCAACCAAGCCGTTCAGAACTGCCACAAAAAGGCACAAGATGCACAAGGACTTTGCCTTTGAGGCTGTTGAGCCTCCGCGGGCCGGCAGCATTTTCGACAAAACGAGCGATTCGAGCGGAGGGCCGTGCAGGGAGGGGTGGCCAAAGAATTTTCAAAATTTCCTGTAACAATTCTCCACAACTCCTGTTGAAGGGGCAAACGGGATGAACTGTCAACAGCCAACCTCCGGTGAAGGTTGTGTTACAACCGGTTACCGCGTTTGCCCGCCGGTGGCGGACGGCGTGGAAAATCGCTCCGGGGCGGCGACCCGACTAATCGCATGGTCGGCGAAGCGGAGGTTTCCCGCGCCGCGTGGCGTTGATCAAACCTGTGGAGAATTCAAAACATGAGTTTGCCCTGTCAAATCGAGGTGACTTGCCGCAGTTGCGGCAACAAACAATCGCTGACGTTTTGGCAGACCCTGAACGCTTCGCTGAACCCGGAGGCCAAGGCGGCCCTGTTGGACGGCTCGTTGCATCGCTTCCGCTGCGCCCACTGCGGTGCGGAGGACGAGGTGCTTTATCCCATACTCTACCATGATCCGCACGTGCCGACCATGATCTGGCTGGTGCTCGACCCGTCCTATACGACGGCCAAATCCCTGCTGCGCGGGCCGTTCACACGGAATTACCACTTCCGCTTCGTCACTAGTTGGAAGCAAATGGTGGAAAAGATCCATATCTTCGAGTGCAAACTGGATGATCGCGTTGAGGAATTGTTGAAATTCCAAGGACGCCGGGACGCGGCGGTGCGGCAGGCCCGTCCGCTGGCGGGCGAATTATGGTTCATGGGCCTGGCGACGGAGAATTCCAGCGAAGAGATGCTGGCCTTCGCCCTCACGACCGGAACGGGCGAGGAGATTTATTCCGTGGAGCGTTCTCAATTCGACAACCTGGAACGGGCCCTGGCGAACCGGCTGCCGCCGCTGCATTCGCTGGGGAGTGAATGGATGTGCGTGGACGAAACTTACGTCGCCCAGTTGGCGTCGGGTGGGAACTAACGATTCGTAAGATTTATGCTCGTTCTTTGGAGCAGTTCGGGTAGCCGGCAACGCGTGATTGCAGCAGTTGCGGATCCGGGTCACGGGGAGCACGACGCTTCAAATCGCGGATTCGTCCGCACTGGGGCATTAGCCCGCCCGACGAATGCAACCTTTCCGTAAAAAAGTTTTCCGCTCAGCAGCGCTGGGCGGCCCGAACAAACACAACCAGCCTATCCGAAAACACCATGAATCATGCGCTTAACGGTGACCCAGTTGCTGGCAACATCCTCTCCTCCTATGAAGATTACGGCTGCAAGGTCAACGCAATCTCTCCGGAAGAATTATTTCAGCGTTACGAACAGGCCGGATTTCTATATCCAGCCAAGAAGCAAAGGCTCGCGCCGTTTCTGTCCTTGGTAAAAGAGAACTGGCGCAAGGCATTGCGCGGCGGTGAACTCATTCTCTATATCGTATCTCACGAAAATCGAACTGAAGGAGATTGGGCTGCGGTCGTAGTATGGCGGACCACCAATAGCGGTGTTCAATCCCAGCATTTGGTGAGTGGCGGCGGACCGACAAGCTCGCGCGCTGTCTTGCTCGCTACGCAAGCCATGTTCTTCCAAGAGGGTTGCAATGATGCGAGTGGGCAGAATTGGTTTCGTCCTGAAAATCGCTTTCCTGCGCGTGTGTTCGGCACGCTCGGCGAAACCATTGGCACGGATCACTCCTCTGTCGCCACGTTCAATCTATTTAGCTGGCCGTTGCGTAGCGGCACGAAAGCCAACGCCGAGGTTTACATCACTGAAATGCACAACGGCAATAGCAAAGAGCTTTACTCGCTGGCCACAAACGCGCGCGGACAGGTCTATGCTCACGCGGAAGAGCTTGCCAGCGATGATGTATTGCTCGACGCAGTAGACCAACTCTATGCACGCGTGGGTTTACGGCGTTATCGTCGTATTTGGCTGGCGTGGTTGCCAGGACGTGATCTGCCGGTCGGGGCGGCTCTCGCATATCGCGGCCCTTTAGGACTGAATTTCAGCTTTCTGGAGAATCGGTGTGACCTGTTGTTGTCCCCCGCGTTAACGTCGGAACAAGTTTGTGAAATCGCGCCTGCGCTGGCCAATGCTGCTGCCGCGGCTTACGAGGATTTTCACCCAGGCAGCATTCCTTTGATTGCCGACGATCATGGGGTCCAAGCATTGCACAGAGCGGGCGCAACATTCGTCCGCCGCTATTGCCAGAGCATTTGGCTGCGTCCGGGATTCGTTGGTTGGTATCGTCATATCGAGAAATTCTACGCGCGTATGCTGCGCGCCAACAAGCGTCACGGTTTAGGTGGTCTAAACTGCAAAACCTCCATCATGCCCGTATGAAGTTACTAACAGTGATGATTGCAGCACTGCTCTGGGTGCTATACTGCTTAACTTTTTGGGCGATAGCCGCCCTCCCACTATCACCTCTCGTCGGCATTTACATCTTGGGTAATACTTTGTCGTTCTCCGTGATGTTTGTGATTGGGCATGATGCAGCTCATCACGCGCTTTTCAAAAAGCGTTGGAAGAATGATTTGCTTGCTCAGATTTGCTTTCTGCCAGCGTTGCAACCGGTATCATCATGGCAAGTCCGCCACAATATCTTCCACCACGGCTTTGCTGGCTTCCGCCCCAAGGATCCAGGATATCCTCCGGCTACTTTGGAAGAATATTTGAGTTGGGGACCGTTTCGTAGGGCCTTCTATCGGTTCCAACGCAGCATAATCGGATTTGGTTTCATCTACTTTGTGGACGGGTGGTTGAAGTTTGGCTTCTCTCGAGCAGACATGAAGAAAAAGCAGGTTCTACGCTTGCGCTGGGAAATCGCAGCACTCCTTACATTTGTGCTGGGCCAGCTAGCCATCGCGATCGCAATTTCCAGTCAGTCACCATGGCTGGCATGGATACTTTCAGTCGGAATTCCATTCTTGATTTGGAACTATGTGATGTCATTTGTAACGTACTTGCACCACACCAATCCTCAAGTCCCTTGGTTTGATGACTATTCGGAATGGCGAGCCAAGAAAAGCGTACAACTGACTGTCCATGTCAGATTTCCAAAATTTCTAGATGTGGCCTACTTGAATATTATGCAACACCCCGCTCATCATGAAAATGCGCGCACCGCTTGGTATGAACTTCCCCACGCTCAAGCAGCACTCGCTCGACGGCACGATGTAGTAGAACTACCCCTCAAACTCAGCAGCATCCTTGATGTATTCAAAAAGTGTAAACTCTATGATTCAAGACGACACTGTTGGCAAGATTACACAGGAACAATCACCTCCGTATGCTTGAGGGCAAATCTGGAAGAAGCGGTAGACGGGATCACGAAAGGTTAGGACAATGGTCTTCGACAAGTTCATGACACAACTTTTGCAGCAACCCTGAAAGAATACTTCGGCGCACACTCCTACTAGATGAGCAAATACCTCATGGAAGACCCGCGTGAAGCCCGCAGGCTTGCGGGCAAGGTGGACGCGCCCGCTTGGGTGCAAGCCCACTATGCGCGGCATGCGCGGTCCGCGACACGCGTATTGGACGTTGGCTGTGGGCCTGGAGTGCTTGCCGCGGCCCTTGCGCAACGTTTTCCGCATTGCGTTGTCACGGGATTGGATGCCAGTGAAACCCGGCTCGCTGAAGCCAGGAGCACATTCGCACACTTGCAAAATGCTCAGACCTGCCAGGGTGAGGCCACCAAGCTGCCGTTCGCGAACGAAACATTTGATTTCGTTTACTGCCGGTTCCTGCTGGAATACTTGCCCGACAAGGAGCAGGCAGTCCGGGAGATGGTTCGCGTGTGCCGTTCCGAGGGCACGGTATTGTTGCAGGACCTCGATGGGCAACTGCTTTGGCATCATCCAGAAGATCCGATTTTGCAGGCGGACCTCAAAAAAGTGCTGACCGCCCTGGAGCAAACGGGTTTCGACCCTTTCGTGGGGCGAAAGCTCTTCTTCCTGGCGAGCAGTTCGGGCCTGAGCGACATCGAAGTTCGGGCCGAAAGTTACCATCTCTACGCCGGATGCATTGATGAACACAACTTGCGCCTGTGGGAAACAAAATTGGACATCGCCCTGCCAGCGGCCACCAAGGCCCTCGGCAGCGCCAAGGCGGCAGAAAGTTTGAAAGACCGCTTCCTGAAATATCTTCAGCGAGAAGACACGCTGACCTATTCCACTTTGTTCACGGTTACCGGGCGGAAGCGGCGCGAGTTCGCAGGTTCTGACTCTCCTACTCCAAATCCGCCGGTTTGACGCCGCGCTGATATTTGTCGAAGCCGAACGGAGTGGGATGGTACGGGCCGACGTAATCCACGTTGGCGCTGGCCGGAATTTGATCCGTCAACCCCGTCGCCCAGTAGCAGGCGTTGACCAGCAACCGCCGCAGGCCGGCACTTTCCAGGTCGGTGCTCGCGCCCATGGTGGTGGCCACAATCTTCGAGACCTGGCCGTTCTCACCGGTGTATTCGCGCGTCCAGACCAGCGGCATCATCGGATGATTCTTCGGGCCGGCCAGCGGCGGGTCGGTGGGTTTCATCCCGGTGAGCACCTCGCCCCAGACGAGCACCGAAGCATTGGCCGGCAGATGGGCGATTTCGTAAACGTCAGTCGACCCCCAGATGTCGGTGACGCCGCGCAGGATGGGATGTGATTTGAAGGCTTCGTTGATGACGCCGCGCGTGCTCTCCCGCCCGTGATGACCGTGGTGGTTGACCCAAGTGTCGCCGAGCACCTGCCGGCCAAAACCGCCGGGCTAGGCGGCGTTTTGCCAGTCGAATCGCGCATAGGGGCTTTGCTTGTGGCGCGTGTAGGCGAACGAATGGGTGGCGGTGCGCAGGCCGATGATGGGTTTGCCGCGGTGCAGGTAATCCACAAAATGTTTCATGTCCGCATCCGGCCATTCACGAAAGCGCAGAAGCATCACGCAGAGATCGGCGGTATCGAGCGCGGCCAGCCCGGGAGTATTGGTCTGGATGTTGGGATTGATGGTGCCGTCGGCGGGGTTGATCGAGAACAGCACGGTGCATTTGAAGCCGTGCCGCACGGCGAGCAGTTTCGCCAGCATGGGCAGGCCCTCTTCGGAGCGATACTCCTCGTCGCCGGTCAGGAAGACGATGTGTTTGCCCCGGCCGGGGCCGTTGGTGACTTCATAGACGACCCAGTCCTTGGCGAGAGTGGACGTGACCAGCGACAGCATGACACTGAGGCCGAGTGCGGCGTGGAGGAGTTTGCTTTTCATGGCTCAAAGGGATTGTTGCGTCCGAGTGGGATCAGGGGCAAGGCCAAAGCTTGTTCGAGTCACGCCACGCGAACGTGGCGCAGGATCGCGTCCCGTCGTATCGCTGTCTTGCGATCCGCAGACACTTTGTAATGGTCGCCGCGCTTGTTCTGTCCGGCTCATGGCGCGTTGGCGCGCGTTGGTGCAGCGGACGGGGCGTTCACCGCCGCCCGCGAGGCGCGTGCGTTCCCCAATCAGTGCGGGTGCTCATGTGCGGGCAACTGGCCGCCCGACTGCTCTCCACCCGCATGGGGGCGGGCGCACCCCGGGAAAGCGGGGGATGGGTTCTCCCCGGCCGGAGGCAGAAGCGTCGCCTGGCAACGGCATCCGGAAGCCCGGGGCTTCCGGATGCCGGTGAAGGCCGCTCAGGTGGCGGGTTCGGTTTTACGCAAACGGAAGAAGCGGCTGCCCCCCGTGGCTTCCAGGGTCACGCTGTTGTTCACCACTCCCGGAACGGGCGTCCAGGTGCCGCCCGGCAGGTCGTCGGTGGTTTCCAGCTCGAAGTTGGAGACTTCAGTTGACCAGGACACGGTTACTTGGTTTCCGCTGAAGATAATGGTCAGTGCCGGTGGAAGCGGCAGTGCGGATCCGGTCATGGCCACGTAGTGATTCCAGAGGGTCGCTTCGTCCAGGGCCTCGGAATAGAAGGCCACTTCATCCAGGTCGCCCATCCAGCCTTCGGTCGTTACATCGGGGGCACTGGAGCCGATCTGGGTCGTGCGTCCCTGGAAGTTGTTCAGAGCTTGAATCGCCGTGCCCACCGGCTGGCCGTCCCAATACATCTTGGTGAGGCCGCCTTCAAAGACCACCGCGTAATGATGCCATTGCGTCGCTCCGGACACTGGCTGCTGGTAGAAGCGCTCGCCATTCCAGTTGCCGATGAAATTTTTCCAGCGTTCCATGTGAATGCTCCAGACACTACCTCCCCAACGATCGGCAAAAATCGTGGGGTCGTACGGTGCGGGATTCTCCCAATTCGCGCGCACCCAGGCTTCGACGGTCCCGCTGCCACTGTAGAAATTGAACGCTTCCACCTCACCGAGCCGGATGTGGCCCGTGCCGTCCAACACCAGCGCCTTGTTGGGCACTCCGCCCGCTCCCGGCGCAAACGTCACGCTGGTTTCACCTGCGCCCACGATGGTGCCGGGATTGAGACCCTGCGCGTCCTCCGCGTCTTCATGGTCGAATGTGTAGTGCGAGATGAGACTGGTCTCGTTTTGGACCGCCTCCTGGTAATCGACGATGTTATTGCCGATATGCACCGCCACATCGTCGCTGATGACCGTTCCATTGGGATTGGAGATTTCGACGTGGTAGGTGCCCGACAGCGCCGGGCTGGCCGCTCCGGCCCCGTAGGTGGCGCTGGTGGCGCCCGGAATGGCCACGCCGTCGCGATACCATTGATAACTCAGTTGCGCTCCGGTGGCGCCAACGGAGATTTGCCACGGCTGATTGGCCAGGTAATACCCTCCCGTGGGTTGCGCTGTCAGTTCCGGAGGAAAATTACCGGCGTAGGCGGTGTAATGGGCTTCGATTGCGGCGGCAGAGAGCGCTTCCGAGTAGAAAGCCACTTCATCCAACCTGCCAAACCAGCCCTCTGCGGTCGTGCTGTCAGCGGAGGAGCCCAGCTGTACCGTGACATTGGCATTGCCCAATGGACGTGCCAGGGTGGCCAGCAGTGTGCCGTCCCAGTAATAAGAGACATTCCCCGCGTCTATCACGGCAGCAATATGATGCCAGTTCGTACCGGCCCCTCCCGGAATGGCGTAAAGCGAACTGCTGCTGCCGTTGTAAAAAGTCAGGGAAGACTTGTTTTTGCTCATGTGGACGCTCCACCGGGTGCCGCCGTTGCGGTTGGCAAAGAGGCAGGGGTAATCGGCAACGGTGTCGCCCGCTCCCCAATCGGCCCGGAGCCATGCTTCAATCGTGCCGCTGCCGGAGGTGAAATCAAAATCCGGCACCGCCCCGAGCCGGACGTGACCTTTGCCGTTTAGCGCCAGGGCCTGTGCCGCGCCCCCACCGAGTCCCGCGCCCCAGTCGGCACTGCCGGACAGGTTGCCGTCGTGCGCACCGAAATCATCTTGTGGCTGCAAGTGATCGAAGGTGTAGTAGGAAAGCAAACTCGTTTCGTTCGAGATGGCGGTTTGGTAGGCGGTCAGGGCTGCCGGCAAAGCGGGCTCCAAGGCCACGGCAACGCTGTCACTGGTGACCTCGCCAGCGACGTTGCTGACCTTGACTGAATACGCGCCGGCGTCGCCTGCGCCCAGGCCGGGCAGGGTGAGTACTGCGGCCGTTTGGCCGGCGAGGGGGACGTTATTTTTGAACCACTGATAGGTGAGATTTGGGCCGGTGGCCTGTACTTTGAGGTTCAGCGTGACTCCGGGCAGGTAGGTGCCGCCATGCGGCTGCTGCACGATGACCGGCAATTTGCCTGTCAGAAATGCCTGATAATGTGCCTGGACCGCCGTCAATGGCAGCGGGTCCGCGTAGAAAGCGACCTCATCCAGTTCACCCACCCACCCCTCGTCCACGGCAAATGGACTGGTGGAGCCCAGTTGGGTCGGCAGGCTGGTGTTTCCACCAAAGGGACGATTCACCGAGCCGGCATAAGCTCCGTCGAGATAGACCTTGAAGTCGTTGGTTTCAAACACCACCACCAGGTGGTGCCAGGAAGCTCCCGCGTCCGGAATGGGCACGGTGGGGAAGTAGGCGTTGCCATTCCACATGCCGATGCCTTGTTTGTCGGTGTTCAAGTTAATGCTGTACCGGGTGGCGCCGTCCCGGTTCGCAAACAAGTTGGCGTTGTAATTGCGCGTGCCCGCGCGAAACCAGGTCTCAATGGAGCCGTCGCCATCGGGAAACGCGAGTTCTGAAGCGTAATTTAAATTGATCCAATTCTGACCGTTCAGGCTCAGCGCGATGCCTTCGCCATCCACGCCGGGAACGTAGGCGACCGGAACTCCCTTTTCTTCGCCCCAATAAAGCATTTTGGTGTCCGAAGCGTCCGACTGATCGAAGGTATAATAGGAAATGAGACTGGGCTCATTGGTCACCGCAGTCTGATAGTCCGAGAGCAGCGCCCAGGCAGAGGTGGCTGACAGCGACACCGCGGCGCTCAGCACGAGCACGATGGCCCGGTTTCGGGCGGGGCGGGTGCCGGACAATGTCGAATGCGCCGCGGACGAGGTTGTATGACAATCTGTTGGTTTCATGGTCCTCTAAGTGTTGCTAAGTGTTGATTTCGTTGAACGCCCATGGGGCGTCGTCCGAGTTCGCTCTGGTCGAAAGAACCGATCCCGGTTCTTATGCCTGGGGCAACTCAATACGTCTTCACGCATGGAAGTACAGCACATCCTATTCGGAACAAGGGCGGCGACAAGCTTTTTCGGCGCCGCGCCCGCACCGCAATTGGTTTGGTCCCCCTTTGTGACAGGGGCCGGCCTGCACGACGTTCAGGAATGCCGGGGGCGGCAGGGAGACGAAGGAGGGACAGATCCGCGCCGGCCGGTTCGGACTGGCCAAACCTCACGGGGCGGGTTAACTAACCGGTGTGCAAATTTTCCCGATCGTGGAGCGTGAATTGCGTGTGGCGACGCGACGGGCGGGAACTTATCGCGTGCGCTTCTGGTTCCCCCTGATCGTTCTGGCGATAGTGGGGGTGACCTGGATGCGCCTCACCGCACCCACGATTTCTCCACAGGTTGTGGGGACGACCCTGTTTTATCTGACGACCGCCGCGTTGACGCTCTTCGCGTTGGCCGCGGGTTGCCAGGCGACGGCGGACTGCTTAAGCGTCGAGAAACGGGAGGGCACACTGGGGTTGCTGTTTTTGACGGACCTGCACGGGTATGACGTGGTGTTGGGCAAATTCCTCGCCAATTCCGTGGTGCTTTTTTACGCATTGCTGTCCGTCGTGCCGTTGCTGGCCATTTCATTGCTTCTGGGCGGGGTGACGGGTGGCGAGTTCGTGCGGTTGGCACTGGTCTTTCTGAATGCGCTGTTTTTCTCATTGGGCGCCGGGATGCTGGCTTCGGTCTGGTGTCACCGCGCCGACGCGGCGCGATCCGCGGGACTGGGGTTGATCCTGCTGGTGGGCGTGCTGCCACCATCGCTGGGCTGGCTGCAACTGTGGTTGACCGGCTTCAATGGGGACTATCAACCCGCGTTTTTATTGTCGTGTCCGGTCTTCACCTACTGGGCCGGGACCGCGGCTGCGTATGGGAAGAGTGGCGGAAATTTGTTTTACCCCTCACTGGCCGTCATCCATGCGTGCGGCTGGCTGTTCCTGCTTCTGGCGGGGGGCTGGTTGTCACGCTCGTGGCGAATGGCGGCCGGGGGCGACGTAAAATTCCGCTTCATCTTCCGCAGGCGGAATGCATCCGCACCCGGGCGCAAACGGAGAAGGCCGGCACCGCAGGCGGCATTGGATGAAAATGCCTATGGCTGGCTGGCCATGCAATCGCGCGTCGGGGCAACCTCACTTTCGCTGGTGTACGGGTTGCTGGGCGCAGTCTGGATCTGGGGTTTCCACCTGATGCGTCGGGACTGGCTCAATCCCTTCATCTTCACGCTAAGCTTCTGGGCCTTGCTGGCCGCCTTCAAAGCGACGGTGGCCAATGAAGTCGGGCGGCGTCTGTGGGAAGAACGGAGGAGCGGCGCCATTGAACTGTTGCTTTCCACCCCGTTGTCCGTGGCGGAAATCATCAGTGGCGAACGCCTGGCGCTGCAGCGCAAATTCCGCCGCTCGTTGCCGGGGCTGGTGATCATCTCGAGCCTGCTGTGCGGTGCGTGCTGGTGGTATCGCGAGTCCGGGTCATCCGGTCCGGCCGTGATGCTGGGCATGCAGTGGGCCATCTTGATGATTTTCATTCTGGATTTGATTGCCCTCTTCTGGCTGGGACTATGGAAGAGCGTTGCCACGCCGACGACGCGGCGGGATTTTCGCCGGTCGGCCAGTGTGGTGCTGGCGCTGCCCTGGCTGTTGCTGCTGTTTCTGGCGCCGGGTTTCCAGCCGGAGTTTGCCGGCCCGGTCTGGCCGGTCGTGCTTTGGTTCACCATGAGCCTGTTTGTTGACCTGTCCGTGATCAGTTATGCCCGGGGCAACGTGCAGGAAAAATTCCGCGCCGCTGCGGTCCAGTGCTTGGAGGAACGGCGACCGGCGCGCTGAACGCTTTGCCCAATTTCAAGCTGCTCCAGGGCCGCGGGGCTGGTAGCGGCGATCGTTGCCGGGGCACGCCCGGCGCCTCCGTCGGTCTCCGGCAGGGCATTCTCCACAGGGATTGAACGCCCACGCCAGCCCCTCACACTTCGCGCCGGGTGTACCGCGCCGGGGCGCCATCGTCATGCTTGGCGTCCGCCCGCCCGCTTGCGCTTGGGCAAACCGGCGGGCGGACCGGCCCGAGCGCCCTTGGCGTAGCGGATGCTTCTCCAGTTGACCCGGAACGGATAATTCGGTAATCGCCCTGTTGTGCGCTTCCGGAAGTTCGCGGTATGAATGAAATTTTGCAGGTGGAGAATTTGCGGGTGGAATATCCCGGCGGCCGGTTGCGGCAACCCGCCAAAATCGCGCTGCACGGCTTGAACCTCCAGGTAACCCAGGGTGAGGTGTTCGGCTTCCTCGGTCCGAACGGTGCGGGCAAAACCACCACCATGAACGTGTTGCTCGGGTTTATTCCTCCAACCTCGGGAAGCGCCGCATTGTTTGGCATAGATGTGCGGCAGCCGATTGCGCGGCAACGGATCGGGTATCTCCCCGAGCTGACCTATTACTACAAGTTTTTGACCGCGGAAGAATTGCTCCGTTTCTACGCCAAATTGTTTGGCTTGAGCCGTGCCGAGACGGATTTGCGGATCAAGAAACTGATGGCGCTGGTGGAACTGGAGCACGCGGCCAGCCGGCCGATCAAAAGCTACTCGAAAGGCATGCGGCAACGTGTGGGGCTGGCGCAGGCCCTGATCAACAATCCCGATTTGTTGATTCTGGACGAACCCACCAGCGGGCTCGATCCGCTGGGCCGCATGAAAGTGCGGGAGATCATTCAACGGCTCAAAGACGAGGGCAAGACGGTGTTCTTCTCCTCGCACGAGATGGGTGAAGTGGAGACGGTGTGCGACCATGTCGCCATTTTGCATCAGGGCGAACTCAAGGCCGCCGGCGTGGTGGCGGATCTGGTGACGCAGTATCGGGCGGACAATCTGGAGCAGGTCTTCTTGAAGATTGTGGGCTATCAACCGCAGGAGGTTGCATGAGCCGCATCTGGGCCGTGGCCACGGTGGTCATCAAGGAGCTGTATCGGCGCAAGGATTTCTACGTGCTCTTTGTGTTGACGGCGCTGCTGACGCTGGGCGCGTTGTCGGTCAATTTTTTCGATGACCCGAAAATCATCCGCTACGTCAAGGACATCTGCCTGTTGTTGATCTGGCTGTCCACGCTGATCATCGCCATCGTCACCACCGCGCGGCAGATTCCGGCGGAGAAGGAGGACCGGACCATTTTCCCGCTGCTGGCCAAGCCGGTATCGCGCGGGCAGGTGATTGCCGGAAAATTCCTCGGCTGCTGGCTGGCCAGCGGGCTGGCACTGCTGGTGTTTTATATTTTCTTCGTCGCCGTGACGGGCTTGCGCGAGCCGCATTTGATGTGGGGCGCGTATCTTAAATCCATGTTCCTGCACTGGATGATGCTGGCCATGGTGGTTGGTTTGACCCTGTTGGGCTCCGTGATCTTTACGGCGGTTTCTGCGAACGTGACCATTTGCCTGATCGCCATTTTCGGGATTTTGGTGGTGGGGGAACACCTGGCGAAAATTGCGGTGCGTCAGGCCGAGCCGGTGCGGACAATCACCTACACGCTGTTTTACTGCCTGCCGCACCTCGAGCTTTTTGATGTGCGCGCCCAAGTCGTGAACAACCAGCCGCTGCCGGGCTGGCTGGATTGTGGCCTGGCGTCGCTGTACGCCGCCGCCTACACCGGAGTGTTGCTCTATGCCGCCTGGTTGCTTTTCCGCCGCCGGAGCCTCAGCACATGAAGGCGGTTTCGCCCAAACTGCAGTTTCTCTTCTGGCTCGCACTGGCGTACACCCTGGGCACGGTGACGTATTCCCGTGCGGTGGGGCGCGGGACGGTGACGGCCGCCGACGAAGGCGCTTTTAAGAAATTGCTGGGCGACGGCCGACGTTTATTTGCGGGACAATTTGTCGAAATGGCGGATGTGTATTTTCACAGCGGGATGTACCCCTCCATTTTTGACCGGGCCAACCAGCCGGCCACCAAGGCGGTCACGGCCGCCGTGAACGAGCACGACGCGCATGCCGATGAAGAACATGAGCATGAGGAACACGAGGACGAACATGCCGCCGCGATGACGCCGGTGGCGGAGAATTGGCTGGAAGCGTTCATCCATCGGTTCCGAATCACGAAACATTCGCATCTGACGGGCGGCAACGAGCGCGAGATGCTGCCCTGGTTGAAACTGGCGATCGAGTTGGACCCGCAGAGCATTGAAACCTACACCACCGCGGCATATTGGCTGAGGAAGGACCTCGGACGAACGGCGGAAGCGGAAGCCGTGCTGCGCGAGGGCCTGCGTAACAATCCCACGAATTACGAACTGCTGTTTGAGATGGGCAAGCTCTACAAGGAAAACAAGCACGACCATGAGCGGGCGCGGAATTTGTGGCTGGCCGCGTTGAAATGCTGGGAGAACCAGGACGATAAAGCCCGGGAGGATACCGCACTTGCCTTGAGCAGGATTGCGAGCAATCTGGGGGAACTGGAGGAGGAGGATGGGCATTACCCCCAGGCGATTCAACACCTGGAACTGGCCAAACAGGTTTCCCCCAACCCCAAAGCCATTCAGGCCTGGATCGAGCGAATTCGGGCAAAGCGCGGCCAGCAATAGACGAATTTGGGCAGCGCCATCTTCCCGGCCTGCCCGCGAGCCGCTTCCCGCGCCCGCCGGCGGCCGGAACTTCGCTGTGGACAGCAACTGTCCGGTCAACGGCGTCAAACGAAAGAGCCATACCCATTCCAGACTCCGCGAGCAACCCGCCCCGGAACCGGCGGCCACAGGTTCAAGGCCCCGGCCCGCGCGGAGATGACCGCATTGGCGATCGCCTGACCGGCTTCCCGCCGGGGCGCGGTGTGGACCGCCATGTCGCCGGGCTGCAGCGCCTGGGGTGCTCCGGAATTTACAGGTTGCCGGATGGATCGGGAGATTTGAGTTGACGAATGATGAAAATCGGCAAAAGTCTAATCAGACAACCACGGATGAGGGCAATGCTGAAGTGCTGAAATCGTCGCGACCCGTATGAATCGAAGCCAAATTTCTAATTTGTACGCGTCGGCCGGAGGGAACGGGCGCGTCGCGGCATTCACCTTGATTGAGCTGCTGGTGGTCATTGCCATCATCGCCATTCTTGCCGCCATGCTGCTGCCGGCCCTGGCCAACGCCAAGGGCAAGGCGCAACAAACCCGATGTTTGAATAACCTCAAACAAATCGGGCTCAGTCACAATTTGTACATCTCCGAATCCAACGACCGAATTGCCCCGCCCAACTGCGGCGGAGGTGGCGGCGCGCGGGATCCGAGGTATCCGGCGGGCTGGCTCTACAAGCCCGGCGCGGCGCTCCCCGGCATTCCCGGCCCGAACGCCACCAACGGCCCAACCCAGGGACTTTTCTATCCGATGCTCAAGAATTGGTCGCTCTACATGTGTCCGGTCCATCGAACAAACCTGCTCGCGTGGCGGCTGGCTGAAATCAAGTTCACCAGTTACCTCATGAACGGCGCGGTCATCAACGGCCGCGGAAGTTTTGACTGGTCCGCCGGTGTGGTGGGCAAAACCTACCAGAACTCCGCCTTCAAGGGCACCGACATGCTGTTCTGGGAGTCGGATGAAAAGGACAGCGGCAATTTCAACGACGGGGCCAGCCAGCCGAGCGAAGGTTTGACGGAGCGACATTCCAGCGGGGCCATGTTCGCCTATTTCGATGGCCACGCCGACTACGTGAAATGGAAAAAGTGGACGCAGTTGATCGCCGATCCGCAGAAAAACAGCCTGTGGTGCTATCCTGGATCGGTGAATGGCCGCTGAGCGCCCCATCGCAATTGATGTTATGAGAACTCCGTGGCTCTCACCTGCTGCTGCCGCGATTGTGACGCTCCTGAGCTGCGGTTGTCATCGCGAACCCACCCCTGAATCCAGCGTCAGTGACCTGGAAAAGGCCTTTCCGGCGGCGCCGGCGGCGATTGAACACCAGCCGGTCGTAAACTCCAGCCCGTCCCAGCCCGCAGAGGTGGATGCCTTGGTGCAAAGTGCCGTGGCAGCGGCGCGCGCCAACGACTATGCCCGTGGCGTCATTACACTGCAGAACGTGCAGACGCGTCCCGGCATAACGGCGAGTCAGGTGGAAGCCGTGCAACGCGCCAAACAGGCCATGGTCGCCGATTTGCAACGGCGTGCTGAAAGCGGTGACGCGCAGGCGCTTGCCCAGCTTAAAGCGATTGAAAAATCGCGCTCCCAGTAGCGGCCTGTTCCTGCGCGAAACGATGATCGCCCCCGTTCGCCGCGAGAGGTAAAATCGGGCGCGCCACCAGGCAAAGATGCCGTCCGGTCCGCATCCCCGGCAAAGATACTTCACCCACCACGGACGATTTGTGATGCGGCAAGGCGCACGAAGGAACCGCCCGGTTGCGCCGGGCCGGGCGGGGAGCGACATGTCGCCGTCGTCGCTCCGCCCGACGGAGCGATTCCCCGGAATGCGCGCGAGCAAAAGTTTTGCCTGATTTGTTTGCCTGGTTCACACTCGAATGATGGCAGGAGCATGGAAACTCAAATTGAAGGAAGGAGATGTCGCACCGGAGTTCTCCGCCACGACGAACGAGGGGAAGACCGTTTCACTGGCTGATTTCAAGGGGCGGAACGTTATTCTTTATTTTTACCCCAAGGACGACACACCAGGCTGCACCCGGGAAGCCTGCGGCTTTCGGGATCACTTTGCGGCGTTGCAACGGAAGGGAGCCGTGGTATTGGGGGTGAGCGTGGACCCCGTGCCGGCGCATGAGAAATTCGCCGCCAAATACGGCCTGCAATTCCCGTTGCTGGCGGATGCGGATCGGCGCATTGTCAGCGCGTACGGCGTTTGGGGGAGCAAGACGTTCATGGGCCGCAAATACGCCGGCACACACCGGGTCACCTTTTTGATCGGTGCCGACGGACGCATCCGGAAGATCTGGCCGCGGGTCAAGCCCGCCGAGCACGCTGCGGAGGTGTTGGCCGCGCTTTAGCGCACGGTCAGCGGAGAGAAGGGAATGAGCGTCTCCGTCAACTGGTCCAACTGCCCCTTCGTGTGGGCGCTGGAAATCACGAAGCGAAAATAGCCGCGCGCCGGCGAGCCGGGATATTTCAGGAACGGCGGCAGAATTTTCCGTGCGATCAGGGCCGCTTTCAGTTGCGCATTGGCTTGCAGGGACCGCAGTTGTACCGGCACGACCGGGCCGGGAAATTCGCAATGCGGAAAGCCGTTGGCGCGGAGCCGCGCTTTCACGCGCTCGGTGTTGGCCGCAAGCCGGAGCAGGCGGCGCCGATCATTGGCCAGGAGGCGCAACGCGGTGATCGCCGCGTGGGCCAGGGGCAGGGGCAGGGGCGTGCTGCCAACGAACAGGTGGGATTGGCGCACCTTGTCCGCCACCCGGCGTGGGGCGAGAATCGCGCCTCCGTAAACTCCAAACGCCTTGCTCAGGGTGATGGTTTGCACGATCCGGTCAGGAGGGACGCGCTCGGCTTCGAGGCTGCCACGTCCGGTTGCGCCCACGGTGCCGGCCCCGTGCGCGTCGTCCACCACCAGTAGTCCGGTTTGGGGCAATTGCTTCAAATATCCGGCCAACGGCGCAATCGAACCGTCACCGGCGTACAGGCCATCGGTCAGCACGAGCGGACGCGCCCGGCGACCACAACGCCGGAGGGCGGCCGTGAGACCCGCCACGTGGCGGTGGGCAAAACGCCAGACCGGACATTGCAACAGGACCGCGGCATCCAGCAGGGAGACATGCGCCCGTTCGTCGAGCAGCACGTGGGAAAATTCACCCTGCAGCGCCTGTGCCAGCATCAGGTTGGTGACGTAGCCGGAATTGGTCAGGATGGCCGTTTCCGCAGCGAAGAACCTGGCGAGTTGAGCTTCCAACTGACCATAAATTTTGTGGTTGCCCGTGGTGCAACGGGAGGCGGCCATGCTTAAACCGTATCGCCGCAGTCCGGTGGCGATGGCCGCCAGAATCCGCGGATGCCCGGTTAGCCGATGGTAATCGCACCCGCCAAAGTACAAGAGGGTGTTTCCCCGGCAACGAATATGCGTGTGGCGCACGGGCTGCATGGGTTCGCCGACTTCCATGAGCTTGACCGTAGCAAGGCCAAACCACTGGAGGCGAGGAAAGTTTCAGGAGGGCGATTGGTGCCGTTTGCGGTTGCACCGCTTCCATGCCTGCCCGGCACCCACAGTTTGGGCGCAACAGGGACCGCGGCGCGCGGCGGCGGAACGGACGCCTGCCAGCGCGCCCCCATCGCCATGCTGGACTCTTGCGGGGCATTGTGAAAGACTGCGCCCAAGTGAGACAAACTATTGTCACTTTGGACATGGAAGGCGTGTTGACGCCGGAAATCTGGATCGCTGTCGCTGAAAAAACCGGGCTCCCCGAACTGCGGCGCACGACCCGGGACGAGCCGGATTACGACAAGCTGATGCATTACCGGCTCGGCATTCTGGAGCAGCACAACATCAAGCTCTCCGACATCCAAAACGTCATCGGCACACTCCAGCCCTTGCCGGGCGGCAGGGAGTTTCTCGATGCGTTGCGCGCGCTTGTGCAGGTCATCATTCTGTCGGATACGTTCGAGCAGTTCGCCCAGCCGCTCATGCGCCAGCTTAACTGGCCGACGTTGTTTTGCCACCGGCTCCTCGTGGAAAATGACCGCATCACGGGCTATCAATTACGCCAGCCGAATCAAAAGCAACAATCCGTGCTGGCCCTCAAGTCGTTGAATTACCGGGTGATTGCCGCGGGCGATTCCTACAACGACACGGCCATGCTGGGCGCAGCCGACGTGGCGTTTCTCATTCACGCCCCGGAAAACGTGAAACGGCAGTTCCCGCAATTCCCCCCCGTGACGTCCCACGCGGAATTGTTGCAACGCATCAAGCTGGAGCTGTAATGCCGACGCATCGCGGTTCCATCCGGATATTTTCGTTCCTGGGCATCGGGGTTTACCTGCACTGGTCGTGGTTTCTCGTGGCGCTCTACGGCATCTACTATCGCACACACGAATACAGTTCGCTGGGGTGGAACGGCCTGGAGTACCTCTCCCTTTTTTCATTGGTCCTGCTGCACGAGTTCGGTCACCAGCTCGCCTGCCGGCAGGTCGGCGGCACGACGCATGACATCATCCTGTGGCCCCTCGGAGGCGTGGCCTACGTCTCGCCGCCTCAACGTCCCGGAGCGCAACTCTGGAGCATCGCCGCCGGCCCCCTGGTTAACGTGGCGCTGACGCCGGTTCTGCTCGGGCTGGTTTTGCTCAGCCGCCGCCTGGGCTGGGACACCTCGTTCCCGGATGTCAACACGCTGCTGCACGTGATTTTGTACATCAACGTGGGGCTGTTGATCTTTAATTTGTTGCCCATCTATCCCCTGGACGGTGGGCAGATCCTGCGGTCGTTGCTTTGGTATGTGCTGGGACGGGCCCACAGCCTGCAGGCGGCCAGCATTATTGGTCTGGTCGGAGCCGCAGGCATTGTGTTTCTGGCCATCGCCTTTCAATCCGTCTGGATCGCCATCATGGCGGTGTTCCTGGTGTTCAACTGCTGGCGCGGACTGCAGCAGGCGATGATCCTCGCAAAGCTCGCGAAAATTCCGCGCCGCGCGGGGTACGCCTGTCCCTCCTGTCAGGCGCAGCCGCCGGCAGGGGCGCTCTGGCATTGCGGGCGGTGCGGCCAGGCGTTTGATACATTTGTGACGCAGGCGGTCTGTCCGCGCTGCGGAACGTACTACGACATGACGCAATGCCTGGATTGCGGAACGTTGCGGCCGTTCCACGAATGGATTGCGCCCGCAACCCGCGGGTTGTGAGCGGTCAGGCTTCCGCCCTTGATTCGCGGGCCGTGAGAGCCTGAACGGCGCTCCGGACATTTTTGGCCTCGTATAGCATCGCGTAAACCTCGTCAATGATCGGCGTGGAAACTTGAAGCTTCCGGGCCAGGGCAAAAGCGGAACGTGCGGTGGGCACCCCTTCCACCACCGATCTGGTGCTGGCCAGAATCGCGTCGGCCAGCTCGCCGCGTCCCAGCCGTTCGCCAAAACCGCGGTTGCGGCTCAACCGGGAGAAACAGGTGGCCATCAAATCCCCGATGCCGCTCAAGCCGGCAAAGGTTTCGGTGCGCGCGCCCTGCGCCACCCCCAGGTGCTGCATTTCGGTGATGCCCCGGGTGATCAGCGCGGCCTTGGAATTGTCGCCAAAGCCCAGTCCATCCCCCACCCCCGCCGCAATGGCGATCACGTTTTTCAGCGCCCCGCCCAGTTCGACCCCCAGCAGGTCCATGCTGGTGTAAACGCGAAATGCCGGCCGATGGAACAAGGTCTGAACCTCGCGCGCCACCGCGGGGTCTGCACTGGCGGCGACGATGGCCGTTGGAATGCCCCGGGCCACTTCGAAGGCCAGGGACGGACCGGAGAGCGCCGCAATTTTTGCCTGGGGCGCGGTCTCGGCCAGAATCCCTCCCATGGTCAGCCCCGTCTGATGTTCGATCCCTTTGGTGACGGTCACCACGGTGCCGGAAAAATGCTGCAACGCCTGCGTGAGCGGGCGAAAGGCCGTGGAGGGAATGGCGAGAATCACCGTGGTCGCGTGCCGCACTGCCGTGGTGAGGTCAGGCTCGAATTGCAATTCCCGGGGCAGCGGAATCCCCGGCAGGTATTGCTGGTTTTCACCGCGGCGGCGCATCTCCTCCAGCCGTGGCGCATCATGTCCCCACAAGGTCACCGGCTGCCCGTGGCGCTGCAGCAGCAGTGCCAACGCCGTTCCCCAGGCTCCGGCTCCGACCACGGTGATTTTCATCGGGATGATTTTGAAGTCCTGAGGTTGAACCGGTTTTCGGTGCCGGCCCGGAGCCGGGCAATGTTCGCGCGATGTTTGTAAATGGCCAGCACGCCCAGTCCGATCACCATCAGCCGCAGGGTCAGGTTTTCCCGGGTCAACCACACCCCGCATGGCAGGGCAATGGCGGCGACAATGGAGGCCACCGAAACGTAACGTGTTGCCAGAAACACCAGCAGCCAGCACCCGGCGGCAATCCCGACGGCCGCCGGTGCGAGGGCGAGGAAAACCCCGGCCGTGGTGGCGATGCCTTTCCCTGCCTTGAATCTTAACCAGCAGGTGTAATTGTGCCCCAACACGGCCCCAATGCCCGCGGCCAGGCCGGGGTCGAAGTGATCCGGCCATGATCCCGCTGCCGGGGCGGGAAATAATTGCGGCAGCGCTTCGGTGCAGGCCGGATGGCAATACACCACCAAACTCACGGCGACGAACCCCTTGAGCGCGTCCGCCACGAGGACAAAAAGACCCGCTCCCTTGCCAAGTGTGCGGAAGACATTGGTCGCCCCCATGTTTTTGCTGCCCACCGTGCGGATGTCCACACCACGCCAGCGTCCCACCCAGTATCCCGTGGGAATGGATCCCAGCAAATAGCCAACGGCCGCAACGAGCAGATATCCAATAATTGCCACCTCCTTATGGTGATGCGAGCCGGCGCATGATGGAAGTTGAAAACTTGGCCGCCAGGATTTTGGAACGCCCGCGCCGCCTGGCGTCGCCATGCCACAAATTACGTTCCGGAAGATACGCGCAGGCGGATTGAAAAATGGATGCGTTCCGACGTCCGAGGCCCGGAGTGATTTTGTTGGCCGCAAAACTTATGCTTCAGGGGGAATCGAGGCGCGGACCGTGGGGAAAAATCCTGCACAAAGTTGTTGCCATAAATCAGAGGACGGCATACAAAGAGCGCGTTGGTAACAACGGATGCAGGGGCGTAGAAAAGCGACCCATTCGCACGACGGCTAATCTCGGTTCCTCACCAATTAGTTGTGCGAGCGGGCGGCCGGACCACATTTAGTAGTGGTTTTGGCTTTACAGTGCGCCAGAGGTTTGGTTTCGTTCAGCAAATAATTGTCATGTACCTGAAAAACTTGACCGTTTTGGGTTTTAAGTCTTTTGCGGATAAGACCGCGTTAAATTTTCAACCCGGCGTCACGGCCATCGTCGGCCCGAATGGGTGCGGCAAGTCGAACGTTTCAGACGCCATCCGCTGGGTGCTGGGGGAGCAATCGGCCAAGGCGCTGCGCGGTGGCGAAATGGCCGATGTGATTTTCAACGGCACCGATGGGCGCAAGCCGCTGGGCATGGCGGAGGTGTCGCTGACCATTGGCGGGGTGGATGAAGAGCAGCTCCGGGCTGCAGGGGTGGAGTTGACCTACAATGAAGTCACGGTGACCCGGCGGGTGTTTCGGGATGGCGGCAGCGAGTATTTCATCAACCGTACGCCGTGCCGGCTCAAGGACGTGCAGCAATTGTTCATGGGCACCGGCATGGGCAAGACGAGCTACTCGATCATGGCCCAGGGCAACATCACCCAGATTCTTTCCAGCAAGCCCGAGGATCGGCGCCTGATCTTTGAGGAGGCGGCCGGCATCACCAAATACAAGTCACAAAAGCGCGAAGCCCTGCGCAAGCTGGAAGCCACGGAGCAAAATTTATTGCGCGTGCAGGACCTGATCCGGGAGGTGAAACGCCAGATTGGATCGCTGCAACGGCAGGCCGGCAAGGCGCGCCGCTATAAGCAGCTGCAGACCGAGCTGCAACATCTGGACACGCAGCTGGCGCGGCATCAACTGGATGTGCTGCTCGGAGACATTCGCGCGTGCCAGACCCGGAGCGGGCAGCTGCGCGACAGTTTGGAAACCGAGGCGGCGGCGGTCTTGCGCGGAGAGGATGAACTGGTGGGGTTGCGCGAGCGGCTGTCCGAACTGGAACAGCAGATGAGTGCCACGCAGCAACGTGGTCTGGAGCTCAAGGGGGAGATGGACCGCCACGAAAGCCGCGCGCAATTCAATGAACAGCGCATCACTGAACTGGGAGTGCAAAATACCCAGGCCGCCTCGGATATCGCCGCGGCGGAGGAACGCCGTGGTTTGGCCGACCGCGAACTCACCCTGGTGCAGGAGCGGCTGACCGCCTCAACCGCCGCCTTGTCCCGGCATCGGGAAGCTGTTCAACGTCACCAGGCGGAGGTGCAACAAATCGAGGCGACCATGCGCGCCGGTCAGGAGCGGTTGCGGGAGGCGCAGGCGGAGGCGTTCGCCATCGCCCAGGAGACGGCCCGGGTGCGCAATGACATCACCGCCCTGGAACTGCAAAGGCAGGGCAATGTGGTGCGCCTGGAAAAACTTGCGGCGGAAAAGATCCAGCTGGCGGAGGAGCGCGCCGGTCTGGAAACGCGGCTGCAAGCCTTCGCCGCCCATGTGGAGACGGACCGGCTTGGCGTGGCCACGGCGCGCGGCACGGTGGAGCAACGCCAGGCGCGTTTGCAGGAACTGCACACGCAATTGCAGCAGTCCTCCGCCGAGCAAGACCAGTTGTTACAACGTCAGGCGGCAAAACGTTCCCGGCTGGACGTGCTGAAACAACTGGAGGGCGCGCACGAGGGATTCAGCGCCGGAGCAGCGGCCGCGCTGCGCCAGTCCCGCGAGGTGATCGGATCGCTGGCCGACCGGATACGTGTGCCCGACCCGTTCGTGCTGGCCATTGAAAACGCCCTGGGACACAACCTCCAACTGGTGCTGACGGAACAGCCCGAATCGGCGCAGCAGATTCTCTCCGAACTGGCAAGCAACAAGCTGGGGCGCGCCAGTGTGGCGGCGCTGGCCATGGGCAGCGCGGATGATAGTCAACTGGGTTTTCCGGGCGACATGTCGCCCGGAAATGGCGATTGGGCGGACCGGACGCTGGGCGCGGACGAAATCATCCCAGCTTTGAGCGTGGTGCAGAGCGACGCCTCGGTCGCCACCCTGCTCAAGTCCCTGCTCGGCCGTACTTTCATCGCGGAGAACCTCGCGACCGCCACGGCACAGATTCGCAACGGACACGCCGGCTGCGATTTTGTCACCCTGGGCGGGGAATTATTGAATCGCCACGGAATTTACACGGGCGGCTACCTCAACGGAAACAGCCAGGGCCGCGCGCCCTCCTCCATTTTGGGCCGCAAGAACCAGATTGCCGAATTGCATGCCGCCGTGACGGAGCTGCAGGAGAGCGTGGCCGAGGCCAGCCGCCGGCGCGGATTGCTGCTGAGCGAGCAAACCGAACTGCAGGCGGGATTGCAGGCGGCACAAACGGAGCTGCAACAGCGCGAGGTGGCAATTGCTACCCGGGAAGGGGAGTATAATGCGCTGCAAAATTCCACGCGGCTTCTGGAGCAAAAATTGGAGACGGTGGCTTATGAAAGCCAGGATTTGTCGGCACAAGAACAGGAGGGCGCCGTGCGGCGCGCGCAACTTGACGCCGCCCTGGCTGCGTTGAACACCCGGGAGCAGGCCGCGCGGGAGGAAATCACCGCCCGCTCCACGGCAGAAGAGGCGGCCCGCCAGGAGCGCGAAGCCGCCACCGTGACCCTGACCGAAAGCAAGGTGGCCCTGGCGGCCGAGGAGCAGGTGGCTGCCGGATTGCAACGACAGACCCAGGCGTTGGAACAACGGATGCAGGAACTCCAACAATTGCTGGAGCAGCGGCACGGCGAAACGGCGGCGTGCGCGGCCCGCCGGGCGCAGGCGGAATTGGAGATTGCCAGCGCGCGCCAGCAGATCGAGCGTCTGGGCCACGAGCGGGCGCAGGTCAACGCGCAAGCGGCGGATTTACTGGTTCACAAGCAGCAGCAGGAACAGGCGGTGGCTGCCAGTGATGAAACCCTGCGGGAGCAGCGGCGGCGCTTGACGCAACTGCAGGAACAACGCGGCGCCGTCGAGATCGAGCTGGCGCAGAAGACCATGGCCGCGCAAAACCTGCGGGAACGGATCCATCAGAAGTACCAGCTGCAGCTCGACGACGTCCGGAGCGAATGCATCACCATCACCTATGCGGATGAAGGTCCGGCCAAGGTGGAGGTGTTGTCGCCGGAGGAGATGGCGGCCAGCGGGGCCGGGGTGGACTGGGAGATGGTGGCCCGGCGCGTGGGCGAGTTGCAAACGAAGCTTGAAGAGATGGGCTTGGTCAACCTGGTGGCCATCGAGGAATACGAGGAAACCGAGCAGCGCCACGCCTTCCTGACCCGGCAATGTGACGACCTGACGCAGGCGAAGACGCAGTTGCTGGAGGTCCTCGACCGCATCAACACCCAGACACGGGAGATGTTCACCACCACCTTCCAGCAAATCCGGAATAATTTCCGTTTGATGTTCACCGAGGTGTTTGGCGGCGGGCACGCCGACCTGCGGCTCATGGATGAGCACGACGTGCTGGAGTCAGGCATTGACATTGTGGCCAAGCCGCCCGGCAAGCAATTGCAGACCATTTCGTTGCTCTCCGGTGGCGAGCAAACCATGACGGCAGTGGCGCTGCTGTTTTCCATCTATCAGGTGAAACCGAGCCCGTTCTGTGTGCTGGACGAGCTGGATGCCCCGTTGGACGAGTCCAACATCAACCGCTTCATTCGTGTGCTGCAGCGGTTCATCCACCACTCCCAGTTCATCATCATCACCCACAACAAGCGCACCATCGCGATGGCGGATGTGCTTTATGGGGTGACGATGGAAGAACACGGGATCAGCAAACTGGTCAGCGTGAAGTTTCACAAGACCGTGGATGCGCCGGCCACGGAAACCGGCACCACCTCGATGCCCGCCCCGGAAGCCGCCCCGGCGCCCCGGCCGGATCCGGCCGCTCCCGCGCCGGCGCCGTTTGCCTCCAATTAGACCTGGACCGCGTCACCGGCCGGCGCCCGGCGTTCACCAGGAATAATGCACGGTGTAGGTGACGGTCTTTTCCTCATCCGGTGGCACCGTCACGCGGAACTCGATGGTCTGGGCGTCTTTCTTTTCAAAGGCGTCCGACCCGGCTTTGATCCGCCAATTGCTCCAGCGATAGAGATGCTCGACCACCCGAATTTCCACCGGGTCCTCCTTGCGGTTGCGCAGTTTGATCTCAAAGGTTTCATCGAGCCACTTGTCGCTGCGGTCCGTCTTGAAATCTGTCACCCGGCGTTCCCCCACCAGGTCGAATGAGTTGCCCGTGCGCACCCGGATGGTTTCGTTGCGCGGGGTGTGATCAATTTGATTCTCGCCGGTGAACTCCAGCTGTCCGTCCGTGCCGCGCCGGTAGAAGCGCAGCTTGCCCTTGGGCAGCGGCACCCCCAGCTGGTTCGTGTCGGCATTCACAAATTCCCGCATCACCCAAACCTTGGTGCTGGCTTGGGAACCGTAACCCTGATCGGTGTTCAGGCTGCCGTAAAACCGGGAATTGGCGCCGTCATAAACGTAGAAAACCGGGGCATGCACCGATTCCGCGCGCACAAACTCCACCTGCTTGGTTTCCCGGTCCCGGAGCGTGGTGGCCCGCGCCACCGTGTACAAATGAAACTCGTCGAAGGTTTGC
>Ga0116144_10000108_pt1 | contig 108505 bp, 92 predicted proteins | sample AD_UKC035_MetaG_FD_89746 | JGI IMG/M metagenome (GOLD analysis project Ga0116144, IMG submission 89746) | Active sludge microbial communities of municipal wastewater-treating anaerobic digesters from USA - AD_UKC035_MetaG | ecosystem: Engineered > Bioreactor > Anaerobic > Digestate | place...
ACGTAGCGGACGTATTCCTTTTTGGTGGCGGGCCGATAATCTTTAAGCTCGACGAGTTGTTGGAACTGGGAGATAGAGGAGTAGTTGATAATCATACGCCGGAAGGATGACCGCCACGGGCGGTACCTTCCGGCCAAAAAGCTCAAAGTGAAATCATCACCGCCACCCGCCTGCCGCGCAGCGGCTCAGTTCAACGAGATCACTGGAGCGAACGCGGTCGGCCCCTGCCGATTTGCGAGTGGTTTTTTTGATTTGCGGAAGTCACGGGCCGCGTGGCTCAGCTTTTGTCCGTTAGACGGCATCGCGCCTATGTCATTTCCACAATCCACGCCTGAAGTTGCCCGGTGGTGTGCGCTGATCGTTGCTATCATTCTTATTGTTCCGACCGTGGTGTCTGTTGGGAGTGCGGTGAAGGCAGAGTGGACTGGCACAGCACTGTATTCACCGAATCCACGGCTTCCTGCGACAGAGCAGGTCACACGCATTGCATCGCCAGAAAAGTTTCGCGATGCTGTTCTTATGGATTGTTTTCGTGCAGCCCTATTCGGAGGTCTCACTTTTGTTTCGTTCTACTTTTACCGACGTTTGAGTGAATGATTATGCCGGCTCCTGAGAAACTAGCCGTGCAAGTCATTGGTTGGGAACGATTCGGCAGTTGAGGGACGCGGCCATGTTTTCGAGGCGTTGGAGCTTCTGGCGGCGCATTTTGGCTTCCTCCCGGGCGAAGATTTCCGGGTGGAAGGGCTGTTGGTATTTGAGCCGGTGCCAGAGGATGCGCGCCAGGTGGACTCGCTCGCTCCCGCTCGCTCGGCCCTGCGGGCCTTCGGCTCGGCCGAATTCCTTTCGCGGCTTCCCAAGCCGCTCAAGTATGCGCCATGGCGGTGATGGCCTTGGGTGCGCCCAGTCGGACCTTCCCTCTCCGGTAGAGTTCGCCAAAGTAGTTCTTGGCCTGCCACAGGGTTTGGGCCGTCAGCCGCAACGCTTCGGCCACGCGGCTCTTCACGTCGCGCGTGCGCACGCTGTAAATCTTCCCGCCCGTGATCCGGTTGTCGGGACAGAGCCACAGCCCTTGCGAGCACCAACAGTTTGTTCAGTGTGCCTTTGCAGCTTTGCACCTTGTCGCCTTTGCGTTTCATTTTTTACCGCCAAGACGCCAAGACGCGAAGGCGCAGAGAGGATTGGGCGAATGCTTGAGGCTGGCTTCGACTTCTGGGTCCGGACTTGCCTCAATGCCGGGAATCGAAGACATGGCAGGGGAATGTTCGGCAAGGGAATGAGTTCCATTCCTCTGACAATCATTGTGCTGACGATCCGGTGGTTTGGGAGGTAGCTCTTGAAACGCCTCGCCTCACAAAGCGGTGATAAATCCACCGCACTCCAGACGCTTCGCGAAGGTCGCCGGCGGTCGAAGCTCGCGGAGCGTCTGGACTGCGCGCGTCTTCAACGCCGCTCTCCGCACGTACAGATCGCCAGAGTAGTTCTTGGGTAGGCCACGAGTTTGGCGCGGGTGAACTTGCGGGGCGCCTGCGGCTGGGCGTGATCTTTCTGCGCCACGGCCATGGTGAACTCCAGATGGACATCCAGGCCGGGCTTGAGCGCGGGCCGGGTGGGGTCCAGCACCGCGGTTGGCAAGGGCTGGCGCGGCGGCATCGGCCGGGCCACTGCGGACTTGACGGCGTGCGGGTTGAGGTTTAGGGTCGCGGGTGTCATGATGGGCTTGAGGATGTATTCTTTCATTGATTTAAGCGTTGGTGAATGGAACTGCGTTCCCAGCGTGGCACCTCGGGGCGCTACGTTCAACCCATCATGGCATCTAACCCGGCGGGGGCGTCGCGGTTGCAATCGTTACCTCCGGTGCGCCGGGTCGTTAGGCCACTTCGCCCCTCAGCACTCGTGACGCCCAAACAGTCATCTTGTCTAAGTGACATGCACAAGCATGTTCGTGACGGATTTACGTTGGTTGAGCTGCTCGTTGTTGTCACCATCATCGGCATCCTTGCGGCAATCCTGCTCCCCGCGCTCACTAAGGCCAAGGCACGCGGCCGTGCTGCCGCCTGCCAAAACAATTTGCGGCAGGTTGGCTTGCTGATGGCCGCGTATGTGCAGGAGCATGGTCATTACCCTGACCGCAAGCCCAATTCCAGTTGGCCTTGGTTGGGTTTTGGCGATGACTGGCGCGAGCACGCGCGGATTTTGCAGTGCCCATCCATTCCAGACGCAGCCTACCGTCCCAACTTTTTCGGCAGCGGTGGGTCTGCCTACCAGCCTTGCCTTGGCTTGGCCGCTGATCCGACCAACGGCCCGATACGCGAGTCAGTCATCAAAGCGCCCGGCGATATGATTGGCATCCTCGACTTTTACTATCCACTGCTTCCACCACTGGTTCAGTTTGGCGGCCCATACGTCGGGTTGCCACATTCCGGCGGCATCCAGTTCTTGTTGTGCGATGGTCACGTCGAGCACGCGACCGCCGCTCGCTTCGCAGAGGCACAGACGCGCAGGCGATGGAACAACGACAATCAGCCACATGACGAGACTTGGTGAGAGTATGACGCGGCCTAACCCCTATTAAGCCCGTTTGCGTCAATAGAAAAAACGTCCCCGATCGGAAGTATTTTTGCTTCCGTTGTCTGCCCTCAGAACTGGCTCTCCGACTTCGTTTTCCGTGCGCAGTCTTGAGTGGTTGGGTGGCGCGCAAGGTCGCACCCGAACCATCCAGCTAAACACCTATTCGTGACTCAGTCGGGCGCGGCGGAGTCGTCGCCAACCGCGACGGCCTGCCAGCACCGCAATCCAACGCTGCGGTACGATCCAGAAACGCATGTCGTCCACCCTGGGACTTTCCATTCAAGTTGAAGGTGGGTTGTGAACCCAGTTTTTGGCGGACTTGTCGCAGGGGCGGATGATCCAAATCCAAGGTCTGTCGGGGGCCGGTCTGGGGACCGGATAACCGAGCCGGGGACGAGCCTTCGCTTTCGCTCGTCGTCCCCGGCGGTCGAACTCCAGCCATCGTCCGACGGCGGTATGACCGCTGGCCGCCGTCCCATTCAATGCGACCGGAGTGCTGGCGGGCCCAACGCAGCGGGCGGCGGTCGCTGCGCCAGTCAACGGAGCTGCGGCTCGTGTGGGTCTCGCGGTGCATGCGCCTCCAGTTAGGCTTCCGGGTGACGGGGCCAGGGTCAGATCAGTTTCGGCTCAAGGCCAGCACCAGGCGTTCGGGATCGAACACGGTTTGGTTTTTGAGCATGAAATAGACGGCGCGGGCCAGCTTGAGGGCCAGCACGGTGTTGGCTTTGAATTTGTTGCCGTTGAACCGCGCTTCCAATCCCTGGGCCAGCGGACCGAGGGCCTGGTGATCGCGTTTGGCGATGACCGCCGCTTCGCCGAAGGCCCAGCGCAGATAGGGATTGCCCAGCTTGGCCCCGCGCAGGCCCTTGATCTTGCCGGCGCTGGCCACGGTGCTTTTGACCAGGCGGCAGCAGGCGACGAAATCCTTGACGGTGGGGAAACGCTCGATGTCGCTGATCTCGTAGAGGGTCGTCAGGTCCAGCTGTTCGCCGATGCCGGGCAGGGTTTGGAGCAGGGCATACTGGCGGGGCAGCGTTCTTTTGGTAAGCCGCTGGAGTTGTTCTTCCAGGGCGGTGATCTGGGAATCGTAATGGCGGACCATGGCCAGTTCGTTCTGGAGGGCCAACTGGCGGAGGGGATGATCTTCGGCGGCGAGCAGTTGGGTGGCCCAGGGATCGCGGATGCGGCGGGTTTGTTTGATCGGCGGACGATTGTGGGCCAGTTGATGGGAGTGGATGCGGGCCAGCAGATCGGCGCGTGGCCAGACGAAGAACAGGCGTTGTCGCAGGAGGGCGCGCCGGGGGCGCTGGGCGGCGGGATAGACATAGGCCGGGGGGATCAAGTTGGGGCGCAGCAGGTGGGCGATCTTTTCGGAATCAATGCGGTCGTTCTTGTTCTTGCCGCCGTGGGTGGCGTTGAGATAGAGCGTGTGGGCCAGCACGAAGGTCAGCCCGGCGGCCTGGCAGGCGTCGGCCAGCCAATACCAGCCGAACATGCACTCACAACAGACGGTCAGGTCGTGCTTATAGGGCGCGATGCGTTTGAGAAAGAAATCGAAGTCGTTGTTCTGGATGTTGGTGTGAACCAGGGTTTTGCCCTGGCGATCCATGAGGCAGACGTACAGCTGCCGGGCATGGAGATCAATTCCGCAGTTGAATTCGGTCGTCGAGGTATAATACTTCATGCAGACCTTTCGAAACGGGGCGTACGCCCCCGGTTAACACGATTGGTGCCGCGGGGAAGTGTTAATGCACTTCCCCGCCCCTTGACCCGTATGCTACCAAACCAACAAAGGGCTTTGAGCGGCAAAAAGGAGAATTTGTGGAGTACGTTGCGAAGTTCGAGAAGATCGATGGTGTGGTCTGCCGGTTCGACACACGAATCTATCTAGGTTCTTTCCATAGGAGCGAACGCAGCATTTGCGTCGGCGCAATAGTGGGCAAGAACCCCGGCTCGGCGTCGCCAGCTCAGCTGGGCGTATTGACGCAGCTCGAGTTGCGCGGCGACAAGATGCTCCCAACTGTAGGCAACCGCTTCCGCACAGCATATGAGCTCGCAGACAAACCGGTCCCCCGCAACGCTTTTGTACGAGTCTGGAATTTATTCTACGTGTGTGACAAAGATTTGCGCCAAGCTGCTGAGCGAGCCTCTCAGTTAGGTAGCCCTCCAGTTTGCAGTTCTGAGCAGGACACCGTTCCCCTTGTCTGGTTTGGCTGGGGCGGCGACGATGCCAAGCTCAACCTGTTCAAGCAACGCTTCATCAAGCGAGCCTACCCGGTCGCATTCTTCTACGACCACAGGGTACGCAAGGTCGTTGGCCATGCGCCAACGCAGACGGATTTCGCAAAGCATACGCAAGGCATGCCCGAGGCTCCAATTACAGGCCATCTGTCGAGGCTTCTACGAGCGCATTTGCCGCTAACAACTCAATCCAGCGGACGCGCTACGCGCGCCGCTGTTTTCGGGTGTTATGCCCGTGTGCGAACGTCGCGGGCGTGTTCGGTCACTCAGCACCCATCAAAAGTCACACCATGAAACGAATCCTGCTTGTCCTTCTGTTCACGGTCGGCTCGCACGCGGCGCGGTCCCAAAGCACCATCGCCTATACCGACGGCCCGCCTTTTCAAATTCCTTGGGAGTTTGCACCCGCCACCGTTGACCTGGACCGCGACGGCTCGCCGGACTTCAGTTTGATCAGCGGTTTCGTCAACTGCACCATGGATATTCCTACCAGCATGTGCACTTGGTCTTTTCACGTCACGGCTTTGAACACCAATGCCTTCTTGATCCAGACCAACTACGCGGCCGTGCGGTTAGCCGGCGACTGGATTGGCCCGGATACCGCGACAAACGATGTCTGGTGGGGCGGTGGCCACGTCACTTTGCTGACTTGGTGGTGGAGTGAGCGCTTGGGCACTTCCGGTGCCAGAGGCCCACTCGGGACGCTGGGCGAGGGCTACTTGGGTGTGCGTTTTTCCAGCGCCGATGGAATCCACTATGGGTGGGTTCACGTCCGCGACACGCTTGTAATGGACTGGGCTTACGAGACACGCCCTGGCGTGCCCATCAGGGCGGGAGCGAGACCGGTGCTCGTGCCGCTTGCCTCCCCACGGGTGGTGCGTCCCGGCTACTTGCGGCTCAACGCAGCGACGGAAGTCGGCAAGGCTTACCAAGTTCAGGTCAAGGGCCACTTGGACGCCTTCCCCTGGACGAATCTGCCCTTCATCATTCCCGCCACTACCACAAATACGACGCTCGATTTGCCGATGACCGCACCGGCTCAGTTCTTTCGCGTGGTTGAGGCCGATTGATGTGCTGGTTCTATGAACGACCGAAACAAATGGCATAACTCTGAGGTAATCCGTCAACGGGTTTTTTAGTTTTTCTTCGCGGGATTTTTCCACGGGCTTTTGCCCAGGTCCACCCGGTCGAACCGCGCCACCACCGGACTGTCCGCCTGCCGCAACGCCGCTTCATACCGCGCTGCGTCATACGGCTGCCGGTCCTGCCAGCAGCGCCAGATCACCCGCTGCCACTTGTACGCCAGCGCCCGCACCGCCGGGTGATGCGCACAACCCTTCTCCCGTTGTTGCAGATAAAACGCCCCCGCCCACCGACTCCACAAGAGGCTTTCCTTCGCGTACTCGTGGAAGCTTTGCCGGTGGAACTTCCGACAGCAATAGCGCCGGTGAATCCGCTCGCTCCCGCCGCTGCGTTTGGTCACGGGGGCCACGCCCGTGTCGCATTGCAGTTGCGCCGCGCTCGCGGCGAAGCGCTCCCGGTCGGCGCCCAGGCTGGCCAGCAGTCGCGGCCCCAGCACCGGCCCGGCCCCGGGCAGACTGGCGAAGATCCCGTGGTCCGGATGCGCCGCATACGCCGCCGTATTGTTTCCTGCCGCTCTGCGTGTTTTGCGGCGAGCAGTTGCTGGTGTTGTATTTGCGCCCGGGCAACGTGGGCGCGGCCCATCACGCCTGGGCGGGGCTAAAGCTGCTGGTGCGGCAGTGGCGGCAAGTCTGGCCCGCGGTGAAGATTATTATCCGCGACGATTCGGGTTTCCGCCGCTGGCGCTTGCCGCGTTGGTGCGAGCAACACAATGTTCATTACATCGTCGGGCTGTGCCCGCAACGCGCGCGTGCAGACGCTGGCGCAAGGTTGGATTGAACAATCGGAAAAAGATTTTGCACAGAAGAAAGAAAAGCAGCGGCTCTTTGGCGAAATCCATTACGCTGCCGACACCTGGGACAAGGAGCGGCGCGTGCCGGTCAAAGCCGGGCACACCGACAGGGGGAGCAACCCGCGCTTTGTGGGGACGAATCTGGAAGGCGACGCCCAGAAACTTTACGACCAAGTTCACTGCGCGCGAGGCAAGATGGAGAATCGGATCAAGGAACAACAGTTGGGATTGTTTGTCGACCGGACCAGTTGCTGCGGCGGGTGGGCCAATCAGTTCCGGCTGCTCTGAAGCAGCGGCGGGTATGTGCTGCTGGAGCAGCGGCGGGCGCCGGGCTTGACGAAGACGGAACTGGCGCGGGCGCAAGCGGGCGCGATTCGATTGAAACTCTTGAAGATTGGCGCGGTGGTGTTGCGCGACACGCGACGGGTGAAATTGCTTTTGAGGAGCACCGATCCGTATCGGATAATCTTCGCGCAGGCGTGCGACGCCTTGGGCAGTGGTTGAAGCACAGTGAGTGCTGTCCCCGGCACGCCGACCAACAACGGGGGCAAGGGGACGTGTGCCCGCGTGTGGAAAAAATCAGCAATTCGAGCGCTTCAAAGCCAATCCACTTCCGCTTTGCTCCTCAAATCCGCATCGCCCCGCTCTGATGAAATTTGCGGGCTACCGCAACCGCCGCCAAAAGGGGACATTCTCAAAGAGTCGGAACAGTCAAAACTTCCCCTTGCCGAAAGTCCGCGCCTCCCCGAAGCTGGGCGCTCGAAAAATCCATTCGGGTTTTTCTGACCGTGACGATTTCATGACCAATCAATCCGGCAGCCCATGAAGGAACCCAGCGTTGGCAAAGAAAACCTGGGCGCCGTGCTGGGCGCCGTGCTGGGCGCCTTCGGCGGTCTGATCGCCATTGCCATCCCCTATGCCATCTTGACGCGAAACATCCAGAATCTTTCGGTCGCCCGGAACTTCGGCCTGATCAGCTTCGTCATTTGCACCCCTTTCGGTTGGTTTGCCGGCGGCTACCTGAGCCACCTGCTGGCCAAGTTCCTGCCCCGCCGCCCGGCCAACATCATCGGCGGCATCCTGGGCGGATGCCTGCCGGTCGCCGGCGTCGCCCTCTATGGCTGGTATCTCACCACCAGCTGAATGTTGCCGGCGCCGCTGCGCGGGCGGCGAATTCAAATTTGCCCGCGTGCCCATTTCTGGTAACCTCCGCCCGCCATGACCTCTCGTTTGCAGGACAAGTGGATTCTCATCACCGGCGCCTCCAGCGGTTTCGGCGCCGCCGCCGCGCAGGCGTTTGCCGCGACCGGGGCGCGCCTGCTGCTTGGCGCACGCCGCGTCGAGCGTTTGGCGGAGGTGGCCGGCGCAGCGCGACGCGCCGGGGCGGCCAGCGTCCACTTTCATTTTTTGGATGTCAGCAAAACGTCCAGCGTCGAAGCGTTTGCCGCCTGGGCCAGGACAACCATTCAGGCGGAAGCCGAGCCCAAACACCTGCACGTCCTCGTCAACAACGCCGGGGGGGCGCTGGGTCTCGACCCCGTGGCCCGGGGGTTGGATGCGGACTGGGAAACGATGCTGCAAACCAACGTGCTTGGAGTCCTGCGCATGACGCGGGCGCTGTTGCCGCTGCTGCCGCAGCATGCCGGCGCCAGCATCCTCAACATCGGTTCCTACGCGGGGCACACAGCATACGAAGGCGGGTCGGCGTATTGCGCGGCCAAGGCGGGAGAGCTCCAGGTGACCCGCGTGCTGCGTCTCGAATTGAACGGCACCGGCATCCGGGTCAGCTCCATTGATCCCGGCCTGGCCCTGACGGAGTTTTCCCTGGTGCGCTTCAAAGGCGATGCGGCCCGCGCGGAGGCCGTCTATGCGGGCACGGAACCGCTGACGGCGGACGACATTGCGGAAATCATGGTCTGGGTGGCGGGCCGCCCGCCGCATGTCAACATTGACGAACTGCTGGTCAAGCCCACCGATCAGGCCGCCACCCACAAGGTGTACCGGCGCACCTGACGCCGCACCGCACCCCGGCCGCCGCCGGCCTAATCCACGCCCAGCTTTTTGGCCCAGTCATTCAAGGCCTGTCCCTCGCTGATGTTGGAGATGCCGGCTTTGCGAGCAATGGCCACGAAGCGTTTGGCCAGATCTGTCTTCGCCGGGCCCGCGAGGCGTCCGGTCGCAATTTTCACATACCACACCGGCAGACGGGCGACCTGAACCCGAAATCTGACGGCCTCGTCGTCGGCCAGGGCCTCGGCTTCGTCCAGGCGTTGTTCGGCTTCATCCATCAATTCCGGCGCCAGGTAGGCGGATTTGGCCCCGTCGAAGATATGGATGTGCCGGCCCGCCTCGCGGACCGGGCGGTGGATGGTGTCGAGATACGCCTGGAGCTTGGGCGCGGCGGCGCCGTAGTAGGCGGCGAGAAATTCACGGGTGTGCTTTTGCACGTCGGTCTCGGGATTCCACAGCAGCTTGGCGAGGAGATACGCGCGCAACGGCTCCATTTCCCCGCCGCCGCCGCTGGAATAGTTGCCCTGTTCAAACAGACCCTTGACGTTGTGTTTCACAAAAAACCGGACGTTGGCCTGCAGGCAGTCAAAATTGGGAAACGGCTGGAGATAATGCGCGAAATCCGTGGTGTAATCCCACACGTACATCAATGGCGCGATCGCGCCCCACGCCACAATGTCGTCGCGAAACTTTTCATTTTCCGGCGCAGGACAGGTTTCCAACGGGTGCGCAAAGCAACATTCGATCGAACACAACCGCACAATGACGTTCTGGCGCGGGCGGATGGTCCTGGGGGCCTGGCGCGTGTATTGGTAGGCCAGCGTATCAATGCGGATGTTGGGATGGTCCTTTTCAATGGCCTCCGCCACCGCGTTGACGAACTTTAACAACGACCCCGCCGGCGACCCCTCGGCGTCATCCACCGCCTTGCACAGCGCGCACTGGCAATTGTTGAAGGTGTCATTCTGTGAAATGCTGATGATGGTGGCCTCCGGATGCTCCCGGATCCACTGACGCACGCGCGCGATGGTCAGCCGCAACACGTCGGGGTTGGAGAGGCAGCGTTGCACGTAGCCGCCTTTGCGTTTGCCGTCAATCAACGGGAAATACTCCGGGTGCTCCTGGTACAGGTCCGGCGGCACCAGCGCATCGAAACTGTGGACGAACGGATGGTACACGGTGAAGGCGCCGCCGTGCTTTTCCTGCAACCCGTAATGCTGGCCATTGAGGCGATGGCGCGCGGCAAAGTCGGCGTTGCGCATGAATTGGCGCCAGAAGACATCGCGATTTTCCAGGGCGGGAATGATCGTTTCATTGAGCCTCGGCAGGCGCACCCGGATGGACTTGGGTACGACCTCCAATTCCGGTGTGAACCAGCGCACGCCGAGCCGGTCCTCCAGCAACGTGTACACTCCGTTCAGCGTGCCGCGCGGGCGCCCGCCGGCGATGATCAACCGCTGCCCGTCCGCGCGGAGCGTGAAACCGTCCGGCCCGAGTCGGGCGAAATCAATCTGCGCACGCGCTTTGCCCAGATGCGCGTTGTCCCCCAGCAGAATGTCGTATTCCGCAGGCTTTTCGGCGTCAGAAACAACCGGCAATTTCGCGCCACACATCTTTTCGAGGTATTGCTGCAGTTCTGCGGCGGCGTAGCGCTCGGCGGGAATGGCGTGCTGCGGAAGCACGATGCGATACTTGCTCGCGCCCCGATCCGCCAGCGTGAGCTCCGCCCGCGCCGGGACGGCGAGCGTCAGACACAACAGACCGAGCAGGCAGCCCCGCCACGCGCTCGGGCCCCGTCGCTGCGCCCGCACGGCGGTGCTGCGCTTGAAAATGATGTTCATGGTTCGTCCCGCTGCCGGCCAAAGGTTCATTGGTTTACTGGTTGAACGAAGACGAGCATAAGCCCCGGACCAGTCTCCTTCAATCTCATTCACGCAGCGGCGGTGGCGGAGGCGACGGCAAAACTCAATTCGACCCAATCTGTCGGACGGGGCCATCCGGGCTGGTCGCCATTGCCGCCTCGTAAAACTTCAATAACTCGTCCAATTTCACGTGCGTGTAAGGTTCGTCGCACGCCGGCGTGGTGCGGCCGGCGTCGGCAAACCACATTTCCAGCGTCTCCGGCGCCAAGATGGCATCATGCAGATTCGACTCCATGGCCACCGGGCGTTTGATGATCTCCATGAGCTGCGCGGCGTCGATCCTGCCGTAATTTTCGCGCAACCGGCGGCTCAACGTCTCGGCGCGAATTCCCGCGGAAACGAACACCGCATCTTCCGGCACTTCCGGCAACAGCGGGTGTTGCTGTCCGGGATGCAGCACCTCCATTTTGTCCGGCAGACAATGCAGGCCGCACATCGCCCCCGTTTTGTCGCTGACCACGTAGTAGTACTCACAGGTGCGCGGGGTGTTTTGGATGATGGCCAGCGCTTCCTCCACCGAAGCCGCCCGTTCCATCACTTCACGCAGCAGAAAACTCATCGGCAGACCGTCCCACAACCCCTCGCCGCGCCCGCCCATCTCGCCAATGGCCAGCCCCTTCTCATTCATGGCGGTCACCGTCCCCAGGAAGCCCGCGTAACTCAAACTCATCCACGTCTGATGATCCTGCGGCTGAAACACCATGACGGTGGCCGCGTGTTGCAGACCAATGTCGCGCATGTAGTCCAACACCCGCGCGTGCAGCACCTGCCCCCCCAGGGTCGCCTTGCCCCGCAAGGCCACCCCGCTGCAATGAAACCGCTCGGGAAAAAGATTTGCAAAACGCATGTCGCGTTGCAACACGCCCGCGGCCGTGGCCAGCGCGTCGCTCTCGGCCAAGAATCGCGGTGGCAAGTGCGGTGCGACCCGCTGCTGGATGCCCGCCAGCACATCCGGAAACCAGTTGCCCGATTGGATGGTGTCCGCCGCGCCCACGCCATACACCACCCGCTCCACCAGGCGCCGCGCCGCCTCCCCCAGCAACGCCCCATGCGCGGCCCCCATCTGGTCCGGAGTGCCTTTGACCATCAAGATTCTTTTCCCGGAGAGCTGTGCGAGCAATCCGTGTCCCGCCGGATCCCGCGCCACCACGGTCAGTTCGTCCGAAGCTGCGGAGGCCGGTTTGCCCGTCTGATCGTTCAACAGTTCCCCGGCAAAATTCAACACGGCGGAGAACATCCGATACAATTCCGCCTGCGGCACCTCCTGGCGCGCGGCGCTGGATGGCGGTTCAAACAATTCCTCCGCGGCCAGCGTGTTGGTCTGCCAGCCCAGGATGCGGAGGCGGCCGTGCGTCCCACCAAAATCGAAGTCCGCCCGCGTCGGCGCCAAATGGTCGTTCGCAAGGGTCAAGCGCAGCGTTCCCGGAGTCGTACGCCCCTCGCGCGCCGTCACGCGCAACACGCGCCCGTTGGTGGCCTCGTGATCCAGCTCGGCGCGAATCCACTTCTGCGGCAAATCCGGGACCAGGGCCAACGTCGCCGCCAGACCCGCCACCAGGCGATAGTTGAGGAGGTTTTCCGGCGCCAGGTGACTCCAGGCATATTGATTCGTCACCGGCGACAACGTGCCGGCAAAAACGGTTTGCTGCGGCCCACCGCACAGCCACGGATAATCGCCCTGCCCGGCAATGACCTCCCCCAGCATGGGCAACTCACAGCGCAAACTGAAGCGTCCCCCGTGCCCCACCACCAGTCGCGCGCGCCCGGCGATTGGCTTGCCCTGCGCGCGTTCAATCGAAAACTCGGCTTCCAGAAAATGACACCGGCGCGGTGGCGGCTCCACCGTCACCATCGTCATGGCCTGTTGCACCACGCCGACGACCTGCTGCAGTGGTGTAAACTGCGCCGTCCCGGCGGCATGAGCGGCCACCCCGGCGTTTGGCGGGAGGTCTTGGGCGAAAAAGTCACCGAGCAACCGCAGAGCCCGCGGCAGTTCCGCCATGGCGGTGTAATGCCCCAATCCTTCGAACCAGACCACCCGATCCGTCAGCCCCAGCGCAGCCGCGAGTTTTTTGGTGCACTCCGGCGGAATCACCTCGTCCTGCGCCGCGTTGATCATCAACACCCGTCCGGCGGCCGCGCGCTCACGCAGCGCCGGCGCAAGCGTCAACGGATCCAACGCCTGCAACTGCGCATCCACCCTGGCGCGATCCGTCGAGGACAGACGTTGCCGCAGCGCATTTAAGGCGCGGGTTTCGCGCGCGTGTCCGATGATGACCGGCAAATCACCACCGGCCAGCAGCATCCCCACCCGCTGCAATCGCGGATCCATCCCGCCTGCCGTGCCCGCGAGGATTCCCCCCAGGCTGATGCCCGTGACCCCCAGCCGCTGCGCATCCACCTCCGGACGCGAGGCCAACAAATCCGTGGCCCGGCGAATGTCCGCCATCGTTTGTTCCAGGCCGGAGAGGAACAGCGGCAGGTTCTTTTCCAACACGCGCGGGCCCGCCGCGCCACCGCGCTCCTTGTAATACGGCAGCGTGAACATCAACGCTGGAACACCTCGCTGCACCAGCACCGAGCAAACCGCGCGGCTTAAATCCTCGTCGCCATTCAGGATCGGCAGACAGATCACCGCCGGCCGCTTGTTCCCCGTCAGCCCCGGTTCATCTGGCAGGAACAACCAGGCCGGGACCGTGTTGTTCTGCGGCAGGGCCGACTCGACCGGTGACGGAAACCGCAACTGCAGGATGTGATAACCCGACCCCGCCTCACGCCCCACCACTTCGTAGCTGAACGGTTTGCCGTCGGACGTCGTTGCGACGGTGAAGGCGTTGGTGGGGTTTCCCTGCGCCGGAAGTGGCAGCACCGGAAAATTCACCAGCCCGGCGATCAACCACACCACCGCCATGACGGCTCCTTGCAGACGACAGGGCCCTGCTGAAACGCTCCGGCGCGCGGCCCAGGAAATTTGAAGATTGTGCATTGGCGGAAATCTTAGCGCTTTCCGGGGCCGGCGCAAGGTGGCGATAATCAAAGCACGAGTCTTCCGCACGGCCGCCGGCATCAGGCCGGCATCACTCGTCCAGTCTCCGCCCTCTGGCCCAAAATCTTGTTGCCTTCTCAGGGCACGGGAAATCCGGTCGCCCCCAGCCATGTCCCAGACTCATTCGACGAGTTTCCGGGCCGAGAGGGCCAGCCATACCCAACCCACCAGGAAACAGAGGCCTCCCAGCGGGGTGAACCAGCCAAGCCATTTCAAATGGGTGACGGCCAATAAGTACAACGATCCTGAGAACAACAGGGTCCCCGCGAACAGCGCGGACCAGGGGCCCGTGCAAAACACGCGCCGCTGCGGGAGCACGAACAGCACCACGGTGTGGACAAAGTGATAGAATACGGCTTTTTCCCAGACCGGCAGCATCCCATGCTGGTTCAGTGTGTCCTTCAATCCGTGGGCGCCGAACGCGCCCAACGCCACGGCCAGCAATCCGAGCAGCGCACTCGCACGCAGGGCTGATGTTTTCGTCATAACAATAAGCACCGGTTTCAACTGTAGTGACCGCGTCCTCCGGGGGGTTGATCCAACCATCAGCCCGGGATTTTCTCCGTTTTCGCCTTGTCCATGAGCTGACGTCCCCGGGCGAGGGCGGATTCCAGATCGCCGGCTACATTGTCCAGACCGATGCGCTCCAGGAAACCCGCCCGGGTCAGCGCAAACAAAGGCTGTGAATGCGGTCCGCACAGGATCAGATGTTTGCCACGACGGGCCAGCTTTTCTTGCAGATCTTCCAATGCGTTCAGCCCGGAGGCGTCCAAAACCAACGCGTCCTCCATCTGCAGGATCAACACTTCGGGCAAACTGCCGGTCCGTCGCAACGCCGTTTCCAGCTTGTCGGCGGCGCCGAAGAAAATCGCGCCCAGGACGCGAAACACCAACACGCCGGCCGGCAGCGCCTCGCTGGTGGGGGCCGTCCCGCCGGCGCCGCTCCGGGGCGCCGGCGTTTGTGTCCGAATGTCCGTGGTGCGTGAAAGTTGGCGGACCAGCAGCACCGAGGCCAGCACGAGCGAAGCGCCGACAGCCACCGGCAGATCGGTGACCACAGTCAGTACAAATGCGGTGAGCAACACCGCCGTGTCCTCCCGGGGCCAGCGTCGCAACCGGGTGAAGTGATGCCATTCTCCCATGCGGATGGCCACCACCACCAGCACCGCGCTCAAGGCCGCCAGGGGGATGAAACTGGCCAATGGCGCGGCCACGAGCAGGATCAGCAGCAACACCGCCGCATGCACCAGACCGGCGACCGGCGTTTTGGCGCCGCTGCGCACATTGGTGGCCGTCCGGGCGATGACCCCCGTGGCGGGCATGCCGCCGAAAAAGGCGCAGGCGATGTTCGCGATTCCCTGCCCGACCAATTCCTGGTTCGAATCGTGCCGGTCATCAATCATGCCATCCGCCACCACGGCACACAGCAGCGACTCGATGGCCCCCAAGGCCGCCACCGTCATGCCCGACGGGAGCAAATCGCGCCAGGTTTCCAACGACAACAGTGGCGCGTGGGGCCAGGGCAGACCGCGGGGCATGGCGCCAAACTGGCTGCCCAGCGTCGCAATGCCCCAGCGTTCGTGCAGTTGAAAAACGGCCACGCCGACCGCCCCCAGCACGATCACCGCCATGGAGCCGGGGACGCGCCGCGCCCAACTGGCGGGCCAGTACCAGATCAGCAGAGTGCCGGCGAGCGCCATTCCGGTGGTCGCCCAGTTGGGTTGGAAATCCGCGGCAACCGCCTTGAGTTTGCCGAGAAAATCGGCGGGCAGCCCCTTCGGCAAACCGAAGAAGTCCTGCAACTGCGTGCTGAGAATGATTATGGCAATGCCGCTGGTGAAACCGACGACCACCGGATAGGGCACGAAACGAATCATCGAACCCAGGCGGGCGAATCCCAGCACCACCAGAATGACGCCCGCAATCAAGGCGCACGCCGCCAGCCCTTCGGGGCCATGCACCGCGACAATCGGCACCAGCAAGGGGACGAACGCACCCGCGGGGCCGCCAACCTGCACACGGGATCCGCCGAAGCAGGAAATCAAAAAGCCTCCGACGATCGAGGTGAAAATCCCCACCTCCGGTTTGAGTCCCGAGGCGATCGCCAGGGCCATGGCCAGGGGGAGCGCGACAATGCCCACAATCAATCCGGAGGTCAAATCGGCCACCAGGGTGGCGCGGGAATAGCCTTTCAGCGAGCTCCACAACCTGGGTTGGAAGTGAAATCGCGGCGTAGCTGGCGTGGTTTCCACAAACGAAAAATTCAAGTTCCGTCGGCGCAGGAGCATGGGTTATCGCCGCAAAAATTCAACCCCTTTCCGCGCCCGGCATCTTGCGGCTTCACCGGAAGACTCGCGCCACCCGGGTCACCCGGGCGGCGCGCGCCGCCAGCCGGGGATGAGCGTTGACCACAATGGCGGCTCGGCACCCCGGCCACACCCCCAGATCCACCACCGAGTTGCCGGCGTAATCGTAGCCCCGTTCGCCGAACCTGGCTGAGAGGGCCCGGCGTTTGTTTGCGCCGCGCAAGTTGGTTTTTCCATCACTCGCCATGAATTCATCAAAAATGCCCACGTGCTGGAACACCGGCAGAGCCATCGCATAATCCGAGGCCGTGGCCAGAATCAGTTTTCGCCCCCGCCGCTTTTCTGACCGCAACCAGTCCAGAAACTCCGCATGGTAGGGCAGCGAACCGGGATTCACTTTCACGCGCCGGCCCAGTTGCTGCTTCAAAAAGGCGCGGCCCCGCATCCACCAGATCAGCACCGCGCCAAGGCGCAGCGGATTCGGTGGCAGCCACAACCGCAAGGATTCCCACATCAGATCGCTCCGCATGAGGGTGCCATCCAAATCCACCACGAGCGGGAGGAGGTCGGCCGTTGTTGATTCACCGGGAAGCGGCATGAGCCCGAGCGTAGCGAACCGGTCGGCGGACTGGCAAGCCGGCTGCACGTTTTGCGGCGACGGCGGCCGTGAGAATTGCTTGGGCCGCCCGCCGCGAATCAGTAAACTCGCCAGAAATCGTCCAAACTGATGAAAACGATCCGACTGGGAAGCAGCACGACGCAGGTCAGCCGGCTGGCGTACGGTTGCTGGCGGCTGGCAGACCCGCGCCGCCCCGCCAGCAGCGCGACAGAGATTGAAGCCGACGGCCGGGCGGCGGTCATTGCCGCCTACGAAGCCGGCTACACGCTGTTCGACGGCGCGGACATTTATGGCGGCGGCCAGGCGGAAATCATCCTGGGCCGGACGCTGCGCGCCGTTCCGGGAATGCGTGAACGCATTCTCATCACCAGCAAATGTGGGGTGCGGCCGGCGGGCGCACCCGCACCGGACTCCCCGGCGCGCTATGATTTTTCCCCGGAACACATCGTCGCCTCCTGCGAAGGATCCTTACGGCGGCTCGGGGTTGAAACGATTGACCTGTACCTGCTGCACCGCCCGGACTACCTGGGCGGGCCGCACGAAATCGCAGGGGCGTTTGCCCGGCTTTACGACGCCGGCAAGGTGCGGTTTTTCGGCGTGAGCAATTTTCGCCCCTCGCTGCTGAGCGCGTTGCAGGCCGCCGTGCCGTTTCCCCTGCTGGTCAATCAGATTGAAATCAGCCTCGCCCAACGCGCCGCGCTCGAAGATGGCGCGCTCGATCAGTGTCTGGAAAAGCAGATCACCCCGCTGGCCTGGAGTCCGCTGGCGGCGGGTCTGCTGGGGGACGGCGCACGCCGCTTGCTGCCCGCTCAGGCGCAATACCGCCCCGCTCCCATCGTCCAATGTCTGGACGAAATGGCGGCGGCGCGGGGGGTGGACCGCACCACACTCGCCTACGCCTGGCTGCTCCGGCATCCGAGCGGAATTGTTCCCATTGTCGGCACCACCAATCCGCAACGCATCCGTGAAGCCGTCCGGGCAACGGAGTGCCCCTTGACCCGGGAGGAATGGTACCGGCTGCTGCTCGCCGCGCGGGGGGAACCGTTGCCATAATTCCCGCGGCCATTTGAGGACACGATCATGTCGCGCCCCACCTTCGAACGGGGCTCGACCTTGCTCCGCAGTTTAGCTATCACTCCCGGACATTTATGAGTCAAACTTCCGACCAACGTTCCGCGGAATTTCTAAAAATTGCCGATCAATTCAAGCTGGGCACCCTCACCACGGAGTCCTCGCATCCGGTTACAGCCCGGCTGAGTGAGGTGGCCCGGCAGGACGTTCCCGCCGCGTTGAAACTGCTTTTTGACGTGGATGCCGACGTGGTCCGCAAATATCGGGAATTTGCCGAATCCGGACGCGCATCCGCCATCGCGCAAACCGTGCTGACGGCGTTGCAAAATGGGGGGAACCTGTATTTCACGGGCTGCGGCTCGACCGGGCGTCTGAGCATCCAGCTGGCCTCCATCTGGCGGGATTACTGGCAGCGCCACCCGTCCGCCCGCGCGGCAGAAATGGAGCCGCGCGCCTTTCCGGTCATGGCCGGCGGAGATTTTGCGCTCATCAAGTCCGTGGAAGGATTTGAGGACTTCACTGACTTTGGCAAAAAGCAGCTCGGCGACCTGGGCGTGAACCGGCGCGATGTCGTCTTCGCCATCACCGAGGGTGGCGAAACGTCATTTGTCATCGGCACCGCCTGGAAGGGCGTCGAGGTGGGAGCGAAAGTTTATTTCATTTACAACAATCCGGACGAAATTCTGTCGGCGCACGTCCAGCGCAGCCGGGAGGTCCTCCAGGAGGCGCGGATTGAAAAAATCAACCTCACCACCGGCCCGATGGGCATCACCGGCTCCACGCGCATGCAGGCCACCAGCATCGAGCTTGCGGTCATGGTGACAATCCTGGAAATGGTTGTGCGGCATCTGGCTGGTGATGCAGACGCCGGCGCCGTTCCACAGGCGTTTCTTGAGCAGCTGACCGCGCTGCACGCCGCGCTGACGGCGCCTGCGCAGCTCGAGGAACTGGCCCGGCTCACCACGATGGAGGAGGCGGTTTATCGGGCCGGACGGAAAAACAATTATTTTGCGGACCGCGTCGGCATCGACATGCTCACCGACACGACCGAACGCTCCCCCACGTATTGCACGCCGCCGTTCCGTAAATTCGATGACGTGTCCGCGACAGAATCCTGGGCCTTTTTGTACGTGCCGTACGCCGATTCGGAGACGGCGTGGGAACGCCTCTGCAAGCGGCGGCCGACATGCGTCGAGTGGACGCCGGACGATGTTCGCGACCTTGTCCCGGAAGACAAGTACGCGCGCACGATCGAGATCATCCGCAAGATCGGCTACCGCGAACTGATGCGCTTCCGCATTGGCCGGGACGGCATTGCCAATCGGCCGCTCGGCACGGGCGACAGTGCGGTGGGACTCCTCATCGAGGCGGAAAGGGAATCCTTGCTGGCCCCGCAAGGCTTTCATCGCATCCAGCTGGAAGCGGCGGCTCAATCCGGCGCCCAAACGGGGTTGATCTACGCCGGCTCCGCCGCGAGCTGTCGGGAAATGAAGGAATTTGTGGCACAATGGAATCCGGCGTGTGTGGCGGTGTTTTTGCCAGTGCCGGAAACGCGCCTGCGCCTGGACGGAGTGCTGCGCGTGGGGCTGAAAATGCTCCTCAACAGCCTCTCCACCTGCACCATGGTCCGGTTGGGGCGCGTGATGGGCAACTATATGATCTGGGTGGTCCCGAGCAACCTGAAGTTGATTGACCGCGCCACGCGTTACATTCAAAAACTCACCGGTCTTGATTATGTTGCCGCCAACCGGCTGCTCTTTGAAGTCTTTGAGTACGTCGAACCACGCATGAAAGCCGACCAGGCTTATCCGCCGGTCGTCGGCGTCAGCGTCATGCGCCACCGCCACCATCTGAGCAATGAAGCCGCGGAAAAACGGCTGCAGGAGGAAATGTCATGAAACCGGCATCGCCAGGAGGGAGCCGGGCCGCCCTCCGGTGCGTTGGCCCACGGTAAACATGCGTTCCCGCCAGCCGTCGGCGGCCGCCGGACCGCCCCCTGCGCGTCTGCTTCCCACGCTGGGATTGTTTTCCACGATCATGCTGGTCGTGGGCGGGGTCATCGGTTCCGGCATCTTCCGCAAGACCGGAGGGATGGCCGCTGAATTGGGCTCGCCACAATGGTTGATTTTCATCTGGATTTTGGCGGGTGTCATCACCTTGTTCGGCGCGCTGACCAATGCGGAAATTGCCGGTCTGATTCCGGAAACGGGCGGCCAGTACATCTATTTCGAACGCATGTACGGTCCGTTTTTCGCCTATTTGTATGGGTGGTCGCTGTTCGCCATCATCCAATGCGGCTCGATTGCCGCCGTGACCTACCTGTTCGCGGAATACGCCGGAGTGCTGCTTCCGCTCCCGGGCCTCCCGGCGGCACTCGCCAACTGGGCCTTCCACCTGCCCTGCATCGGCGACATTCATCCGTTCGCTGAAATTGGAATCAAGGGTCTGGCGGCCCTGCTCATCGTGCTGCTGACCGGCGTCAATTACTTGGGCGTCCGCTTCGGCGGCCTGGTGCAAAACATCTTCACGGTCGCCAAAATCGCCGCCATGCTTCTGCTGGCGGGAGGCGCGTTTTTCGGTCCTTCCGGAGGCCGGCTGGCGAATCTCACCACCCCCGATCCCGCCGTGTCCCTGCACGGACTGGCCTGGGCCGGCGCGCTGGCCGCGGCGCTGCAAGGGGCATTTTGGGCTTACGATGGTTGGAACAAACTCACTTACCTTGCGGGGGAGGTGCAATCACCGCAATACAACATCCTCCGCGCCCTGTTCTGGGGAATGTTGACCGTCACGGGCACCTACACGCTCATCAATCTGGCGTATCTCTACGTGCTCCCCGTCACGGAACTGGCCCAGGCCGGCAAGTACTTTGCCTTTGCCGTCGCCGAGAAAATTCTCCCGGATGGGGGCCGCTGGATTGCCGCGTTGATCATGTTGTCCACCTTTGGCACCGCCAACGCCATCATCATGGCCACCGCGCGGGTGTACTATTCCATGGCGCAGATGAATGTCTTTCCGCGGTTCCTCGGCCGGACGCACCCCCGGTTTCACACTCCAGCCGCATCCCTGGTCGTTCAGGGCGGTTGGAGCATCTTACTGCTGTTCAGCGGCACGTTTGACACCCTGACCGACGCCTTGATCTTTGTGACCTGGATTTTCTATGCGGCGGGGGCGTATGGAATTTTTGTGTTGCGGCGCAAACTCCCGGCGACCATCCGGCCCTACCGGGTGCCCGGTTATCCCGTTGTCCCCATCCTGTTCATACTTTTCGCCCTGCTGTTCCTCGGCTTCACCGCCTACAACGAAATTACCCGTTACCAGCAGGCCCTGAACACCGGTCAACCAGCCATCATCGAGTCCCTCTTTGGTGTGGCCCTCGTGTTGATCGGCGCGCCCGGCTACTTTTGGTTTCGCCGGGGTCGGGCTTGACCCGGCATGGCGGCAAAGCAAAGGGGCGTTCCCCTTGCCAGGAACGCCCCATCAAGCGACGAAGGATTTACGCCGTCAACGGATTGATTTCCGCTTCCGGCTCCTCGGCGGGCGGCGCCTCCTCGACGATCTCCACCAGGGGTTTGATCGCCACCTTGCGGTACCGATCGAAGCCCGAGCCGGCCGGAATGATGTGCCCCATGATGACGTTCTCCTTGAAGCCGCGCAACGGGTCAATCTTCGAGCGCGTTGCCGCCTCGGTCAGCACCCGCGTGGTGTCCTGGAAGCTGGCGGCGCTCAGGAACGACTCCGTCTCCAGCGAGGCCTTGGTGATGCCGAGCAAGACCGGCGAAGCTTCCGCAGGCTTGCCGCCCAGCTTTTCCACGCGCTCGTTTTCGCCCTCAAACTCCAGCTTGTCCACCTGCTCCCCCCACAGGAAGGTGGTGTCGCCCGGCTCCGTGATCCGCACCTTGCGCAGCATCTGTCGCACGATAATCTCGATGTGCTTGTCATTGATGGTCACGCCCTGCAGGCGATACACCTCCTGCACCTCGTTCACCAGGTGTTCCTGCAGTTCCTGCGGGCCGCAGACATCCAAAATTTCGTGCGGGTCCATCGGTCCTTCCGTCAACTGCTGGCCTTTCTTGACGAAATCGCCCTTGAACACGATCACGTGTTTGCCAATGGGAATCAGGTGTTCGCCCTCATGGCCGGTGGTGGGATCCTTGATGAGGATGCAACGTTTGCCGCGCACACTGGCGCCGAATTCCACCACGCCGTCAATCTTGGAGATTTCCGCCGCGTCCTTGGGATGCCGGGCTTCAAACAACTCCGCCACGCGCGGCAAGCCGCCCGTGATGTCCTTGGTCTTGGATTGTTTGCGCGGGGTTTTGGCCAGCAGGGTGCCCGCGACGATTCTGTCCCCTTCGTTGACCACGATGTGCGCACCGGAGGGAATCGGGTAGCGGCCGAGTTCCTCGCCCTTTTCATCCGCGATGATGATGGTCGGGTGCAGATCCTCCTTGTGGTCAATGACGATCATCGCCTCCTGCTGCGTGGCTTCGTCCACCTCCTGCTTGATCGTCACGCCTTCGATGATGTCGTTGAATTTCACCTGTCCGGCCTTTTCCGAGAGAATCGGCACGTTGTAGGGATCCCACTGGATGAAGGTTTCGCCCTTCTTCACCTTGCCGCCATCGGCAACGGAGATGATTGCCCCGATGACCACATCATGGTTTTCCAGCTCCTGGCCGTCCGCACCGAGGATGGCCACGGACCCATTTTTGTTCAGCACAATGTAATGGCCGTCCTCAAGCGCGACGATGCGCAGGTCGTTGTAGTGGACCGTGCCTTCGAACTTGGCCTTGATCTGGGGGGCTTTGAACTGCGCCGCCGCCGTGCCCCCGATGTGGAAGGTCCGCATCGTCAACTGCGTGCCCGGCTCGCCAATGGATTGTGCGGCAATGATGCCCACGGCTTCACCGAGTTTGACCTTGGTGCCGGTGGCGAGATTGCGCCCGTAGCAGGCCGAGCAAACGCCCTGCTTGCTCTCACACGTCAATACCGAACGGATGCGGATGCGCTCCAGACCTGCCGAATCCACCGCCCTCGCCTTGAGTTCATCAAACTCTTCCCCGGCGCGGATCAGGAATTCCTTCGGGTTGGAAGGATTGGGGATGTCATCGCACGCGCAGCGCCCCACAATCCGGTCGCTGATCTTCACCACCTCATCCTCGCCTTCGTAAACCGCATGCACCCAGATGCCATTCGCCGTCCCGCAATCCTCCTCGCGGATGATGACGTCCTGCGCCACATCCACCAGTTTACGCGTCATGTAGCCCGAGTCCGCGGTCTTCAGCGCCGTATCCGCCAATCCTTTGCGCGCGCCGTGGGTGGAAATGAAGTATTCCAGCACCGTCAGGCCCTCACGGAAATTGGCCAGGATGGGCTTCTCAATGATGTCGCCGCTGGGTTTGGCCATCAGGCCGCGGATCCCCGCCAGCTGGCGGACCTGTTGCCGGTTGCCGCGCGCACCCGAATCCACCATCAGGTACACGGGATTGAACTCCTGCTTGCCCTGATTCTGTTCCAGCGTCTTGAACATCACGTTGGCAATCTGGTCGGTGGCGTGGGTCCAGATGTCCACGATTTTATTGTAGCGCTCGCCGGAGGTGATGACCCCGCGCCGGTGCTGTTTCTCAACCTCCTTGATCTGCGAGAGCGCCGCGGAAATTTCCTGTTCCTTTTCCCGGGGAATGATCATGTCATCAATCCCAATGGAACACCCGGATTTGGTCGCCTCCCGGAAGCCGAGTTCCTTGAGTTTATCGAGCATGACCACGGTTTTTTCGTGGCCGCAATTTTTGTAACAGCGCCAGATCAAATCTCCCAGCTGGCTCTTGCCCGCGGCCTTGTTGAAGAAGCCGAGCTCGGCGGGCCAGATTTCGCTGAAGCGCACCCGGCCCACGGTGGTGACGATGATCTTCTTCTTTTCATCCCCGTAAACGGTCTTGCGACCGAAATCCGGGTTGGCCAGGCGGATGCGGTCGTGCGTGCGCAACGCCCCGTCATCAAAGGCGAAGTTCACCTCTTCGCGCGAGGCGAACAGGGGCAGATCGTTGAGATTGGCCGGCATGGGCTTGCGCGGTTCGGCGGTCAAATAATAACAACCCAGGGTGATGTCCTGCGTGGGGGTGATGATCGGTTTGCCGGACGAGGGCGAAAAGATGTTGTTGGTCGCCATCATCAACAGCCGCGCCTCCATCTGGGCTTCGATCGAAAGCGGCACGTGCACCGCCATCTGGTCGCCGTCGAAATCGGCATTGTACGCCGTACACACGAGCGGATGGATGCGGATGGCCTCCCCCTCGATCAGTTGCGGTTCGAAGGCCTGCACCGAGAGGCGGTGCAGCGTCGGGGCGCGGTTCAACAGCACGGGATGCCCCTTGGTCACCTCCTCCAAAATGTCCCAGACCTCGGTGGTCTGCCGCTCGATCATCTTCTTGGCGCTCCGCACCGTATGGACGTGACCCAGCTCCTTCAGCCGGCGGATGATGAACGGCTCAAACAACACCAGCGCCATTTTTTTGGGCAGACCGCATTGGTTCAGTTTCAGTTCGGGACCGATGACGATGACCGAACGCCCCGAGTAATCCACGCGCTTGCCGAGCAGGTTTTGCCGGAAACGACCGCTCTTGCCCTTGAGCATGTCGCTCAAGGATTTCAGCGCCCGGTTCCCGGCCCCGGTCACGGCGCGTCCGTGGCGCCCGTTGTCGAACAGGGCATCCACCGCCTCCTGCAACATGCGTTTCTCATTGCGAATGATGACTTCGGGGGTTTTCAGCGCCAGCAGGTTCTTCAGGCGGTTGTTGCGATTGATGACGCGCCGATACAGATCATTCAGATCCGAGGTGGCGAACCGTCCGCCTTCGAGCGGCACCAGCGGACGCAGGTCGGGCGGGATCACCGGCAGCACCGTGAGAATCATCCACTCGGGCCGGCTCTTGGACGCCTGGAGGCCCTGCAGGAGCTTGATGCGCTTGGCCAGCTTCTTGCGGATCTGCTTGCTCCGCGTCTCGGTCATCGCCTGTTGCAGCTCCTCAACCTGCCGGGAGAGATCCACCCGGGCCAGGGCGTCCCGCACCGCTTCGGCGCCCATCTTGGCGACGAAGGCCTCCGCCCCGTAGGTATCCCTTGCCTCGCGATATTCATGTTCGCTGAGCAGCTGGTTCGGCTTGAGCGGCGTGTTGCCCGGGTCAATCACGAGGTAGTCCTCGTAGTAAATCACGCGTTCCAGATGGCGGGCCGTCATGTCCAGCGCCAGACCGATGCGGGAAGGCATGCATTTGAAAAACCAGATGTGGCTGGTCGGGACCGCCAGCTCGATATGCCCCATCCGCTCGCGGCGCACGCGGGCCAGTGTGACCTCCACGCCGCAACGATCGCAGACGACGCCGCGGTGCTTGATGCGCTTGTACTTGCCGCAGGAACATTCCCAGTCCTTGACGGGGCCGAAAATGCGCTCGCAGAACAGGCCGCCTTTTTCCGGCTTGAACGTGCGGTAGTTGATGGTTTCCGGATTCTTGACTTCACCCTTGGACCACGAGCGGATGGCCTCGGGCGAAGCCACCGTGATGCCGATGTAATCCACCTGATTGACTTTGTCCAGGCCGAGCAATTCGCGGGCGCTTTGTTGAGAACTGGTCATACGTTTAAATGGTTGCGGTTGCGGATCGGTTTAATTCACGGCTGCCAGCGCGCCCGTGACCGTCTCCGGGGGCTGGTCGGTTGGATTGGTGTAACCCACCTTGACGTCCAGGCCCAGGGACTGCATTTCCTTGACGAGGACGTTGAACGATTCCGGAATTCCGGCTTCGAGCGAATTGTCGCCCTTGACGATGCTTTCGTAGATTCGGGTGCGCCCCTGGACGTCGTCCGACTTCACCGTGAGAAGTTCCTGCAGCGTGTAGGCCGCGCCGTACGCTTCCATGGCCCATACTTCCATCTCCCCGAAGCGCTGCCCGCCGTACTGGGCTTTGCCGCCCAGCGGCTGCTGGGTGACCAGGGAATAGGGGCCAACGGCGCGGGCGTGAATCTTATCCGCCACCAGGTGGCCCAGTTTCATCATGTAGATGTAGCCCACGACCACCTCCTGATCGAAGCGATCCCCCGAACGTCCGTCGTAGAGGTACGCCTTCCCGTTTTCCCCAACGAGGACCGTCTCGTGCCGGTCTTTTTCCAGCTTGCCGGCATCCTCGAGGTACTTGCGAATCTGCTTTTCCTTGATGCCGTCGAAAACCGGGGTCATGAACTTCAGGTTGAGAATCTTTGCGGCCCAGCCCAGATGTGTTTCCAGCACCTGGCCGACGTTCATGCGCGAGGGCACGCCGAGCGGATTCAACACGATTTCCACGGGGGTGCCGTCGGCCAGATAAGGCATGTCTTCCTCGGCCACAATCCGGGCCACGACCCCCTTGTTGCCGTGCCGGCCTGCCATCTTGTCCCCCACTGACAGCTTGCGCTTGGAGGCGATGTACACCTTCACCGACTTGACGATGCCGCTGTCGGTCCCCTCCCCGGCCTCGGCCCGTTCGGATTCCTCGTCAAACTGCATCTGCACGTCGTCAAACTTCTTTTTGAAGCTGCCAATGATCTCGTTGATTTTGTTGCGAATCGGGGACGGATCAATCTCGATGCGGTCGTACACCTCGGCGAGTTTGCGCAGCAGGGTCTTGGTGATCTTGCGGTTGGCCGGAATGATGATCTCGCCGGTCTCGCTGTTGACCACATCCAGCGGAATCTTTTCCCCAAGCAGGATATTGCTCAGCGCTTCGGTCAATTGATCGCGCAGTTCCTCGATCTTTTTGTGGTGCTCGTCTTCGATCTGCTTCAACTGCCGTTTGCCTTCCGCGGCAGACTCCTTGCGCTCGCTGTCCTTTTTTGCCGACACCTTGACATCCATGACAATGCCATAGGTGCCGGAGGGCACCTTCAAGGAGGTGTCCTTCACGTCGGCGGCTTTCTCGCCGAAAATGGCGCGGAGCAGCCGCTCCTCCGGAGCCAGCTCGGTTTCCGATTTCGGCGTGATCTTGCCGACGAGAATGTCGCCCGGCTTGACCTCGGCTCCGACCCGGATGACGCCGTCCGCCCCGAGGTTCTTCAGCGCCTCCTCACCCAGATTGGGAATGTCCCGGGTAATTTCCTCGGGGCCCAGCTTCGTGTCGCGCGCCGCCACTTCAAACTCGTCAATGTGGATGCTGGTGAAAATATCGTCTTTCACGATTTTTTCACTGATCAGAATCGCGTCCTCAAAGTTGTAACCGTTCCAGGGCATGAAGGCGACCAGCACATTGCGGCCCAGGGCCAGCTCACCATTGTCCGTGCAGGGGCCGTCCGCGATGATCTGTCCTTTTTTCACATGCTCGCCCTTGTGCACCAGAATCTTTTGATTGATGCAGGTGGCGGCATTGGATCGCATGAACTTGCGGATTTCATAAACCCACACGCCTTTTTCGGGATCGTGTTTGATCTTCTTTTTGCCCTCCGGCAGGGCGCCGGTCGGCGTGATGATGACCTGGCTGCCGGTCACGGAAGCCACCCGGCCGGCCTCCTCGGTGACCACAATGGCGCGGGAGTCATGCGCCACGCGATCTTCAATGCCCGTGGCCACGAACGGCGCCTCCGTCACCAGCAAGGGCACCGCCTGGCGTTGCATGTTGGACCCCATCAGGGCGCGGTTCGCGTCGTCATGTTCCAGGAAGGGAATCAGCGAGGCGGCAATGGAAACCAGCTGTTTGGGGGAAACATCCATGTAATTCACCTTGGCCGGATCCGCATCAATGAAATCCCCCCGGTAGCGACAGGGCACGCGCTCCACGGTAAAGCGGCCGTTGTCGTCAATGGGCGCATTGGCCTGGGCCACGATGTATTGTTCCTCACGGTCCGCCGTGAGATAATCCAGATGCCCGGTGACCCGGCCATTCTCCACCTTGCGATAGGGAGTTTCCAGGAAGCCAAAGTCATTAATCCGCGCAAAGGTCGCCAGCGAGGCGATCAAACCGATGTTCGGTCCTTCGGGAGTTTCAATCGGACAGATGCGGCCATAGTGGGACGGATGCACGTCACGGACTTCGAAGCCGGCCCGGTCGCGCGACAAGCCGCCCGGCCCGAGGGCGGACAACCGACGCTTGTGGGTCAACTCCGCCAATGGGTTGATCTGGTCCATGAACTGGCTCAACTGGGAGCGGCCGAAGAAGTCCCGGATGACTGCACTCAACGCCTTTGGATTGATCAGCTTCTGTGGAGTCATCTGCTCCAGGCCCTGATCGAACAACGTCATGCGCTCCTTGACGAGCCGCTCCGTGCGTGCCAGGCCGACCCGGCACTGGTTCGCCAGCAATTCGCCCACGGTGCGGATCCGCCGGCTGCCCAGGTGATCAATGTCATCCAGGGAACCTTCGCCCTGTTTGAGTTTGAGCAGGTATTTGGTGGCTTCCACCAGATCCTCTTTGGTTAAAATTCGCGACTCGTTCTTGTTCGAGAGCGAGAGCTTCTGGTTGATCTTGTAGCGCCCCACCCGCCCCAAATCGTACCGCTTCGGGTCGAAGAACAGCCGTTTCAACAAGGCCTTGGCATTGGCCGCAGTCGGCGGATCACCCGGCCGCAGCCGCCGGTAAATGTCCTTCAACGCCTCCTCTTCGTTCTTCGCCGGATCCTTCTTCATGCACTTGATGATGATGCCATCATCCGACGACGTATCCACGACCTTGAGCTGCTTGACTCCCAGCTCGGCGATCTGCTTGACGACCGCCTTGGACAGGGGTTCGAAGGCGCGCGCAATGACCAACCCCTTCTCCTCGTCCACGGCATCCTGAATCAACACCTTGTTTTGCAGGTCGGCGAGCTTCTCGGCCTCCTTGATCGTCAGTTCTTCAATTTGGTAAAACAGCTTGAGAATTTCCTCGTCCGTGCCCCGGGATTTGTCCGCGTCCTTCTTCGCGGGCTTCTCGCCGTCGCTGGCCAGAAAGGCCAGAGCGCGAAAGAGAGTGGTGGTCAGGAATTTTCGGCGACGCTTCTTGCGGTCAAGATAGACGTACAGCAGGTCGCTGGTGTCAAACTGCGCTTCATACCAGGAACCGCGGTCGGGAATGACGCGGAAGCTGAACAGCTCCTTGCCATTCGGGTGCGTGGTCTTTTCAAAGGCGATGCCGGGCGAACGATGCAACTGGGAAACAATGACCCGTTCGGCGCCATTGATGACAAACGTCCCCTGGGGGGTCATCAGCGGCAGCTCGCCCATGAAAACTTTTTCCTCTTTCGTGCCCTTTTCGTCCTTGAGGAGGAACGTGACATAGAGCGGCGCACCGTAGGTCAAGCCTTCGCGCAAACATTCCAGCCAGCTGACCTTGGGCTCGCCAATGTCGTAGGAGTGAAAATCGAGGACGACCTTGCCGTCGTAACTCTCGATGGGAAAGACCTCGGTAAACACCGCCTGCATGCCCAGGTTCTTGCGCTTGGACGGAGGCACCTCCGCCTGCTGGAACTCCTTGTACGAGCTGGTTTGCAGCTCGATGAGGTTCGGCGGAGCGATGATCTCTTTGATTTTGCTGAAGTTGATACGTTCAGTGGTTCGCGATGGCATTTGGACCTTTTCTACGGCCCGATCACCTGATCGGACGTCAATTTACTACTCAACGACACGAGGCAAGGCCACGATGTTCAATCGCAATCTTGCCGCACCGGGAATTCCGCCTCGAATGGGAATTCGTTATGTACTGTCTCTGAAATACGCGGACGGGCGGCGGGCCGAAGGGTCATTACGAATGCCCCCCGGCCCGCCGGCTCCAAATTACTTGATTTCCACCTTGGCTCCGGCCTCTTCCAATTTTTTCTTGGCGGCATCCGCATCCGCCTTGTTGGCGTCCTCCAGGATGGGCTTGGGGGCGCCTTCAACCAACGCCTTGGCCTCCGCCAGTCCGAGGCCCGCCTTCACTTCGCGCACCGCCTTGATTACCGCGATCTTCTTGTCCGCGGGAACCGCGGCGAGAATCACGTCAAAGGTGTCTTTCGCGGCGGCCGGAGCGGCAGCGCCAGCCGCGGGAGCGCCTGCGGCGGCCACCGCCACGGGGGCTGCAGCCGTTACTCCCCATTTCTCCTCCAACTTTTTCACCAGGTCGGCGGCTTCAATAACCGTCAACTTGCTCAACTCTTCTACGATGTTTGCGATGTCTGCCATAACTGTCTCTTGCTTTCTTTTCGTCTCGTCGTCACCCGGGCCTCGGATGGTTTCAGCTCACGGCCGTGAACCGACGATTTACTTTATTGGTTTGTTGGTCTCCGCCACCATCCGGGGGGCGGAAAATCATCCCGGCTCAGGCCGCCTGCTCGGTCCGGGCCTTGATCACGCGCGCCAGCTGCTGCGCCGGGGTGTTGAGCAGCGTGACGAGTTTCTGCGCCGGTGCGTTGATGACCCCCAGCAGCTTGCCGCGCAGCACTTCCAGGCTGGGCAGATCCGCCAGCGTCAGCAAGTCCGCCTGTTCCAGGCGCTGGCTGTTCAGGTACCCGAACTTGATCTTCAAACTGTCGTGGTCTCCGGCAAAATTTTTCAGTACCTTGGCCGCAGCGGAAACCTCCTTCTGCCCCGTGACCACAGCCAGCTGGCCGGTCAGCGCATCGTGAAGATCAGCGATCCCCGCCTCCTTTGCCGCAATCCGGAAAATGGAGTTCTTTACCACGTGCACCTCGGCCTGGCTTTGATGCAGATTTTTCCGCAGGGTGGTCAACTGCTCAACTTTCAAGCCTTGGTAGCCCACAACAATGAAATACGGCGAGGCGTTCAGTCGCCCAATGTATTCCCGGGTCAAAATTTGTTTTTCTACTCGCATGGTGGAATCAAAATTTGTTTTTACTGGTCAATTCTGCGCCGCTTCAACGCGGAACGGCGTCTGTCCGATGCCGGTGCGCTCAGTTGTCGCCAAACCCGCGAACATCCACGCGGACGCCGGGGCTCATGGTGGCCGAGAGCGTGCAACTGTTCAGGTACGCGCCCTTCAGGCTGGCGGGCCGGGCTTTCACCACGGCGTCAATCACCGCCCGGGCATTGGCCTCGATCTGCTCGGGCGTGAAATTCGTCTTGCCAATGGCCACATGCACATTGGCCGCCTTGTCCACCTTGAATTCCACCCGGCCGGCCTTCACCTCTTTGACGGCCTTCGCAGTGTCTTCGGTAACTGTTCCCGTTTTCGGATTGGGCATCAACCCCCGCGGCCCCAGCACTTTGCCCAGCTTGCGCACTTCCGCCATGGCTTCCGGCGTGGCGATCGCCACATCGAAGTCGCTCCAACCGCTGTTGCAGCGCGCGATCAAATCCTCAAAGCCGACGAACTCCGCCCCGCCGGCCCTGGCCGCCTCGGCAGCGGCGCCCTTGGCAAACACCAGCACGCGAACCACCTTGCCGCTGCCGTGAGGCAGCGGCACGGTCCCGCGCACCATTTGATCGGATTGTTTCGGATCCACCCCCAAGCGGAACGCGAGATCCACGGTTTCATTGAATTTCGCCTTCGGGAATTTGACGAGAATCCCGACCGCCTCCTTGAGCGGATACGCCCGGGTGGCGTCCACTTGTTCCAGTGCTTTTTTGTATCGTTTGCTTGGCATTGTTCGGTGCGGTTCAAACGAGCGTTCTGCTCTCCCGCGTTTGCGTTTTATTCAACAACTTCAATTCCCATGCTGCGCGCCGTCCCGGCCACGACCCGAAAGGCGGCCTCGTCGGACACCGCGTTCATGTCATTCTTCTTCATTTTGACAATCTCCAGCACCTGTTTACGGGAGACTTTGCCCACCTTTTCCTTGCCGGTGGTTTTGGCGCCGGCGGTGATGCCTGCGGCCTTTTTCAGCAGGACGGAAGCGGGCGGCGATTTGGTGATGAAGGTGAAGGATTTATCCTGGTAAACCGTAATGACCACCGGGATCACCAGACCGGCATCACCTTTCGTCGCGGCGTTAAATTCCTTGCAGAAGCCCATGATGTTCACGCCATGCTGGCCAAGCGCCGGGCCAACGGGCGGGGCCGGGTTTGCCTGCCCTGCGGGGATTTGCAGTTTAATGATACCAGTTACTTTTTTCGCCATACAAAAGATTCAATTCCAAATTTTCCGCCGCCCCAACCCCACCACCCGCACCGGCACCGCGGCCACGACAGGTGGGGGATTCTATCAGGCTTTCTCCACCTGCCAATACTCAAGTTCAACCGGGGTGTTCCGGCCAAAAATGTTCACCGTCACCTTCAATTTGCCCCGGTCGGGATCCACTTCCTCGATCACGCCGCTAAAATTAAGGAAGGGACCATTGTTGATCTTGATGGTTTCTCCCACGTTAAAGGCAATTTTGGGACGCTCGGTTTCCTCGGAGGCGGACACGGCCGCCTTGATGGTTTCCATCTCCTCATCGGTGGCGGTGTGGGGGTGTTCGCCGCCCACAAAGCCAATCGCCCCCTGGGTTTCCTTGATGAAGTAAAACGGTTTGGGGATGACCCGTTTGTTGTCATCCAGCAACACCATGTGGATGTAAACGTAGCCGGGATGCAGTTTGCGGGTGGTGACCGTCTTTTTCTGGTTCCGCACCTCCACGACTTTTTCCATCGGCACGAGCACCTCGTGAATATACTCCTGCATCTCCTCGGTTTTGAGACGCTTCTCAATGCTGTCTTTGACCTTTTGCTCCTGGCCGGAAAGCGTATGGATGACGAACCACTGGGGTTTCATGGCACTTAAACCGTCTTGAACAACGCAAACAGAACTTGATCCACCACGAACGTAAACAGCGCCAACAGGAAGGTGGCCACCATGACGAGGATGGTGGATCCGGACAGATCGTCCCAGGTGGGCCAGGCGCACTTTTTCAGCTCTTCCACCGTTTGCTGCCAATAAACCGCAAAACGCTTGATATACCCGCGCCACCATAAAAACCCAAAAATGGCGGCCAGCACCCCGACCCAGATAAACTGCTTCATGTATTCTAACCTGTTCTGGCTGATCTTGTTCTGGTCTCAGCCTTTTGTTCCGTGCCACCCTGGCTCCGCTGTGGCTCAAGCCCTGGCGGAGAGGGAGGGATTCGAACCCCCGGTGGGTGTTTAACCCACAGCGGTTTTCAAGACCGCCGCGATAGACCACTCTGCCACCTCTCCCCCGGTGGTGGATGGCCTGTTGGACCGTCCCGACTGCGTCCCGTTCTTCCCTCCGCAGCACCGCACCATCGGTTTGGCAGGGCGTGCAGGAGTCGAACCTGCAACCAACGGTTTTGGAGACCGCTACTCTACCAATTGAGCTAACGCCCTACGAAAAAATGCACCGGCCCCTCAACTGGACTAAAAGGAGGCGACAGGCATTCCTGCCGCCTCCATGTCATTAAATCCTCACCGGCGTTTACTGCACCACGTCACTGATCCGGCCCGCCCCGATGGTCCGCCCGCCTTCGCGAATGGCGAAGCGCTGGCCCTTTTCCATCGCCACGGCTTTCTGCAGCTCAACGTCCACGGAAACATTGTCGCCCGGCATCACCATTTCCACTCCCTGCGGCAGGGTCAATGTGCCCGTTACGTCGGACGTGCGGAAATAAAATTGTGGCCGGTAGTTGGTGAAGAACGGCGTATGCCGTCCCCCTTCGTCCTTGGAAAGGACATAAACCTCCGCCTTGAACTTGGTGTGGGGCGTGATCGAACCCGGCTTGGCCAGCACCATGCCCCGCTCGACCTCCTCTTTCTTGGTGCCGCGCAGCAGCACCCCGACGTTGTCACCGGCCGTCGCACTGTCGAGCAGCTTGCGGAACATTTCGATGTCGGTGGCCACCGTCTTGCGGGTCTCGCGCAAGCCGACAATCTCCACCTCGTCCATCTTCTTGAGCACCCCGCGCTCCACCCGTCCCGTCACCACGGTGCCACGACCTTCAATGTTGAACACGTCTTCCACGCACATCAGGAACGGCTTGTCCACTTCGCGCACCGGATCGGGGATGAAGCTGTCCAGCGCGTCCAGCAGTTCGGTGATGGCTTTTTCGCCCTCCGGTTTTCCGGCGAGCGCCGCCGTTGCGGAGCCACGAATAATCGGGGTCTTGTCTCCAGGGAAACCGTACTTGGTGAGCAGATCGCGGATCTCCATTTCCACGAGCTCCAGCAAGTCAGCGTCGGCCAGGTCCACCTTGTTCAGAAACACCACCATGCTCGGCACGCCCACCTGACGCGCCAGCAGGATGTGTTCGCGCGTTTGCGGCATGGGCCCGTCGGCCGCACTGACGACGAGAATCGCGCCATCCATCTGCGCCGCGCCGGTGATCATGTTCTTCACATAATCCGCGTGACCGGGACAATCCACGTGCGCATAGTGACGCTTGGGACTTTCGTACTCGACGTGGGACACGGCAATGGTCACCGTTTTGGTCTCATCGCGAACCGTCCCGCCTTTTGTAATATCGGCGTAGGAAATGGGCGGCGCCATGCCCTTGCGGTTTTGCACCGCAACAATGGCGGCGGTCAGTGTGGACTTGCCGTGGTCCACGTGGCCGATCGTTCCCACGTTTACGTGGGGTTTGGTGCGTTGAAATTGCTCTTTTGCCATTTTATTCTCCTGCGTTCGTTATGTTGTCGTTAGCGTATTGTTAAGTGCGTCACTAAACTTAAATCGTCGGTTCATCATGGAGCCCATGATCAGGATTGAACTGATGACCTCGTCCTTACCAAGGACGTGCTCTACCAACTGAGCTACATGGGCGTCCCGAACTCTTCTGTCATCCTGATGCGTAAAACGACAAAAAGCCAACCTCACACCATTTTTCTTGCGCAGAAAACCGGAGAGTTTTGGTGACTGTGTCTCTATTACGGCTCTAAGACGGAGGGCAAAATAGAAAAACTCCAAAAACGTGTCAACTGACGATTTAAGAATTTTTCACCCGCGCACAACCGTGCTTCATCCGCGCAAGTGACTCGCCCCACCACGCTTCTGCAAGCCGCCGGCCCCTGGTCCCGACTCTGGAAAACGGCCGGCCGCCGGAACCCTTCCCCAATCCGGGAGGTCGCCCGCCGCAATCATCCACGCCACCTGACCTTGGCCGGTTCGGGCAAGCCCTGCGCCCGCAGCGCCGTGCGGAAATGCATCTTGGCCACTTTGGCCAGTTCCACCGCCCCGTGTTGATCCACAAACGCTTTTGCCACGGCGTCCACGTTTGCCCCCGCTCCCTTGGGAAACTCCGTCCCGAATTTGGCCCCTAAAACCGCCAGCCGCCTCACGAATTCATCCCGCGCCAGGATGGACGCCGCCGCCACCGCCAAATCCTCCTCCGCCTGGTGTCGCTGCACCAGCTCCAATCCCCGCCCCGCACTCATCAGCGCCTTTTCGACGACCCGTTTGCTGGCGGCGAACTGATCACTGATCGCCCGCGCCGGGGGAGGATTCATCCGATGCTGCTGCCCCATCAAATTTTCAATCACCCGCGCGTGACCCCACGCGAGCACCGCGTTCACACTTCCCATCTTCGCGTGCAACCGATTGTAAGCCTCGTTGCCAATCGGCACCACCGTCGTCACGCAACCGGAGGTTTCCTTGATAAGCTTCGCCAGCTCGGAAATTTTTTTATCGCTCGAAATATGCTTCGAATCGCGCACGCCCACGTCCTTCCACGCCGTGAGCACCGACTCGTTCACATACACCCCCGCCACGCACATCGGCCCGAAGAAATCGCCCTTGCCGCTTTCATCCACGCCGATGCGGGGCAGCCACAACTCCGGATTCAACACCGCCTCATAGCCGAGCTTTGCCTGTTTCAACACCTCCGGCTCGAGCACGAACTCGATGAAGTCCTGCGCTCCCCGACCCTGCACCACGAGCTTGCCGCTCTCATAAAACACCACGTTCGTCTTGTCCTTCTCGCCCGCGAATCGGGCGTAGGGCACTTCGCGGGGCCGGAAATTCCGCGCCTCCAGACATGCCTTCAAGATCGCCGCCTGTTCGTCCGACAGCTTACAAGTGTAACTTGTCAGTGGTTTCGCGCTCACGCCGCGGATTTAATAGCTCCAACCGCGCGCAAAAGACACAAGATTCGCGCCCCCGTTGTCATTCCAGTCAAGGTGCGGGACAGCGGCTCAACACGCCGGCGGGACCCGGCTTGGAACAAATACCTGTCCTCGCGCCGCGTCCGTTCTCCATGGACGACGCCGCTTCAGCGCGCAAGATCCGGGGCAAACAGGCGGCGCCCCTGCAGCCCACGAAATCCGGACCGGTTCACGGCCGATAGCGCGCGTCGTTGTCCCCCCGACAAACCCATCGCCCGGACGGAGGCGGGCTCTTTGGTTTGCGATCGGCAATTGATGCCGCCCGGCGTCCCGCAACAAGCATTTCAATGCGCATCACTTCCGCGATTGTGATTGCTGTGGATCGAGACCGGAATACGCGGGGTTTGTCCAGCATTTATGCGGCCGTTACAGGAGGGCTGCTGGCAGGCGATCACGGCTGGCAAGAACCCCGGGTTGCGGTGGAGGCATGAGCCGGACTGCGGCACACCAGGCCCGCGTTCACCACCACCGCGCCCGCGGTCCCGGCCCGACGCCTGGTTGGCCCGCCTCCAGACCACTGCCCCGCGTTCAACGTTTCGGCTCAAAGCGGAAAATCTGCGCGGCATGCGCAGGAACGTCGAGGTAAAGACCGGATTGCACCAGATCGCTCCCGACCCGCTCGTAGGTTTCCTCGCCAAGCAAATCCCGCAGACGCCAGTCCTCGTCCCCAATTTCCGGCAGGTCCAACGGCGCATAGCATTGGCTGCGCTGCCCGCTCAGATTCACCACCACCAGATCAAACCGATTCGCGTTTTCCGACCAGAGGACAAGGAGGAAATGTTGGTGGGACCAATTTCCCGCCCACGCGCTGCGCGGCGCCAGGACCCTGCCCTGCCCCCGGCGCATGCAGGTTTTGGGCAACACGGCCAGCAGTGCCGTATAAGCGGTCTTGATCTCCGCCTGTTCGGGTTCAATTGGCGCACGCCCCAACTGGACCGGTAATTTGATCCGGGCCCCGGTAAGCTGTCCCTGATGCAGCAGACACATGCCCGGCACGGCCAGAATTGCCAGCGCCGCGGCGCGATTTTCCGCCGGCGACAGTCTTGCCGCCACGCGCGGTTCATCATGATTCTCCAAAAAGTGAACACTGTGCTCCACGTAAGCCGGAGGATGCGCGAGCAGGCGGTGTTGCGCCTCGACCGGTCGTCCACCCATCAGGTCATCGTACCATGCCTTGTCATAGGTGAAATCAAAGCCCTGCGCCTGCAACCGGCCTTCCAACCCCCAATAGACTTCGGCGATGAAAAGAAACTCTGGGAACCGGGTCTTAACGGCCTGGATGGCCGCCGGCCAGAATTCCCCGGTGGGCGGGGTTTCCGCCGTTGGCCAGCGCGCCCAGGTTTTTTCAAAAACCTCATTCAACAGCAACATCGCCATGTCACACCGCACCCCGTCGCATTGTTGGGCGATTTGCAGCAACTGCCGGCGCATCGCCTGGCGCGTCGCCTCGCGACGGTAATCCAATTGCGCAACGTCGGTCCACGGGGCGAAGTAGGGATCCTTGCCATGGGCTATGAACCGCACCCCGGTCCGGGTTTTCGCCGGAAAGGTTCCGGGGATTGGGTTGGGACTGGAGACAAACCGATCGGGCTGTTCAGTCACCCAGGGATGATCCACGCCCAGATGATTGGGGACAAAATCCAGAATGAGTTTGAGGCCCAGCTCGTGGAGACGGGTCCGGAATTGTTGCAGCGCCTCATCACCACCAAACGCCGGGGCGACGGAATATGCGGCCACGGAATATGGCGAGCCGGCCACATCCGCCTCCGTCCAGCCGGGCAGCACCCGGTCGTATTCGCGGCGCAGCTCGGGATGCTGCAACGCGATGGCCCGCGCCGCGGGCCCGGTAGGCCAGACGCCCATGAGCCAGAGATGCGTAAAGCCGCGTTTCCGCCAGCCGGCCAATTCCGCCGCCGGCACCGTGGCCAGGGTCACCGGCCGTTTCTCCGCATCCGACAATCTGCGGAGCCAGCAGCGTGCATTGATCTGATACAGGACGGGATGTGGCATAGCCTCGACAGCACCATAACAAGCGCGGGTCCTGGTGCAACCGGAAAGACAGACGGTCCGCTCAGCGCAGGGGGGCCGCTGCGGACACAATCAGTTCCGCCGCCTGTTTGAACGAAACCAGCCCGGTATTGATGACGAGATGATAGAGCAGCGGATCATCAAGGCTGGCGGCAAAATACCGTTTGAAATAACGGGCGCGACCGCGATCCTCGCGCTCCACCAATTCCCGCGCTGCCGTGCGGCTCATTTGGCGGGATTCCTGAACGTGCGAAATACGTTGTTCGAGCGGGGCGACCAGGCGGACATGGATCACGCCGGGCACGTCCGCCGTAATCCGGTTGGCGCCGCGCCCCAGAATGATCACGTTGCCCAGGTGGACCAGGCGCAAAATGGTTTCCGCGGTGTGCTCCACCACCGTCCAGGTGGATGGCTGCACGCCAAAAAGGGACCGGACCGTGTCGTGAATTTCGGAACCGCGATCTTCCGGCAGATACTCCGCCAGGCGCTCGGGCAGATTGTGGTCCTTCAGCACCTGCGTGATCAAATTGCGATCGAATACCGTCCAGGGCCGGGCCGGCGACTTCCGCGCCTCCAATAATCGGATCAGGTGCTCGGCCACGGACGCAGCGCCGCTGCCGGCCTGCCGGGAAATCGTAACCGCCTGCAGGCGCGAACCGGAGGACGGTTCGGACTTGGGACGATTGTGCAGGTAGGCATCCAGTACTGAGTGCGCCTTGCTGAGACCTTCAAAGTTTTTCATAAGCTTGTGCGATTACACAGCGTTGATCCACATCAGGGCTCCGGGGCCGCTCCGGGCCGGCCCGCTGGTGCAATCTATGGAGTGACGTTTCTCCTGTCCACTCGCGGGCGGCAAGTTTACGAGCCTCTTATCCACTCGTTTAGCCGTGCTGGCCTCAGGGGGAGCAGCGGCTTTCGATCAATACTCCCGCGTGGTTTTGATGCCGGGTTCCGGCACGGGATACCGGCCGTGGGCATCCGCCTGCACCGGCGCTGGCGAGTCATAGGTGAATTTGTCAATGCCCGGGGCCATTTCATGTTCGCAGTTCAACATGTCCTCGAAGGTGATCTCCTGCCCGGTGTGCGCCGCCATCCGGCCCATGGCGGAAACCAGGCTGACCGTCACGCCGCGTTCCACTTCGTTGTAAGGTTGATCGGCGCGGATGGCCTCCACCAAATCATTCCATTCATTCTGGTACCAGTTGTCTTCGCCGGGCGGCGTGGTTGAAGTCCACACGCGCTCGGCCCCCTTGGGCGACTGCCCCTTGTAAATACTCGAGGGACCGCCGCAATCGCCGCTCTTGGCCACAATGGCACTGCCCTTCGTGCCGTGGATGTAGCTGGAAAAGTTGTCCCAACAGCCCGTCATGCACCGGCCGTCAAAATAAAACTTTGTTCCGTCGGAATAGGTGTATTCCACCGAGTAGGTGTCAAAGTTTTGATCCACATAAGGGAGGCCTTCGGGACTGAGTTTGTAGTGTCGGCCCCCCAACGCCTGCGCCTTGACCGGCCAGGAATTTTTCATCCACCCGAGATGATCAATGATATGAATGTAAAAATCGCTGAAACAGCCCCCGCTGGCCCAGATGAAACTGTGGAAGCGCTGGATTTGGTACAACAGCTCGCTCACGTTGTCGGGCTTGGGCAGGGAATGGAACGACGCCACCGGACCATGCATCCGGTATCCGCGCTGCAGGACGATTTCCCCAATCGCGCCATCATGAATGCGCTCCGCCAGTTGCTGCAAGTGGCGCGCGTGCCGGGAATTCAAGCCCACGCCCACCTTGAGATTTTTGGCCTTGGCCGCCTCCGCCAGCTTGAGCATGCGCCGTCCACCCGGCCCGTCCACCACCACCGGCTTTTCCATGAACACATTCAATCCCCGTTCAATCGCGTGGGTGAAATGCACCCAGCGAAACGCCGGCGGCGTTGTCAAAATCACAATGTCGCCCGGACGCAGGACATCCATCGCTTCACGGTAGGCGTCAAATCCCAGGAAGCGGCGATTGTCGGGCACGTCCACCTTGTCGCCAAACTTCTGCTTCAGCGCCGCGAACTTGGTGCTCAGGCGTTCGGGCAGGATGTCGGCCATCGCCACCAGTTTGGTGCCGCCTTGCCTGACCGAGAGCGCATTGCCCGCCGCATCGGTGCCGCGGCCGCCACAACCAATGAACGCCACCTGCAGAGTGTCATTGCCCGCGGCATGAACGTGCGGAAGCGCCAGCCCCGCCAGAGCTGAAGCCGCCACCACCGTGCTGGTTTGTTTGATGAAATCGCGACGAGTCGTCGGCGTCGAACCGGAAGCATCTGGATTGGTACTCATGCGGGCCATCGTTTCACCGGGCCGCTTGTGAGTCAACTCACAAAACGCGGCCCGGCCTCGCCGCGCGGGCGCCGGCCGGCGCTGGTTCACCCGGGGATCGCGGGAAACGGCCGCCGGCCCGGGAACGGCTCGGCCTCCGGGCAGCAGAACCGGAGCGGGCTACTTCGTCGCCCGGGCGGATTCAATCAGCTCCCAAAATTTGGGGTTTTGTTGCAGGGCCGCATCCTCCTCCACCTTCAACCCGGAGCGATACATGAAGTCCTTCAGCGTGTTGCGACTCAAAATCCGGTGCACTAAAACGCCCAGTTCGTGCCGCTCAAAATACACGCGAAACTCCCCGATGCGAAAGCGGTGCAGAATGCGCCCGCCGCGTTCCAGCTTCCCGAAATCATTCAGCTCCGTGCTGATGACCTGCTGCGGCAGGCCGCGGAACTCGCCGAGAATGTGCAGCTGCAGTTCCTTCGGCATGCGCGCCAGCTCCGCGGCGCTGACCGGGGTGAAGATGATTTGAAAAGGAGTCATTGCCAATCTCCAGCGTTACGCCCCCAGTATGCGGACCGGGGCGGTGGAACGCACGACAAATTCCACCGCCGTCCATCGTCCCGCTGCCGGCTCAATCCGGAGGAGGCAGCAGCGGCCGCTTCCCCACCTCCGGGTGCCGCCGCCGTATGGTTCAGGTGCTTGGAACCGCCCGGCCGGGTTCAGTCGGCCACCACGAACGGCCGCAACTGCTCCCGGGTTGCCGTGCCGGTGGTGCCGAGTTGGTGAATGACGATGGAGCTGGCCGCGTTGGCCAGGGTGAGCGCTTCCCGCAGGGTGGCCCCGCTCAACAGGGCGGCGGCCAGGTTTGCCGAAACCGAGTCGCCCGCGCCCACGATGTCAATTTCACCGCGCACCGGCAGTGCCGGCAAATGTTCGGTCTGCCCTTCGGGTGTGGCCCCCAGAATTCCCCGTTCTGCCAGCGTGATAAATACCGGACGCTGGTTTTGCCGGGCCAGTTGCACGGCGGCAGCGGCGATCCGCGCGGGCGACGCCCGGGCGGTCAGGCCCGTCAAGGCCGACAGTTCCGCCGCGTTCATCTTGAAGATGGCGGGCGGAAATTTGCGCAGGCTGCGGCGACTGTCCGCCAGGATCAATTGTCCGGGGTTGGCGCCGGCAATCCGGCTCAAAGCATCAAGCAATTCCGGCGTCAACACGCCCGTGGCCTGGTCATCCTCCTGCCCCAATACCACCAGTCCGTCCACCCGGTCGGCCACGGTCATCAGGTGGGCGCGAAGCTGCGCAATGACTGCTGGCGGGGTCGGGGTCCAGTTCTTTTGGTCCAGCCGGTTTAATTCCCGCGGCGGCTGGTTGGCCATGACGATCAACGGCTTGCCATAGGTAAAGGTCCGGCGGGCCGGGGTCTGGAGAAAAAAGTCGAGATGGACCCCGGACAGGGCGGCCAGCGCCCGGCGTAGTTCGTACCCTTCGCCGTCGTCGCCACAAAAGCCAACGGGAAAAATCTGTCCCACCCCCAGCGCCACCAGATTATTCAACACCGTGCCCGCGCCACCCGGTTGTGCACGGACGTTGACGACATTGTACACGGGCAGCCCGGTCTCGATGGAGGTCTCTGTTTTGGCCGGGTCAATTTCGAGATACCGGTCCAGACAGAAATCGCCGACCACGGCCAGCCGCAATTGCGGATACCGCCCGGTGATGGCTGCGAAACGCCCGGCGTTCATCCGCGTCCGTGGTCGAAGATGCACGAAACGAGCGCCACCGCATCGCGAAAATCCGGAATCACCACATCCGCTCCCACCCCCAACAGTCGCTGCCGCTTCCACTCGTCAAACCGGCCCGAGCCGTTGTGCGCCTCGTCACTGGCCACGGCCACCGCCAGACCGCCGGCTTCCTTGGTGTTTTGAATTTCCACGTAGCCATCACCGAAGGACAGCAACTGCGCCCCGGCGATCCGGTTCTCGCGCAAAATCCGCTCAATGACCATTTTTTTGGAAAACTGCTTGTAGTTGTCCAGCGCGCCATAAATGTGCGGGCCAAAGTACCGGGTTAAATCGAGCAGCTCCGCTTCCGCCTTGACGAAGGGCTCATCCGTTCCGCTCGCCAGATACAGCGTCAACCCGCGCCGCTGCAATTCGTCCAGCAACCCGCGCGCCCCATGCACCAGCAAATCGTCGGGTTTGAGGACGCCGCGGCGCAAATCCTCCGTCCGGTGCCGGATCCGTTCCTCCAGCCGGCGCAGGTATTCGTGCTTGTACCACAAGGGCTCACGCGGGGTGCCGCCGCGGGCCCGGATGCGCTCGACCAGTTGCATCATCTGATAGATGGTCTGCTTGCCGTTCAGCCGCATGATGTCCTCGAAGCACAACTGCCGGCGCGCCGCCTCGGTTTCATCGGGCAACACCGGCAGCATTTCCACGAACATCGGCACCATCACCTCGGGCCATCCCTCGCGGATGAGCGACAAGGTGCCGTCGAAGTCGAACAGCACATGGGTGAGCTGCGGGCGCGGAGCAAAACCGGCGGTGAATTCCACCCGCCCGGTGAAAGAGGTCGGCGCGGGGGAGTTCATTTGGCCCAGTCGGGATGCTCCATGAAAGCGTAGCAGAGCGCATGGCAAATCCCCATTTGCGCATCTTCCACGCGGCCGTAATGCGTATCGTTGATGACGATGGTCTGGGCCGCGATCTCCGCCATGCGCCCGCGTTTGGCCCCCACCAAGGCCACCGTGTGCAAACCGTTGGCCCTGGCCCAGGTCAATGCCGCCACGCAATTGGGGGAATCACCCGAAACACTGATCCCCAGCGCGAGATCGCCGGGACGCGCGAAATTTTGCATCTGGCGCACAAAGATGTCTTCGTAGGCATAGTCATTACCCAGCGCCGTGATCCAGCTGACGTTGTCCGTGAGGCTCAGCACCCGGAAACGCTTGCCCAGCCGGTCCGAGGCCCCCTTGCCGAGATCCGTGGCGAAATGCGACGCGTTCGCAGCACTGCCGCCGTTGCCAAAGACCAGCACCTGGCGCTCTCCCTGGTGCAGACGGCGCAGGGTCTGGATCAATTGCGCCAGCGCTTCGGGCGCAATGGAATCCAGCGCCGCCTTTTGCGCCTGAATATAGTCGGAAACCCACTGGGTTGCAGTCGTCATGCACCGGCAAGGATAGGGATGCGCCACAAATACTCAAATCTTCCTTTGCGCGGCGTCGCCGTCCTTGACGACGGCCGCCGCGAGCAACAACGCGCCGACGGGAACGGCATCCGCCCCCAGCTGCGACAATTTCACGTTCAACTCCGGCCGGAACGCCTCCATCACCCAGTCACGCAGGGCGTGGGCCACCGCCAGGCGGAGCGGTTCGCCCACCCCCGACAATCCCCCGCCGAGGATGATCACCTGCGGATGAAACAAATGCACGAGATGCGACAGGCCAAAGGCCAGGTCTGCGGACATCTCACGCAGAAGCTGGTGCGCGATCGGATCGCCCTGCGCCAGCGCTGCGCCAAGGTGTCGCGCCTCGCCGCGAGTTTCCGTCCCAATCAGCTGCGCCAGCCGGCTCCGGGGCTGTTGCCTGATCAACTCCCGGATGCGCGCGTCCACCGCCCACCCCGAGCAGCGCGATTCCACCGTGGTCCCGCTCCGCTCCAGCCGGACGTGACCGATCTCCGCCTCGCCAGGAATGGCGCCATGATAAATCCGGCCGGCCGTAATCAGTCCTCCGCCAACCCCACTCCCCAACGTCACGTAAAACACCGGATCGCAACCGGCGCCCGCACCGCTCCGGGCCTCGCCCAACGCCGCCACGTTCGCGTCATTATCCACGACCACCACGGCGTTCGTCTGCTCGCGCAGCCAGGCGGCCAGGTTGAAATCCGCCCAGCCCTCAATCTGGTGGGAGCGACAAATGTTGCCGGTGCGCCAGTCCACCGGACCGCCAAACCCCACACCGACGGCGGCGATGGGGGCGTCCGCGCGCAGGGCGCGGATCGTTTGGGCCATTTGGGCGCGGATCCCCGCAGCCCCTGCGCCGGGCTGCACCGTCAATCCATGCCGCTGACGGATTTGACCATGCGCGTTGCCCAGCACCAGTTGCAGCTTGGTGCCCCCGATTTCAATGCCGAGAATATTCATCGTGAACTGTCCGCGGCATGCTGGCGCAAGTGGCGCCGCGCGGCAACGATGGAGATGGAATTCCCTGCTCTGGTAGCGCGTACGGGAATCGAACCCGTCTTTCAGCCTTGAGAGGGCCGTGTCCTAGCCGATAGACGAACGCGCCGCCACGCCCGCATCCTAAAGACCCCGCCCGCCTTGTCACGCTGAAATTAACGCTTGCACTCCACCCCGCACTTTTTATACTGCGCCTCCTTTTGTAACAGGAAGTTATTTATGCGACGTCCCAAAGGCATCAAAACCAAAAAATCGGCCACCAAACGTTTCAAGTTGACGGCGCGGGGGAAAATCCTCCGCAGTCGCTCCGGGCGTCGTCATCTGTGCCAGACCAAGAGCGCCAAACGACGGCGCAGCCTGCGCGGCGCGGCGCTGGTTCACACGACGGACGAATACCGCATCAAGCAAAGCCTGCCGTTCACCCGCTGATTTGCCTCCGGCTTCACAACTTCAACGAATTTTAATTTCTCCTTAATTCCATGCGCGTAACAAACTCACCCGCCTCCCGTAAACGCCGCAATCGCATGTTGCAAGCGGCGAAGGGTTTCCGCCTCAAACGCTCCAAACTTTATCGCTACGCCAGCGACGCCGTGGACCACGGTCGGCAGTATGCCTACCGCGATCGCCGTGTCAAAAAACGCACGTTCCGCTACCTCTGGCAGGTGCGGATCAACGCGGCGGCGCGGACGGCGGGCCTCACTTACAGCCGGTTCATTGAAGGGTTGAAGGCCGCCCAATGCGGGTTGGACCGCAAGGTCATTGCCGATATTGCGGCCCGGGACAACGAGACCTTCCTGCAACTGGTGAAACTGTCGCAGGAGGGTCTGAAGGCCAAAGCCGAAAACGCCGGTAAAGGCGACGATTTGACCGAGATTGAAGGGATCGGCCCGAAAATTCAAGAGGCCCTGCACGCGCAAGGCATCAGAACTTTCGCCCAAGTGGCGGCCACGTCGGTTGCGCGCTTGAAGGAAATCCTCGCCGCCGGCGGGGCGCACCTGAAGCAATGGGATCCAACCACCTGGCCCGAACAGGCCGCCCTGGCCGCCCGGGGCGACCGCGCGGCTTTTGAACAGCTCAAAGCCGAACTCAAAGGCGGACGCCGCGCTTGAGCCGCCGGCTCGTTTTCCAGAGGCGACCCGCAATGGTCGCCTTTTTCTTTTCCTGGCGGGGTAAATGGCTTACGCTCGCGACCTGAATATATGGGTGGTTTCCTCGACGAAATTGAACCGCTGAAACAAACCGCACTGGCCGAATTGCAGGCAGCCGCCAATCTGGCCGCCCTGGAGCAGGCCAAAGGCGCATGGATCGGCCCGAACGGAAAATTCACCGCGTTGATGAAGCGACTCGGTGCATTGCCCCGGGAGGAGCGGCCGGAGGCCGGCAAGTTGATCAATGCGGGCAAGGTTGCCCTGGAAGCCGCACTGGCCGATCGCCGGAGTGACCTGGAACTGGCGGCGGCGCAACCCGGATACCCCACCGATTTCACCCTGCCGGGCCGGCGGCGCGGTCTCGGCAAACTGCACCCGCTCACCCAGGTTACGGACGACATTGTCCGCGCATTTCGGAAGCTTGGTTTTGCGGTGGCGGATGGCCCGGAGATCGAAGATGAATATCACTGCTTCGATGCGTTGAACACACCGGCGGATCATCCTGCGCGTGACGCGCAGGATACCTTTTACATCGCCACCGCCGCCACCGCCGCCACCGCCGCCACCGCCGCCCAACCCGCACCACTCCAGACCCGCCCGACCAGCGGCACATTGCTGCGCACGCACACTTCTTCCGTGCAAATCCGCGTGATGGAAAGACAGCCGCCGCCGGTGCGCATCATTGTGCCCGGACGCGTGTTCCGCCGCGATAATGCCGATGCCACGCATAATCCCACCTTCCATCAGGTTGAAGGACTCTACGTGGACCAGGGGGTCACGGTGGGTGATCTCAAAGGCACGGTGGAGTTTGTCTTTCGTGAACTGATGGGCAGCGATGTCAAGATCCGCTTCCGGCCGCACTATTTCAGCTACACCGAACCGAGCTACGAAATAGACTTCGCCAACGCGCTCGTCAAAAAGATGGGGAAGGAGTGGCTCGAAATTGCCGGTTGCGGCATGGTGCATCCCCGGGTTTTCGAAAACGTCGGTTACGATCCTGAAGTGTGGACCGGCTGGGCGTTCGGCTTCGGCGTCGAACGGATCGCGATGTTGCGCTACGCCATCAACGACATCCGATTATTCTACGAAAACGACGTGCGCTTTCTGCATCAGTTTTGAGCTCGTTGTCCGGCTTGGCCCTCCGCCAGCCGCCGGGTCCCGGCGTGACGACCGACGGGAGGGAGTGGCGGTATTCAGGGTCTCCGGTTCATTGCCTGGCTCCGGCCAGCGCCTCTGCAAGTGGAGCGCCTGTTTTTGGGAACGCGGCGTGGAAATCCTCGCCCAGCGCCGCCGCGATGGTGGCGGCCACCTGGTTTTGCGTCACCGGCGCGCAGTTCGTGCGCTCGCCCAGCGGTGGCGTGTCCGGACCGAGCACGGCAATCCAGATGTGTTCCGCCCCTTGAACCTGTTGTCCGTGCGACCGCCAGTCCTGCAAGCCGCTCCCCCGTCCGTGGTCGGTGGTGATGATGAATGTTGTCTGATCCTTGTAGGCAGGGACCGATTGCACGGTTTCCCACAGCCCCTGAATGTAGCGGTCCACCTTGTGCGCGGCGTCGAGGTAGCGGTCGTAATGGCCTTCATGCGCCCATTCGTCCGTTTCGCTGAAAGACACATAGAAGGCGCGCGGCCGGGCCTGGAGCACGTATTCGCGCGCCGCCTGGTAGAAGAAGGAATCAAACAACATCCCGTCCCACAGACGGGTGGTGTCGCGACATAACTCCTCGAGCTCGGGGGAAAGCCGGATCAGGTCGGGCGCACCAGGTTGCAGGGCGAAGCCGCTCCACACCGGCAGCCGGCTGCGCTCGGTGTTGAGAATCCACGGGATCACATCCCAGTTCACAATGGCCGCCACCCTCCCTTGAAATCCCGGGCGCAGATTCAGCCACTCGAAGACGTTTGTGTTCGGGTTGGGCATTTTGTTGTTGCTGTCAATCCGGTCATCCGCCATCCCGACCAGGAATTCACTGTAACCCGGATAGGAAAATTTCCTGCCGTTGGTGATGTGTGCCACGCTCCCTTTGGTCTGGTTGCCGTAGAGCTGGCCGCGGCGCGCAATCTCGGTCCAGAAAAACGGCATCAAGGCCTGGCGTCGCGCCTCGGCGGTGGCCTGCCCGAATTGCTTTTTCAAACCCGCCTCATTGGCCACGCCCCCGGTTTGCTTGGTCATCAACCCGGGTTGCGCCCCGGTGAACACCTCCTGCCACCGCAACCCGTCCGTGGTGATCAAAAAGACATTCTTGGTCCGGAGCGCGGACGCGGCAGTGCCCGGTGATTCCAACGCCACCAACCCCGCGAGCACCACACCCAGCAGCCAGCACGGACGTCCCATGGGAGGCGGTGCCGGGCAGCGGTTCCGCAACGCAGCGCCAGGCGTCGGGCGGGAGCTCATCAAGGACCACGGAGAAGCCAAGGTGACGGAACTGGTTTTCATCGGTGCAATTCTTTTCTGTCCCAGAGCGTAGCCATGGCATCGCAAGCCTGCCCAGCAAAATCCATCCACCCGACATCTGTCCAAAGACTTCACGGGCTTGACAGATCGCACCTGCGCTCCGGTCCGCTCCCACCCCCTGGCCAGACGTTGCACAACGCCGACGGGAGGTGCTGGGCTTCAGAAAAGCGGGGCAGCACATTATCGAAGCCGCCCACATCGTGGAGACCCGGAAACGGTGCCTGGATCAGCGCCGTCCAAAAGGTCTGGAACCAAGGACCGGCCGGGTGGCAAGGGTTATCGGGCAAACACCTCACGCACAGCGCGACCGGTCCACACCTGCGGCGGTCGGACGCCAAAAATCCGTGCCAGAGTGGCTGCGGTATCGTAATGCACGATGCTGGCAGCGATTGGGTGTCCGCGCTGGATTCCCGGTCCGGCGATCAGCCAGGGGGTTTCCATTTCCTGCAAAGTTTTCCCGCCATGCCCTTTATCAAGGCCGCCATGATCCGAAATGAGCATGATGATCGTGTCTTGCGCCATCCCGGCGGCAGTCAAGGCGTCCAGCAGCTTGCCCACCTCCGCATCGCAGTTTTTCAACATGTCGTAATACTGGGGCGTATCGTGTCCTTCACCATGGCCCACCGCGTCCGGCTGATCGTAGCAGACGAAGGTGAACAGCGGTTTCTTTTCAAGGAGATACCGTGCGGTGCCGGCCGTGAGGGCCGCCGGTGATTTTTCCTGTTTTTCAAAATTGACGGCCTCGTTCTCAAAAAGGTAATGGATCCCGTCCCACTCGTAGAGGACGCCCATTTCCGCCGTGGGGTATGCCTCGCGCACCAGGCCGAAGATGCCGGGAAAGAGGCCATATTTGCTGACGACGCGGGCCGGGGGCATGGAGGTTCTGGAGTTCCATTCGGTGTAACCGTGCAACTCGGTGCCTGCGCCCATCAAGTGGGTTGCCCAGTTGGCCGCACTGGCTGAGGGCAACACTGCCCGGGCCTTCAGGGAAAGCGCCCCGCGCGCGGCCAGCGCCTTCAAATTCGGGATTTCCGCCCGTTCCCAGGCGTAAGCGCCGAACCCGTCAAACCCGATCAGGAGAACGTGCTTCACGCCGGGCAGCGGCCGGGGCTGGACTGCCTCCGGACAATGAGGGGCGGCGGTCCGGCAGGCGCTCAAGCCGACGCTCAATGCCAGCGCCGCCAGACCGGAGCGCACCAGTCGCCACCAGGAGCCTCGGAGGTGTCCCGGCCGGGTCAGGCTCATGCCCGGAGAGAAGACTGCAGCGGAGGGAACAGAGGTGTTGCATCGCATGAAGGCGATGCTGCCAACGGGCGACTCCATCGTCAATTGCCGCTTCCCGCCCGTTTCGACGGTGGCGTGCGTTTGACACACGGGGGACATTTTGCGATGCTCGCCGGGCAGTCCAAGCCGGAGGCAAACGCCTCCGGCCCGGGGAAACCAACGTCCGCATGCCGCGGATGGGGCGCAGCGACATCCGCCGCGGGTTACTTTCAAAACCCAGCCCGACAGCTAACCTCGGCGACGTGTGAAAGGGCAATTTCCGGCGGCAGCACCGGAAATTCCCGCCAATGCGATGCAAGCAGACAACCGCCCAAGCTCCCAACCGGCTCCGCCGGACGAGATGACTCCCGCCGCGGAATCTCCCGCCGCTCCTGCACCCGCTTCGCTCAAATACCTGGCGCTCGCCGCGCTGGGCGTGGTCTATGGCGACATTGGCACCAGCCCCCTGTACGCCTTGCGCGCCTGCTTTGCGGGGGAACGCTCCGTGCCGGCCACCACCCACAATGTCCTGGGACTGCTTTCCCTGATTTTCTGGGCGCTGATTTTGATCGTCTCCATCAAGTACATTGTTTTCGTGCTGCGCGCCGACAACCGTGGCGAAGGCGGAATTCTTGCCCTCACCGCGCTGGCGTTTCCTGAGCGTAAAAAGCAAACGCCCAGCTGGACAATGTGGTGGATGATTACGTTCGGTGTCTTTGGCGCGGCGCTCCTCTACGGCGACGGGTTGATCACCCCCGCCATCTCGGTGTTGAGCGCCGTGGAAGGCTTGGAAGTGGCGGCCCCCGGTCTGCAGCCTTATGTCGTGCCACTGACGATCGTGATCCTTGTCGGATTGTTCAGCGTCCAGCGGATCGGCACCGCCAAGGTGGGGCGCGCGTTTGGATGGGCGATGCTGGTCTGGTTTCTCACGCTGGCCGGCTTGGGCCTCAAACAAGTGTTTCACGCCCCCGAAGTGTTGCGCGCAGTGAATCCCGCGTATGCCTGGCAGTACTTTGTCACCAACGGCTTCCGTGGCTTGCACCAACTCGGCGCGGTTTTTCTCGTCCTGACCGGTGCGGAGGCGCTGTACGCCGACATGGGGCATTTTGGCAAGCGTCCGATCCGGATCGCATGGTTCAGCCTGGTCTTGCCGGCATTGTTTCTGAACTATCTCGGACAGGGCGCGCTGGTTTTGAGCCATCCGGAAGCCGCCAGCAACCCCTTTTACCGCCTGGCGCCTGGCTGGGCCTTGTATCCCCTGGTCGGCCTGGCAACCGCAGCGACCGTTATTGCCTCCCAGGCGTTGATTTCCGGTTCGTTCTCCCTGACGATGCAGGCGGTGCAACTCGGCTACGTGCCGCGCGTGGCGATCGAGCACACCTCCTCATCCACGCACGGACAGATTTACATTCCGTTGATCAACTGGACGCTGATGGTGGCCTGCATCGGTCTGGTGCTCGGGTTTCGCTCCTCGGAGAACCTCGCCGCCGCGTACGGCATTGCCGTGGGACTGACCATGCTCATCACCACGCTGCTCTTTTACTTCGCGGCGCGGCGGCTCTGGAACTGGCATTGGCTGGCGACCGGCGCGCTGTGCGGCGTCTTTCTCTGCATCGAACTCGTTTTCCTCGTCGCCAACCTGGCCAAGGTCAATCACGGCGGCTGGTTTCCGCTTACAATCGGGGCCCTCGGCTTCACGCTGATGGCCACCTGGAAAACCGGGCGCGCCCGCCTGCGCCAGCGGTTGATCAAAAGTCTCTTTCCCATCGAGGATTTCCTGCGCGAGGTCAAGGCCCATCCCCCGCATCGCGTCAAAGGCACGGCGATTTTCCTGGCGAGCAACCCGGAAGGCACTCCCGCCGCGCTCACCCATAATTTCAAACACAACAAAATTCTGCACGAACGCGTCATCCTGCTGACCATCCTCGTGGAAGAAGCTCCGTACGTGGAGAAAAATGAGCGCATTAGTGTGACCGACCTGGGCGAGGGCTTCTTTCGCGTAATCAGCCGTTACGGCTTCATGGAAAAACCCGATGCCCAGGAAACCCTGCGCTTGTGCCAGCCGCATGGGCTGAAGTTCCGCGAAATGGAGACCACGTTCTTCCTCAGCCGGGAAACCATCATCCCCAGTCAACGCCTGGGCTTGTGGCAATGGCGCAAGCGTTTGTTTGCGCTGCTCGCGCGCAACGCCCAACCCGCCAACGCGTTTTTCAAACTGCCCCCGAACCGCGTCGTGGAGCTGGGATTGCAGATTGAAATCTAGTCCGCTGCGGTCGGGCCGGGCGAAACCTCCGCCCCGCCGGGATGGCGGCGCACCCGTCGCATCGCCCGGACGAGGCGGACCGGGTGCACAGCCGGTTCCACGACGTCCCCAACCGGGCTGAAGCGGGTTCAGTCGCTGCAGTACTCTCCCGACGCTTCGGCCGGGCGCCGATTTCCCATCTGGACGAAATCCACCTGTTCCTTACACTTCCGCACATGATGCTCCCGTCTCCAGCCCGGATCAGGCGAACCATACAACCCAGTCCCGGCCAAGGGCATGAGTTTCTCAAGCTGCTGCTTGCACCGTTGACCCTCTGTTTCAGCTTCGGAGCCGGACTGGCGGCACCTGATGAGACGGCGGCGCAGCGTCAAGCCGACCAATGGCGCGCGGAACGTCGCATCATTGATATGCACCAGCATTTGCAATACACGCCCGCCCTGCTGGACCAGGCCATCCGGGTGATGGACCGGTCGGGTGTAGGCATCGGGGTTGATCTCACGCCCGGAACGGTGACGCCCGGGCCAAATGGTGAACCCAGCGAGTTCGAGCGGAATCGGCAAATCGCGACGGAGCGCCATCCGGGCCGCTGGATTCAGTACATGAACCTGGATTACAAGAATTGGGATCAGCCGGATTTTGCCCGGCAGGCGGTGCAACAGGTGGAGCGGGGCTACGAACTCGGCGCCGCCGGATTGAAGGAGTGGAAACGCCTGGGTCTGTTTTTGCGGGATGGCACCGGAAAACTCATCAAGATTGACGATCCCAAACTGGACCCGATGTGGGAACGCCTGGGCGAATTGAACATGCCGGTCAGTTTGCACGTCGGCGATCCGAAGGCGTTCTTCGAGCCCTACAACGACCAAAACGAACGCTGGGCGGAATTGAAAGATCATCCGCGTTGGTGGTTTGGCGACACGAACAAGTTCCCGACCTTTCACGGAATCCTGGAGGCCATGCTGAGGGTCGTCGCCCGGCATCCCCGCACCAAATTTGTTTGCGTGCATTTTGCCAACAACGCGGAGGAACTCGATTGGGTGGACGCGGCGCTCGCCCGCCATCCGAACCTTTACGCCGATCTCGCGGCGCGGATTCCCGAAATCGGACGCCACGACCCCGACCAAGTGCATCGGCTGTTCGTGAAATATCAGGACCGGATTTTGTTCGGCACGGATTTCCAATCCCTGTCCAGCCGCATGATCCTGGGTTCGAGCGGCTCCGAGCCGCCCCCCACCGAGGCCGACGCGGAGGTGTTCTTCCTCAAGGAATGGCGATGGTTGGAAACGCGCGACCAGCACTGGCCGCACATGACGCCGATTCAAGGGAATTGGACGATCAGCTCGATTGGTCTGCCCGCCAGTGTGTTGCGCAAAATTTACTTTGATAACGCGCGTCAATTGCTCGGGCGCTCGATGCCGCTGCCACGCATTCAAGCCCGGCGCATCAGCCAGGACTTCGATCCGGCCAGCCAGACCGACGAAACTCTCTGGCAGACCGCGCCCCCGGTGACGCTGGAATATCAGGCGAAGGATTATGTGGCGCGCCCCGAACTTGCCACCACCGTCCGCGCACTGTGGTCGGCCAACGCCCTCTACCTGCGTTATGAATGTCCGTACACGAAGCTCACGCAATTCGAACCCGCGCAATCCGCCACCGAACGCTACAACATGGATCAACCCGGCGTGAGCCTGTGGGATCGGGATGTGGTGGAAGCGTTCATTGCGGGCGATCCCGGTGACCTCCATCGCTATGTGGAACTCCAGGTCGCGCCAACCAATGAGAAGCTCGATCTGACGCTTGATCATGGCAAACGCGACTTCGCCTGGAGCAGCGGATTTGAAACGACGGTGCGGGTGGATCCCAAAGCCAAGGTTTGGACCTGCCGAATGCGCGTCCCCCTCAGTTCACTCGCCCACACCAATCCAAAGGTCGGCACCCAGTGGCGGATCGGACTCTATCGCGGCGACATCGCCAACCGCGCGGGACTGGCTTTCAGTCCAACTATGAGCAGCACCTTTCACAAGCCGGAAAAGTTCGGCGTGCTGGAATTCAGCGAATAATATGCTTCAAACTTCCGGCGATTCTGCACGGCCGGCGGACGTGTCGCGACGCGCCAGGAAAAAACCGCCCAATCCCACCAGGAGACCGGTTCCCAGCAGCAGCCAGGAATAACCCACTCCGTCATAACCGTGGGTGCGGATCCGCTCCGAGTCCTTGACGAAAGAGAAGTACCAGATCAGGAAGGCCAGCAGTTGCGCCGTGATGAAACCGGGAGAAAACCGGAGCGGCCTGCCCTGAATTGCGCAGGCATGGAGCCAGACGCAACCGCCGATGAAATAGACGCTGATCAGCACCGGGGCCAACACCGGACCATACCACGGCACGGGAATCAAAAACAGGCAATCCCAGGTGACGATTGATGCCGGCCAGCCGGCCAGCCACGCAAGTCCGACGTAATAAAAAATGTCCCACAGGCCGAAGGCGTAAAAGAAACAGCCGGTCCGCAAACGGAAACTGTCCGCCGCCAACCAGGCCACCGCTCCCAACATGACCAGCGTCGCGGCTTCGCGAATCAACTCCAGCCGCAGCCGTTCCAGCGGGGCGGCCGGGGCTCCGGTTTCGATCGGCAGCAACCGGCGCAAATAGATCACGCAAATGGCTTCGAGCAGCCCCATCGCCACCGCGTAAAGCCCGAGCCACGCCAGCCGGAGCCAAAGCGTGCGCGCCTGCATCCCCATTCCCATGATGTGCAGAAATTAAGCAACCGTCGCCCGGGACGCAACCCGGCGGCGAACCGTGCGTCCGGCCGGATGCCCTGCAACCACCCAATGATCCGCCCCGGTTTTGCGCCCGGCCCACCTGCCAAACGGCACAAATGCATCCGCCATCGAAACAAAAGATGCTGACGGCTGCCGCCGCAGGTCGGGCGCCACGCCGCAACATCTCCAAATCAGCGCCCATTCTCACCTGCGCCCCGTGGCATCACTTTCGCTAAATGAAAGTTGAATGGCAGGGCGTTTCAGGTAAAACAATGGCCGTTCGCCTCACAGCACGGGAACGCGGATGGGCGGACGGAAACCAGTTGCCAGGAAGAATCGGGATGAATATCGCCTGTGAACACAACCCTCCCAGTGGAGGGATTGCGCCGAGGAACGGACAACCGTTCCGGCCCCACTGCCCTGCCCCCCTCGCGAGACGGCGTGCCCCGCGTACCCTGCCCGCCCCAGTGACCCCAAATCAAACCGGCGACCCCGCGGGTTGCCATCCAGATCGGAGACCATTATGAAAATCGTATGTGGAACGGATTTCTCAATTCACGCCGCCAGCGCTGCGGATGCCGCCGCCGCCATGGCCATCCGTTGTAAAACGCCGCTGGAGTTGGTGCATGGCCTTGAACCCGCCACCTTGGAGTTCCTCTCCAAGGAAGGTGTGGATGAAGTCTATGCCCGGCTGCGTCGCAAGCTCGGCACGGAAGCCAACCGGCTGCGCGCCGGCGGCACGGAAGTGACGGAAAAAATGATCCTCGGCCGCCCGCAGGAGGTGCTGGTCAACGAAGCTTCAACCAGCGGCGCGGATTTGATCGTGGTATCCAGCATCGGACGCATTGCGCCGAGCCGCTGGCTGGTCGGCAGCGTGGCGGAAAAAACGGCACAACTTTCGCGCGTGCCCACGCTGGTGGTGCGGGATCATGACCGGTTGATTGCCTGGGCCCGCGGCAAACGCAAGCTTACCGTCTTTGTCGGTTACGACTTCTCGCCCAGTTCGGATGCCGCGCTGCAATGGGTGGCGGCATTGAAGGAGATCGGAGTCTGCCGCACGGTGATCGCCTACGTTTCCTGGCCGCCCAAGGAAACCTGGCGCTTCGGCATTGGCGGACATAGCGGCCTGACCGAAAACGAACCGGAAGTGCGCGCCATGTTGGAGCGTGATTTGAAGGAGCGTTGCACCGAGGTCTTCGGCCTGGGCCTTCCGGAACTGCGCATCGTCTCCAGTTGGGGGCCCGTCGAGGAAAAACTCGTCGAACTGGCCAACGCCGAATCCGCCGACCTGATCGTTCTGGGCACCAACCAGCGCCACGGACTCAGCCGTTTTTGGCTCGGCTCGGTATCGCGCACCATGTTGCATCGGACCACCACCAACCTCGTGTGTGTGCCCGCGCCGGAGGAGGCGGATTTGAGCCGCGGCCAGCTCCCCAGCTATCGGCGGGTACTTGTTCCAACGGACTTTTCCAAGCAAGCCAACCGCGCCATTGCCTACGCATATGGCGTGGTGCCCCGCGGCGGGGAAATCTGCCTGGTACACATCGTCCCGCCAGCCAACGTCTTTCAATCGGGGACTCCAGCCAACGGTGGCCCCCAGGAGAAACGGAAGCAGAAATTGAAAACCCAACTCCAGGCCTTGATTCCCAAAGCCGCGGAAAAACGCGGCATCAAGACGCGAATTGAAGTGGCGGAACACCAGCATCCCGATCTGGCCATTTGTCAGGCGGCGGAACGTTTCAGCGCCAATCTGATCTGCCTCGGCTCGCGCGGACGCTCCGGGTTGAAAAAGAAGCTGCTGGGGTCCACCACCGAAGGGGTGATGCGGCGCAGCCCCCATCCGGTGCTCATCATTCCCAATTAAACCGAGCCGGCCCGGCTCACGCACCGGCCGCAGGCCACCGTCGCGTTGGGGCACCGCGCGTCCAGCGCTCCGGCCCAAAGCCCGGACGCCCAATCATGCCCGGCACGGTTCCCGGACCATCGCCCGGGCGGTGGCTCCAACCCGGACCGGTCGCGATCTCCGCGACAGACGGAGCATCCGCGTTGAGACTTGACGAGCCTGGCCGGGACCTGTTAAGCCACAACCCCACGACCATCCGATGAACATTGACACGTTGAAAACGGAATCCCGGAAACTTGTCCCCGCAGGTGCGCGCCTCCGCCTCCCCTGCCGGGCCGGCAAATCACTGCGTCTGGCGACGATTCCCCTTGCCTGGCTGGTCAGCGCGTCGTTGTTCGCCGCCAGCCCGGAAAAGGCCGCGACCATCACCGGGAGGGCGCCGGCGGCGAGCGGCACCTCGGAAAACGGTGAGGTGGGCGGGGGCGGGTACCGATTATTGCTGACCAATGGCGCGGCGCGCGTGCCGGTGGTGGTGGTGGGCGGCACCCCCTATCAAATGGGCTGGCATCTCGGTCGCCTGTTGCAGCCGGAAATTCAACGTTTCATCCCGGGGGCGGTGGCCGAATTCAAGCAACAACTCAAGCTTTCCGATGACCATCTGGACCAGGTCTGGGCCACCACGGCGGCCTTTTCCGACCCACGTTTCACGCAGGAACTGGCGGGGCTGGCGGCCGGCGCCGCAGTACCCATTCGCGCGCTGCAACACGCACACTGTCTGCCGTTGCTGATGCCATATTCCTGCAGTGCCGTCGCGGTCTGGGGCCCGGCCAGCGCCGACGGGCACCTGTACCAGACACGGGATCTGGATTGGAACCTCGAAGTGGGCGCCCATAATTTTCCGGCCCTGGTGGTGTATCTTCCCGTGAACGGTCAGGCGCACGTCCTGCCCACATTTGCCGGCATCATCGGCGCGAACTGCGGCATGAATGCCGCCGGTATTGCGCTCTCCGAAATGGGGGACTCCCCGGAGCGCGAGATGCCTTATTTCCTCCAGGCGCCGCATTTCACCGCGTGGTTTCGCACCGTGCTCTACGACGCCCCCGGCTTGTCCGGCGCACTCGACATTTTCCAACAACAACCCATGACCAAGCGGTACCACTTTGTGTTCGGTGACGGCCGCGCCGAAAAACGGGCGGTCAAAATTCGCGCGCACAGTCCGGAGCCTGTCGCGGACCGCGTCCGCATCTGGCGCGACAACGATCCGACAGATGAATTTGCACCGAACGTGCTGGCCCATGTGGTTTACAATGATGAAGGCCGGGGCGCGTTTCCGACGCTGCGCGACAACTACGGCAAGTTCGATGGCGAGCGCATGATGCAGCTGGCCTGTTCCATTCCGATCCGTGGCGGCAATGTGATGAATGCAGTGTTCGACGCCACCGCCCTCCGGCTTTGGGTCACGTACGCCGGACCGGACGACGAAGCCTACCAGCGCCCGGCGGTTTTTCTGGATCTGACCCGTTTGGACGGCGATCGCGATGGCCGGCCCGACCTGCAGGAAGGCGCCGCTCCCGGCAGCAATGGCCGCCCGGCATTTCTGGAACCCACGCGTTAAGGCGGCGCGCGGAGCCGCCCGGGGAAACAATCACCGGGGCGTATGCCGCTCCGACCAGAGTTCAATCGCGCGCATGACGCGGAGCGGATGATCCGTCTGAATCAAGTCGAGCCCCCAGTCCATCGCCTGCAGATAGGCCTCCACCTGTTCGTGCTCGCCCAGCGCATCCGCAAACACTTTGATGCCGTGCGCATGGCACCGGGACACGAGGTCCGGAGACAGGATTTTCCAGTCCGCATCCACCGCGTAAGGCTTGAGCCGGGCGATCTCATCGAGTTGCGCGGCGCTCCGCAACGGTGGCAAACAGCGAATGGCGGGAGCCATCGCCTTCAATTCTGCAAGGAACGGCGGCATTTGATAAACCACCGTACGCTCGATCATCTGATGCGCGTCGAGCGCTTTGACCAGGCGGTCCGGGCGCATTTGCTTGGCATCAAAATAGAACTGCACCCGGCCGGAAAAGGCGGACAGGAACTGTTCCAAACCGGGGACGGGGGTTTGGGCAAACGCCCGGCTGAATTTCACCCCCGCATCCAGCCTGCGCACCGCGGCGGCGGTCGCTTCGCGGATGGGCCCGCGCCCGTCGGTGGTGCGATCCAAATGCGCATCGTGTAACAGAAAACAGCGGCCGTCCCGGGTGGCCCGCACGTCGAACTCCACATAATCCACGCCCAGCCGCACGGCTTTCTCGAATGCCGGCAGCGTGTTCTCCGGCGCATACCGACTCGCGCCCCGATGCAGGGAAATCAGGACCGGCCGCCGCGGAACGCGGCGCCACAGCGCCTGCGCGAGCACTTCCTCAGGCACCTCGGTCAGCAACCAATCCGCGCCGGCGGCCATGGCCCGCTCCCAAAATCCGGGCTGATCCCAGTCTCCAAGTACTTTGGCCAGCACCCTGATCCCGACACGATGAAAATCCGCCACGCGCGCCGGGGTCACCTCCGGCGCGTCCATCGCCACAGCCGCCAGGCCCTGCGTGGCCACCCAATCCGCCCCTTCCAGACCAGGCTGCCACGGGGTCAGGAGGGCGATCTTCCCGCCACCCAGTTGCCGCACCTGCCGGCTTCCTTCGGCATCCAGCTTAACAACCACCTGTCCGGCCATGCGCGCGTCCAGAATCTCCTGAACGAGCTGCCCCGCATCCACCGCCTTGCAATCGAGATAAAGATTCAACCGCCCGCGACAGAGTGCGAAACCCTCCTCCAGGGACAACAGGGTCGTGCCTCGGAAACGCTCCGCAAAAGCAGTCCCAACGTCCACCTGACTCAAGATGGCCCAGTCGGTCTCATGGATCTGAAAGGAGACACCGGTCGCATTCGTGACCGTCGCGAAACGGGCCAGCACGTGCCGGCCGTCCCGCGTCCGGCGCACGTCCACTTCAGCCCACTCCAATTGATCCTCAATGCAGTGTTCCAGGGCCGGGCGCGTGTTTGCGGGGGCCTGTCGTCCCGCGCCGCCATGCGCCATCACCTGCACTGCGCGCGGCGGGCGCACGGGCTCAAAAAACGGGAACGCCCCCGCGCTCGTTCCAGCGGCCGCCAGCCACAGCGCGACACCGGCGCCCATCAGCGGCAGCGGCAACCGGTGCGTCGGGCAGAATGTCATGCCGTGCATCATCGCCGGGCGGCACCGCCGCGCAAGCCACAAAAACGGCGGGCGGTGGAAGCCCCCCGCGCCGAGCGTCCGCCGGTCCGGCCGACCCACCCCGCCGCCTGGAACGGTTCAGCGTTGCGTGTTCGTCTTCCAGGCGATACAAGACTGTAACCGTTATGAAATTTGCCATGAGACTCTCGCGGCCGGGCGGGTGGATCCTCGGAGCGGCGCTGGGATGGACCGCCGCTCATGGACTGGCCACCGCCGCCGCCGCCTCACCGCTGCAGGCCAGATGGATCTGGCACCCGGAGGCGGACGTTCATGCCTACAACCAAACCGTCGTCGCCCGGAAATCTTTCCAGCTGTCCCGACCGGACCAGGCCACGCTGCGCATCACCGCCGACAGTTTTTACCGGCTCTTCATCAACGACCAATGGGTCAACGACGGCCCCGCGCGCAGCTGGCCGGAACATTTTCAATATGACGTCATCGACGCGTCGCCTTACCTCCGGAACGGAGCCAACGAAATCCGCATCCTCGCGCGCTATTACGGCGTGGGCGATTTTCATCGCGTGCCCAAACAGGCGGGTTTGCTGGCGCAACTGGACGTCACCCTCGCCGACGGCAGCCCCCTGCGTCTCATCACCGACCGGGACTGGCAAGTGGCCCGGTTTCCCGCGGTCATCGCCCAAACGCCCAAGGTCAGCATCCAAATGGAACCCTGCGAACTGTACGACGCCCGGCTGGCGGAGGAATTGTCCTTCCAGCCCGCCGCCGAACTTTTCGGCGCGGAGGACGGTCCCTGGAGCGACTTAAACCCGCGCGATGTGGCCTTGCTCACCCGGACGCCCTTCGCATTCAAAACCATGGCGGCAGCCCGCGTGGTCCAAGCCAGCGGCTGGAATTTTTGTGTGCCCGCGGCGCGGCTCGTCAACCCCGGTCTGATCGAGGCGAATCACGAGGCCAGCTGCGCCTTCGGCATGGCCACCCTGCTGACGGCGGAACGGGAGACCACCCTGACCCTGCAGTCGGAAGGCATGAAGCTGGCCATCGACGGCGTGCGGCGCGAGGGCGCGGTGTCGCTCAGCGCCGGGACACACTTCGTGCTGGCCTTTCCGCACCAGATGTTTGGGCACGACAAGGAGAAGGCGGTGCGCTTCATGAATCCGGAAGCCTGCAAACTGCACAACCCCCTGCAACCAGAGTCGGAAAATCCGTGGGTTTTCATCCGGCTGCCCCAATACGCCATCGCCACCAATGATCTCGTGTGGATGCAATTCCGCGTTGACGATCCCTTCGGCCGGGCGGCGCGCGATTACGCGCACCAGTCGGATGCCTGGCTGACCGCGGTGAAGAACCCCGCCGGCTTGCGTCAAACATTCGGACGGAACTGCGAACTGCTGTCCAGCGCAGCGATGTTCGTTACGGATGTGTTCTGGCCATTCACGCAACGCCAGGTGGTCGGCGACGCGACGGCCCTGGTGACCCGGCCCGCCGCGGCGCTGCATGACAATCCGGAGTACACCATCATTCAACCCAGCCCCCATGGCGACGTGGAGCTGCTGTACGATCTGGGCGAGCAAAACTGCGGCTACTGGAATTTCGATCTGGCGGCGGCGGCGGGGGTGGAGGTGGACATTTTCGCCGTGGAATACATTGCGCCCGACGGCCGCATCCAGTTTCCCTGGAGCAATCGCAACGGGCTGCGTTACATCACCCGGTCGGGCAACAACCGCTTCACCTCGCTGAAACGCCGGTCCGGCCGCTACGTGTATCTGACCCTCCGCAACCAGCACGCCCCCGTGCGCCTGCGGCACTTCAATCTGATCGAATCCACCTACCCGGTGGATGCCCTGGGCAGCTTCCGGTGCAGCGACGCGCGACTGGACCGCATCTGGGACATTTCCACCCGTACGTTGAAGTTGTGCATGGAAGACACCTACACCGATTGCCCGCTCTATGAACAGACGCATTGGGTCGGCGACGCGCGCAATGAATCCCTGCTGGCCTATGGCGTGTTCGGCGCCCACGACCTCGCCCGGCGGTGCATCAACCTCACCGCACAATCGCTCGAACACTACCCTTTCGCCGGCTGCCAGACGCCATCCAGCTGGGACGTGCTCCTGCCCGCGTGGAGCCTGCTGTGGGGCATTTCCACCTGGGATTACTACTGGGAAACGGGCGATGCCGCATGGTTGCGCACCGTTTATCCCGCCGTGATCCAGAACCTGCAGGGCGTGGAAAAATACGTGGACGCACGCGACCTGTTCACCGGGCCCTTCTGGAATTTCTTCGACTGGGTGAACATGGACCAGGCGCATCAGACCGTTTTGCACAACAGCTTCTTTGTCGTGGGCGCGATCGACGCCGCGCTCCAGGCCGCTGACGCGCTGGGCGACACCACCCACGTCGCGTGGCTGCAATCCTTGCGCGCCCGGCTGGTCACCGGCCTCAACCGGCTGTGGGACGACGCGAAACAGGCGTACCCGGATTCCATTCACGACGATGGCGTGGTCAGTTCCTCCACCTGCCAGCACACCAGTTTCCTGTCGCTGCTCTATGACGTCGTGCCGCCGGCGCACGCGTTGGCCGCCATCAACAACGTGACCAATCCACCGCCTCAAATGGTAAAAGTCGGCTCCCCATTCGCCGCCCTGTATCTCTACGAAGCGTGCGAAAAACTCGGCCTCGACGACGTGATCCTGCGGGAGATTTATCAACAATACCTGCCCATGATCGAAGCCGGTGCGACGACCGTTTGGGAAAGCTTTCCCACCGGCACCACCGGGGGCGGCGGGTTTCCCACGCGCAGCCACGCCCATGCCTGGTCCAGTGCGCCCTCGCGCTTCCTGAACCGCATCGTGCTGGGCGTGAAAAACACCGCGCCGGGGGCGACCGCCGTCCAGATCAGTCCGCGGCTGAACGGTTTGACCTGGGCGCACGGCACCACCGCCACCGTGCGCGGCCCGGTGCGGGTGGATTGGAAGCTTCAAGACAACACCTTGACCGTTACTTACTCCGTTCCGTCCGGCGTCAAGGCAACATTCGTGAAGAACAACACGCACCACGGCCTCAAGGTCGTGGTCAACGGCAAGGTATTGGAATGATCGCAGAAACCGTGCGCCATCACGTGGCGGAACCGGAAACCCCGGAGGCAGCCTTGATTCCGGCCCAGGCCTCCCCGGTAAGACCTCGCCTCATGTTTGTCGCCGCCGGTGCCAACCCGGACGCTCCGGAGGCCACGTCGCTCCTTCCCGGCCCGACACCGGTGAAACCACGGTCTTGTTTCATCCGCCCCGCTTCCCGGCTGGCGGGAGGCGTTCTGCTGCTGTTGTTGCTCTTCAGCACCCGCGGGCGGGCCGACCCGTCGGACGCCCCATCGGAAGCCCGCGGAATTTGGGTGCATCTCACCCATTTCAATGCAGATCCGGTTCAAGGCAAGGCGGAGGTTGAGGCCTTTGTGGATCGTTACGCGGAGGCCAATTTCAATCTGGTGCTTCCCTGGGTGCTCAGTGAATACATGGCGGCCCTGACTGATCCCAGCTACCTCGACAGCCAGCCCACCGCCAAATGGGACGCGTTGGGTGCCCTTGTTCACTCCGCCCGGCAACACCATCTCCAGGTGCATTTCTGGTATTCCTTCACCTATTACAAATCCCCGCGCAGTCCGGAGTTTAATCCAGAGCACGGCGGCAACCCCGCCTGGGCCGCGCGCCGCGTCCTGCCCGCCAAGACGCCGGGTCAGCCACCCGTGGTATCCGCGCCGATGACCGACGTGTGCCCCATGCACCCCGAAGCGCGCGCCTGGCAGATCAAGCTGTTGGAGGCCATGCTGGAACGGTACCCGGGCATTTCCATTCACATCGAGGAGCCGGGCTTCGGTTATCCAGGCAGTTGCGTCTGCGATCTGTGCCAATCACTCTTTCGCAAAATCTATGGCACGGACCTGGTGGAATCCATCCACACCCCGCAGGCCGAGGATTTTCGCTGCCTGGGCACGACGGAATTGATCCGCGAACTGCGCGCAAAATTGGCCTCGCGCACGCCGCGCCCCTGCCTTTCCGTCAACGGCGGTCCGCTCTGGCGCAGCGACCGGCAACTCGGACGCGACTGGAAACGCTGGGCGGACCTGGGCTGGCTGGATTATTACGCCGCGCAAAATTACACCGACGATCCGGACCGCTTCACCCAACTGACCCGGGGTGTCCTCCAGGATCTGCAGCCCTGTCCGGTATTCGTCGGCATCGGAGTGAAATGGAGCGGCGGTGCAACCCCGTTGCCCACGGTGTTGCAGGAAATCGAGCAGGCGCGGAAGCTCGGGGCCTCCGGAGTCGTTCTGTTCAGCGCCACGGCGCTCACTGCCGAGGATTTGGCAAGGCTCAAAGCCGGTCCGTTCCGACAACCCTCCCTGTATCCGGAGGCCCGGCGTTAATCGCCGCGCGACGGCAACCCCAGCTTGCCGTCCTTCGTCAAGCGCAGCCGGGGCCACCGCTGATGAAGCCAGATGTCCCCCTTGCGCACCGGGCAGGGCGCAGACATCCGGACGCACCGGGAACGGGAAATGGCTGTGTCCCGACCTCGATCAGCATTTTCCGGGGTGACAACGATTCAACTTGAATGTCCCGGTCTGTGCGCAAAGAATGCCCCCAATCAATTCAGCCCGGAGCTGGACGACTAGGAGATGAGCACGAGGCGCGGGTCGCTCGCCGGGGGTTCATTGATGACTGGCAAGACAGCAATCCTGATGTTGACTGCGGCAATGGTTTGGTACGCGGGGTCCTGCGACGGTCAGAACCAAACCTCCGGACCAGTTCCGGTGCAGTTGCGCGAAACCGGGTCCACCTTTGTTCTCGATAACGACCTGCTACAGGTCCGTATCGAAAAAGCCACCGGTGAGATCGCCTCTCTCCGTTACCAGGGCCGGGAAATGCTCCTGCCGCCGCTCCCCGGGCGGGTCGCCGGCGCAAAGTGGTTCAACCGCGGCTCATTTCCCGGCGGCCCCATCAAATCCGCGCGCATCACAATTGCGCCGCAAAACAACGAGGGAATCCGCGCCGAGGTGGCCATTGGGTTTTTCAACGCGTCCAACGCTCCCACCGCTCCGGTGGACCTGGAACTGCGCTACGCCCTGGGCCAGGGGGAAAGCGCACTGTACACATACGCAATCTGGATGCATCCGACCAATTACCCGGCCTTCAGCATTTCGGAAGCGGGTTTTGCCGCGCGCCTCAATCCGGAGGTGTTCGATTACCTGACCGTCAACGCGCAACGCCGCCGCCAAATGCCGACGGGTGAGGATTGGGATGCCGGCACACCATTGAATCCTCTGGAAGCGCGCCGGCTCACGACAGGGCCGCATCGGGGCCAGGTCGAATACAAATACGATTACGCCGCGCCGCTCTACGAATTGCCCGCTTACGGCTGGGCCAGCACAAAACATCAGGTCGGTCTGTGGTTCATCAACCCGAGTTTTGAATACCTGGCCGGCGGCCCCACCAAGGTCGAACTGACCGGGTATCTTGATGCCCAGCCCGGCGGCCCGCCCACTCTGGTCAATCTTTGGCTCGGCACCCATTACGGCGGCAGCTCGCTCGTGGTGGCGGAGCATGAAGACTGGATGAAAATCATTGGTCCGTTCGTGATTTACTGCAATACCGGGGCGGCCCCGGAAAACCTGTGGCGCGAGGCCCTCCGGCGCGCCCGGTTTGAAGTCGGCAGCTGGCCTTATGAATGGGTCCACCACGCCGCCTATCCAGCCGACGCCGCGCGCGGCACCATCAGTGGACAAATCCAGGTCAAGGACCCGCTCGATCCGCAATTGCAGGTCAGCAACATGTGGGTGGGCCTGACCGCAGCCAGCTACATTCCCAGCCAACGGCCGGGCCCGTCAAGCTCCCCGACCTCCACGAACGAGGCGGTCGCCGCCAGCCCCGCGCCGGCCGCCCTGCCGTTGCGCGGCGGGTTCCCGGAGCTCGTTGACTGGCAGCGCGACGGTAAATTCTATCAGTTCTGGATTTCCGCCAATCCCAACGGCAAATTCACCCTTCCCAACGTACGCCCCGGCCGTTATCACCTGCACGCCATGGCCGAGGGGGTCATCGGCGAATTCACGCGCTCGAACATCGTCGTGCGCTCCGGCCAATCCGAACATCTGAATGGGCAAACGTGGACACCGCAACGCTACGGACGCACGTTGTGGCAGATCGGCGTGCCCGATCGTACCGCGCGAGAGTTTCGTCATGGCGACCACTATTGGCAATGGGGACTGTATCTCGACTACCCGAAGGACTTTCCCGAGGACGTGGATTATGTCATCGGCCGCAGCGATTGGCGGCGGGATTGGAACTACGTCCAGCCTCCGCGCCTCCTGACGACCAACCTGCCACCGGTCAGCGAGGACGGCGAACCGGCCATGGATCTGGCGCAATACATCCGCGTCGGCAGTCGCGAAGTGGAGCCGACCACCTGGACCATTCGCTTCGGCTTGTCGCAGTCCCCCCAGGGCAAAGCGACGTTGCGCCTCGCCTTCTGCGGGACGAGTGCGGGTTGCCGGGTGGAGGTTTTTGTGAATCACCACCCCATTGGCGATACGGGCCTGCTGCCTTCCACCGGCGCGATGCAACAGGATGGCATCCGGGCGTTCTGGGTGGAACGTTCCCTGACCTTCGAGGCGAACCGGCTGGAAACGGGAGTGAACGTGATCCAGCTGAAATCCCACGCCACCAGTTGGACACAAGGGGTGATGTACGATGTGGTGCGGCTGGAACTGGACGAGCCGCTCGGCACGGAGTAATCACCCCCGGGCGGACTGGAGCGGCGCCTCTCCTGCCCTCAGGACCGGACCGGGGCGCGCGTCACCTCAACCTTTTTCAATGCAGGCGTACGCGTTGTGGTTATGAATGCTCTCCTGGTTCTCGGCCTCGACGCGGTACCAGGTGATGTCGGCATGCGCCTTGAGTTTGACCACGATGTTCCGGACCAGGTCCTCGACGAAAACCGGGTTTTCGTACGCCCGTTCGGTCACGGCTTTCTCATCCACCCGCTTGAGCAGCGTGTAAAGCTCGGAGCTGGCCGAGCTTTCGATCATGCTGATAATGTCCTCGATCCACACCGGCCGCTTGAAGCGGACCTGCACGGTGACTTCGCCGCGCTGATTGTGTGCGCCGTACTTCGCGATCGCCTTCGAACACGGACACAGCGTGGTAACATGGGCCCGGACCGTCAGCACGAAATCAATGTCATCGCGGGTGGCCGTCGCATCAAACCGGGCGGTGTAATCCATCAGGCTCACCTTGCCCGAAACCGGGGCGCGCTTGGACATGAAGTAGGGAAATTCCATCTCGATCCGCGACGTGGTCGCGTTCAGCTTCTTTTGCAACGCATACAGAATTTCCGAGATGTTCGCCACGTAGATGATGTCCCCGTGCGCGTTCAACACCTCCACGAACCGGCTCATGTGCGTGCCCTTGAATTCCTTGGGCAGATCCACAAACAAGCCAACCGTGGCAATCGTGTTCTGGATCGCCCGCGCCTTGTCGCGCACCTGGATGGGGAAACGCAGGCGCCGCACCCCCACCTTGTCAATGCGGAGCTGCCGGTGATCCCGCTCGCTCTGTTTGTCGGTCAGTTTGACGCGCCGGGACGAATTGGATTTTTTTGCCTGTCGCACCGTCGCACCCTAACAGGACCACCCGCTCAGGCCAAATCAATTCCCCCGGAAATCCAGCGCAATTCCGCCCGCCGGATCGACGCCATCCGTTTCGACACTTCCGTCTTTTTAATTTGGTCGTTTTCACTTTTAATTGCACCGCATGATTACGCGCTATTCCCGCCCGGAAATGCGGGCCATTTGGACCGACGAAAACAAGCTCAAGATCTGGTTGCAGATCGAACTCCTCGCCAGCGAAGCGTTGGTGAAGGAAGGCGTCGTCCCCGCCAAGGATTTCAGGAAAATCAAGGCCGGTTGCGACAAATGGGTGGCCGACCTGCCCGGTCTCGTCGCGCGCCAGCGCGAACTGGAAAAGACGCTCAATCACGACGTCATTGGCTTCACTACCGCCGTGGCCGAGGCCATTAACGACAACGCCAGCCGCTGGTTTCATTTCGGTCTCACCAGCAGCGACGTGGGCGACACCTGCTACGCCGTGCAGATGCAGCAGAGCGCGGACATTCTCATGGCCGACGTGAAAAAGCTCCTGCCCGTCATCGCCCGCCGCGCGAAGGAACACAAGTTCACGCCCTGCATGGGCCGCAGTCACGGCATCCACGGCGAACCCACGACGTTCGGCCTGAAACTGGCGCTCATGTATGACGAGTTCAAACGCGCTCTCCGTCGTTTGGAAACCGTGCGCGAAGTCGTCGGCGTCGGGAAAATCTCCGGCGCCGTCGGCACGAGCGCGCATTTGTCGCCGCGCGTCGAGGCTTACGTTTGCAAAAAGCTGGGCATTCAACCCGCGCCCATCGCCACGCAGGTCGTGCAGCGCGACATCCATGCGGAATTTCAAAACACGATAGCGCTCGTCGGCGCGAGCATCGAGCGTTGGGCGGTGGAGTTCCGGCATTTGCAACGCACCGAAGTGCTCGAAGCCGAAGAGCCGTTCACCAAGGGCCAGAAAGGTTCGAGCGCCATGCCGCACAAGCGCAATCCCATCACCTGGGAACGGCTCACCGGGCTGGCGCGCGTGCTGCGCGGCAACGCCGTGGCCGCGCTGGAAAACGTCGCCCTCTGGCACGAGCGCGACATCAGCCACAGCAGCGTCGAGCGCATCATCTTTCCGGACAGTTGCACGCTGCTCGATTACATGTTCGGTCTGCTCACGCGCCTGATGGACGGCCTCGTCGTGTATCCGGCGAACATGAAGAAGAATCTCGGCCTCTCGCTTGGCATGTGGAACAGCCAGACGGTGCTGTTGGCGCTCATCCGCAAAGGCCTGACGCGCGAAGCCGCCTACAAACTCGTGCAGGACGCCGCCATGAAAACCTGGGAAGTCAAACACGCCGGCCGCGACGACGCGGATTTCGTGGAAATCCTCAAAGCCACGCCGGACGTAGCCAGGCATTTCAAGAAAGGCGAACTGGAGAAACTTTGCTCGCTGGATTTCCATTTCAAGGAAGTGAACAACCGGTTCAAGAAGCTGGGGCTGTAGTTATGCCAGAAGAAAGGACCAGGAAGGTCAATCCGACGAAGCGTGCCACTCCACGCGATAATTCGCCCACCCCGCCTTCTCCGTCCTATCCCGGCTTCATTCCGACGCACGGTGGCTACGAAGACCTCCTCGCCTACCGCAAATCCCAGATCATCTACGATGCCACGGTCCGCTTCTGCGACCGGTTCATAGATCGCAAGTCCCGCACGCACGACCAGATGGTGCAGGCCGCGCGCAGCGGCAACAAGAACATCTCCGAAGGCAGCCAGGTGTCCGGCACGTCCAAGGAAAGCGAGATCAAACTCACCGGCGTGGCCCGGGGCAGCCTGGAAGAACTCCTTGGCGACGACAAAGACTGCCTCCGCCAGCGCGGATTTCGCGAATGGGATAAGAACGACCGCGAAGCCTTATATGTCCGCAAGCTGGGCGCGCGCAACGACGAGTGCTATGAGGACTACCGTTCGTTCATTGAGAGCCGCCCAGCGGAAACCGTGGCGAACATCCTCATCTGCCTGATTCCGGGGCAACGTCCGGGGCAGGAACTGGTGGGCGCAAAGCGCGTTCCCGGGCTGGCCGTCCGGATGGCGGCCCTTCCTGACGGAACGCGATCGCCCACCCACTCCCGGCGCGGGCTTGGTCCGGCCGCCGACCACCGGGCTTACAGATGCTTGCGGGTACGGCCGCGATAGGCGGCCAGGAAGTAGGCGGTCACCCCGCCAACCGCGACTGCGAGCGCACCCCAGAATTCTGGCCAGCGCGTGGCGTCCGGTCCACCGCACCAGTGAAACCACCAGCCGCAAGCCAGGTAACCGATCAAGTAACCCGCGCCGCTCGTCATCAGCGTAAGCAACGCCTGGGCGCGGGTGCGCCAGGCCGGGTCCACCCGCTCATTCACGTAAATCTGCGAGGTGGTAAAAAACAAGGTGTAAACGCAGCCATGCAGCGCGATGCCGGTGATGACCCCCCACTTGAGGTTGAGCATGAACAACCCATAGCGCGCCAGCGCACAGCCCAGGCCCGCCAGCAAAATCCATTTCAATCGCCAACGGGCCAGCAACGCGCCCAGCAGGATCATGATGAAAATCTCGGTAATTTGCGATAGCGACATCCAGGCGGCGGATTTGCGCAACCCGAGCTCGACCAGCTGCGGCGGCGTGTAGGGATAAAACGCCGCCAGCGGAATGTTCAACAGGCAGGCGCAAAGAAAAATGACGCGGTGATCCGGGTGTTGCAACAACGTGATGGCATCCAGCCCAAGTCGTTGTTGCCAGGTGAGCCGTCCGGCTGCGGCCGGCGGCGTCACGGCGGGCAGGAACAAAGTAAAGCCGGCCAGCCCGCCCCAGGTGATGGCCCCGCAAAAGGCGGCGCGCGGCGAACTGTCCGCGTTGAGCAGACTGATCAGCAGACACCCGGCCATCCAGCCGAGCGTCCCCAGCGCGCGCACCGGGCCGAACTGCCGTTTGGGGGCGTCCATCTGCGCCATCGTAATGGCGGTGGAAACGCTGGTGGTGGGTGCGGAACAGAGATGGTACAGTTGGATCAACCCCAACACCGCCCAGCCCGGCCATTGCCAGCTGATGGCGAGCCCCACGCCGGCCAGCGTGATCGCCGCGCCCCAGGCGAGCCGCCGCAACACACGCACGGGCGCCATGTGCCGGTCGGCCATCGCCCCGAAAAACAGCGGCGCTACAAAGGCGGCCACGGCCCCGGTGGCGAATGCCAGCGGTTGAATCGCGGCGTAACCATGGGCGTTCAACACCAGCGTCAACGGCACGGTCCAGGTGGCCAGTCCCATCCATTGGATGAAGAACAACACTGCCAACCGGGCATGCCGTGGTCGGGAATTTCCGCCTTGCACACGCACAGGACACACGCGCAGCGCCAAAAAGCAAGCCCTGTCCAGAGCCGGACGCGCAGGACCGCGCCGGTCGGGCCCGGCACGTCCACAAAAAGCGGTTTGTCTTTCGCAATTTCCGGGAAGCGGCCGCCCCGTTCTGTTCCATAATAACCTCGGCTCGTCGAAGCGTGGGCCGCTGCAGAGTCGGAAAGGGACAATGAGAGACCTGGCCACCTTCGACGAGTCCGATGGGACGTCCAGGTATGAACGCCATGCTGACAACCCCGACGCGCAAGCGGCTCCAGACCGCGCTGGAACATGCTTCCGGCGACAAACGCTTCAAGATCCTCGAAGTCCACATGAAGAAGCACCTGTTCCGGCAGGACGCGCTGATTCAGGTGCTCCACAAGGCTCAGGAACTGTTCGGCTACCTCGAAGACGATTTGCTCCTCTTCATCGCGCACAAACTCAAGCTGCCGCCAAGTCGCGTGTATGGCGTGGCCACCTTCTATCATTTCTTCACCCTGAAACCCCAGGGCAAACATACCTGCGTCGTGTGCATGGGCACGGCCTGCTACGTCAAGGGAGCGGACAAGGTCATTGCGGCCATCCAGCAACAGGCAAAAATTCAACCGGGCGAAACCACCCCGAATAATCAGATTTCGCTGTTAACCGCCCGGTGCATCGGTGCGTGTGGCATTTCTCCCGCCGTGGTTTACGACGGGGTGGTTACGCCGCACGCCACGCCGGAATCGGCCGTGGCCCGAATTGAACAGTGGATGACGCCATGACCCGCAACGATCTATTGCAAATCCAGGAGCGCGAACTGGCGGCGCGCAAAAAGATCACCTTGCGCTGCTGCCAGGCGGCGGGATGCCTGTCCTCCGGCGCCAAACAGGTGAAGGAACAGCTCGAGAACGCCGTCGCCAGCGCGGGCTTGAGCGATCAGGTCGAAGTGCGGGGCGTAGGCTGCATGAAATTGTGTTGCGAAGGACCGCTGGTGCAGGCCGATCCTCGGAATACGCTCTACATCCGGGTCACCGAAGCGAACGCCCCATCCATCATTAACGCGCTCCAGGGCGGCACGGCGGAGGCGCAGCAGGGCGATCCGGAAGCCGCCTTCTTCAAAAAACAATTGTCCATCGTCCTCGCCAACAGCGGCGTGGTGGATCCGGACCGCATTGAAAGCTATATCGCCCAGGACGGCTACCAGGCGCTGTTGGGCGTCCTGCGTGACCTGACCCCCAAAGACGCGGTGGAGGTCATGGTCAAAAGCGGGCTGCGCGGACGCGGCGGCGCGGGCTTTCCCACCGGACTCAAGTGGGGCACGGTGGCGAAATCCACCGGGCTGAAGAAATACGTGATCTGCAATGCGGACGAAGGGGATCCCGGAGCGTTCATGGATCGCAGCGTTCTGGAAAGCGACCCGCACTGTATTCTGGAAGGGATGGCCATCGCCGCCTACGCGGTCGGAGCGGATCAAGGTTACATCTACGTGCGCGCCGAATATCCATTGGCCATCACTCGGCTCCAAACCGCCATCAAACAGGCAAAGCAACTCGGGCTGCTCGGCGCGGGAATTTTCGAGTCGCCCTTTCATTTCAACATCGAGATCCGCATCGGCGCCGGCGCCTTCGTGTGCGGTGAAGAAACGGCCTTGATCGCTTCGGTGGAAGGCAAACGCGGCACGCCCCGTCCCCGGCCACCCTTCCCCGCAGAGAGTGGCTTGTTCGGCTGTCCGACCCTGATCAACAACGTCGAAACTTTTGCCAATGTGCCGCCAATCTTCCGCCATGGGGCGGAGTGGTTCGCACGCGTGGGCACGGAAAAAAGCAAGGGCACGAAAGTGTTTGCGCTGGCGGGCAAGGTCCGGAACACCGGCCTGGTGGAAGTGCCAATGGGGACCCCTTTGCGGGTGATCGCCGAGGAAATGGGCGGCGGCGCGCCGGCGGGCGGGCGCATTAAAGCGGTCCAGACCGGGGGACCTTCGGGCGGTTGCATTCCTGCGGAACATCTGGACACCCCGGTGGACTACGAGTCGCTTGGGCAATTGGGTTCCATCATGGGTTCCGGGGGCATGATCGTCATGGACGAAACCACGCGGATGGTGGAGGTCGCCCGCTTCTTCATGGAGTTCTGCATGGACGAATCCTGCGGCAAATGCATTCCCTGCCGCGCGGGCACCGTCCAGATGCACCACCTGCTCGACAAGATCGCCCGCCAGCAGGGCACGCGGGACGATCTGACGAAACTCGAGGAGCTTTGCGACCTGGTGAAAAACACGAGCCTGTGCGGCTTGGGACAGACGGCGCCGAACCCGACGCTCAGTACGTTGCGGTTTTTCCGCCACGAATACGAAGCCTTGCTGCAGCCGGAGACCGGCTGGCACCGCAACGAGGCGACATCACCACAACCGACCGCGACCGGATGAGGAACAGTTATGGCCGCCAAGACCTTGACCATTGACGACAAGCACCTCAGCGCCGAGGAGGGCGCGACCCTGCTTCAGGCGGCCAAGGAAGCCGGGATAACCCTTCCGACGTTATGTCACCTGGAGGGCATTTACGACGTGGGCGCGTGCCGCCTGTGCCTGGTGGAGGTCAAGGGGCTGACCAAGCTCGTGCCCGCCTGCACCACCAGGGTTGCCGAGGGAATGGAAGTACTCACCAACAGTGAACGCCTCCGGAAGTACCGGCGCATGACGCTGGAACTCCTGTTCGCCGAGCGCAATCACATCTGTGCCGTGTGCGTGGCGAACGGACATTGCGAACTGCAGACGCTGGCATACTCCCTCGGCATGGATCACGTGCGTTATGAATACCGGACCCCCCGGTGGGGCGTGGATCACACCCACCGGCTTTTCGGCATGGATCACAACCGCTGCGTGCTGTGCAGCCGTTGCGTGCGCGCCTGCTGGCACGTCGAAGGCGCGGGCACAAAGAACGTCTCCGGCCGCGGCGCGCGCGCACACATCATCACCGATCTGAACCAGCCGTGGGGCGAGGCGGACAGTTGCACCGCGTGCGGCAAGTGCGTCCAGGCGTGTCCCACGGGGGCGCTGTTCCACAAGGGCGCCACGGTCGGGGAAATGGTGCGGGACCGCCACCGGCTCGAATTTTTGGTGACGGCCCGACAGAAAAAAGAATGGATTACGGATTAACGCGAACCTTATGAAAGTGCGTTTGGCCACCGTCTGGTTGGGAGGATGTTCCGGATGCCACATGTCGTTCCTCGATCTGGACGAATTCCTGCTCGAACTCGTGGACCAGGTGGAACTGGTGTACAGCCCGGTTGTGGATGTGAAGGAGTATCCCGAAAACGTGGACGTCTGTCTCATTGAAGGCGCGGTTTGCAACACCGACAACCTTGAAATCCTGCACCGCATCCGGCGTCACACGAAAGTCCTGGTGGCCTTTGGCGATTGTGCGGTGACCGCCAACGTGCCGGCCATCCGCAACCAGTTGGGGCTGGGCAATGCCGAGAGCGTGTTGCAGCACGCCTACATCGAGCACGCGCAGAATAATCCCCGTGTACCCCGGGCCGATGGGATCGTACCTCCCCTGCTGCCGCGCGTGCTGCCCGTGCACCAGGTCGTTCCGGTGGAATACTTTTTACCCGGCTGTCCGCCGCCGGCCGGGCAGATCAAAACAGTTGTCACCCAGCTGCTGGCCGGCGCGGCCCCGCAGCTGGCCGGCGCGGAGCTGAAATTTGGGTAGTTCCATCAACCAAACACGCTTATGGCCACACGCATCCTCATCGATCCGGTGACCCGCATCGAGGGTCACGCCAAGATCAGCCTCTTCGTGGACGACGCGGGCAATGTGGAAGATGCGGAATTTCATGTCGTAGAGTTCCGTGGGTTTGAAAAATTCTGCGAGGGCCGACCCTACACGGAAATGCCGGGCATCACCCCGCGCATCTGCGGGATTTGTCCGGTGAGTCATCTGCTCGCCTCCGCCAAGGCAGGCGACGCCATCATGGCGGTGGAGATCCCCCCCGCCGCCGACAAGTTGCGGCGCCTCATGAACCTCGCGCAGTTTGTGCAGAGTCACGCGCTGAGTTTCTTCCACCTGAGCGCGCCGGACTTCCTGCTCGGCTGGGACACGCCGCAAGCGCAACGCAATGTCTTCGGGTTGATCGGCGCCAACAAGGCCCTCGCCCGCGCCGGCATCCGGTTGCGCCAGTTCGGCCAGGAAATCATTGAAATTCTCGGCGGACGCAAGATCCATCCGGCCTGGGCCGTGCCCGGCGGCGTGCGCAGCCCGTTGACTCCGGAGGGGCGGGAACGCATCCGCCACTGGCTGCCCGAGGCCCAGGCCACGGTGCAAACCGCGTTCACGCTGTGGGAACAGACCCTGGCAACCCATCAACGCGAACTGGAAACCTTTGGCAACTTCCCGTCATTGTTCATGGGCCTCGTGGCGGAGGACGGCACTTGGGAACATCACGGCGGCAAACTGCGCTTCACCGACAGCCACGGCCGCGTGATCGCCGATCAGATTGATGCCGGCAATTATCCCACGGTCATTGGCGAGTCCGTGCAAACCAGCTCCTACCTGAAATCCCCGTACTATCTCCCGCTGGGTTTTCCCGCAGGCATCTACCGGGTCGGCCCGCTGGCGCGTCTGAATGTCTGCTCGCAAATGGGGGTGCCGCGGGCGGACGCCGAGCTGGTGAAATTCAAACGCCTCGGCCAGGGCGCGGTGACCTCCTCGTTCCTTTACCATTACGCCCGTTTGATTGAGATCCTGGCGGCCCTGGAGTACATCGAACGCTATCTGGAGGACGATGAATTGTTGAGCTCCGAGCTGCGCGCCGACGCGGGCATCAACAACCGCCGGGGCGTGGGGGTGAGCGAGGCGCCGCGCGGCACGCTGTTTCATGATTACACGGTGGATCGCAACGGCCTGCTGCAAAAGGTCAATTTGATCGTTGCCACCGGTCAGAACAACCTGGCAATGAACCGGACCGTGGCGCAGATCGCACGGCACTACATCCAGGGCCGCGGGAAGATCCCGGAGCAGCTGTTGAATCGTGTCGAACACGGCATCCGCTGCTACGATCCGTGCCTGAGCTGCTCCACGCATGCCGTGGGCCGGATGCCGCTGCACGTGCAGTTGATCGGACCGGACCACACGATCCTCGATGAGGTGACCCGCGGGGATGACGCGCCGTTGCCCGCCGCCGCGCCGGGTGCCGCCACATGAGGACGCGCCGGCCACAATCCCCCCCCGCCGCCACCCGCGCCACAGCCAAGACCGCGTGGCTGGTCATCGGCTATGGCAACACGCTGCGCGGCGATGATGGCGTGGGCCCGCGCATCGCCGAGGCGGTGGCCGCGTTGCGCCTGCCCGGCGTGCAAACCTGCTCCTGCCAGCAGCTCTCGCCTGAACATGCCGCGCTTCTCGCCCGCGCGGAACGGGTGATTTTTGTGGATGCAGCAGTGGATGCGCCCCGGGAAGTGCAATGGCGTCCGCTCACGCCCGGTCCAACCCCGCAATTGATGGCGCACGCCGCCGATCCCCGCACCCTGCTGGCGCTGGCCCGCGAGGTCTTTGGTCACGTGCCGGCGGCCTGGTGGCTCACCATTCCCGCCCGCCACATGGAGTTTAGCGAGACGCTGTCGCCCGAAGCCCAAACCCATTGTGTCGAGGCGACGGCAGCCATTCAACGCCGGGTAAACCTCCCCGACAACAGTGAGTCCCGCAACGAGGAGGATCGCTCAAGCGCGGCTCAATCCCGCGCCACGTGATCGGGCAATTCGTTGGCGTCACCAGGACGCCGCGGAAAATGTCTGGCCAGCAGTTCGCCCGCGCGTCGGATACCCTGCAAAATGCCCTCGGTGAACTCGGATCTTTGGAAATGTCCGGCCATGCTCAACGCAAGCTCCTGCCAAAATCCATCACCACAACGGGCGTGAATTGCCCGGTCACCGATCACTGCAAACTTCCGCGTGGCCGGCGCGAGATAAATCAGCACCGCATTGCGTTCGCGGGTCCGGGTCATGCCCAGCCGGTGAAACTGTTCCCACGCCGCCGCCAGCGGATCGGCCGCCCGCCCCTGGCTGATGAACACCCGCAACTCGCCGGAAGTCATTGCTTCCGCAAGACGGATGGCGGCGATGATTTCGTCCTCATGCACTTGCTGGATAATTTTGGTCACCTTCATTTTACCAGCTCCCCCCTGCACCGCCCCCGCCGAAGCTGCCGCCACCACCCGAGAAGCCTCCCCCACCGAAACTGCCCCCGCCGCCGGACCAGCCGCCACCACTGCTGGAAATGATCCATCCCCGCCCACGCCGCTGGAAACGCCGGCGCATCGCGGCGACCACAACGCAGGAGGCGATCCCCATCATGAAAATCAGGCTGAACCACGGAGGAATCCCGCTGGAATGAGGGCGGCCGGTCGAATCGGCGACGGTGCGTCCCGTCCCCCGGTATTCACCCCGCGCCGCCTGCAGGAGTGATCGCACGCCGGCCGTCAGACCGCCGCTGTAGTCATCGGCCTTGAAGCGGGGTTTGATCTCCGTCTCAATGATCCGTTTGCAGAGCGCGTCCGGCAGCCGGCCCTCCAGCCCGTAGCCCACCTGGATATACAGCTTCCGGTCCCGGAGGAACACGAACAGCACCGCGCCGTTATTGCGATCCTGCTGCCCCACTTGCCACGCCCGGGCAACGCGCACCGTATAATCCTCAACGGAGGAATCCGACTGCATTTCGGGAAAGATGGCCACCACGATCTGATCCGAAGTTTCCCGTTCGAAGTCCTCCAATGTTCGGTTGAGTTGTTCCGCGATTTCCGGCGGGACGACTTGCGCGTAGTCGTTGAAGTAACGTTGCGGGGCCGGTGGAACCACCTCGGCAACCAGGCCCGCAACGCCGAACAACAGCGCAAGGAGCAGGAGCGCGCGCCGCATGGCCTCAGGGCCGTTTGGTCGCAGCGCCTCCCGGGTCGAACTGCACCTGGGGCGGCGTTTCCGCGCCCGGTGAGGCGCTGAAATAGGGTTTGGGACTGAAGCCGAACGCGCCGGCATAGAACAAGGCGGGGAACGATTTGATCGCCGTGTTGTAATCCTGAACCGCCAGATTGAAATCGCGGCGCGCCACCGCAATGCGGTTCTCCGTCCCCTCGAGCTGCGCCTGCAAGTCCTGGAAACCGGCCGTCGCCTGCAGTTCCGGATAGCGTTCCACCACGACCAGCAGGCGGGCCAGCGCCGCGCCGAGCTGATGCTGCGCACGATCGAACGCCTCCAGCTTGGCGGCATCGGTGGGTGCAGTGTGGGCGTCCACCTTGAGCTGGCCGATGGACGCACGCGCTTCGGTCACCGCCGTGAGGGTGGACTTTTCAAAGTTGGCGGCGCCCGCAACCGTGGCCACCAGGTTGGGAATCAAATCCGCGCGACGCTGGTAAACATTCTGGACCTGCGCCCACTCGGCATCCACCTTTTGCGAGCGTTTGACCAGTCCGTTGTAACCGGCTCCGGCCATCAGGACGAGCACCAGGACAATGAAGCCGAGCCCTCCGACGATCGCACACCCGACACCGAGTTTTTTCATGGTGGCGCCAGACTAATGCAACGCTTGAAATGAACCACTATAAAATGTGGTCTGCTTTATAGGGAACCGCGTTCCTGCGCCGCCCACAAACAAGCGTTTCTCCGGCCCGGCCGCAACCCGGAGTTCAGCTCTCCTGCCGCAGCTTCAGCTCCGCGCCCGCGCCTGCTCCAGGAACGTCAGCCAGGCGGCCATCCCGTCTCCGGTCCGGGCGGACAGCTCGAAAATTTCCGCGTGATGACTGATCCGCTTCAGATTCGCCAGCGCCTGGCCCCGGTCAAATTCAACCGCCGCGGCCAGGTCGCTTTTGGTCACCAGCACTACGTGGGCGGAATGGAACAGGGGCGGATATTTGAGCGGTTTGTCCTCGCCTTCGGGAGTCGCCAGCAAAACCACCCGCAAATCCTCGCCCAGGTCAAAATCGGCCGGGCAGACCAGATTGCCGACGTTCTCAATGAACAGCACGTCCAGCGCATCGAGATTCAGCTGGGAGGCCGCCTGCGCCACCATTTCCGCATCCAGATGACAAACCGTTCCCGTGGTGACCTGCACCACCGGAATTTCCGCGGTGCGCAGCCGGGCTGCGTCATTGTCCGTGGCCAGATCCCCTACAATGACGCCCACGCGCAGTCTGCCCCGCAAGCGGAGCGCCGTTTCCCGGATCAACGCCGTCTTGCCCGAACCGGGTGCGGAAACCAGGTTCAGCACGAGCAACTTTTTGGCCTTGAAAAAGCCGCGATTCCGCTCCGCCAACCGGTCGTTCTTTTCCAACAATGGACGGTTCAGCTCAAGCGTCGCCAGTGTCGCGTCCGCCCTGTCTGCGCGCTGCCGCGGGCCCGGTGGGTGGGCAGGATCCGCACCGTGCGGATGACGAGGTTCGCCCACGCCGGCAACCGCGCCCCCGGCTCCTGATTCACAGCCGCATTCTTTGCACATAATTCCTCCATCGTTTTCTTGTCCGCCTCCCGGACTTATTCCAGCTCCATCGAGGCAATCTCCAGTTCCCTGCCCCGCCGCAGTTCCCCAGCCGGCTCCTGACAGCGCGGGCACTCACTCCAGCATCCGGTCGTGTCAAATTCCACCCGGCAGCTCGGACACCAGCCGACCGCAGGCACCCGCTCAATCTCCAATCGGGCATCTGCCAGCAGCGTGCCGCGCCGGACCACATCCCAGGCAAACTCCATCGCCTCCGGTGCCGCCCCGCTCAGGGCGCCGACGCGCAATCGCAGGGCCGTCACCCGTTGTGCGCCGGCCGCGCGCGCGGCCTCCACCGCCAGCCGGACCGCTTCCGTCATGAGTGCCACTTCATGCATCTCAATCCGCAACAAGTTACTGCGCCACGGCCGGTTTCGCTTTGCGTTCCTTGACAATTCATGGGCAGGGATTGCCAATTGGCGGCGGGCGGCCGTCCGGCATTCAGCGCACATTCAGCATGTCGGGGGCATCCCGACCGTTGAACCATGAGCCTGACATCTTGTCCATCTGCTGCACCGTGTGCGCGCCTGCGGCTGGTCATTCGTGGCGCAGTGCAAGGCGTGGGGTTCAGACCCCATGTTTACCGGCTCGCCGGGGAACTGGACCTGCGGGGCTGGATCAACAACTCGCCGCAGGGCGTCTGCATCGAGGTGGAAGGTTCGCGCCCGGAACTGGAGCAGTTTCTCCTGCGCCTCACCGCGGCACCGCCGCCCCACAGCCACATCCAAAGTTGCGAGACCTCCTGGCTTGATCCCGTCGGCTACACGGATTTTATCATTCGCGAAAGCAGTTCGCGCGGCCGCAAAATCACCCTGGTGCTGCCGGATTTGGCGACGTGCCCGGAGTGTCAGCGTGAAATTTTTGATCCAACCAACCGGCGTTACCTCTACCCATTCACCAATTGCACCCACTGCGGTCCGCGCTTCAGCATCATCGAAGCACTGCCCTACGATCGTGCGCACACGACGATGAAATCCTTCCGCATGTGCCCGGAGTGCCAGCACGAGTATGACGACCCGGCCCACCGGCGCTTCCATGCGCAACCCAACGCCTGTCCCCAATGTGGCCCGCAGCTCGAGCTGTGGCCCGGGGACACCGGCAGCGGTCCGCGCCGGCGCGATGAGCCGCCCCGCCCGCTGGCGCGGGGTCACGAGGCGCTCCTGGCGGCGGCCCACGTGATCCGCTGCGGACACATCGTCGCCGCGAAAGGCATCGGCGGCTTCCACCTCCTGGTGGACGCGCGGAACGAGGCGGCGGTGCGCCGGCTGCGCGCCCGCAAGCAGCGTGAGGCAAAACCGCTGGCACTGCTGTTTCCCGACCTGAACCGGGTCAAGCAAGTTTGCGTCGTCTCCCCGCTGGAGGCGCGCTTGCTGGCTTCCTCCGCAGCGCCCATCGTTCTATTGCGCCGCCGCCCGACGGCCGGCGCGACGTGGGCCGCGGCCGTGGCCCCGGGCAACCCGGACCTCGGCGTCATGCTGCCCTCCAATCCCTTGCATCACCTGTTGCTCGCGGAACTGCAGTTTCCAATCGTCGCCACCAGCGGCAACTTGAGCGACGAACCCATCTGCACCGACGAGCTGGAGGCGCGGGAACGGTTGCGCGAGGTGGCCGACGTGTTTCTGGTGCACAACCGCCCGATCATCCGGCACGTCGATGATTCCGTCGTGCGCGTGATGCTGGGGCGGGAACTGGTGCTGCGTCGGGCGCGCGGGTATGCACCGCTGCCCATCCCCCTGCCCGCCTGCGGCGTGGAAGCTCCCGCCATTTTGGCTGTGGGCGCGCATCTGAAAAGCGCAGTGGCCCTGGCCGTGGACGACCAGGTGTTTATCAGCCAGCATCTCGGCGATTTGGAGACCGAAGCGGCCGACCGCGCCTTTCGCCGCGCGACCGTTGACTTGCCGCGCCTTTATGAAACGACGCCGTCCCTCATTGCCACGGATTGTCACCCGGATTACCTCTCCACGAATTGGGCGCGGACAGTGGCAGCGGCCCCCCGCACCCCGGCGGCCGCGCCTTCAGCAACCGGCCGGCGCTCCCCCCGCTTGATTGGCGTACAACACCATGTGGCGCACGTTTTGAGTTGCCTGGCGGAAAACGAAGTTGCACCGCCCGCGCTCGGGGTCGCCTGGGACGGCACCGGTTATGGCGATGACGGCACGATCTGGGGCGGTGAATTCTTCCACGTCACGGATGCCGCCGTCCGCCGCGTGGCACACTGGCGGCCGTTTCCGCTCCCGGGCGGCGAGGCGGCCGTGCGCGAACCCCGCCGGGCCGCCTTGGGCCTGCTCCAGGTCCTGGCCGACGAACCCACCGGGGCAGCCGCAGCGTTCCGGCACGAACGGGACTGGGGATTCGCCCCCGCCGAACGGGCCGTGCTCCAGACCTTGCTGCGGCGGGGATTGAATTGTCCGCCAACCTCCAGTGTGGGACGGCTGTTCGATGCGGTGGCCGCGTTGACCGATCTGCGCCAGGTCTCCCATTTCGAAGGCCAGGCGGCAATGGAACTCGAGTTTGCGCTCGCGGGAGTCACCACGGACGACGCCTACGAACTGGCGCTGCGCAACGACGGGCAGATGCTGGTGTTGGACTGGGCCCCGCTGATTCTCGCGCTGCTCGCGGATGTGAAGCGCGCAACGCCGACCGGACAGATCGCGGCGAGGTTTCATAACACGCTGGCGGAGGCCATTGTCACCGTGGCCAGGCACGTTGCGGCCCCGTCCGTTTTGCTGAGCGGTGGCTGCTTTCAAAACCGCTATCTTCTCGAGCGGACGGTCCAACGGTTGCGGGCCGGGGGCTGGCAGCCGTATTGGCACCAGCGCGTGCCGCCGAACGACGGGGGCGTTGCGCTGGGGCAGGTCGTCGCGGCGCGACGGTGGTGGCGGACAGCAGCCGCGGAGACGGACTGGCGCCCGGCGGCGCGTTGCTGCGGTCGCGCCGGATTGGCCCCGGTACGGCAAACCTTGGAGGCTTGACATGTGTCTGGCGATTCCAGGAAAAGTGGAGAGCATTTCGGGGGCGGACCCGCTCACCCGGATGGGGCGGGTGAATTTTGGCGGGATCAGCAAGGACGTGAGCCTGGCCTGTGTGCCGGAGGTGCAGGTGGGCGATTACGTGATCGTGCATGTGGGCTTTGCGTTGAGCAAGGTGGATGAACACGAGGCACAGCAGGTCTTCGCGTATCTGCGCCGGATGGACGAGCTGGCGGAACTGCGGGAGGACCGGTCATGAAATTTCTGGACGAGTACCGGGACGCCGCCCTGGCGCAAAAATTTGCGCGCGAGATCCGGCGCCTGACCACGCGCCCCTGGACAATCATGGAAGTGTGCGGCGGCCAAACCCACGCCATCGTCAAGTTCGGCATTGACGAGCTGCTTCCCGGGCAGATCACCCTCATTCATGGACCGGGATGCCCGGTGTGCGTCACCCCGCTGGAAATCATTGATGCGGCCCTCGAAATTGCCGCCCGACCGGAAGTCATTTTCACCTCTTTCGGTGACATGTTGCGGGTGCCGGGCAGCACGACGGATTTGTTGTCGGTGCGCGCGGCGGGCGGTGACGTGCGGGTGGTTTATTCGCCCCTGGACGCAGTGAAACTCGCCCGGCAGCATCCCACCAGGGAGGTCGTTTTTTTCGGCGTGGGTTTTGAAACCACGGCCCCCGCGACGGCCCTGGCCGTTTTGCAAGCGGCCCGGCAGCAGCTGAACAATTTTTCCATGCTCGTCTCCCATGTGCTCGTGCCGCCCGCCATCGAGGCGTTGATGTCCGCACCGGAGTGTCGCGTGCAAGCGTTTCTTGCGGCGGGCCACGTCTGCGCGGTGATGGGTTATGAAGAATATCCGCCTCTGGCAGCCAAGTATCACGTGCCCATGGTGGTGACCGGCTTCGAGCCGTTGGACCTGCTGCAGGGGATCCTGATGGCGGTGCGACAGTTGGAATCCGGCCGTGCCGAGGTGGAGAACCAATACGCCCGCTCGGTGCGCCGCGCGGGCAACGTGCCGGCCCAGGCCTTGATCCGCCAGGTCTTTCGGATTGTGCCGCGTAAATGGCGGGGACTGGGTGAAATTCCCCGCAGCGGCCTGGGGCTGGCCGAGGCGTATGCGGCGTTCGATGCGGAGCAAAAGTTTGGAAGGTCCACCCGCCCGGCGCAGGAACCGGCCGAATGTCTGGCGGGTTTGGTGTTGCAGGGCCTGAAAAAACCCGGGGAGTGCCCCGCATTTGGCAGCCGTTGCACCCCTGAGCATCCCTTGGGGGCCACAATGGTTTCCAGTGAGGGGGCTTGTGCGGCGTACTATCGCTATCGGCGTCCGTCAACCCCGGAATCCGGATTATGAAACCGCCCGTCGCCCAGCCAACCGGAAGTTGCCCGCTCCCGCGGCAACCGCAGGCGCAGGTGTTGATGGCGCACGGAGGGGGTGGCCGATTGATGCATGACCTGCTTGAAAACGTGTTCGAGCCGGCCTTTCGCAACCCCGTTCTGGAGGCGCGCCACGATGCGGCCGTATTTGCTCCACCCGCCGGCCGCCTGGCGATGACCACTGATTCCTACGTGGTGCGCCCCCTGTTTTTCCCCGGCGGCGACATCGGGTCCATGGCCATCCACGGAACCATCAACGACCTGGCAATGAGTGGGGCGCGGCCATTGTATCTGAGCTGCGGATTCATTCTCGAGGAGGGGCTCGCCCTGGAGACGCTGCGGCGCGTGGTGGCCTCCATGCGACAGGCGGCGCAGTCCTGTCAGGTGCAGATTATCACCGGCGACACCAAGGTGGTGGACCGGGGGCGCGGTGACGATATTTACATCAACACCACCGGAATCGGGGTCCTGGAACATCCGCTCGAAGTCGCCCCGCACCGCGTGCGTCCCGGGGACGCGGTGATCGTGAGCGGCGATCTGGGACGTCACGGCATGGCCATCATGGCGGTGCGCGAGGGGCTGGAGTTCAAGAGCCCCATCGAGAGCGATTCCGCACCGCTGTGGCTGCCGGTCCGGGCCCTGTTGGAGGCGGGGATTGTCGTGCATTGTTTGCGTGACCTGACGCGCGGCGGACTGGCCAGCGCCTTGAATGAGATCGCCATGGCCGCCGGGGTGGAAATCACCATTGACCAGCCGGCCATTCCGATCCGTGAGGAAGTTCATGCCGCCTGCGAATTGCTGGGATTCGACCCCCTCCATGTCGCCAATGAGGGCCGGTTCGTCGCGTTTGTCGAAAACGCCGCGGCCGCCCGGACATTGGAAATTTTGCAACGTCACGCGGTCAGTGCCGGCGCGGCGTGCATTGGCCGCGTCACCAGCAGCGCCCGGCCGCAGGTGATCCGCCGCAGTGCCATCGGCGTGAACCGGATTTTGGACATGCCCAGTGGCGAGCTGCTGCCGCGCATCTGCTGACGGACAAGGCGCGGGATCATTCCCGCCCGGGATCAAACGTCGCCAAAATTGGCCGGTGATCCGAACCCTGGCCCCAGTTGGGAACGGTGGGGATGTAGGTCCCGGCTTTCACCCATTCCCTCGCCATGCCGGGACTGAGCAACAGGTAGTCCAAACGCGAGTAACTGTCCTCGACGCCGTAATAGTGCGTCCAGGTGACGTTGCGGGGGAAATAGCGGGGATTGGTGGGATTGGGAAGGTCATCCCCGTTCCGTTCGGCGGGGCGCGTATCCAGAAGCCTGTTTTTGCCGGTGCCCATCACCGTCTTGACGGCGCGCGAGTTGTAGTTGTCATTCAAATCCCCCACCACCACCAGGTTCAGTTCCGGGTCCTGCGCGAGATACCGGTCCACAATTTCGCGTAACAGCCGCGCCTCCGTGTGGCGCATCTCCGCCTCGTCCGCCTCGGGAATGGGGCGGCGCGATTTCAAATGCGCGCCCAGCAGCACAAAGCGGTACCGGTCGTTCACTTGAATGGTTACGTCCGTAAACCCGCGGCTGACCTGAAAGCGTTTTCCGCTCAGCAGAAAACTGGCATTGGTGTGCGAACGGCGCGCCACAATGGGAAAACGGCTCAGCACGCCCACGTGGATGTTGGTGTCGAAACCCTGAACGTATTCATAATGCGGCAGGTCAAGCCCGGCCTGCTTGAGGGAGCGCTGCAATTCCTGCAGCGCGCTCAACTGCCCCATTTCCTCAAAGGCCATGACGTCCGGACGCATGGCGAGGATGGTTTCCCGGATCTTGGCCTTGGCGGCTTCCGATTTGGCATGGCGGCGCGATTCCGTTGGTTGATCGAGATAATTCTCCAGATTGTAAGCCGCAATCCGAAATGTTTCACCCGGAGCAGCAACCGGCCCCAACAGCAACACCAGGCCGACTGCCGGCCCCCAGAGGCGTCGTTTCATGCGGGGGGAAATAGTCCGCCGCCGCCGCAATGTCAAAGCGCAATTAACGCGCATCTGGCGGTGGCGTCGGAAGGTCGTGCCCGCCACGTTTCTGCAACACCATGTTGGCGGCCGTCACCAGACCACCGCCGAGCAGCAATCGCATCGTCAGGGCTTCGTTCGCGTAATCCACCCCCGACCAGACGGAAAACCAGCCCGGCAGAAACAGCGCCAGGGCGCTCGCGACCACCGGTTCAAGACAGTAGATCAGGCCGGCTTCCGTCGCGGTGACGTCCGGCTGCCACCGGTTCATGAACAAGTATCCGCCCAGCGTGCAGACAAAGACCAGCACCGCCAAAAAGCCCGCGGCGGGCGGGGAAGCAAACACGCCCCAAACAGCCGCCACGTTTGGCATCGTCAGCCAGACTCCCGGCACACACAACAGGGCCAGCGCCAAAAACATGATCACCGAGAACCGCAGGGGATCGTTGCGCGCGTACCGGGGCTGCTCCAACAATAGAATCTGCCCCCCAAAAAAGAACGAGCCAATGAGGGTTTCCATCTCGCCGCGTCCCAGGTGGAAGGAGCGCCAGTCGAGCCCCGACAGAATGGCCAGACCGGCCAGCACCAGGCCGACACTGAGCACCACTGGAAAAGCCGGCCAGCGGCGCCGGGTGACGGCCACCCAGATGGGAATGAACGCCGCATACAACTCGGTCAGAAATGCCGAAACGGAGGCGTCCGTGTGCGACAAGCCATCCATTTGAAACAAAATGCCCCCGCCGCCAAACACCGCGAGCCAGCATCCCTGTTCCACCTCCAGACGCGTGAGCCGGCCAAGCCGCCGCTGCAGCAACCCGGCCAGCAGCAGCCCGGCCAGCGCGAACCGATACACCGCAACCGTCAACGCATAAAACCAGGTGCTCACGCCGGGCACCAACCGCGCCTGTTCCAGCGCCAGCGCCTTGACGGTGGGAAAACTGATGCCCCAGAACAGCGTCGCCACCAGCAGCATGAGAATGGCTTTGCGGTGGCGGCGCCGGGCCGCGTCAGTGGCAGGAGCGGTCACGATTCCGTCAATCCGCCTCCCGCGGCAGGGTGGCGACGAATTTCTCCCATAAGCCGCGTTCCACATACAGCTCCAAAAAGTAATTGGGACGCAATTCGTACAGGCCGGTCATGATCCAGCGCTTGCCCGATTTTTCGTCGAGCGCCGCCCCCAGCCGGCTGGCGCAAACCACCACGGGAGCGTAGGGGTCCTCCGGCAATTCCTCGTACCAGCCGACGTGCTTGAAGCCGCGCAGATCCCACGGCAGCGGCCAGTAACTTTCCGGTGAAATCACTTTCATCATCAGCGCCGGCCCGTCCGGGGCGACACGCGCCAGCGCCTTGAGCCGCGCGACGAGCGCCCGCTCGTGCGGCGACGTTTGCGCGTAAGTGTAGGGATTGCGCCGATCGGCGGTGAACGGGTGCGTCAACAGCCACGCCTGCACGCCCAGGTGCAGGGTGACCGCGCCAAGCAGCAAATTCATCATCACGCGGTTGATCAGGCCGCGCAGGGAATAAAGCAACGCACTCGCCCCCAGACCGGCCAGCAGGATCACCCCCAGCCAGAAGTTCAGCGCACACCACGGCGTCTTGTAGCCGATCACGGTGTAAATCAGCATCAGCGCGCCGGTGAAAAAGCTGAGAAACCGCACCAGCAGCGGCGAAGCCACTCGCGCAAGATTGCCGCAAAACCCCGCCGCCATTCCCACCAACGCCAGGAGCAACAGCCCCGCCTCCGTCCAGGGCGGGCTTTTGGCGGGATGAAACCAAAGCAGGCGTTCGAAGTAAAACCACCAGGGCTGGATGTGCGGTGAAGCGCCGCCGGCGCGTTGTCCCCAGATTTGATAGGTGCGCAATGAATCCCAGAGCCCGGCGCGATTGGTGAAAAACGACGTGAAAAAAAGCAGCCAAACCACTCCCGCCAGCGCGCCCGCGAACACCAGATGCCCGGTGGGGATGCGCCCCCTCCACCCGGCTCGTCCGGATTTGTCGCCACCGAGATCATCCTTTGGCAGGCCGCTGCGCCGGCGGCGCCATCCATTCCAGCCGCCAGTGGCCGCGAGCGCGAAAACCAGCGCCGCCACCGTCAGCACAAAGGTTTCCTTGGTGGCCGCCATCAAGCCCAGCCCCACTCCGGTTGAGCCGGCCCACAGCACCCCGCGAGTCCGCCAATAGCGCCAGCCGGCGGCCAGGGTCGCCAGCGTAAAAAACACCAGCAACATCTCATGAATGAAGTAGCGGCTGTAAAAAACAAACGCCGGGGACACCGCAAAAAACAGCGCCGCCCATACCATGGCCACATCCCCCAGTCCGTCGCGCAGCAACGGCAACACCAGCAGCAGGGCCACGCCAAATCCGACCGTGACCAGCCGCAATTGCGCGTCGGTAAATCCTGCCTCCCCCCGGGCGGCACCGGCCTCCTCCCCCGGCGTCAGCTTCCTCCCGGCACGCGGCACCGCATTCGTCGTCGTGAAGGAAATTTCCGCCGCGCCGGAACGATCGCCCCGGCTCAGCGCAATGAAGGGCAGGGAAAAATAATACACCGTCGGACCGTGAAACTCATGAGGATCGTATTTGTACGCCCCCAACTCATAGAGGTCGGCGAGCTTGGTGGCGTTGATCGCCTCATCGTTGTGCAGCGGGCGGTTGCCCAGCCCGGCCGTACGCAGCCCGAGCGCTCCAGCTACTGCCAACAGCAAAGCCAGGACGCTCCATGGCTTCATTGATTCGGGACGGCGTAAACTTCAATTTCCTGCCAGCAGTTCAACGGACTCAGATGGCTGCCCCGGGTATAACCGCGCACGTAACGCGCTGTGACGCCCTTGGCCTCCACCACCTTGCCGTAATGGCGCTCAAAGTATTCCCGATCCGCGCCCACGCCCAGCCCGGAGGAATTGTCCGTGTCATTGTTGAACAACGTGGTCACGCCGGTTTTGAATTCCGGATCATTGGATACCTGCAGGATGACGTCATGCTCCACCTGGATGTACCGGTGGTCGTGCCACATGGCAATGGCTTCGATCTTGTAGGGCTTGCCCAGGTCCACCTGCACCCATTGCGTGCCCTTGCGCATCTCGATCGTGTCGTAATCGAACGCCTCCTTCTTCCCGTCGGTCAGCTGGCTTAATTCGCCGGTGAACGGCCGCACACTGCTCGTGACCTCCTTGCCCAGCGCCACGTTCACCGTGCCTTTGGCCACCTTGAGCGGGGCGGGCGGTTGATCCGAATTGGGCTCGATGTTGCTCCCGGTCGGCAATTCATCCGGCGTCCCCTTCAAGGTGGGGGCCGGGAATTTCAATTTAAGGTCCTCCTGGTCCTGGGCCACACTGGTTGTGGTTAGGGCAAGCGCCAGGAGCCCTGCGCCGCAAACCCCCGCAAAAATTTTTCCACCCGTCTTTTTCATATCTTCAATTCCGGTTGAGGCTACCAAACGAGGCGCCAGGTTCAAAACTAATTTACCGACTGCCCGGCAACCGGATTTATTCAACCCTCGCGACCCAGGGCCACCACGGCAGCGTGAAGCTGGCGCGCCAAACTTTTGCGGTCAGGGGCGGGATTTGTCACGGACGCAAACCGCGCGCGCGCCTGAATCTGTCGTTTCGTCATCAAGCGCATCAGGTGCGGCAGAAAGCGAACATCGCCCCAAAAGCAGACCTCCTCGCTCGCGTCACCGTCGGACAATGCATAACTGAGGTGGCCAATTCCAGGCGGCTGCCCGCGCGTCACGGCCGGTTCGAGCAACGCCGGTTTGAACGGCAACACTTCCCGCCCGTTCCAACTCGTGCCCTCCGGGAACAGCACCACCACCTCGCCGCCGGCCAGGGCCGCGGCAATCAAGGAATTCACCCGGTACACGTCGCCGCGCCGGGCGCGATCCACAAACAACGTGCCGGCCAGTCGCGCACACCAGCCGAACACCGGCCAGTGGCGCACCCCGGCCTGGGCAATGAACACCGCGGGCGTCAACGCGCTCAGCACCAGGACATCCACGTAACTCAAATGATTGCACACCAGCAAACCCGCGGACGGTGGCGTGCCGATGCACGTGATCTGCACCGAAAAAACTCGCAGGGTGCGGCGGCAACACCACTGCAGCCACCGGGATCGCTCCGCCGCACTCAGCCGCCCCGCCGTCCGCCATCCACGCCAGAAATATGCGAGAAAGAACAGTAACAATTCCGCCGCAAACCAAACGGCGCGAAACCCGAAGCGGAACTGCGGGCGCATGCCGTTGTCAGGAATCCAGCCCTTGCGCCAGGGCCGCGAACAGGGCCTCGCGCGTCGCCAGTTCCACCCAGTCCCCGGCCTGGCTGATCAACCCAAACCCTGCGCCAAACCCCGGGCCGTTCACGACACAGGCATCCGTGCGGCTCTCGCGACATTGCGCCTCCGCCACGCGCAACACCCGCGCGCGATCACCTTCCACCTCGAATTTCCAGCCCACCAATTTCGCCGTGGGAAACCACGCCCGCAAATGGGGCAGGAGCTTTGGGGTGGGCACCAGCTCGGCCAGCAATGCGCCCTGGCGCGTGGAAATTTTGCCCGACCGAAGTTCCGTCAGCTCGCCTGCCGGCGTGCGCGCCCAGATCCTGCCAAATGCAAAATCGCTCACCGCGGCCGCATGGAAGACCCCTCCCGGATTTTCGCCGCTGACCGCGGCCAATTGCCGTTCCAGATCGCGCGTCGTCGAAAACGTCACCACCTGCCGGGCCCGCCGCGCGCCGGGATACGTGGCCGATTCGGAGCAGAACAGGGTGACGGCATGGCCGCGATCCGTCAGAAAATTCGCCAGCTCCACGCCCAGTCGCCCGGTGGAAAAGTTGGTCAGGCGGCGAACCTGATCGAGCGGCTCGAAGGTGGGGCCGGCGGTGACGAGACAATTCATGGTGCGGCAGCATGCCAGCCAGGCCGCCAATCATCAATCTCCGGCTGCACGAACGGCTCGCCGATGAGCAAAACGGTTTGACCTGCCCGGCGCGGGCCGGTAATTCATAGGCTGTCGGCCCGACCATGGCCCGGAATTCACACGCAACCTGATCACATGCCCAAGCCCTCATCCCCCGTTCGCCCACGCAAGTCCTCACGATTTCCCTGGCGGCACGTCGCGACCCTCGGCTGCCTGGGCCTCGCGGCACTGGCGTGGCTGCCCGGCTGCGCGCAAACACCTCCCGCCGCCCCCATCACGTTTCGCGTGATGACCTACAACATCCATCATGCCGAAGGACTGGACGGCAAAGTGGATACGGCGCGCATTGCGGAATTGATCAAACAACAGGGGGCCGATCTGGTGGCGTTGCAGGAGGTGGACAAAGGCGTGCGCCGCACCGCGGGGCGGGATTTGACCGCGGAACTCGCCGCGCAAACGGGGTTGACCGGCGTGTTTAGCAACAATTTTTACTTTCAAGACGGCGAATATGGCAACGCGGTGTTGAGCCGCTTCCCCATCAAGCGCTGGACCAATCATCACTACCAGATGCTCCGCCCCGGCGAACAGCGCGGGCTGCTGGAACTTGAGCTCGATGTACAGGGACGCCCGTTGGTGTTCATGAACACACACATTGATTACCGCGCGGACGACAGCGAACGCTGGCGGAACGTGGCGGAAATCGAGGCGCAGGTGCGGCGCCACGCGGCCACCCCCATCATTTTATGCGGCGATTTCAACAATCTTCCCGCCGGCCGGGTGTACGAGCGGTTGCGCACGATTCTCCAGGACACCTGGGCCGCCATCGGGGCCGGCCATGGATTCAGCTTCCCGGCCCACAAGCCCGACCGCCGCATTGATTACATCTGGTACACGCCACCACCGACGCTCAAGCCGCTCAAGATCTGGCTGCCACGCTCCGAAGCATCCGACCATCTGCCCCTCGTCGCCGAATTCGAGTTGCGCTGACCCGCCGCCGCGCCCGGCCGGCAGCTCCACCGGAATTGTCCGGCGGCAGGAGACGAGAAAAGTCATTCCTCCGGCCGGACTGGTCATTACGTCTGCGAACGGGGCTGCACCATCGCCCGGATGCCCGTTCCAGGCCGTTCCCACCCTGACCGTGCGTTGGGTGGAAGGCAACCGCACCCCATCCAGATCCTGATGCAAAAAGCGTGAAATGGTGGCCACGATGACTGCAACAATCATCTTCTGGAAAACCGAAAATTGACGCTGCAAATTTTTCCCCGCACACTCGTCCGGTCCGAAAAATACAAAACGACCAGAAACTTTTTACCAAACCATTTGCGTAGCTTCGGCTACGGGCTGCCTCGAAAACCGCTAATTTTCCAAGCCCGTCACAAGAACCGACCGAGCACGCGCCCAATCGGGCGCGGCTTGGCGCGCTTCTTGTGACAGGCGCTTAGCGGTGCCTCGAGGCAGGGCGCGTTGAGTTCGCGCCCCTGCTGTATTCAGATTTCCCGTCGCCTTTGTTGCGCGAGCAACCACGGCGACCAATGGCCACACTCGATTTCAAAGGGAAAGCGCTCGTCCAGAATTACCATCTCTCGGTCAAGTATCACGAACTCGTGCCGAAGAAGGACAAGAGCCTCACGGACAAGGTGCGGCTGGACGACAACCTCATCATTCACGGCGACAACTTGAAGGCGTTGAAGGCGCTGCTGCCCACCTACGCGGGCAAGGTGAAGTGCATCTACATTGACCCACCCTACAACACCGGCAACGAAGGCTGGGCTTACAACGACAACGTCAATTCGCCGATGATGCAGGAATGGCTCGGCAAAACCGTGGATCGCGAAGACCTCACGCGCCATGACAAATGGCTGTGCATGATGATGCCGCGATTGAAGCTGCTGAAAGAACTCTTGCGGGAAGACGGGGTGATGTTCGTCTCACTTGATGACAACGAATTGCACCGATTTCGGGCGTTGAGCGATGAGGTGTTTGGTGAAGACAATTTCGTCGAAACAATAATCTGGAAAAAGCGAAGCGGGCCACCAAACGATAAACCGCTCGGCGCTGTTCACGAATACATTGTCGCCTATGCACGTTCAATTTCTCACATGAATCTGTATTTGCGGCCACGAACGGACGAACAACTCGCTCGGTATAAAAATCCAGACAACCATCCGAAGGGTCCGTGGACGCCTGGTGATTTGATGGCGAACGTAAAAGGCGGTCGTTACGTAGAGTCGCTCCGGTATGCGGTCACAAATCCCAAGACAGGCGAAAAACATTGGCCGGGGCAGGACGGCAACTGGAGGTTCAGCCAAGAAAAGATGCTCGCCCTCTTGGAAGCTGATGAGGTCTTCTTTGGAACGAGTGGAGACGGGCGTCCAAAACTGAAGCGATTTCTATGTGACGTGAAAGAAGGCACAGCGGTTTCAACGCTTTGGGATTCAGCCCCATTCACTAACACGGCCACCGATGAAATCGTTTCAATCCTCGGGAGCCAACAAGCGTTCGACACCCCAAAGCCGACTGAGCTAATAAAGGAGATTCTCAGATTGGGTAGTTCCAAAAATGATCTCGTTCTCGACTCCTTCGGCGGCTCAGGCACGACGGCCCACGCCGTTCTCGCGTTGAACAAAGAAGACGGCGGCAATCGCAAGTTCATCCTCGTCGAGTGCGAAGATTACGCGGACAGCATCACGGCGGAGCGCGTGCGCCGCGTCATCAAAGGCGTGAAGGGCGCGAGTGACGAGACTTTGAAGCAGGGGCTGGGCGGCACGTTCAGTTATTTCGAGCTGGGCAAGGCGATTGAACTGGACAGCATTCTGGACGGCAAAAATCTGCCGAGTTATCTCGAACTGGCGCGCTACGTTTTCTACACCGCCACCGGCGAGGAGTTCGACGAGCGCAAGCTGAACGAGAAGCGGAGTTTCGTCGGCGAATCCAAGTCGCACGAGGTTTATCTCCTTTACCAGCCGGATTTGGATTACCTGAAAAAGACCGCGCTCACGCTGGAGCGCGCCGAGGCGCTCGGCAAAATCAAAACCAAGCGGCGGCTCGTCTTCGCGCCGACAAAGTATCTGGATCAGGAGCAACTGGACGAACTGCGGATAGACTTCGCGCAGTTGCCGTTTGAAATCTACAAGCTCGCGCAGTGAATACCACAATCATTGGTAGGGACGGCGCGCTGCGCCGTCAGCGCCGCGTCCAGCGGCGCAACGATTCGCACGGGACGCGGGGGATGACGGATGTGTTCCGCCCGCTGCTGCGCGGGCGGGGACAGCGCAGCGCGCTGTCCCTACCACGAAAATTGCGACCGCTCGCCATCCGCGAAATAAACGAACGGCCACTCTTCGGGGCGAGCGACAAATTGTTTCCGAACCGGATTTTCCAAAATGTAATCGGCCTTTTGCCGCCGGCTCTCGTCGTGCCGCAAGCGATGTTCAAAAAAATCGCGTTGCCAGCCGATGCCGATTTCTTTTGCCGTCCATTCCTTCCATTTGCTGATGACGCCTTGGATGGTTTTGTTGGAAGGCGGAAAGGAAATCAGCGCGTGCAAATGATCCGGCATCAGCAGAAACAGATGCGGCCACCACAAGAATCTTTCCTGCCGATGGCGGACAGTCTCGAACAAACGAACGGAAATTTCCGGCGCGGCGAGTTGATTGCCATTTCCCAGTTCCGGGTAGGGACGCTGCGCTGCGGCGTCCGGACAGCGCAGCGCGCTGTCCCTACCATAGTCAAATCGTTCCCGGCAGTTGATGGTGATGAAATAGATTTCGCGCTGCGGGTCAACCCACAATGGAACGTCGTGTGGCAATGTCTTTCTTTCGGGAACGTCCATGACGGGAAGCTATGCGATGCGTCACATGACGACAAAGCAAATTGGGCGAATTGGGTAGGGACGCCGCGCGGCGCTGTCCGCGCCCGTAAAGCGGGCGCTAGATTCATCCTTCGACACAAAATTCCGGCGGCTTTACCGCCGGGGACATCGCAGCGCGATGTCCCTACCAAAGAAAATGCGAAGCTAATTTGGTAATGGATCACACGTCATGGAACTGAAAGAATACCAGCAGAACACGCTCAAGCGGGTGAAGGCGTATCTCGAAGCGTTAAATTCGTGGCGCGACAAAAACGAAAAGGTCGTGGCGGCGGCAGGCAGGGAGGCGGCGCTGGACGTGCCGCTGAAAGCATGGGAGGAAATCGGCGGCACACATTATCGCTCGCGCAAGAACGGTCTCGGTGAATCGCTGCCGAATTTCTGCCTGAAAATCCCGACGGGCGGCGGCAAGACGCTGCTGGCGGCGCACACGGTTGATCTCGTGAACCGGATTTACCGGAAGAAGCAGACCGGGCTGATTCTCTGGGTCGTGCCGACCACGCAGATTTACCGCCAGACCATCGAGCATTTGCGCAACCGCGATCATTCGTATCGGCAGGTGCTGGACATTGCCAGCGGCGGGCGCACGATGATTTGCGAAAAGACCGACCGCTTCACGCCGGGCGACGCGGCGGAAAATCTCGTGGTGCTGATGCTGATGCTGCCGTCGGCCTCGCGGCAGAACAAGGAGACGTTGAAAGTGTTCAAGGACAGCGGCGGTTTCGGGGCGTTCTTTCCGAAGGATGACGACGCGCGCGGTCACGCGAAGTTGCTGGAACGATTTCCGAACCTCGACGCGTTTGGCGATGGCAAGGGATTGTTCCAACGGCAGGTAAAAACTTCGCTTGGCAATACGCTGCGGATTTTGTCGCCGATCATCATTCTGGATGAAGGGCACAAGGCTTACAGCGAGACGGCGCAGGACACGTTGCGCGGATTGAATCCCTCCGTAATCGTGGAACTTTCCGCCACGCCCACGGAAGCGAGCAACGTGCTGGTGGAGATCAAGGGGCTGGACTTGAAGCGCGAGGACATGATCAAGCTGGATTTGCACATCAACAACAAGGAGAGCACGCGCTGGAAAGACACGATGCTGGCGAGCATCAAGAAACGCGAGGCGTTGGAAGCGGCGGCGCGCAAATACGAGGCGAACAGCGGGAATCACATCCGCCCGATTTGTCTGGTGCAGGTGGAGCGCACGGGCAAAGACCAGCGCGGCGGGAACTTCATTCACGCCGAGGACGTGCGGGAATTTCTCGTGAAGGAATACGGCGTGCCAGCGGATGAAGTCGCGGTGAAGTCGAGCGAGAAGGACGACATCGAGGGCATCAATCTGTTCGCGCGGAACTGTCCGATCCGTTACATCATCACGAAACAGGCGTTGCAGGAGGGCTGGGATTGCGCGTTTGCCTATGTGCTGACGATCCTCACCAATCCGTCGTCGAAGAACAATCTCACGCAACTGGTCGGGCGGATTCTGCGCCAGCCGTTTGCGCGGAAAACGAAAATCCGAGTACTGGATGAGAGTTATGTCTTCTGCTTCCGACAAAAGGCCAAGCTGCTGGTGGATGCGGTGCGCGAAGGTTTCGGTCGCGAGGGTCTGGGCGATCTGGCCGGTCAGGTCGTGATGGATTCGCCGGATGACGATGACCAAGGCGAGGAATTGATTGAGTTGCGCGACAAATTCAAGAAGTTCGCCGGGAAGATTTATCTGCCCAAGTTTGTGATTCAGCAGGGTGCGCAATGGCGCGAGGTGAGTTACGAGACGGACATCGTGAGCCGGATAGATTGGTCGCAGGCGGATTTTTCGGCGGAGAAGAACTTGCAACTGGCGGACGCGCCGTCGCAGGACGCGGAAATCATCGTGACGTTGAGCGGCGACACCAAATCCGGGCTGATCAAGGAAAGCGGGCGGCAGTATCTCACGGCCAAAGACTCTGGTGTTGACCCGGTGTTTGCCACGCGGCAATTGCTGGAAATTATCCCGAACCCGTGGATCGCGCACGACGTTGTGAAAGAAGTCATCGGCACATTGACGCGGAAGAACGGATTGGATTTGGTGGCGAAGAATTTTGTGTTCATCGTTCAAGAGCTGGTGAAGCGCGCCGATGCGGAGCGCAACCGGCTCGCGGAGGAGGTTTTCAGTGAATTGGTGGGCACGAAGAAACTTCGCTTCCTGCTCTTGAAAGACGACGCGGGCTATCGCCTGCCCAGCAAGATTTCCATGCGCAAAGGCACGCGCAAACTCGTGCGGGAGGACAACTCGCCTTTGCAGTTGAGTTTGTTCGAGCAAGTGCCCGAAGACGGGCTGAACAGCGAAGAGCGCAGCGTGGCGTGGTATTTTGAGAAGCAGGCGCAGTTGCTTTGGTGGTATCGGAATCTGTCGCGGCAGGACTATCGCCTGCAAGGCTGGCGCAAGCACGGGATTTATCCCGACTTCATTGTCTCCCGCATCAGCACCGACGACAAAACGGACTTTGACAAGGTTTTCGTCGTTGAATCCAAGGGCATCCATCTGAAAAACGACGATACAGATTACAAAAAGCAGTTCTTCAAAGTTTGCAACAAACTTGCCGAGGAAAAGAGCTGGACGGAGTTGGGTTTGGAATTCCCAGAACGGAAAATTGTTTTCGAGTTAGTCCATGGCGACGAGTGGCAAAAGGTGATGAACGCCCTGTTAAAGTGAGTCCGATGGAGTACGCCGCGTCGGAGACCGGCGCTCCGGGGTTCGCGTTGATTCGTGTCCATTCGTGGTTGTGAATACTTCCGGCTTTCCTGACGGGCGTTTTTGCCTATCGTCTTGTCCGGGATGTCTGGTTCGACAAACACACTGACTCGCGAGATGATTCTGAAAGCTTTGCAAGCGCTCTCGGATGAATTGGCGCGGCGCCAGACCACCGGGGAACTCTGCTTGTTCGGCGGCACGGTCATGGTGCTGGCCTTTTCCGCCCGCCCGTCCACCAAGGATGTGGATGCGATCTTTCAACCGACCCAGGTGATTCGAGAAGCGGCGCGAGAGATTGCCGCCGGCAACAATCTGCCCGAGACCTGGTTGAATGACGCGGCCAAGGGATTTGTTTCCACCCGCCACGAAACCATTCAGGGCAGTCTGCCACAATTTCCCCACTTGCGTCTCACGATGCCCACGCCGGAATATCTGCTGGCGATGAAATGCATGGCCTCCCGCATTGGCGCGATCGAAGGCGAGGCCGATGACGTGGCCGACATCCGCTTTCTCATCCGGCATTTGAAACTGACTTCAGCCGCCGCAGTCATGGACATTGTGGCCGGCTATTATCCAAAGAGCCAAATCCCGGTGAAGGCGCAATTTCTGGTCGAAGGCTTGTTTGCGGAGGGCTTGGTATGATCCCCAAAACTCTGGCCGCCGTCGCGCAATTTGCGGCGCGCGACGAGTCGTTTGATCTGGCCCTGCGAAATTTTCTGGACGGGTTTTATGCCCGCCCGACAGCGGACGCCATTTCTGACGAGCCGGAATGCCTGGCGGACAAGGTGCCGCGACTCGGCGCGGTGAAAGACGCTTATCTGGCGGCGACCGCCGAATGGCTGGCGTGGAAGTACGATCTGCCGTTGCCCGCCTGGACACGCGCGGAGCGACGTTCGCTGCGCCGACCCTGGTTCGCCTCCCCCCTCGATTCCCTGCGTGCGGTGTTGCTTTTGGAAAGTCCCGCCGCGTTCCGGTCGCGAAATCTTTTCGTCAGCGAAAATGCGCTGACCCGGGCCTGAGGGTTGCAATTTCAATTATGTTTTCGGAAATCAAATCAGTTCACTTTGTCGGGATTTGCGGCACGGCGATGGCCTCAGCGGCGGCGGCGTTGCTGGAGAAAGACTACACCGTCACCGGCTCGGATCAGGCGGTGTACCCGCCGATGTCCACGTTCCTCGCAGAGCGGAAGATCGCCGTGATGGATGGTTATTCCGAACGCAACCTCGCGCACCAGCCGGACCTGGTCGTCATCGGCAACGCCATTTCGCGCGGCAATCCCGAGGCGGAATACTGTCTCGACCACAAACTGCGCTTCTGTTCGCTGCCGGATTTGCTCCGGGAATTTTTCCTCCGCGGCAAACGCTGCGTCGTCGTCAGCGGCACGCATGGCAAGACGACGACCACGTCGCTGCTGGCCTGGGTGTTTGAACACAATGGCCGGAATCCGAGCTTCCTCATTGGCGGCATCCCGACCAATCTCGGCCAGGGCGCGCGGTTCACGGACAGCGAATGGTTCATCATCGAGGGTGACGAATACGACACGGCGTTCTTCGACAAGCGCAGCAAGTTCATCCATTACCTCCCCGAGGTCGCCATCGTGAACAATCTCGAGTTTGATCACGCAGACATTTTCGAGAACCTCGCGGCGGTGCAGAAAACCTTTTCGCATTTCATCCGGCTCGTGCCGCGCAACGGCCTGTTGCTCGGCAACGGCGATGACCCCAACCTCGCGCCGTTGCTGAACGTGAATTTCTGCCCAGTGAAGCGCTTCGGCCTTGGCGAGCACAATGCCATCCGCGCCACGAATCTCCGGCTCGGTCCGACCGCCAGCGAGTTTGAGATTCCCAGCGCGAAGTTTCATCTGAACCTGGTCGGCGAACTCAACGTGCGCAATGCGCTCGCGGTGGTGGCGGCGGCAAAACACTGCGGGTTGACGAACAAGGAAATCCAGAGCGCGTTCGACACGTTCAAGGGCATCAAGCGCCGCATGGAGGTGCGCGGCATTTCCGGCGGCGTGACGGTGATTGACGACTTCGGCCATCATCCGACGGCAATCCGCGAGACGTTGCGGGCGTTACGGGTGAAATACGCGAAGGAAAAAATCTGGGCCATCTTCGAGCCCCGCAGCAACACGACGCGCCGCAATGTGTTCCAGCAGGAACTGGCGGAGGCGTTCGCGGATGCCGATGGGGTGATCGTTTCGCAGATCGCGCGATTGGAGTTGCTCCGGCCCGAGGAGCGGTTGAACCCCGGGCAGTTGATGGCGACGCTCCAGGCGGCCGGCAAGAACGCCGCGTATCTGGCCGACGCCGATGCGATTGTGGCGCACTGCGGCACGCAGGTGCAGCCGGGCGACGTCGTGTGCGTTTTCAGCAACGGCGGCTTCGGGGACATTCACCAGAAGCTGCTCGCGCGGTTTGAGCGACGCTAGAGGCTAATTTTCGATCAAGATATCCCGGCAGGTGTCGGGGTTGCTCGGATCGTGCGGCACGGTGCTGAAAGCCATCAACAGCATCGGACCGGGGCCGGTGTTTTGCACGGCGTGGGACACCAACGGCGGCACGGTGAAGCGCATCGCCTGCCCCTCCGGCACGGTCACCTCACGAACCACTCCATTCTCGCGTAAGCGGACCAGGGCCGGTCCGATCACCACGAATATTTCCGTGCGGTGCCGGTGAAAATGATTGCCGCGGATGGCGCCGGGGACGGTGAGCGCCACGTGGCAATTGCGTTGCGCGTGGATTTCCGGCTCGCCAATCGGTTCGATCACCTGGCCGCGTGCGTCGGTGAAGAACGGAATGGTTGCGATGCTTACCCCCGGGTTCATGGAGACGTCTGATGCCATTGCCGGACGTCCACCGCTTCCATGCCCGCGGAGCGGATGGCCTGCAACCCCAGTTCCGTGTCCTCGTACGCGCGGCAGAACTGCGGTGCCACCCCAATGCGCCGCGCCGCTTCCAGGAAAATGTCGGGCGCCGGTTTTTGCTTCGCCACCATCTCGCTGGTCACGATGGCCGCAAACCAACCGCGAATGTTCAAATGATCGAGCACCCGGCACACGATGGCCTGCGTCCCGCCGGACGCAACCGCCAGCGGGATTTTGCCCTGATGCTCCCGGGCGATCGCCACGACCGCGGCAATGGGTTTGATCTGCGTCATCAACGGCAAATAGGCCTCCTCTTTCTCGTGCGCCACGGCAATGTGATCCAGGGAACGCCCCTGTTCCGCCGCCAGCATTTTAAGAATGTCGCGTGACGGCACTCCACCCAGCGCGTAAAACCGGTCCTCCGGGAACACCAACCCGTGCCGGCGGATCACCATCTGCCACGCGCGCCAATGGAGCGGCATGGTGTCCGCCAACGTGCCATCACAATCAAAAATCAAGCCCTGGGGGGTCATAAGCAGGAGTCAGAAGTCAGAATTTTTGCCGCGCGGACTTCAAGCAATTTGCCGACTTCAGCAAATCGGGCAACCAGTCCGGTGGTATCATCGCAATTTAAATCCCGCGCGAGAATGAGAGAGCAACGACCTTCTTCAAGCGAACCCTGGGCGAGGTTCAAAAATCGGGCGTTGTCAGCGCGACTCCGCTTCTTGACGCCTGCCGCGATATTCGCGGGAATGGCAACCACTGCCCGGCGCAGTTGCGAGGTTGGTCCGCAGGTTCCCTTGCGCGGGAAATTCCCGGTGAACCGGCGAGCAGCAAGCACCAGTTGATGCGCCTTCTGCCAGACGATGAGTTGCTCAAAACTTCGCGCCGGCGCGCGCTGATCCGCGGGCGTCCCGGCTTCTGGCTTCGGTCTCCTGAATTCTGAATTCATGCGTTTAACGCCTTGAGTTTTTCCTCCATCTCCTGCGCCATGAGCGGGCCGACCAGCCCGTCGAGATCGCCGTCCATCACGCTGGATAAGTTGTACAAGGTGACTTCTATGCGGTGGTCCGTGACGCGGTTTTGCGGAAAATTGTAGGTGCGGATTTTCTCGTTGCGCTCCCCGGTGCCCACCTGGCTCCTGCGATGCGCGGCGTAGCGGGCGTTTTCCTCGGCCAGCTTCGCCTCCAACAAACGCGAGCGCAGCACCGTCATGGCTTTGGCGCGATTCTTCAACTGGGAACGCTCGTCCGCGCAGCGGACAATCATTCCCGTCGGTTTGTGGATGATCTGCACGGCGGAATCGGTGGTGTTGACGCCCTGGCCGCCCTTGCCCGAAGCACGGCAGACGTTCACTTCAATTTCGTCGGGTTTGATCTCGACGTCCACCTCCTCGGCTTCCGGCAGGACGGCCACCGTCGCGGTGCTGGTGTGGATGCGGCCTTGCGCCTCCGTGGCCGGCACCCGCTGGACGCGATGCACCCCGCTCTCGTGCTTGAGCACCTTGTAAACGTCCGGACCGTTGATCTGGAAGACAATTTCCTTGAAGCCGCCCAGATCGGAGGGGTTGGAATCCAGCGTCTCCACCTGCCAACCCCGCGTCTCGGCATAGCGCGTGTACATCCGATACAGATCGGCGGCGAACAGGGCGGATTCCGACCCGCCCGCGCCGGCGCGGATTTCGACAATGGTGTTGCGCGAGTCGGCCGGGTCGGGCGGCACGAGGCCGAAGTGCAGGGTTTGCCCGAGACGTTGCTCTTCGGCCTCCAACCGGGCCACTTCCTCCCTGGCCAGGAGCGCCAGCTCGGATTCCGCCGGTTCTTCTGCCAGCAACGCCCGGTTGTCCCGCAAATCGTTCCGGGCCTTCAAGTAGGCCGCGCCCGCCGCGACGAGTTCCTTGAGCCGCGCATATTCCTTCGCCAGCTCCTGCGCCTGTTGCGGATGGTCAAAAACCCCCGGATCGCTGAGCGAGGCTTCGACCTCGGCAAAGCGCCGGCGGAATTTTTCAATCAACGGTTTGAAATCCATGACCCCAGGGCTGTTTGCGAACCCGCCCGGCGACCGGCAGCCTGCCGGGTCGGCACAGCGGGCCGACGGGAGAAAACGAAACCGCCCGCGTCCGTTGCACACGGCCTCGCGGGCGGTTTGGAGAAAGCGCGCTATTTCTTTTTCTTCTTGCCGGCTTCAAAGGCGGCCTGGGCGGCGGCGGTCTTGGCGGCCCGTTGCTGAAACTTGTCCACGCGCCCGGCGGTATCCACAAACTTTTGCTGCCCCGTGTAAAACGGATGACACACGTTGCAAATTCCGACGATGATGGTGGACTTGGTGGAACGCGTCTTGATCACGTTGCCACAGGCACATCGAATTTCGGCATCCACATACTTCGGATGAATGTCAACTTTCATAAAAGAGCAGACAAAATAGCAGGCGCGCACCCGCTGACAAGCGGGAATTTGCGGCAACCGAGGTCCGGCGGCGTTGGGCGCATGCGGAACGCCCGGCGGCTGCCCGGGGGGGCGGCCAGGGACCATGTCAATCGGGCGACGCAACACCAGCGAAACGCCCGCGGCACCCGGCGCGCCGCGGTCGGCCCCGGCCCCCGCGCGTGGCTTGGAGTCCTCCGCCGGGGTAAAACATTTTCTTTACGCCTGACGGGTTTTTCCGAAACTACCTGCCCGACAACTCGTTGGCAGCCCGTGCGGACTCTGTATAACATCCTGTTCCTGTTTGGCTTCATCGTCAGCGCGCCGTATTACTTTTGGCGGCTTTGGCGGCGCGGCAACTGGGTCCAGGGCTTTGGCGAGCGATTTGCCCAATACGACACCAAATTGAAACAGGCGCTGACCAACCGGCAAACGATCTGGTTGCACGCCGTCAGCGTCGGGGAAGTCGGCCTGTGCATCCATCTCATCAAAGCGCTCGAACCGCGTTTGCCCAACGCCAAATTTGTCGTCTCGACCACCACGACCACCGGCATGGGCGAATTGAAAAAACGCCTGCCCACCAGCATCAGCAAAATCTACTACCCGATTGATCGGCGCAGTTACGTGGCGCGCGCCCAGGCCGTCGTGCATCCCCTGGCCATCGTGCTGGTGGAGGCCGAAATCTGGCCCAATTTCATCTGGCGCGCCCAATCCCAGCGCACGCCGCTCTTCCTCGTCAACGCCCGCATGTCGGACCGGTCGTTCCGGCGCTACAAGCGTTACGGTTTTCTCTTTCGTTCCTTGTTCGCCACCTTCACCGGAGTCGGGGCGCAATCCGCGGCGGATGCGCAACGTCTGCAGGCGATTGGCTGCCGGCCCGAAGCCGTCCGGATCACCGGCAGCTTGAAATTTGATGCCGCGCAGGCCGGCCCGGCCCATCCCCCCGATGTCCCGGTGCTGCTGGCCCGGGCGGGCGCGCAGGCCGGAGCGCCGATTCTCGTTTGCGGCAGCACGCATGACGGCGAGGAAGCCTTGCTGGGCAAAATTTTCCTCCGTCTGCGCCAGCAGATTCCCAACCTCTTCCTGGTGCTCGTGCCGCGACATTTCGAGCGCACCTCCGAGGTGGCGCGTGACCTGCAAGCGCTCAAGCTCCGTTACGTCCTGCGAACGGATTTGTCCACCGCTGGAACCGACGCCCCGCGTCCGGCGGATTGCTTGATCGTGAACACCACGGGCGAACTCCGCGCGTTTTACGCGCACGCCACCGTCGTGTTTGTCGGAAAAAGCCTGACCGCGCAAGGAGGACAAAACCCGCTTGAACCCTGCGCGCTCGGCAAAGCGACGGTGTTCGGCCCAAACATGCAAAACTTCCGGGACGTGGTCAGCATGCTGCTGGCCGGACAGGCCGCCCTGCAAGTGGCGGACGCGCAGACGTTGGAATCCACGCTGGTCCAATTACTGACCCAGCCCCATGCACGGGAACAGCTCGGACAAAAGGGTGCGGCGATCATCCAGAACAACCGCGGCGCCATTGAGCGCACGGTGGAGATGATCGTTGCGGGTTTGCACGGCAGCGGCCTGTACATCGCGCCGAGGGAATCCGCTCCGACCGCCGCCTCCCTCTCACATTAGACCGTCGGAATATCCGTGAAAACCCGGGTATGCGCGCGCTGTTGCAATACGTGCGCCAGCGGCGTCCGGCCGGTGGGAGCCAAGGACTCCTGCAACGCGGCCTCTTTGCCGGTCCCGGAAGCAAGCACCCACACCTGCTTGGCCGCCCCGATGACCGGATAGCCCAGCGTGACCCGGATGGGCGGCGGCTTGGGCGAATTTTCCACCACCCGATAGATCGCGGGATTGGCACGTTCCGCCTCGGTTTCCCGGGGAAACAACGAGGCCACATGTCCATCCTCGCCCATGCCGAGGAAAACCCAGTCGAACACCGGCTGCCCCGCGGCATCCCGGGGGGCAAACCGTGTGATCTCGGTTTCGGCCTGAACCGCTGCCTGCTGTGGAGGCCATTCCCCGCGGATGCGATGGATCTGCTCCGCGGCCAGACCCAGCGGCTGAAAAAAATGCGCGTGCGCCGCGCCATAACTGCTTTCCGGATCGGAAGGCGGCACACAACGTTCGTCGGCCCAGAAAAAATGCACGTCCCGCCACGAGAACTGAAACGCGAAAGATTGACGGATGACTTCGGCAAAGAACCTCAGCGTAATGCGACCGCCCGAAAGTGCAACGAAGTGCGGCCGCTTTGCCGACGCGCTCTGGGCCAGTTCCTGCAGCCAAAGTTTTGCCACTTCATGCGCCAGTTCATCCGGCGTGGAAAATTTAATGACCTCAAATCGGTTCATCCGGAACGCAAGTTAGGTTTCACGCGCACTCGCAGCAAGCGCGAAGGGCCTCAAACTTGGCGAACGGGACGAAGCGCCGATTGTGGAAGTGATGGACTTCGCTCCGCCGCTAACGCAGCGGCCACTTTACTTTCGCGAGGTAAATACTGGATTTGCCTTCATGCGATGAGTAGTAGCTGACCCAGAGCAACCCATCGTGCCATACCAGTCCGGGATAACTGCAATCACCCCCGCTCGGCAATGCCAGAACCGGCTTCAAACTCTCAGGAGTCATCTCGAACAGGGCACAAGTAACTTTACCGGCGGCATAATCACGTCCGCCGGCCACCAAGGTTCCGTCCGGCAGCTCGATGAAATTCGGTCCGCCGATCCGCACCGGTGTGGGTGCAAACTTCCAATCCGCATAGGGCGGGCGGCTCGAACCAATCCACCCACCCTGATCGCCCGCATCGCGGCGCACCAACATCAGCGCCGTACCGTCGCGCTGAAAGCGCAGCGTGGCCTCATTGGGAAAGCCAGTCAGGGTGAACGCCGCGATGGATTGCCAATCCGTTCCGTTCGCGCTGCGGAACAACTGGAGACGCGGTCGGGAGCCTGACGGCTGCAGCGCAACGTGGTAGGAAACACCATACGCCCGGCCTTCATGCCACGTCACCCGCCACAGCCATTCACCGTCCTCCAGCACTTGCCGTGGGGGCGACCAATCCCGTCCATTGTTCGAGAAGGCCACTCGCGGTTGTGCGCCCTGCAATTGCTTCGTGCCGCGATAAACCGAGCCGCCCGCCACGAGCATCAATTGTCCCTCGGGCGTGATGGAGAGTTTGGGATCGCGCAGATCAATCCCGGTTTCCGCCAGTCGCGCGGCGGATTTCCATTGTTCGCCGTCCGGTGATTCCAGGATCCGCAGCCGGCCGTCCCCGCCCACGTGCGCCTCCGCCTCGCGAAAACAACAATACCAGCGCCCTTGAAAGCGGATCAGATCGGTGAAGGCGTTGTGTGCCCCCTGATCCCAGATTTTTTGCACGGACATCAACTGCGGCGCCGCGCCCCAGGCGGTGAGCGCGCCCCAGATCAGCCATGGAAGCAGGACCATTCGCACGCGCCCAGTATTCATCGCGCCGCGGGGTTCGTCCAGCGCCTAGCGCGCGCCGCCATCGGTCGGCCCGGAAGAGCGACACGCAGCCGGAACTTTCCCGGAGTCCACCGGGGGCGGGTTTCCGCCAAATGTTTGTTCCATTGCGCGGCCGTCTCTGGCTAAGCTGGGGGAGTTGCTTATGGAATACGAAGCGGTGATCGGACTGGAAACCCACGTCCAACTCAAAACGAAATCCAAGATGTGGTGCGGTTGCGCCAACACGTTCGGCGCGGAACCGAACACCAATGTTTGCCCGGTCTGTCTCGGGATGCCCGGCGTGCTGCCGGTGCCAAACGAGGAGGCGATCCGCCTGACGGTGCTGACGGGGCTGCTGCTGAACTGCGAGATTCCCCGCTTCGCCAAGTTTGACCGCAAGAGCTATTTCTACCCGGATGTGGCGAAAAACTATCAAATCACCCAGTACGACCAACCGAGCACGCGCAACGGCTGGGTCGAATTTGAGTGGAACGGGCGCACGCAAAAGGTCCGCATCACGCGCGCGCACCTGGAGGAGGACGTGGGCAAGAACACCCACTTCGAACGGCACAGCGGCGTGGATTTCAACCGCGCCGGCGTGCCGCTGCTCGAAATTGTGTCCGAACCGGATCTCACCAGCGCCGAGATGGCGTACACGTATCTCAACACGCTGACGGAAATTTTGCACCAGGGGGGCGTGAGCGATTGCGACATGGAGAAGGGCATGGTGCGCTGCGACGTGAACGTGAGCGTGCGTCCGAAAGGGGCGACCCGGCTCGGCGCGAAGATTGAAATTAAAAACATGAACAGTTTTTCGGGGGTGCGCCGCGCGTTGGAACATGAGATTCCGCGCCAGATCGAAGCGCTCTCCCGTGGGGAAAAGCTCCGCCAATCCACCCGGCGCTGGGACGATGTCGCCGGCGTCACCGAAGAAATGCGCACGAAGGAGGATGCGCATGACTACCGATATTTCCCCGATCCGGACCTCATGCCGCTGGTGCCCGGTGAGACCTGGCTGGCGGAAGTAAGGGCGCGGGCGATTGAGTTGCCGCTGGCGCGCAAGCAACGGTTGATGCGCGATTACCAGCTTCCCGCCGGCGACGCCGAGGTGTTCAGGGGCGACCCGGCCCTGAGCCGGTACTTTGAGGCCCTTGCGCCGCAGGCCAAAAACCCGAAAGCTGTGGCCAACTGGATCATCAACAACCTGCTGGCCAAACTCGCCGAATTGCATCATGCCGAAAAAGCGGAACAGGCCGGCATCGGCCTGGACATCGAGGCCATGTCGTTGTCGGGGCTGGCCGATCTGAAATTCCCCCCCTCCGCGTTGCTGGAGCTCGTCCAGCTTGTCGAAGCCAAAACCATCAGCAACTCCGCCGCGCAGCAGGTCTTCGCGGAAATGTTCGCCACCGGCAAAACCCCGGAACGGATTGTCCGGGAAAAAGGCCTGGCGCAAGTCAGTGACGCCGCCGTCATCGAGGAATTTTGCGACCAGGTTATTGCGGCGAGCCCCAAAATCGTGGCGGACTACCAATCGGGCAAAACCGCGGCGTTGAATTCCCTCAAGGGCCAGGTGATGAAACTTTCCAAGGGCAAGGCCAACCCGGTGCTGGCCGGCGAAATTTTGGAGCGGAAGCTGAAATCTCCCTGAGGAGAGGCGTCTCTCCCCGCGTCCGCGGCTGTCGCACATCCCGGCGCAAGCCGTCCTTGCCGGCCGCAAAATAACCAGTCAGCAAACTTGTCATCGCGGCCGTTTTCGATCATGTTGGTAGCGATGAATTTCATATCCCATCAACCCGTAACCACGGGAAGCTGGGGCATGCCGGGTTCCGGCAACAATTTCCCGGCCTGGCCGCGCGACGGTGACTGTCGGCGGCGCGGTTTTACCTTGATCGAATTGCTGGTGGTGATCGCCATCATTGCGATTCTTGCGGCCATGCTTCTGCCCGCCTTGAGCCGGGCCAAACAAAAAGCGCACGGCATTTCCTGCCTCAACAACCACCGGCAATTGACCCTGGCGTGGCGTCTGTACAGCGAAGATGCCAACGACGCGCTGTTGTTTGCCTACGGGGGGCAGGTGCAGAATGCGCTGACCCCGTACACCTGGGTGCAGGGAAACATGGTGAACGACCCGACGAATACGATCTACTTTGACATCAGCCCGCTCGCCAAGTACGGCGGCAACAATCACAAACTCTGGAAGTGCCCGGAGGACCGCACCAAACACGTGCGCAGCATGTCCATGAACTACATGGTGGGAGGAAACGGGGAAACCGCCCCGGATTATTACGGCATGTGGACCGATGCCAAACGCTTCCGTCTCTTCCGCAAATTCACCGCAATCACGCTGCCCTCCACCACGTGGGTGCTGTTGGATGAACGTCCCAACTTGATCAATGACGCGTTCTTTGTGGTGGACCTGGGCAATTATGACAACCCCCGGGCCATGTCCATCATTGACCATCCGGGCATTCAACACGGCAATTCGTGCAGTTTCTCCTTCGCCGATGGCCATTCAGAAATCAAACGCTGGCGGGACGGCCCGTTCCTGACCCGCAACCCCACGGGGCGCGTGCCGGCGCCGAACAGCGCCGACTTGCGGTGGTTGCTCGACCGGACCTCGCAAAAACTTTGAACCCCATGCCGTTTAACCCCACAAACACCAAATCACCATTATGAAACACACCTGCTGGCCTTATCAGGGCCTCGCCGCCGCCGCGCTGGTGGCGGGCCTGCTCCTGCCCCAAACGAGTCACGCGGACCAACTGGCCCGCTTCGATTTCAATGAAGGCTCGGGCGTCACCACCACGGATCCCCTCACCGGCCTGGTCGGCACGCTCGGGCAGCCGTTCGACGTGAATGTGGATTTCTCCCAGCTTCAGGACAGCTCGCCTTCCGGTTTGCCCGGCGACCGGTGCCTCACCAACTCGGGCGCGGGATTTTTGATCGCAGATGACTCCTCCGCTGCCGTCCTCGATATTCGCGAGGGACCGATTACCCTGGAAACCTGGCTTTATATTGATGGCACCACACCGGCGCTGAACGCGCAGGGCATGATCGGCTACGGCGGTTCCTACAAGATGGGCCTGCGCGGTGGCTGGCAGGTGTTCACGCTCTTCGGTCTCGTGGACATCACGAATACCGTCACGGGATTGCTGCCCTCCGATCAATGGGTGCATGCGGCGGCGGCGTGGGAGCCGGG